>ERZ795053.6222-NODE-6222-length-11979-cov-4.574807_pt1 | contig 11979 bp, 10 predicted proteins | sample MGYA00375137_ERZ795053 | MGnify/ENA primary metagenome ERZ795053 (study PRJEB30182, sample SAMN05720284) | activated sludge metagenome | isolation source: Anaerobic digester | place: Hong Kong | collected 2014-12-17 ... | reverse complement strand
CGGGTCCTGATCCGGTACAGCACGTTGACCAGTATCCAGGTGAGAAACCGCATCAGGAATTCCGGCACCAGAGTGTAGATATAACACGCCACACCCACGTTCAGGACCGCGGCGAAGATGAACAGTTGTGGAATTGTTAGTCCAGTGCTGAGCCAGACAATGGCGCCGAGCGCCGCCAGCACCATGAAGGCTGCATTCAGCACGTTGTTGCAAGCGATGATGCGTGCGCGGTGCGCGGCCGCACTGCGCTGCAGGACCAGCGCGTACAACGGCACGATGAACAGGCCGCCAGAGATGCCGATCAGTGTGCAGTCGGCCACGATCCGCCAGCCATTGGTTGCGCCGAGGAAGCTGCGCCAGTCCACCAGGCTGCCAGCACTGGCGAGCGGCTGGGCGAAATACAGATCGAGCATGAACCACGAGATGCCAATCGAGCCGAGCGGTACCAGACCGATTTCGACTTTGTGACCGGAGAGCTTTTCGCACGCGAGCGAGCCGCCGGCCATGCCGATCGAGAAGGCTGTCAGCAACAGCATGAAGACCGATTCGTCGCCGGCGAGAACGCTGCGCGAGTAGACAGGGAGCTGTGCCAGCAGCAGTGAGCCCACCAGCCAGAACCACGAGATGCCCAGGATCGAGAGAAAGATCGTGCGATTGGCGCGTGCAATGGTCAGCAGATCCCATGTGGCACGCACCGGGTTGAGGTCGATCACTAGCGAAGGCGCCGTCGCAGCTGCGACCGGAATCGCACGCGAGGCGAGCCAGCCAGCGATCGCGATCAGTACGACAACCGCCGCGGCGACTGGCCGCCCGAGGTCGCCCGCCGCGGCAATCGCGCCGCCCACGATCGTCCCGAGCAGAATGGCGAGGAATGTGCCGGTGTCCACCAGTGCGTTGCCGCCGATCAGTTCAGTGTCATGCAGATGTTGCGGCATCAGCGAATACTTCAGCGGACCGAAAGCGGTGGATTGTGCACCCAGCAGAAATATCAGCGCTAATAACAAGGGGACACTGCCGAGCCAGAACGCCAGCGCCGCAGCCAGCATCAGCGCGACTTCCGCCAACTTGATCCGACGTACGAGTTGCGACTTCTCATACTTGTCCGCCAGTTGTCCCGCGAGCGCCGAGAACAGAAAGAACGGCAGAATGAACAGGCCTTGTGCGAGGTTGGCGAGCAGCGACACGCTGCCGTCGTCCCCGCCAACTGTCGCGCCGTAGGCGATCGAGACGATCAGCGCATTGCGAAACACATTGTCATTGAATGCACCCAGGAACTGCGTCAGGAAGAACGGCAGGAAGCGCCTGGTCGTCAGCAGGGAAAATTGCGAACGCTGGCTCGCCGTCGTCTCGACCTCCGCGGGCGGGCTACTCGGCATGGCGTCGAATGGTCAGGGTGTCGGCAGCCACTGCGGCGTGATGGCAGCGATGCGCAACGTGGCGGCGGTATCCACTAGCGCCAGTAGCACCAGCATGGCGCCGGCATCGAGAAAGGCCTTCCAGTAGATGCCAGGCTGTACGCTCAACCGCTCGGGCAGCCGGTAGGCGCCGATGCGCGGCCACCAGGCCGAGGTGCCGGCACGATAGGCCGGCCAGTCCCGCGCAAACTTCGTCGCCAAGAAACGTTCCTCGACACGGGCCGCGATCAAGAGCAGCGTTGTGACCGTGACAACCGCCAGCAGCCCGAGCAGCCAGCTGCGGCTGGCGAGTGCGAGGCCGCAAACGGCCACGAAAGACAGGATATAAAGCGGATGCCTAACGATTGAGTACGGTCCGGTTTGCACGAGCGCGGCGTCTTTCTGGCCCGCGATGAAGGCGGAGCACCAAATGCGACCGAGGCACGCCCCAGCAACCAGCACGAGCCCTGTCACACGCAAGCCAAGATCGAGCCCCGGCGACAGACCTCTCGGACCCACGAAAGCCGCGCTCAGCAGCAGCAGCAGATAGACGAGCTGGGTGGCACGCAGGCGCGGGGTGCTGGCAGATCGAGTCATTTCTCAGCAGTACCGCGGCACAAACCCTGGGGAGGGTACTGCGACCTGTCAGGAACCCGCGTCAGGTGCCCGGTCTCGGCAGGCATGTCGCAGGCCACCCACCGGCGCCTGAGCAAGCGGCCCGTCAGCGTGGCGGCTCGGCGCCCGGCGCGGGGTCGGCCATGGGAAATGTCGTCGCTTCCGAGGTACCCGACGGCGGTGGCGTGCTATCCATCGGCGCAGGCTGCGCGGCGGGCGCTGGGGCAGCCGTCGGTGCAGGGGTGCTCGAGGCAGTGCTGAGCTGCACGGCGCGCAGCAGACGACGCGCCGCATCCGCGTCGGTCGATACCTGCGCACTCATGATGTCCGATGCCGACACACGTTGTTTGTAGAACCGCCTGTTGGCGCGACCGTCGATGGTCAGTGCCGTCCCGTCCAGCGCCACGCCCGCAAACAAGCCGCGTGCGCGGGAGTAGGAGTACACCTCGGCAGTGAACGAGGCATCGGTGCTCGCCGAGGCCTGACGACCGACCGGGCCGGCGGCCACAGCGGCATCGGCGCCCAGCGTCAGCTTGCCATCGGTGATGCCTTCGATGCCCCGGCGGGTGGTGAACACCAGCACGACGTCGATGGACTGCACGCCGATCTGCCAGCCAAAACTGCCACCGGCAATCTGGATGAAGACCGGGTTGGTAAAGCGACCGTCCTTGTCGCGCACCACCAGCACGCCGCGGCCGAAGCGCGCGCCGATACCGAGGCCACCCTTTACCACGTTCGGGATGATGGCGATGCCATAGGCGCGTTCGAGCAGCCGATCGGGCACGAACTGGTCGCGTGACATGCGCAGTTCTTCGAGCACCCCGGCTGCTTCGATCAGCCGCGCTTCTTCGCGCGCGCTCGACTGGGCGAACACCTGGGGCGCGCTGATCAACGCCAGGAGCGACAGCGCGAAAACGGGGGCAAGGCGACGAATCATCGTGACGAACTCCTTAATACCAGCGCCCACATCCCGGGCAGCAGGGTTACCGACTGCAGCACAGTCTAACTTATTGCGGTGCGCATCGTCATAATCCCCAGATGCACTACGCAAAGACTCTGCGAGCCCCGCTTTCGTTCCCACTGGTCATGCCACTGCTGTGGACTTTGCTCGCGGGAACCGCGTTTGGCATGCGCACCGACAAGGCACAGGCCGAGTGGATCTATCGCGAAGCAGCGATCATGGGCACGCGCTGCGCGGTGGAGGTGTGGAGCGACGATCGCGCTCGAGCCGAGCAGGCGATCGAGTCGGTATTCGCCGACATGCGGCGCATCGACCTGCTGATGAGTACCTGGAAGCCGGATACCCAGCTCGCGCGCGTCAATCAACGGGCTTACGAAGAAGCCGTAGTGATCGATCCGGAGTTGTTCGAGCTGCTCGCCACCGCGCTCGACTACTCCAGGGAAACTGACGGCGCATTCGATATCACGTATGCGAGCGTCGGTTACCTCTACGATTTCCGGCGTCATGTGCACCCAGACGGCAGCGCGATAAGCGCCGCATTACCCGGCATCGATTACCGGCATGTGCAACTCGACCGTGCGCGCCGCACCGTGCGTTTCACGCAGGCAGGCACCCGCGTGGATCTGGGCGGCATCGCCAAGGGTCATGCGGTGGACCGGGGCATTGAGCTGCTGCGAGCAGCGGGTTTCGATCGGGCAATGGTCAATTCAGGCGGTGACACCCGCATCATTGGCGACCGCTTCGGCAAACCCTGGATCGTCGGCATTCGCGATCCCGACAACGCAGCCGTCTCGTTCCTCCGCATGCCACTCACCGACGCAGCAATCTCGACGTCGGGCGATTACGAACGCTATTTCGACGAGGGTGGGCAGCGCTACCACCACATCATCGATCCGGCCTCTGGCGTGTCGGCGCGTAGTCTGCGCAGTGCCACCGTCATCGGCCCGACTGCGCTGCGCACCGATGCGTTGTCGACCAGTGTGTTCGTGTTAGGCCCTGAGCGGGGCATCGAGTTGATCAACCGGCTGCCAGACGTAGACGCCGTGGTCGTGACACCGCAGAAGAAAGTACTCTATTCCGATGGGCTCGAGCCGCCGCCGGCCTCAAAACCAGATTGAGAAGAACACCTGCATGACGCTCGCGTCCAGCTTGTAGAGCGGCTCCGCGCCGGGTGCCAGCGGCTCATCCGGTAGTACCCCGAACTTGCCGAGGCTCTTGGTAGCATCGCGGAAATCGTCGTAGTTCACGGTCAGGAAGCTGTAGCGGATCGAGGCCGAGCTCTTGTCGATCCACGCCAGCCTTGGAATACGAAACTCGTACGACGCACCGACTGTCAGAGTGACATTGTCGTACGTAGCCAGCTCCTTGTCGCGCGACAGGAAGTTGGCAAAATTGCGTCGCGGAAACAGATCCTGGTAGAAATCCGCGCGGTCCTGTTGGTAGTAGCGCACCAGACCGTCGAAGGTCCATTTTCCGCGCGGGTGCGTATAGCCGACGTCGATCGTCTGGCTGCGCACGCCCCACGTGTCAGTGTAATAGCGTAGGCCGAGTTCAGCGGCTGCACGCCACGGCAGGAAATACTTGCCACGCAACGATGCAGCATTGCTGGTGCGCGTATTCGGGTAGGACTCACTCTGCAGAGCCTGCGAGCCATCGATGTCGATGAACCGCACCGACCGATAGGGGCTACGCAAGAAGCCCTCGTCCGTGACAACTTCGAAATTCAGCGCCAGGATCATGCTGCGCGTCAGGATCTGGGAGACCCCCGCCGTGTAGCCTTGCGTCTTCATTTCCTCATTGAAGTCCGGATCCAGTACGCCGGCCACGTTGCGACCAATTTCGTTGCTGCCATACCGATAGCCGAAGGAAATCGTCGTCAGATCGCCGAACAGACTCTGGCTGACACCGACGTAAGCCGTATCCGCCTGATAATCGCTTTCCGATGACCGGATATAGCCCAGGCTGTAGACCGCCTTGCCATTCAGGACGTCCGCGGACAGGCTGTACTGATTGCGGGTCTCTTCGTAAGCGCTGGCAGAGGTCTGTACGTCGATCGACGCCGAGGTGACGAAGTCGGTATAGTAGTTAGCCGCTACCGAAAGTTTTTCGCCGATGTTCTTGCGCACCAGCACCGATGGCCCATCGACGGTGACGTCGCCACCGTCGTAACGGTGGTACATCACATCAGCGCGTTCTTCGGGCAGCACCGTAGCCGCGGCGAACTGCGTTGACAGCGCGAGCAGTGCCAGTGACGCGCATCGACTTATGGTGAATCGCAGCGGGCGCGACCAGATCGTTGACGACATACGTAGCGCGTCCGGGCCTAGTTGCAGCCGCAACCGCCGCCGGAGCTGCCAGTGGCGCCGCGCGCCGCCTCGCGCACTTCGTACACGTGATCGATATAGGCCTGGGAAATCGGGTCGCGGTTGAAGGCCATGATCGGATCAGCGATGTTCTCGCGCTCATACGGCTTGACCCACGGCTCGATCGGCGAGCAGGCGCCGGTGCCGAGTGTCACGATGACCGCCAGCAGTACCGCGCGCATAGCTTACTCCTTCACCAGCGCGCGGATCTGCGCGAGGTATTCGTTCTCGTCGCCCGGCTTGTAGCCCTTGTGGATCACGCGCACGTTGCCCTTGCGATCAACGATCACAGTGCTCGGCATGCCTGCCACTTTATAGAGTTTGCTGACCTGACTGTCGGTATCGAATGCGATCGGGAACGTCACCGGCATCTCTTTGGCGAGCCAGGCTTCCGCGGCTTTCGGATCGGGCTCGACATTCACGCCGAGCATGGTAAAGCCCAGCGGCTTGTACTTCTTGTGGATCTTCTCGAGCAGCGGCATTTCCTGGCGGCAGGGGCCGCACCAGGTCGCCCAGAAGTTGATCATCACCACCTGGCCGCGCAAATCGGCGAGTTTCAGTGTCTGACCTCCGCGAGTCGGCAGGCTGAAGCCAGGCGCCGGTGCCGAGGTGCTCACCGCAAAGACCGGTGTGGCCACCAGCAGCACCAGTGCCAGTGTTCGAGCCAGGGTGGTGCCAAATTGTTTGCTCTGCATCTCGCGGCCTCACTACTCAAAAGAAAGCGGTCACACCCAGCACCATTTCGATGTTGTTCGAGACCTTCGTGCGCCCTAACAGATCCGTGTCGAATACCCGGTCCTGAACACCGATGTGCAACGCGAGCCAGTCGCTGGGCAGCACTTTGAAACCCGCGCCAAAGTTGTACGTCAGGCGATCATCACCCGCGAACTCGGTCCAGCCAACTCCGCCCAGCACATAGAACGAACTCGTCATGGCGATGTTGCGACCAACGAATACTTCGCCAGGCAGGAAGTTGTAGCCCAGTGAGAGGCTGTAGGACGTGAACTGCCTCTCGGATTCGGTCAACAACTGCACGTTTCCGCCCAGGGTCTCGAAACTGGTGCGTCCTGCCTCCGAGCGACCATAGTCGGCGCGCAGGAAGAAGTCTTCTGTCACATGGTAAGTACCGGTCAGACCGTAGACGGGGTTCGTGCCGAAATCCTCGATCGACAGAAAACCGTACGTGATGCCGAGCTCGAAATTCTCATCGTCGATCTTGGGTACTTTGATCGTGCGCCGCTCGACCTGCGGGTCGATGACCCGCGGCGGCGCGCGGTCGAGCTCGTCGAGTTCAGCTTGTTCGGCCTGCTCCTCGGTTTCGAGTGGCTCCACCGCTTGCCGATCACGACCGAACCACGGCCAGCGCAACGCCTGGCAGCCCGACAGCGCCACGACGAGCACGCCGATGACGGCCGCTTGCAGGAGCGGGCGCATCAGAAGAATGCGGCGAGTCCGAGTTTCCATTCCTTGATTTCCTCATTGTCATCGCGGCTGGTGAACACAGTGTTCCAGCGGTACTCACCGCGCAGAAAGAAGCGGCGTGCGACGTAGAAACGAATGCCGGCACCGACGTAACCTGTCTGATCGGTACGGTCGATAGGCGCCACCAGTGTCGCACGCGGGCTGATGTTGATGACACCGGTACCCAGTTCGAAAAACGGCGACCAGCGTCGGTTCGGCAGGAATACGTGGTTCAGGCCAATTTCGTATTTCTCGCCATTGGTCGCATTGCCCAGGAATTTGGACGCTGCGACGTCGATCTTCAGCGAATCGTTGAGCGAGTAGGCGAAGTGACCGCCGATCAGCGTGGCACCGCCGTAGTCGCCCGACATGATGCCAAGTTCCCAGCGATGGCGGGCGAAACCCGTGAGGTCACCGAAGTCCACCGCAAAACGACTGCCGTCCGCTTGCCGCAGCCGCGCCATATCAACAGCTCGGGCCCAGCCCTCCGTGTCGCGCTCGGTGCGCACCAGGAACCAGTCCGTCTTGCGTTTGATGACGTCGACACTCTCGTCCCGCGCCACGACCTGCGTAACGGGATAGCCGCGCCCCGGCCCCGTGCGCAATTCCAGATAAGGCTGGGTAACGAACAGCTGCAGATACTTCGCGCGCTTGCGTTCTCGCTGCTCGTCGCTAGGTGCGCCATATGCTGTCGGCGCCAATATCGGCGACAGGGCAACGCAAGCGACCAGGAGCGCAAGGCTAGTTTTCCGGAGCCTGAAACGGATCGTTGTAATACTGCGCTCCAATATCCAGCCACTCCGACAGTAGGCGTAGTTCTGCCGGACTCATATAACCGTCATGGCTGCCACCCACCGCAAAGCGACTGAAAAAGCGGGTGGAGCCGCGTGCGTTCAGGGCGCGCATCGTCGGTGAAACCGGTACGCCCACCAACGTGGGGTTACCGGCGGCGTCCGGCGGACCGGGGACGACGACGTCCTGCAACCCGCCCATGTTAACTTCCTGCGCGTTATCGGTGAACAGCAACTCGCGATAAGACCGGAATTGGAGGGCGACGTCGTCAGAAGGCCCATCTGACAGGTCCAATTGCCCGGCCGGCACCATGGCGACGCCCGCTGCGTCGCGGGTATTGTGACAGTTGGTACAAGTGTGGTCGCTCAATACGGTCACGCCGTCTGCAGCTAGCGACAGTCTTGGCGTCGACCAGAGCGGATGGACGTGTTGTTCGTAGTTAATGACGATCCGGCAGGTTGCGGTCCAGCGCGTGCTGCAGTCCGCCGATGTGGGGCTCGGAGTTGTCAGGTCGTTGTAGCGCCAGGCCAGGGCGGTATCAGCGGCACGGCCACTGGCCACGGGGTCGGTCCAGACGTCCTCGAACTCGACATCCACTTTCGGCGTGATCGATGCGCAACGGGCGGTCGGATCGGCACAGGAGACCCGTGCGCGCGCTTGCGCCATGGTTTCGCCGGCATTGGGCACGATCGTGGCGAGCGTATTCGGGAAGGCCGCGGTTTGTGCCGCACCCGGATATGCTGCTGGAAACAGATTCCGGCGGCCGTGGGACTGCGGATTCTGTGCGGTGCGGTTGTGGCAACCGTTGCAAGTAACGACTTCGCCTGGTCGCACCTGCAGCCATTCGCGATGCAGCTGACTGATTCGCTGCCCATTGCTGTCGAGAATGCTGATGGCGAACGCCACGTTGGCCGGTACTTTCATCCTGACCGAACCGTCCGGTTCGATGGGAATGTAGCCGAGGATTTCGCGCATCACGCCCGTCGGGCCGAACGCTGAGCCGTCGATATCCCGGACATCGTCATCCGGAATCGAGACGGGCTTCTCGAGGCGCAAGAAACGCGCGGGCCGCTGGATCGCGGTCGCCTGTCTCGGATCGGCGAGGGCCGCGATCGTAGTAGGCGTGCCATTCGGGGTGCCATCGACGCGACGGGCGGTATCGACCCCTGCAATGTCATAGACGCTCTTGATGTCGATCACGCCCACCGCTTCGGTAACGAAGTCGGGGTCGAGATCGAGTGGTGCCAGCTTGTCGAGGATCACGCGGGGTTCGCGCCGCGGCTGCGCTGCCACGATCTCGCCGTACATCACGTCTTCGGTCGGCTGCATGATCGGCAGCAATGTGTTCTGCTTAGGATCGAAAATCCAGATGCTGTACAGCGGCGGCGCGGTCTGAACGGCCGGATTGGCCAGCCGATCACTCGTGCACGGCACGATGCGAGTGGGATCGGCAGTGTCGAGCAGCCGGCACTGCGACCAACTCACGAGGATTCGATTGGTGCCATCCCACAGCGGAAATGCGCCATTGAAGCGACCACCGGGCGAGGGGCCCTCGATCGTGCGCACGTCGTTCAGCGTGGCGCGTTTCTGCGCGGGGCCTGCCATCCCGGCGTTGTTGAGCGTGGCCTGATTGTTCTCAACGTACGTGATCGCATCGATGATGGTCAGATCGCCGCCGAACTCACTGTCGGTGTAGGGCCGTGTCAGCACCAGGAGATTGCCATCCAGCATCTCGCGCGCACGCACGAACTGCACCGTCGTGCCATTGGTACCGGTGGCATGGCTGTTGGCGCCGTAGTACAGCTCGAGCTCGGTGCCGTCCGGATTGGCCGAGTAGAGGTGCATGCCATCGCGCCCGGGGCCGCGGTCCCAACGGGTCCACAGCACGCGGCCATTCGATAGTACGGTCGCGTCGAGATCATGGCTCTGATTGAATGAGATCTGCTTGATGTTGCTGCCGTCGGCGTTCATGACGTGCAGCACGAATGCGGGTTCGTCACGCGCTTCGTTCTGTGCTTCGAACTGCGGCTTGCCTTCGTCTAGCAGGATCGCTTTCGCTTGCCGCTGCCGTGTCGAGGAGAACACGAGACGACCATCGGGCAGATAGTGAGGCGAGACGTCTTGACCTTCCTCGGCGATGATGTCCGAAGGAATCACGCGCCGCAGCGTGTCGGTCGCGATCTCGTATTCCCAGATATTCCAGGTCGGCCCTTCGTCTTCGTCCATGTCATCGTCGAGCGGGCCACGCATGGCGAAAGCCACCCGCAGACCATCCGCCGAGACGTCGACGTCCTTGACGTCATACGGCAGATCGTTGGTGACGCGTTGCGTGATGTTGGTTTCCGCAGCGCTGGGCGAGGCGCGATCCCGCTTGAAAAGGGCTGCGCCGGGAACGAAGTCGCGCATCTGGCGCAGATCGTCCTGCTCCGGCGGAATCGAGCGCTGCACGTAGAAGATCGGGAAGTCCACAGTCGCCGGATCCGGAGCCTGGCCGGCGCCGATGCTCTGGATGCTGCCATCACCGCCGCCACTGCAGGCGGCGAGCACGGCCGCGACGCACAACGCGGCGAGCCGGCAGCATTGCAGGGAAATCTGCCGCCAGCCAGTGTCTCGATCGGTTCGAACGACGTTCATTCCACGTTTCTCCAGCAGGACGCACACGGTGCTCCAGCACGCGCATGCGACGTAATCCAATAATCTCCGGTACGGCGTTTTCGATCTGCCGACGCCATCACAGCGACGTCACGCAGTTCGCGGTTCCCTGTCCGTCGTACACGCATATTCGCCCAGGGCAGTAGTTAGAGCCTTGGCCAGAAATGGGATGTGACTCGCGTCTCATTCCCGCCTGCGAAGGCTAGCGGTGTTACGTAATGAGTTGCGTTGTCTCGGGACGGCGACGTGTGTGGCTTGAGACAGGCCGGCATGGCAGTCAGGGAGTGAATACTGCAGGCCGGTGAATCGTGGACAGGTGCCATGATGATTGAAAAGTATGCGAGTGGTTCGCGGCGGCGCAGTGTGCGCCGCAGCGTGGTTGTCATGTCTGCAGGTGCGTTGCTCATAGCGCACACGCTGGGCGCGGCTGTAGCTGGGCCGCGCGACCAGGCGAAGCGGATCCATGACCGCATCACTGGCGTGCCGCCCAATGCAACGGTGCTCGCCAACATGGAGTCGCTCATCAGTTCCAACCGGGCGCTCGACGCGGCACTCGTGGCCACGGAGAACCCGGCGTTCTATACGGTGACGCTGAAGAACTTTGCGACCCCATGGACCAACCGCGAGCAGACAGTGTTCGCGCCACTCAATGACTACACCGCCACGGTGATCGGCATGGTCCGCGATGATGTGCCGTTCAATACGGCGCTGTCCGCCGACCTGTTGTACACCGTTCAGGCCTCCGGACTGCCGGCGTACTCGGCCGTCAACAACGACCACTATGAACAGGCTGAGGCGAACGGCGTCGATCTCAAAGCCGCACTGCTCCCGGCGACCCAATCGCAGTTGCTCGGCATACCGCCCGCGGCCGCCGCGGGCCTGATGACCACCCGCGCATCCGCCGCCGCGTTCTTCCTCGATGGCACCAACCGCGCGATGTTCCGCTTCACCCTGATGGCGCATATGTGCAAAGACCTCGAAGAGCTGCAGGACATCACCTTGCCGAACGATCGCATTCGGCAGGATGTCAGCCGTAGCCCCGGCGGGGACAGTCGCATCTACCTCAACAACTGCGTCGGGTGCCATACCGGCATGGAGCCGATGACGCAGGCGTTTGCCCATTATGATTTCGACGAGACTCAGAACCGGCTCGTTTACGACCCGACGCGCGTCGACCCAAAGTACTTCAACAACGCCGACACCTTCAAGCCCGGCTACGTCACGCCCGATGATCGCTGGGACAATTACTGGCGCAAGGGCCAGAACCGTCTGCTGGGCTGGTCGCCGCAACTGCCTGGTACGGGCAACGGCGCCAAGTCGTTAGGCGAGGAGCTCGGCAACAGCGAGGCCTTCGCGCACTGTCAGGTGGAGAAAGTTTTCAAGGCCGTGTGTTTCCGCGCGCCGCGCAATTCGGCGGATCGCGGCAAAGTCGACCAGATCACCGCGAGCTTCAAGAGCAACGGCTACAAGCTGAAGCAGGTGTGGGCCGAGACCGCCGTCTACTGTATGGGCGATTGAGGGAGACCAGTACATGACAACTATTGCACCGCAGGTCTCGTTCTCACGGTTACGCCGGCTGGGCCGCGTGGGTGCCGCTGCGCTCGCGATCGCAGCGCTCACGGCCTGCTCCAATGGCGGCGCGCCGACGCAGGAGAACCAGGTGACACAGGCGCCGCCGGTGGCCGACTACACTGGCCCCGCGCCGGCCAATGCCGATATCCAGGCTTTCAAGCTGAGTCTG
>ERZ795053.6221-NODE-6221-length-11980-cov-5.471279_pt1 | contig 11980 bp, 9 predicted proteins | sample MGYA00375137_ERZ795053 | MGnify/ENA primary metagenome ERZ795053 (study PRJEB30182, sample SAMN05720284) | activated sludge metagenome | isolation source: Anaerobic digester | place: Hong Kong | collected 2014-12-17 ... | reverse complement strand
CATTACCCGCCAAAGTCAACGGGAAAAGTGGCCCGGTGAGCGCAGGGAAGATCAGGTAGTCCTTCAACAGTTGATTGCGATATTTGTGTAGCAAGCCTGCGTGCAATTTCTTGGTTTCGGCCCAGGTCTTCTCACCGCTCCAGATCAGATCGACCTCCAGGTCATGAAGCGAGACTCCCCATTCGAAGAGCAGCATCAGCCCGAAGGCAATCACCGGATTGGCCAGGTGGTGGGGGCGCCACTCCTGACCGTCATCCATCCGCAAGATGCCATAGCCGATGTCGCGATCCTTGCCCAAGATATTGGTGTAGGTGTGGTGGATGTAGTTGTGGGAGTACTTCCACTGGTCGCTAGGGCAGGCGTTGTCCCACTCGAAGATCCGGGAGTTCAGCCCAGGATCTCCCATCCAGTCATATTGCCCGTGCATCACATTGTGACCGATCTCCATGTTGTCCAAGATCTTCGACAACGACAGGGAGGCAACCGCGATTGGCCAGGCAGGAGGCAGATAGAACAGCGCCCTGCCTGCCAACTCCAAGCTGCGTTGGGCCTTGACCACTTTGCGGATGTACTCCGCGTCTTCTTCACCGAGGGTGGAGATCGTCTGACGTCGGATGGCATCCAACTCGTCACCGAAATCAATCAATTGCTGTTTGGTCAGTCTTGGCGTACTCACTATTGGTCTCCTTCAGAGGTTGATGGTGCAGTTGCCGAGGGGTGCGCTCACACAGATCCGGATCTCTTCGTCGGGCAAGTCCGACTCAGCACCGGTCAAGACATTTCGCACCCGGCCTTCGGCCTTGTGGGCCACGCATGAGAAACAGATGCCCATGCGACAGCCTGACTCGGGGGTCAGCCCGGCAGCTTCGGCCTGGATCAGGATTGGCGCCCCTGAGTTGTCGACCTCGAGTTCAGAGTCGGCAAAAAGGATTGACCCTCCTGCTTCACCAGAGGCATGGCTGGGCAGTTTGAAAAATTCCACGTGCAGTTGATCGCTGTCTGCATAGGCAGCTTGCACGAGTTCGATCAAGCCTTGGGGCCCGCATGCGTAGGTCGCCATCTGTGCGTAGTTCGGCACGAGGGCCTGCAATGTCGATTGGGAGAACAACTGCTCACCGTAGAAGAGGTGTACGGCGACCCCGTTGTCGACAGCAGCGATCTCCTCCAATTCGGCCGCAAAGATCTGGTCTTCGGGTGAACGGGCGTAGTGCATGAAGATCACCTTGCGACCAGCGTGGCCGTCGTACCCATCCCGCAGGAGAGTGCGCAGCATGGACATGGCCGGGGTGATGCCTGATCCACCCGTGATCATCAGGATCGGGTGCGGGCTCGGCGTCGCAGGGGTGCCGGGAAGCACGAACTCCCCCTCTGCCTGCCCCAAGTGCAATAGTTGCCCGACCTCGGCATTGACCAAACGCTTGGACACTTCCCCTTCCGGGTTAGCACGGATGGTGAGCGTGAACTGCTCTCCGGGGCCGCTTGCTGCGGAACTGATCGAGAAGGTCCTGGTCAGGCGTTTGGAGCCAGGCACTTCCAGACCCACCGTGACATGTTGACCAGCCATGTGCCCGCGCCAGGTGCTGGTGGGCTGAAGCGTGATCGTGGCCACCTGAGCCGCTTCACTGGCGGGATTTTCCCTCCGTACGTCGATCACGCGGGCCCGCACGTCGCTGGCAGCCCACATGGGGTTGACCAGTTCTACATATCTGTCCACCCGGTGAGGCCAGGCGAGCGCAGCGACGACCTTGGATCGCAATAGGCTTTCCGCAACAACACTCACAGCGACTCCTTATTTTCAGTGAACATCTGTTCACTCATATATTGACGGCGACCATGCGTGGCGTCAACCAGCAATGCCTGTGAGCCCAGTCACCGACTGAGATATGGTGCACAAGTGAGCACCGACTCGACGACCCCTGAAAGTCGCAGCCAACGCAAGGAGCGCACCAGAGCCGCCATCTTTGACACCGCACTCATCTTGTGCGAGGACGAGCCCCTGGCTGCCTTGTCATTGCGTGCGATCGCCAAGGAAGTTGGCATCGTGCCTACCGCCTTCTATCGTCACTTCGAGTCGATCGAGGATCTGGGTTTGGCCTTGGTTGACCGCGCGATGGCGGTGCTGCGCGAGTTGTTGCGCGAGATCCGCCAGGCATGCACAGACAGTGACGACCCGATCAAGGTCTCGATCGACACCCTGATCACAAACTTCACGTCTCACCCCAGGATCTATGGCTTTGTGGTCAGAGAGCGAGTCGCCGGCCCGCCCCGAGTCCGTGAAGCCATGTCTCATGGCCTCGAGTTGGTCACTCGCGAACTCGCTACCGACCTGGCTCGACTCCCCCGCTGCCGGACGTGGTCCACCGAAGACCTCACCGCTTTGGCCGCGCTGCTGATCGAACAAGCCTTGAGTGCCGTAGCTGCTCTGATCGCCGATGCGGCAAACCCGGGTTTGTCATCGAGATTGCATTCGCAGTCTCGAATGCTGCTCGTTGGAGCCCAAAACTGGGAGTCCTCGTGACAAACTCGCCAGCATGAGATCCCACTGTGCCCTGTATGTCGATGCGGGATATCTCCTCGCTTCGGCCGCCACCTTGATGACCGGCACCTCATTGCGCAGCGGCATAAACGTCAATCACGAGCGCTTGATCAATGCTTTGGTGGACAAAGCAGAGGCTTCGTCTGGCCTGCCCCTACTCCGAGTTAATTGGTATGACTCTGCCTCACGGGGCATTCCAGACGAGACCCAAAATCGGATTGGCCTCTTGCCGAGAGTCAAGCTCCGGTTGGGCCGAGTCGGTTGGGACGGCGAGCAGAAGGGCGTCGACTTGCGGATCGGCCTCGACATGGTGGCTCATGCCCGCAACGGAGCAGTCGATGCGATCTTTCTGGTCTCGGGAGACGACGACCTGACCGAGGCGGTCGAGGAGGCGCAGGGACACGGCGTACAGGTGATCGTGCTGGGTGTGCCCAATCAAGCAGGTCGGGCCCACGCGGTCAGTCGCCACCTGCAAAGAGAGTCCGATGGGCTTGAGGTGCTCGACGCCGCGGTGATCACCGAAAACGCCGTACGTGCGGATGTGCCGGCCAAAGCCGAGCCAACTCCGAGCACGACTGTGGATACACCCACTTCGGACAAGCCGACTGCGCCGACGCCGGCATTGTTGGCTGGCAAGAAACCCCTGCCACCGACCACCACCACACCGCCACCGAGACCCCAGGACGTCCTCGTCTACTCATCGGCCACTGGCGCAGGCGGCGGCTATGTCGCCGAGCAGCAACCTGATCACGCTCAGATAGATCAACAGATCCGCAAGGTGGTCGATCAGGTGCTCAACACCTATCTACGTGGAGCGGGGCCGGCCGAGAGAGCAGCCCTGACCCAGTCCCGGCCGATGATCCCGCGAGAGGTTGATCGCGCGCTCCTGCACGATCTGTGCGAACTGCTGGAGATCTATGATCTCGACGACGCCACCCGCAATGACCTGCGTAGTTGCTTCTGGCGCACCTACGACGAACAGCACGCAGACAGCGCTAGGCCAGCCACCGTCGAATAACCTGACTTGTTGGTCTAGCAACCACCTCTGACCTACCGTAGAGGGATGCCCGCACCCACGCCTGTCCGCAGATTGCTGACCGCCCTGCTCGCCATCTTGATCATGTTGGCCGGCTTGGCGGTGCTCTCCCCTGCGGAAGCAAGGAGTTCGGTACGCAGCTTTTCCCACATCGATCGGCGAGGAGATGCCCCAAAGGGATTCGACATCCGTCGTGTGGACGGCTATATCGACAACAACTCCCTCGTGGTGGTCACGAAGATCCGTGGCCTCAAGCGGTGGGGTCGCCTGCAACTCGGGCTCGAGTCACCAGACCAGCAAAATCTGCTGACCATCTTCCATGACGACTATGGCAATCTGAAGCTGACTTCCTTCCACCGCGACGCCTGGGCGCCCTTCTCCAAGTGGTACGAGATCGAGAACTGCCCGGGAGCCCGGATCACCTGGAAACGCGGCAAGGCAGGTCGAATCACAGCCATCATCCCGCTTGACACCTGCGCCAAGATCGCGGGCCTCGCCGAGGCATCTGCAAATCTCACCTTGGTCACCTTCAAGGGAGTTGGCCCCAAGCGTCGCGACTCTGTGAACTCCCTGTCGCCTGGCGGCTGGTAGGGCGGGTGGGACTCGAACCCACGACCCAAGGATTATGAGTCCTCTGCTCTAACCAACTGAGCTACCGCCCCGCAACCAGACACCGAGGCGAGCATAGTCATCGACAATTCGTCGGGCACACGGGGATACTCAACAAACAGCTTCCATCATACGGACTTATCGGACATACTGGGACCTCAGGGCGAAGCGCAAGAGGGCAAATGTCAGTTGTTGAAGGTCGGTTGAGACGACGCCGGAACAAGCGGCGTCGCCGTCGTCGTCGGCACAGGATCATCCGGCCGACACCACCCCAAACGCCGCCAACACCGGCACCGCCCACCACTACGCCGTACGTCGGGCCACCGTTGGCTGAGCCGATCACGCTCAGCTATCCATTGGCGCTCCCCGATGTCAAGGCACGCCTGTTCCTGAACAGATTCGGCACTGGATACACCCCGGTGGCCTTGGCCCGGATGAGCGCACACGGCGGGCCCGACCAATGGCTCGAAGCCCAGCTCTCCCCCGAGTCTGTACCGGAGAGCCCCAAGGCCGCGGCTATCGACAATTGGTTCGGTCATCTGAGAAATTCCCCATCGCAGATTGCCGCCGACCACAAGAATTCAGTGCGCAAGTACTGGGAGCACAACTTTGATCTGTCCAATTGGATGCTCATGCGACGGATCTATTCCGAGCGGATTGTGTTGGAGCAGATGGCGACCTTCTTGGGCAATGTCCTGCACATCTCCTCACACGAAGACAGCACTGCTCCCTATCGCTTCGACTACGAACAAATGATCCGTAAACATGCGTTCGGCCGATTTGAAGACCTGCTGGTTGAGGCCTCCTTGCACCCTGCCATGAGGATGTATCTGGACAATCGGCTGTCCGTGAAGGGCAAACCAAATGAAAACCAAGGACGTGAACTCCTAGAGCTGCACAGTGTCTCCCGTGCCGCCCAATACACAGAGGCGATGGTGCTCGACTCGGCGAAGATCCTGTCGGGATACACCGTCGACTGGGGCAAGACCTACAACCCCTATTACGACCCGAACAAGCACACCACAGGCCCAGTGAGCGTGCTGGGCTTCACCGATCCAAACGCAGCCGCAGATGGCCAAGCCATGACCATCCGCTATCTGAAGTATTTGGCAAATCACCCAAGCACAGCGCAGACTCTGGCTCGTCGAATGGCGATCTTCTTCGTCTCCGATCAGCCTTCAGCGGATTTGGTAAACCTGTTGGCTCAGACCTATTCGAGCTCCGGCACCAGCCTCAAGGCCATGCTGCGAGCCATCGCGAGCTCACCGGAGTTCCTCAATTCCGAAGGCTCAAAGGTGCGCTCACCGGCAGCTGATTTCATCGCTGGCGCAAGGGTGCTCGGCACCGACGCCAAGGAACCGACCGGCGATGGCGCCTATGCGTATTCGGCACAGTGGGCCCATGGGGAGCTGCCGCTTGGCTATTGGCCCCGACCCGATGGGGCCCCTTTGCGCAACGACGCCTGGGCCTCCCCCGGGCGCGTGCTGCGCTCATGCGGCGTCCATCAAGATCAGGCAGGCGGCTATTGGCCCACCAAGGACGTCACCTATCGCAAGGCAGCTTCGTGGGTGCCCACTGCGTCATTGACCTTCCAAGACTTGGTCAGCCACCTGTGCCGAGCGTGGTTGGGCCGAGACATCACCCCCCGATTGCTGACCATCGCCACCGAGGCCACGAAGATCCCCGCAACCCGCACCATGACCACGGCCAACTTCCCCGACTGGCAACTCGCCTACCTGGGCCAAGCACTGCTCTCCACTCCCGAACACATGACGACGTGATTGCCGATGACTGACTGTTGCAATGACTACAACCGCCAGGCCGAACTCAGCCGAAGGGGCTTCCTGAAGGGACTCACCGCAGTTGGGGCGGGCTTGGCAGCCACCCAGTTGTTCGGCGAAACTCTCCTGCAGGCGTCGTACGCCGCACCGTCCGGCGGCAACACCATGGTCGTGTTGTCACTGCGCGGCGGCATCGACGGGCTGGGCGTGGTGGTGCCCCATGGTGACCCCGGCTACTACGCAGCCCGCCCCAACACCGCCGTACCAGCACCCTCGACCTTAGCGGCAAATGCGCTGTTCGGTCTGCATCCAGCCATGTCTGCATTGCTGCCCTACTGGAACTCTGGAGAATTGGCAGCGGTCCAGGCAGTCGGGATGCAGGTGCCGAATCGATCGCACTTCAGCGCCATCGAAGAAGTCGAAGATGCCCACCCTGGCTCACAGGCCCGGATTGGTTGGGTCAATCGGATGATCGGGGCCGCGACCACCCATACCCCGTTGGATGCGGTGCAACTGGGCGACCAGATCCTGCCCACGGCGCTCACCGGACCAGCCAGCGCCTTGGCCGCTGACGGGCTGGATGACCTGATGCTGCCGGGCGCCAAGAGTGACCCAAGCCGGATCTATCCTTCGATGAATGCGGCGTGGTCTTCGGACTCAGGCCCGCTTGGGAGAAGTGCTCGAGAGGCTATCGCCGTGTCATCCGGCCCGGGCGCCAAGGTCAACAACACCGCAGTCAGCTCCGCGCCATATCCCACGGACTGGCCCAGCACCGAACTGTCGAATGCCTTCAAATCGGCAGCCCGGATCATCCGGGCCGATGTGGGCTGCGATGTCATTGCCATCGACTATGGCGGGTGGGACATGCACAGCGGCTATGGCACGGTTGCTTCTGGCTCCATGGAGACCTATGTCAGGGGCTTCGCCAACTCGCTGGCTGCCTTCCTCGGTGACCTTGGCCCAATGCGCAGCAAGGTCACCGTGGTCACGATCTCGGAGTTCGGGCGTCGGGTCGCTGAGAACGGCAACCGCGGCTTCGATCACGGCTGGGCCAACATGATGCTGCTCGCCGGGGCTGGGGTAAAGGGCGGCCAGTACTACGGCACCTGGCCCGGGCTCGGAGCCTCCGCACTCGCCGAGGGCGATCTACAGGTGACTACTGACTATCGCAATGTATTGGGTGAGGTGATCACGAAGAGATTCCCCGACCGCTCGATCAGCGAGGTCTTCCCTGGCCTTTCCTATGCCCCTTTGGGCCTGCTGACTTAGCCCGACGCCGAGGCGGCTGCCACTCATCACGGCGAATGTCGATCAAGACACCAGAGATGCGGGTACTGGCCAGCTTCTTGAGCGTCTCCTTGGACAGGTCAGCAGGCAACTCGACCAATGAGAAGTTGGGCTTTATCTCGATCCGGCCGAAGTCTGAGCGACGCAAGCCCCCTTCATTGGCCAAGGCTCCCACGATCTGGCGCGGCTCGACTCGGTGCCGCTTGCCCACAGCCAGCCGCCACTTGACCCTCTCGGTCTTGTCACCACGTCCCTCACGCTGTTGGCGACGCTCTACGGGAGCTGGCTCCTGCTCCACCATCATCAGCGGCTCACCGTCTTGGGCGAGTACGGCGATCGCCGCAGCGATGTCGGTGGCCGGCACGTCGTGCTCGCGCTCGTAGGCCCCGATCAACTCTCGGAAGACATTGATCTGCGCGTCTCCCAGAGCAGCGGTGATCGCCTCGGTAAAGCGTTGCACCCTGGTGGCGTTGACATCTTCAACACTCGGCAGCGCCATGGGCACCAGAGTCGTGCGATTGGCCTTTTCGATCATCCGGAGCAGATGCGACTCACGCGGGGTCACAAAAGAGATCGCCGTACCTGACCGGCCGGCTCGGCCGGTGCGACCGATGCGATGCACATAAGACTCGGTGTCGGTGGGGATGTCGTGGTTGATCACATGACTGATCCGCTCCACATCAAGCCCTCGAGCCGCGACATCGGTGGCGACCAAGATGTCGAGTTTGCCCTTGCGGAGCTGTTCGACGGTGCGCTCACGCACGGGCTGGGCCATGTCGCCATTGATCGCAGATGCCTCAAAGCCACGGGCGCGAAGTCGCTCGGCCAGCTCCTCGGTCGCCTGCTTGGTGCGCACGAACACGATCAGGGCGTCGAAGTTTTCGACTTCAAGGATCCGGGTGAGGGCATCGAGCTTTTGGGCGTGGGCGACCTTGAGCATGCGCTGGTCGACATTGGCTGCCGTCCGGCTCTTGGACTTCACCGTGATCTGGGTGGCTCCGGGAGCAAATCGACTCGCCAAACGCTTGATCGAGTTTGGCATCGTGGCTGAAAACAGCGCTACCTGCTTCGATTCAGGGGTCTGCGCGAGGATCGTCTCGACATCCTCGGCGAAGCCCATGTTGAGCATCTCGTCGGCCTCGTCCAGCACGACATAGGCAAGCTCACTGAGGTCGAGGGTGCCCTTCTCCAGGTGATCCATCACCCGTCCGGGTGTGCCGACCACGACGTGTACGCCGCGGCGCAGCGCGCTGAGTTGCACGCCGTAGCCTTGCCCGCCGTACACCGGAAGGACATTTAGGCCCTTGATGTGGGAGGAATACCGCTCGAAGGCCTCGGAGACCTGCAGAGCGAGCTCACGCGTAGGTGTCAACACCAGAGCTTGTGGAGACTTCTGCCTCAGGTCGATGCCCGACAGGATCGGCAGGGCGAAGGCCGCGGTCTTTCCCGTGCCCGTCTGAGCCAAGCCGACGACGTGATTGCCGCCAAGCAAGGGCGGGATTGCCTGAGCCTGGATGGGCGAGGGGGTTTCGTAACCCACATCTCGAAGAGCTTTCTCCACTCTGGGGTCCAACCCGAGATCATCGAATCTCGAGACTTCAACCTGCTCTTCGGAGTCATTCACCTGCACAGCCTAGTGGCCACTGCCCTGTTGAGCACTATTGTCACTGCTCATGAGCACATCCACGTCGTCTTGGAGGCCCATGAAGGGGCGCAACCCAGACGAAGCCAACCGAGTCGCCACGCCTCTTGAGTTGCTCTACGACCTGTGCTTCGCAGTGGCATTTGGCATTGCGGGCCATCAGTTCGCCCACATGTTCTCCCAACATCACTACCTGACAGCAATCAGCGGCTTCGTCTTTGGCGTCTTTGCGATCTGTTGGTCATGGATCCAATTCTCTTGGTTTGCCTCGGCCTTCGACCCAGATGACTGGCCTTATCGGATCACGGTAATGGTGCAAATGGTCGGTGTCGTGGTCGTAGCCCTCGGGTTACCAGTCGCCTTTGCCTCAATCGAAGCGGGCTCAGCCTTGAATATCAAGGTAACTACATTTGGCTACGTTGTGATTCGCAGCGCCCAGTTGATCAACTGGCTGCGGGTCTACTTCCAAGACCCTCAGTACCGCGATCTGTCCACCCGGTACATAGCAACACTTGTGGTCAGTCAGGTCTTTTGGCTGATCTTCGCCTTCGCTCCGCTCCCCCTAGCCACCAGCGCGTGGTTGCTGCCGCTCCTGATTGCGCTGGAAGTCACTGGACCCATCATCGGTGAAGGTCGCGGCAACGGGACGCCGTGGCATCCTCATCACATCACTGAGCGGTTCAGCCTCTTGGCCATCATCACCCTTGGTGAGGGAGTCGTCGGCACCGTGGCCTCGGTCAACGCTGCCAACGAAGGTGTGAGTTGGACTTGGGAGCCAATCGTGTTGATCGTGTCTGGCCTGCTCTTGGTCTTTGGGCTCTGGTGGATCTACTTCACCTTCCCGTGGGCCACGATCGTCTCGCTGCGCCCTCAGGTGCGCTTTGCCTACAGTTATGCTCACATCTTGATCCTGGGCTCAATCGCCGCTACGGGAGCTGGCCTGCAGATCGCTGCTGCCGCGCTTGAGGATGGCAGCCAACACGTCTCCGCCACACTGGCTTCATTCACCCTGGCAACCGCTGTGGGCAGCTATCTCGCGACCCTCTTCATCCTCTACGGAGCCGCGGTGAGATCACGCGCAAGAAGTCACTTCGTGCTCTTTGGACTGTCCACGCTGGTGCTGGTCAGCGGCGTACTCCTGGTCAGCAGCGGCGCTGAGTTGCCTTGGGGTCTGCTCACCATTGCCGTTGCCCCATTGATCACGGTCGTTGGACTCAAACCAACAGACACAGCTGTTGGACACATTGAGACGACTAGTGGCGGTGTCACCCGGCCAGACGGGATGCAAGCGCACCCACCTCACGCAGGAGATCCTCGGGAGGGGCGTCGAGGTTGAGTGTGTGGCAGGTGATCGCGACATCGGCACCGACCACACGGTGGGTCGCGGCGTCCTCGTTGCCCCGCGCATAGACCAGGTGCCCCTCGGGGATACCGAGCACTGTGCAGTAGGCGAGCATTTGGTAGAGGTCGGCTTGGGGGAATCCGGCTGGCTTCTCGGCCTTGTACTTGGCATCCACGACAATCTGGTGACCGTTGCGCCCAGTCCACAAGAAGTCGGGCTTCATCAGCACTTGATCGGCTCGGTCGAGGTGCATGCGGTGCTGCATTGAGGCAGACCCTCCGTAAGGGGCGAGCGCTTCCTTCAGCGCGATGGTGACGAAGTCCTCATAGATCTTCCACATGTCGAAGACGAAGCCGCTCACGTCGAGGTCGCCCACCCGCTGCTCGAAGGAGTCCCCCGCCAAGATGAGTTCGGCGAGTCGGAGCGGCGGCTGATAGCGGGTGTTGAGGCGCGTCGGCTGCCATGTCGGTACACCGTCACCGCGACGAAGTTCGGTCACCCCGGTCAGCTTCAGACGCAATCGCTGAAGGGCTCGGCGTACGCCGGCGGACAGGCCCGTCATCCTCAGCAGACGCACGACTGCGGCGAGCAGGATCTGGTTTTCGGGGATGTCGGTCGTGAAGTCGTCGTAGGTCACCTCGAGTGGGAGACCGACTCCGAAGCGACGTGAGATCTGATCGGCCACGCGGACCCGCCCCCGCAACACCGGCAGACTCTCGTCGACGGTCTTGTATCCCTGCAGGAGTCCCTGCTCGATCGCCTTGTTCGCTAGGCGCGCGAACGCGTGGGCCAATGCCTCGGGAAGGTCGGAGTCCACGTCGAGAAGGACGCTGTGGTCGCGCCAGAAGGTGGGTTTGGTGGCGTAGCCCATGAGGAACACGAGGCGTTCGATGGCGACCTTGGGTCTGATGCTGACCTGCAGGGCACCGACGCGAGCAACCCCGACCTTGGTGCCCGCTGCCACCATCCAGTCCGCGGATCCCGGCAAGCGCGTGACCACGGCGAGCTCCGCCGCGCCGAGGGCCTCTGCCTCGTCACTCGAGAGCGCAACGACCTCGGGGGCGGTGCCCTCAGTCAGCGTCAGAAGACGCATCCGTGTCCTCCACCACAGCGACCTTGGCCTTGTCGACGGCAGCTGCCACTGCGTCCAAGCCGTAGCGGGCCCCCACCTCAGCGCTGGTCAACTCACCGTAGTGGTGTTCTTCGAGCAACGGCAGGATCGCCGTGCGCCAGGTCCGCGCCAGTCCCCCGTCGGCGTGGACGGCCGGTCGCATGAAATATGACGGCCCGATCTTGAAGTCCGCATCTTCAATGCGGCGGTTGAGCTCGTCGAGCAGGTCAGCGGTCCGCATCGGAATTCCTTCACGTGCCAGCCAGGACCGCAGGATCCCGTTGGTCGGCTCCTCGGACGGATGGAGCGCAAGGAAGGCGAACCGGCGTCGCATGGCCGCGTCGACCAGCGCGATTGACCGGTCGGCGGTGTTCATGGTGCCGATGATGAACACGTTCTTGGGCAGCGAGAAGTCACCGTCGGCATACAACAGTTCGACGTTTTGATCGCGGTATTCGAGTAGGAAGTAGAGCTCCCCGAAGACCTTGGCGAGGTTGCCGCGGTTGATCTCATCGATGATCAACACGAACGCATCGCGGGGGTTCTCGACGGCTTGGTCGACGATCTTGCGCATCGGCCCGGGTTTCAGGTCGAAGCGCAAGATCGTCGACCAAGCCGTCGAGAACCCCCGCGATG
>ERZ795053.6218-NODE-6218-length-11982-cov-8.073698_pt1 | contig 11982 bp, 11 predicted proteins | sample MGYA00375137_ERZ795053 | MGnify/ENA primary metagenome ERZ795053 (study PRJEB30182, sample SAMN05720284) | activated sludge metagenome | isolation source: Anaerobic digester | place: Hong Kong | collected 2014-12-17 ... | reverse complement strand
CCGGCCACGGCCTTCTCGCATCTCGACGCGACGACCGTGCTGTCGCGCTCGATCGCCGAGCTCGGCATCTACCCGGCCGTGGACCCGCTCGACTCGACCTCGCGCATCCTCGAGCCGGGCGTCGTCGGCGAGGAGCACTACCGCGTGGCCCGCCAGGTGCAGGAGACGCTGCAGCGCTACAAGGCGCTGCAGGACATCATCGCCATTCTCGGCATGGACGAGCTCTCGGAAGAGGACAAGCTGGTCGTCGCCCGGGCGCGCAAGATCCAGCGCTTCCTCAGCCAGCCCTTCTTCGTCGCCGAGGTCTTCACCGGCAGCCCGGGCAAGCTGGTGCCGGTCGAGGAGACCATCAAGGGCTTCAAGGGCATCGTCGCCGGCGACTACGACCACATGCCGGAATCCGCCTTCTACATGGTCGGCAGCATCGACGAGGCGATCGAGAAGGCGAAGAAGCTCGCCGCGGAAGCGGCCTGAGCGGTAAGGGGCGGACATGGCCGAGGCTTCGACCGACAAGCTGGCGTTCGAGCTGGTCTCGCCCGAGCGGGTGCTGGCCAGCGTCCACGCCGACATGGTGGTGGTGCCGGGCGAGGACGGCGATTTCGGCGTGCTCGTCGAGCACGCGCCGCTGCTTTCCCTGCTCCGCCCCGGCGTGATCTCGATCTACCAGGGCCAGCAGGTGGAGCAGCGCATCTTCGTCGAGGGCGGCTTCGCCGAGGTCAACCCCAAGGGCCTGATCGTCCTCGCCGAGGCCGCGGCCCCCATGGGCGAGCTCAACCTCGACGACGCCCGCCAGAGCCTCAAGGACGCCGAGGAGGACCTCGGCGACGCCAGGGACCCGACCGAGCCCGAGCGCGAGCGGCTCGAGCGGGCCATCACCGTCGCCCGCGCCCGGGTCGAGGCGCTCGAGTTCCAGGGCTGACGACGCCGCCCGGCGCTCAAGCGTCGACGATGCGCGGGAAGGGCTTCACGCCGGTCGGCCCGGCGAGCTTGTCGCGGACGGTCAGCGCCAGGTTCATGTAGGCCTGGGCCTGCGGCGAGTCCGGCTGGCTCACGACGATCGGCCGGCCGCTGTCCGAGGTCTCGCGGATGACGATGTCGAGCGGGATCTCGGCGAGGAAGTCGACATTGTACTTCGCCGCGCACTCCCTGGCCCCGCCATGCGCGAAGATCTCCGTCCGGTGGCCGCAATTCGGGCAGCAGAAATAGCTCATGTTCTCGACGATGCCGAGGATCGGCACGTCGACCCGGCGGAACATGTTGATCGCCTTCCTCGCATCGAGCAGGGCGATGTCCTGCGGCGTCGAGACGATGATGGCGCCGGCCAGCGGCACCTTCTGCGCCATGGTGAGCTGGGCGTCGCCCGTGCCGGGCGGCATGTCGACCACCATGATGTCGAGCTCGCCCCAGGCGACGTCGCCGAGCATCTGCTGCAAGGCGCTCTGCACCATGGGGCCGCGCCAGATCATCGGCGTCTCCTCCTCGACGAGGAAGCCCATCGACATCAGCTTGACGCCGGCGACTTCCATCGGCTGCATCTTCTTGCCGTCGGCGGTGGTCGGCCGGCCCGAGAGCCCGGCCATGCGCGGCATGGAGGGGCCGTAGATGTCGGCGTCGAGCAGCCCGACGCGGAGACCGGCGGCGCGCAGGCCGCAGGCGAGGTTGATCGCCGTCGTCGACTTGCCGACACCGCCCTTGCCGGAGGCCACGGCGATGATCTTGTCGATGCCGGGCGGCCCGGCGCGGGTCGGCGCCGGTGCCGCGGGCCGCGCCTGCATGTCGGGCGGCGGGCCGCGCTCGGCGGTCAGCACGACCGTGCAGGAGCCGACCCCGGGCAGCGCCTTCACCGCCTCCTCGCACGCCCGGCGCAACGGCTCGAGCTTTTGCGCGTCGGCGGCCGGCACCTCGAGGGCAAAGCCGACATTGCGACCCTTGACCACGATTCCGCTGACCATGCCTAGGGTTACGACGCTCTGGCCGCTCGTCGGATGGCGCACATCGGCCAGGGCCTGGCGGATACGGTCGGGTGAAAGCTCGTCCATGGTTGATCCTCGGGGTGCGCTCACCGATATAGTGGGCTAAGTGTATCTCGCAATCGGATCGGCCGACGCGGTTCTCTACTGCCGATCCACTCCCCGACATGCAAGACGACAACGACGAGGTGGCCCGAGTATGCCCTGGAACAGTCAAGGCGGTGGTGGTTGGCAGGGAGGCGGCGGCCAGGGGCCGTGGGGCAACCGCCCGGGCGGCGGTGGCGGCGGCCCGCAGCCGCCGGACCTCGAGGAGCTGATCCGCAAGAGCCAGGAGAAGGTCAAGAGCCTCTTTCCCGGCGGCGGAGGTGGCGGCGGCCGCGGCCTCTCGGCCAAGGCGATCAGCATCGTCGTCCTGGCACTCCTCGGCATCTGGCTGGCCAGCGGCTTCTATCGGGTGCAGCCCGAGGAGGAAGGCGTCGTCCTGCGCTTCGGCAAGCTCAACCGGGTCACCACGCCGGGCCTGAACTATCATCTGCCGAGCCCGATCGAATCGGTGCTGACGCCGCAGGTGACCCGCGTCAACCGGGTCGAGGTCGGCTTCCGCAGCGGCACCGGCGCCAGCGGCTCCGGCCGCGGCATCACCGAGGAAGCGCTGATGCTGACCGGCGACGAGAACATCATCGACGTGAACTTCGTCGTCCTCTGGCGGATCAGCAACGCCGCCGACTACCTCTTCAACATCCGCGATCCCGAGGACACGGTGTCGATCGCCGCCGAGAGCGTGATGCGCGAGGTGATCGGCCAGACGCCGATCCTCGAGGCCACGACCGAGGGCCGCCGCGCCATCGAGGGCCGCGTGCGCGAGCAGATGCAGGTGCTGATGAACGAGTACGGCGCCGGCATCAACATCGAGGAGGTGCAGCTCCAGAAGTCGGACCCGCCGGCCGAGGTCATCGACGCGTTCCGCGACGTGCAGCGCGCCCAGGCCGACCGGGAGCGGCTGCAGAACGAGGCCGAGGCGTTCGCCAACGACATCATCCCGCGGGCCCGTGGCGAGGCGGAGCGGCTGCTGCAGGAGGCGCAGGCCTACGAGCAGGAGGCGGTGGAGCGCGCCCGCGGCGAGGCCGACCGGTTCACCCAGGTGCTCGAAGCCTACGGCAAGGCCAAGGACGTGACCATCAAGCGGATCTACCTGGAAACGATGGAAGAGGTGCTGGGCGGCGTGAACAAGGTCATCATCGACAGCCAGGGCGGCGGCAACGGTGTCGTCCCCTATTTGCCGCTGCCGGATCTCGAGCGCCGGGCGCGCGAGCGTGACGCTGCCGCCAGCGCTGCCGCCGGCTCGGCGCCGGTCGAGCGCGGCTTCGGCGCCATGCAGTCGGGAGCCACGCAATGAGCCATCGTCTCCTCATCGGCCTCGCGGTCGCCGTGGTCGCCGGCTTCTTCATCCTGTCGAGCGCCCTCTTCACCGTCCACCAGACGCAGCAGGCGCTGGTCCTGCAGTTCGGCAACCCCGTCCGGGTGGTCACCGAGCCCGGCCTCAACATCAAGGTGCCGTTCATCCAGCAGGTCGAGTATTTCGAGCGCCGCGTGCTCGATTTCGACGCCGGCTCGGTGGAGCTCGTGCTGGGCGACCAGAAGCGGCTCGTGGTCGACGCCTTCACCCGCTACCGGATCACCGACCCCCTGCGCTTCCGCCAGAGCGTCGGCAGCGAGGCGGCGTTCCGGGGCCGGCTCGAGCCGATCACCTTCTCCGCCCTGCGCAGCGTGCTCGGCGAGGTGTCGCTCTTCACCATCCTCTCCGACGAGCGCACCCGGCTGATGAACCGGATCCGCGACGAGGCCAACGCCTCGCTGCAGCAGTTCGGCGTGCAGGTGGTCGACGTGCGGATCAAGCGCGCCGACCTGCCGGCGGAGAACAGCCAGGCCATCTTCCTGCGGATGCAGACCGAGCGTGAGCGCGAGGCCCGCGAGCTGCGCGCCCAGGGTGCGGAGATCGCCCAGCGCATCCGCGCCCGGGCCGATCGCGAGCGCCGCGTGCTGATCGCCGAGGCAGGTCGCGAAGCCGAGCAGATCCGTGGTCGTGGCGACAGCGTGGCGATCGGCACCTTCGCCGAGGCGTTCGGCCGGGACGCCGACTTCTTCGCCTTCTACCGGTCGATGCAGGCCTACCGGAACGCCCTGGCCGGCGACGCGACCAGCTACGTCCTGCAACCGGACAGCGAGTTCTTCCGCTACTTCAACTCGTTCGAGGGTCTGCCCGCGGAAGAGGTCGCCGGGGCGCCGACGGCGCCCCCGGCGGTGGCCGACGCGGCAGCGGGCGCACCAGCCGAAGCAGCGACCGACGCCTCGGCTGTGCCGCCGGTGGCCGAGCTGCCGGCGACGGCGCCGCAGAGCGCCCAATAGGGACGGAGCCGGCCGCCCGCGGCCTGATGGCCGTGGGCGGCCGGGCCTTCTTCGCGCCCCGACCCCGGCCGCTGATCCAGAACCCATAGATGCAGGATCTGCTGACCGCTTCGGCGCTGGTTCTGGTGCTCGAAGGGGCGCTCTGGGCGCTCTTTCCGGATGCCATGAAGCGGGCCGCGGCCCGCGCCATGACGCTCGAGAGCGGCATGCTCCGGGCGGCCGGGCTCGCGTTCGCGGTGCTCGGCGTGTTCATCGTCTGGTTGATACGGCGATAGCGGGCTTGGCGACGGGCGCGGCACGGCGTACATCTCGGGTTGACGGTGCGTGCCTCACGTCTCGGGCGCGGCACGCGTCGTTTGGGGCGGTCGCGAGGGCGCGGGAGCGGGCCTCGCCAAGAACGCTGGAATCGGCTCGGACGAGGAGTCCGGGCCTGCCGATAGGAGCGGTTGATGGACCTGAGTTTCGGCCTTCGCCGGGCGGCCGCAGCAGCCGGAGCTGGCGTACGGCCACTCGCCGCGTTGCTGGTTTTCACCTTGTTGGCGCAGGTGCCGCTATCGGTGCCGGCCGTGGCGCAGACGCTGCCTACCCAGGGTTTCGGCGACCTGGTCGAACGGGTCGGCCCCGCCGTCGTCAACATCCAGACGAGCCGTGAGGCGGTCATGCAGGAGGACATCCCGCTGCCGCAGTTCCCGCCGGGCTCGCCCTTCGAGGAGTTCTTCAAGGACTTCTTCGACCGCGAGCAGCAGCAGCCGCAACGGCCGCGCCGCGGCGCCTCGCTCGGCTCCGGCTTCGTCATCGCGCCGGACGGTTTCGTGGTCACCAACAACCACGTGATCGCCGAGGCCGACGAGATCACCGTCGCCTTCGCCGACGGCAAGGAATACAGCGCCGAGCTGATCGGTCGCGACCAGCAGACCGACCTCGCCCTGCTCAAGATCGAGCGCGACGAGCCCTTCCCGTTCGTCGACTGGGCCGACAGCGACGAGGTCAGGGTCGGCGACTGGATGCTCGCCATCGGCAACCCGTTCGGCCTCGGCACCTCGGTCACCGCCGGCATCGTCTCGGCCCGGGGCCGCGACATCCGCGCCGGGCCCTACGACGACTTCTTCCAGGTCGACGCGGCGATCAACCGCGGCAACTCGGGCGGGCCGAGCTTCACCATGGACGGCCAGGTGTTCGGCGTGAACACCGCCATCTTCTCGCCTTCCGGCGGCAATGTCGGCATCGGCTTCGCCATTCCCTCGAACCTCGCGAAGCGGGTCATCGACAGCCTGAAGAGCGATGGCCGCGTGGCCCGCGGCTGGCTCGGGGTGCGCATCCAGAGCGTCACCGACGAGATCGCGGCGAGCCTCGGGCTCGACGAGGCGCAGGGTGCGCTGGTCGCCAGCGTGACACCGGGCGGTCCGGCCGAGGACGCGGAGATCCAGGCGGGCGACGTCATCCTCGAGTTCAACGGCCAGGAGATCACCCAGATGCGGTCCTTGCCCCGGATCGTGGCGGAGACCGATGTCGGCCGCGAGGTCGACGTGCTGATCTGGCGGCGTGGCGAGGAGCGGACGGTCCGGGTGACGCTCGGCGAGCTGCCGGACGACGCGACCCTGTCCGAGCTCGGCAATGGCGACGAGCCGCCGGCCAGCACGGCGCTCGCGATCGACGAGCTCGGCCTCACCGTCAGCGCCCTCGACGACGAGATGCGCACCCGGTTCGAGCTCGGCCAGGACGTGCGCGGCGTGGTCATCATCGATGTCGAGCCGGGCAGCGCCGCCGACGAGGAGGCGCTCCGCCCGGGCGACCTGATCGTCGAGGTCAGCCAGAGCGAGGTCGGCTCGCCGCCCGAGGTGCTGGCCAAGGTCAACGAGGCGATCGACGAGGGGCGCGACGCCGTCCTCCTCCTGATCGACCGGCAGGGCGACTTCCGCTTCGTGGCGCTCCGACTCGCCGCCTGAGCAATCAGCTCGGGGCGATCTCGGCCGCCGTGTAGCCCTGGAGGTAGAGGGCGGCGGCGAGGTCGGCATGGGCGAGCACGAGGTCGGCGGCGGCCGCCAGCACGGGGTGCGGCCGCCAGGCGACGGCGAGCCCGGCGGCCTCCAGCATCGGCCGGTCGTTGGCGCCGTCGCCGAGCGCCAGCGCCGCCTCGCGGTCGAGCCCGAGCCCGGCCGCCGCCTCGTCCAGCGTCTCGAGCTTGGCCAGCGCACCGAGGATCGGCGGCAGCACCCGGCCGGTCAGCCGGCCGTCCCGGATCTCGAGCCGGTTGCCGTGATGCCGCTCGAAGCCGGCGAGCCTGGCGACGAAGGCGGTGAACAGCGTGAAGCCCCCGGAGACCAGAATGGTCAGCGCCCCCGCCGCGCGCATGGTCGAGACGAGCGTTCGGGCACCGGGGTTGAGCCGGAGCCGTTCCCTGCAGATCTCGGCGATCGCCTTTTCTTCCACGCCCTCGAGCAGCGCCACGCGCTCGGTGAGCGCTGCCGCGAAGTCGAGCTCGCCGTTCATGGCGCGCCTGGTGATCGCCGCCACCTCCGCCTTGATGCCGACGAAATCGGCGAGCTCGTCGATGCACTCGATGTCGATGATGGTGCTGTCCATGTCGGAGACCAGCAGCCGCTTCTTCCGCCCCGCCGCCGGCACCAGCGCCCAGTCCAGCGCCCGGCCGGCGAGCGCCTCGGCCAGGGTCTCGCGCGGCGGGCAGGGGTCGAGCGCCAGCTCGACGGCGGCGCTGTCGGCGAGCCAGCGGACGGTGCCGCCATGACGCCGGCCGAGGGTCTCGACCAGCGCCGGTTCGAGCGGGGCGAGCGCCGGGTTGGCGACGAGGAGGAGGCATTGCGGACCGGTGGGCGGCATGGCGGCTCTCGAGAGCCGGCCGACATGCGCGTGACCGGCGGCCTCGTGCTCATAGGCGGCAGCACCGCCAGCGGCAAGTCGGCCCTGGCCCTGGCCCTCGCCGAGCGCACCGGCGGGGCCATCGTCAACGCCGATTCGGTGCAGCTCTACCGGGACCTGCCGATCCTCACCGCCCGGCCGCCCGCCGCCGAGCTGGCGCGCGCCGAGCACCACCTCTATGGCATCCTCGAAGCCCACGAGGCGAGCTCGGTCGCCGCCTGGCTCGCCCGGCTGCGGCCGGTGCTCGCCGGGCTGGAGGCGCAAAGGCGGCCGGCCATCCTCACCGGCGGCACCGGCCTCTACTTCAAGGCGCTGCTGGAAGGCCTGCCGGCGATCCCCGAAATTCCCCCGGACCTCCGGGCCGGGCTCCGCGCCGACCCGGCCCCGGCCGAGGCGCTGCACGCCCGGCTCGCCCGCCTCGATCCCCTGCTTGCCGCCCGGCTCGAGCCCGGCGACCGCCAGCGCATCCTGCGCGGCCTCGAGGTGGTGCTCGCCACCGGCCGGAAGCTGACAGACTGGCAGGGCGACCCGCCCGTCCGCCCGCCCTTGCCGGAGCCGTGTGTCGGAATCGCCCTCCTGCCGCCGGCCGACCTCGTCCTGCCGCGCATCGAGCGGCGGCTCGACGCCATGCTGGAGCAGGGCGTGCTCGCCGAGCTCGCGGCCTTCCGCGCCCGGACGGGCGACCGGCCGACAATGCTCTCCGGGGCCGACGGTGTCGCCGAGCTCGGCGCTCATCTCGACGGCCGGATCGACCTCGCCGAGGCGCGCCGGCTCACCGTCATCAAGGTCCGCCGCTACGCCAAGCGCCAGCGCACCTTCTTCAGGGGCCAGCTCGCCGGAACCCTCGAGCCGCATCCGGTGGCGGTCGGGCCGGACAATCTCGACGCCCTGGCCGCGGCCCTGCTGGAGGGCCTGCGCGACGCGACTTGACAACTTGTCGCGCCGGGTGGCCAAATCCAACCGCGACGGTGTGGCCGCGCTCGCGGCCACGGCCTGCCCTGTGCTGTTGATTCTCCGCCAGCGCCCGACTAGTTTGGCAGACCCTGCGCCGCAGGCTCGCCCAATGACGCCTCGTCCAACGAACCAGCGATAGAGCAACCTCTTTTTGCTGCAACCGGAGTTTGATCGATGACCGCAGCGACAGCAGCGCCGCCCGCCGTCGACACCCAGTCGATGACCGGCTCGCAGGTGGTGCTCAAGGCTCTGGTCGAGCAGGGCGTGGAGGTGATCTTCGGCTATCCCGGCGGGGCGGTGCTGCCGATCTACGACGCCATCTTCCAGCAGGACAAGCTGCGCCACATCCTCGTCCGCCACGAGCAGGCCGCCGTCCATGCCGCCGAGGGCTATGCCCGCTCGACCGGCAAGGTCGGCTGCGTCCTGGTGACCTCCGGCCCGGGTGCCACCAACACCGTCACCGGCCTCACCGACGCGCTGATGGATTCCGTGCCGATCGTCTGCCTGACCGGCCAGGTGCCGACCCACATGATCGGCAACGACGCCTTCCAGGAGGCCGACACGGTCGGCATCACCCGGCCCTGCACCAAGCACAACTACCTCGTCAAGGACCCGGAGGACCTCGCCCGCTCGGTGCACGAGGCCTTCCATGTGGCCAGGAGCGGCCGGCCGGGCCCGGTCGTCGTCGACCTGCCCAAGGACATCCTGATGAAGCCCGCCCCCTACCAGGGCAAGGACGCGGCCCGGCGCCGCACCTACCAGCCGGCCCGCGACCCCGACCCGCGCCGGATCGAGGAGGCGGTCGAGCTCATGACCCGCGCCGAGCGGCCGATCTTCTATGTCGGCGGCGGCGTCATCAACGCCGGCCCCAGGGCCTGCGAGCTGCTGGCCGAGCTGGTCCGGGAGACCGGCTACCCGATCACGCTCACGCTGATGGGCCTCGGCGCCTATCCGGCGAGCGACAGGCAGTTCATCGGCATGCTCGGCATGCACGGCACCTACGAAGCCAACATGGCGATGCACGGCGCCGACGTGATGATCAATATCGGCGCCCGCTTCGACGACCGGGTGACCGGCCGGCTCGACGGCTTCTCGCCCGGCAGCCGGAAGATCCACGTCGATATCGACCCCTCCTCGATCAACAAGAACGTCGCCGTCGACGTGCCGGTGATCGGCGACGCCGAGCCCACGCTCGAGGCCCTGCTCGCCGCCTGGCGGCGCCGCAGCAACAGCCTGGCCCTGGGCCGCACCGCCGCCTGGTGGGAGCAGATCGCCGACTGGCAGGCGAGGAAGAGCCTGCGCTTTCGCCAGGGCACCGACAGCATCAAGCCGCAATACGCCATCCAGCGGCTGCACCAGCTGACCCGGGACAGGGACGTCTACATCACCACCGAGGTGGGCCAGCACCAGATGTGGGCGGCCCAGCACTTCCCCTTCGACAAGCCGTTCCACTGGATGACCTCGGGCGGCCTCGGCACCATGGGCTACGGCTTTCCCGCCGCCATGGGCGTGCAGGTCGCCCACCCCGAGGCCCTGGTGATCGACATCGCCGGCGAGTCCTCCTGGCTCATGAACATGCAGGAGATGTCCACCTGCATGCAGTACCGCCTGCCGGTGAAGTCCTTCATCCTCAACAACAGCTACATGGGCATGGTCCGCCAGTGGCAGGACTTCTTCCACGGCAACCGGCACGCCGAGAGCTACATGGACAGCCTGCCGGACTTCGTGAAGCTGGCCGAGGCCTTCGGTGCCGTGGGCCTGCGCGCCGAGAAGCCATCCGAGGTCGACGACCTCATCAAGGAGATGATCAAGGTGAAGCAGCCGGTCATCGCCGACATCGTCGTCGACCGGACCGAGAACGTCTACCCGATGATCCCGGGCGGGGCCGCCCACAACGAGATCAAGCTCAGCCCCGAGGACGACGGCGCCCACGAGGCGATCTCCGAGAAGGGCATGGTGCTCGTATGATGCCAGGCCCGGGCCGCCAAGGGCCCGGGCTCCCTGCCTGACACCCGGGTGGCGCCACCGCCACCCAGCCCCTTCTCGCCGGACTGCCTCCCATGCCCGCCAAAGAATCCAAGCCCTCCACCCCGCAGGCCCTTTTCTCCGATGCCGAGCGGACGCCCGAGGAACGTCACACCATCGTCGTCCTGGTCGACAACGAGCCGGGCGTCCTCGCCCGGGTCATCGGCCTCTTCTCCGGCCGCGGCTACAACATCGAGAGCCTGACGGTCGCCGAGATCGACGCCGACAAGTCCCAGTCGCGCATCAACATCGTGACCACCGGCACGCCTTTGGTCATCGAGCAGATCAGGAACCTGCTGGCGAAGCTGGTGCCGGTTCACTCGGTGCTCGACCTCACCGTCGAGGGCCCGCACATCGAGCGCGAGCTGGCCCTGGTCAAGGTCGTCGGCGGCCGCGAGAACCTCGTCCAGGCGCTCCGCATCGCCGACTTCATGCATGCCCGCCTCGTCGACAGCACGCCCGAGAGCTTCGTCTTCGAGGTCACCGGCACGTCCGGCGAGGTCGACGCCTTCATCCACCTCGTCGAGCCGATCGAGGTGAGCCGCGCCGGCGTGGTCGCCATCGGCCGCGGCGAATCCATCCTGCGCCCGCGCGAGCGCTGAGCCGACCGAACTCCAGAAATCCGAACCGATACGCACGAACGAAGGGGAACCCCGATGCGCGTCTATTACGACACCGACGCCGATCTCAACCTCGTCAAGTCGAGGAAGGTGGCCGTCGTCGGCTATGGCAGCCAGGGCTTCGGCCACGCCAACAACCTGAAGGACAGCGGCGTCACGGACGTGGTCGTCGCCCTGAAGGAAGGCAGCGCCAGCCGGGCCAAGGCCGAGCGCGCCGGCTTCCGGTGCATGACCGCCAGCGAAGCCGCCAAGTGGGCCGACATCGTCATGGTCCTCGTCCCCGACGAGCTCCAGGCCGACCTCTACAAGAACGAGCTGCGGGACAACATGAAGGAGGGTGCCGCCCTCATGTTCGCCCACGGCTTCAACATCCACTTCAACCTGATCGAGCCGCGCCCCGACCTCGACGTCCTGATGATCGCCCCCAAGGGCCCCGGCCATCTGGTCCGTGCGGAGTACACCAAGGGTGCCGGCGTCCCCTGCCTCCTCGCCATCCACCAGGATGCCACCGGCGGCGCCCATGACGTCGGCCTCTCCTATGGCGCCGCCATCGGTGGCGGCCGGGCCGGGATCATCGAGACCAGCTTCAAGGAGGAGGTCGAGACCGACCTCTTCGGCGAGCAGGTCGTCCTCTGCGGCGGCCTCTGCGCCCTCATCCAGGCCGGCTTCGAAACCCTGACCGAGGCCGGCTACGCCCCCGAGATGGCCTATTTCGAGACCGTCCACGAGGTGAAGCTGATCGTCGACCTCATCTACGAGGGCGGCCTCGCCAACATGCGCTACTCCATCTCCAACACCGCCGAATACGGCGACTACAAGACCGGCCCGCGCATCGTCACCGCCGAGACCAAGGCCGAGATGAAGCGCATCCTCGCCGACATCCAGGAAGGCCGCTTCGCCCGCGACTGGGTCCTCGAGAACAAGGCCGACCAGGCCCACTTCAAGGCCATCCGCCGCCGCCACGCCGAGCACCCCGTCGAGGAGATCGGCACGAAGCTCCGCGCCATGATGCCCTGGATCGGCGCCAACAAGCTGGTCGCGGGGACCAAGGACTGACGGACGGGAAAGAAGCCAGGGGAGGGTGACCCTCTGTATGGACCGGAGACATCATTAACAGCTGTACGGAGACA
>ERZ795053.6217-NODE-6217-length-11984-cov-22.992623_pt1 | contig 11984 bp, 5 predicted proteins | sample MGYA00375137_ERZ795053 | MGnify/ENA primary metagenome ERZ795053 (study PRJEB30182, sample SAMN05720284) | activated sludge metagenome | isolation source: Anaerobic digester | place: Hong Kong | collected 2014-12-17 ... | reverse complement strand
GACGGCGGCGTGGCGACGGGCACGACGACAGTGGTGGTGCAGCCGCAGACGCTGGGTGTGACCGCGCTCTCCAACAGCGGGCCTGTGCGGCGTGCTCAGGCCGTAACCGTGATTGTGACCGGCACGCAAGAACTGGCCGATACCCTCGGCTATTCGTTTGACTGGAACAACGACACCATCTTCGAGACCGGACCACAGGCGTCCAATGCCTCGACCATGGCATTTGCCGTGAGTGGCAATTTCACCGTTACGGCGCGCATCACCGATACGGATGGCGGCGCTGCCATCAGCTCGACAGTCGTGACCGTGCTGCCTCAGGCATTGCAGGTTAGTGCGGTCACCAATTCGGGGCCGGCCGCACGCGGCGCGCCGGTAACCGTGATCGTGACAGCGACGCAGGAACTGAGTGACACACTGTCGTACTCGTTCGACTGGGACGACAACGGGGTCTATGACGTTGTCGATCAGGCGGGCAATAGTGCGACGACGAGCTACCTTTCGACCGGCGTGAAGAGCGTACGCGTGCGCGTGCGTGATGCCGGCAATGGCGAAGCGTCGGCTACGACGTCGGTCACAATTGTGCCGCAGACGGTGCAGATTGCCGCGGTTACCGACACGAGCCCGGTGCGGCGCGGCTCCCCGGTGCAGGTAGCGGTCACGGCGACGCAGCAACTCACCGACGCGCTGCTCTACTCGTTCGACTGGAACAACGACGGGACGTACGACGTGGTCGACCAGCCCGCCAATACGGCGTCGACGGTCTATGCGAGCACCGGCCAGAAGGCGGCCGGCGTCCGTGTGCGCGATACGGATGGCGGCGCCGCAACGGCGACGATCACGATGACGGTTCTGCCGCAGGCGCTCCAGGTTGCATCGGTCACCAACAGCGGACCCGTCGTCCGCGAAAAGCCGGTGACCGTCACGGTCGAAGCCATCCAGCAGTTGACGGACGTCCTTGCCTATTCCTTCGACTGGAACAACGACGGCACATACGAGGTTGTGGATCAGCCCTCGCCGTCGGCCGTGACGGCATACCCAACAACCGGCGCGAAGGTCGTCGGTGTGCGCGTGCGCGACGCGGATGGAGCACAGGCGACCGGTGTGACGACAGTGACGGTGGCTGCCCAGGAACTCCAGATCGTTGGGCTGACCAACAGCGGGCCGATCATCCGCGGCCGACCGGTCAATGTTGTCGTGACTGCCACGCAGCAACTAAATGACGTGCTCAGCTATTCCTTCGACTGGAACGCGGACGGCGTCTACGACGTGGTGGATTCGCCGGCTGCCAGCGCTACGACCAGCTTCGACACACCCGGCAGCAAGCCCGTGCGGGTGCGCGTGCGCGATACGCAAGGTAGCGCAACGGTCGGGGAGACTGTGGTCCAGGTGAATGCACAGACGCTGTCCATCAGTGCCGTGGAGAATAGCGGGCCGGTCGATGCCGGGCAGATCGTTACCGTCACGGTGACGGCAACGCAAGAACTGAGCGATCAACTTACCTACTCGTTTGACTGGGAGGGCGATGGCACGTTCGACGTCGTCGAGCAGACCGGACCCGTGGCGTCCACGCGCTATGCCGGTGAGGGTCTCTTCCAGGCCGTGGTGCGCGTGCGCGACTCCCAGGGAAGCGAGGCGCGCGCGACAACGCTGATTGAAGTATTGGGCGTCGGTGGAACTGGCGACGCAGGAACGATTTACCTTCCTGCTGTGATGAAGTAGCCAAAATGGAGGATGCCGGACAGGCAAGAACCTGATACAGTTGTTATAATTGTAATCTGTGTTGCGATATGCGAAAGGTCTTTCGCTCTATCGTAAGGCAGCTCTGGGCCGCCTCGAACCGTCTAGATTGGTCCAGACATTGCATCACAGGTGAGTTTTCAATTTAACAGAGGTGTCAGATGAAGAATCCCTCGAACTGTCGTCTTTCCGTTTGGTTGCTGACCGCTTACTCACTGAGCTGGACTGTGGTTGGCGGGGTTGCGCTCCTGTTGGTCTATGCCGCGCCCGTGAGTGCTTCGGCACAGCCGGATGAAGTTCTTTCGTTCAATGCTGACTCTTCGAGCGAGTTTTCGGCCAGTTGTGTGGCGCTCCCGGGCGTTCTCGCCGCACCTGCCATCGACAACTTGACGGTAAGCCCGGCCAAAGGGGGAGAATTGCGGTTGAAAGCGACGCTCGAGGACTACTTCGACGCACCACAGATAGACGCCACGAAGTGGATCTCGGGCTACTCCAACCCGGCGTTCAATTTGGTGCCGATGCCGCAGATCGTCGCTGGCGCGTTGCGGCTCGACGCCAACTACCTGCGCTCGGCGGAGCGGGCAGCACCCGGTGTGTCAGCCCGTTTCTTTGAGGCCCGCGTCCAGTTTGTCGTCGATGGACTTCCGCTGGCCTATGGCGACATCGGCTTTTACCGTTCTCATCCGCCGCTCATCGAAGACCCGACGAACATTGGCTCGATCCGGCTCTTTGTCGCGCAGACAGTGCCTGAATCGGATCGGCCGCGGCATATGTATGTCCGGTCGCGCAATGGGACCATGCTGCCGTCGACGCCGCTGGATGACACGGTTGTCGACAACTGGGGAGTGAAGGAGGCGATCCAGAAGGCTGCGCTCGCCAAGTACCACGATTATCGCATCGAGTGGGAGAGCGGGCAGACCGATTACCTGATCGACGGCACGCAGATTGTCACGGCCGCCGTTGGTACGAGTGTTCCGCTGCCGCATAGGGGCGACACGACGCTCGATACGTACGTGTTTCTCTACAGCCAGGATCCCTCATTCTTTGCCGAGGGACGGAGCCCGGTATTGGTCGACTGGGTGCGCGCCGGTCAATACGCCGCACAAGGCAGCTATACCTCGTGCGTGCATGACGCCGGCGCGCCCGTGAATTGGTCACGGGCAACGATCAGCGCCACGGTCCCGGTGCAGAGTGCGGCTCAGATTGAGACGCGCACGTCGGGAGATGGCGCAACATGGTCTGCCTGGCGCCCGGCGCAGGCAGTGACGGGCGGCCAGCAACTCCTGGCGCTGAACAACCCGGGCGGGCGCTATTTTCAATATCGGGTGACCCTCACTTCGTCGGATCCAATGCAGACGCCCGAGGTCGAGAGCTTTGCGGCTGCCTATTTCCAACCGTCTGCCGTGAGCGTGCAACCCGGCCCTGCCCTGGTCACTCCAGGGCAGGTCGTCACATTTACCGCAACTGTGCTGGACGGGAACGGCGAGGCAATTGAGGATCACCCTGAAACGGTCACCTGGTCTGTCGTGGCAGGCGGCGGTGCGATCGACAATTCGGGCGTTTTCGTCGCCGGCGTGCAGCGCGGCAGCTATGACAGCACCATCGAGGCCAGGGTTGGCTCTACGCTGGTCGGGCGCGCCACGGTCATCGTGGATGAGCCGCCGATCGGGAATGCCGGCCCTGACTATCAGGGCAATGAAGGGGAGCCGGTTGCGCTCACGGCCGCGGGCAGTTTCGATCCTTACGGTCGTGCCTTGTCCTATGCCTGGGATCTGGATGGCGACGGCATCTTTGATGATGCGATGGGCGCCGGCGTCACTTTTGCGTGGCCGGATGATGGGCAATATTTTGTCCGTCTGCTCGTGACAAACACCGTGGGCTTCACGGACACGGCAGAGAGCGCTGTGTTCATTGCCAACGTGCCGCCCGCCATCCGCACCATCACGCACGCCGCAGTAACGCGCCTTGGCGACCTAGTTGAGTTCGTCGTCGAAGCTGAAGACGTAGCAGCCGACCCGCTGCAATATGCCTTTGACTGGAACGATGACGGTGTTTTCGACACAGCCGATCAGCCGTCGAACATTGCTGCACAGCGCTTCGACCGGCTTGGTTCGGCGACTGTTGCAGTGCGCGTGAGGGATGACGACGGCGGCGAGTCCATCGGTGGAACCTCTGTTACTGTAGTCGAGCATCGCGTCTATCTACCGCTGACAGCACGCTAGAACGGAAGCAGCGCTTGGATCCTGTCCGGCTTACCATTGCGCCCGAATTGGCGGGCACTTCAGGCAGTGCCATCCACTGGCTTTGGCGTCAGGTTTTCCTGGCGCTGGGCCGGCCGTGGCAGGAGGTGCCGCTCACGGCGCCGTGTGATCTTGCGTACGTCATCGCGCCCGAGCAGGCGCCGGCGGCGCACACGGTCATCCTGGCAACGCCCGAACGCTGGGCAGCGCCAGGCAGCGCCCGGTTGGTCGAGGTCGCGATCGCCGATGCCCCGTTCGTGATCCGGTACGCGGATGACGCAAATCTGCCCATGAGCGTTGAACGACGCGAGGATGGCTGCGTCGTGCCGCGTGACGTGCTGTTCGATCTGTACTGGCTGTTGACGGGGCAAGCAGAGCGCCACTGGCCGCAGGATGGCCATGGTTTCTACGACCTGACCGGCACGACCTGGGCGGCGACACGGCTGCTCGAACTGGCGCCGGCCGCCGAGATTGTGGGCTGGTTGCAGGACCAACTCGAGCACCTTGGCCCGGCCAGCCCGCGCTGGCCGGGCGGCAAGCGCGCTGCACTGGCAATCACGCACGACGTCGACTATCCGGAGGTCGTACGCTGGCTCGAGCCGGCGCGCATCGTGGCGCGACAGCGAGGGAACGGGCTTGGCCCGGCCTGGCGGGTGCTGACGGGGCAGACGGATCACTGGCGTTTCCCGCAGTGGATGGAGTTCGAAGCGTCCTTTGGCGCTCGCTCGGCCTTCTACTTCGTGGCGCGCCAGGGTTCGCTCGTCGAGTATGCGCGCGGCACGCCCGATCCCTTCTATGACGTGACGGCGCCGCGCTTTCAGGATCTCTTTCGCACGCTGCGTGCCGGCGGCTGGGAAGTGGGGATGCACGCCAGCTACCGGGCCTATGAAAGTGAAGAACGCTTTGCGGCGGAAAAGGCGAAGCTGGAAGCGGCCGCCGGTGCACCGGTGCTGGGTAACCGGCACCACTACTGGCACATGAACCCGGCCGACGTGGAGGAGACGCTGCAGATGCACGGCGCCATCGGGCTGCTCTATGACACGTCGCTGACCCACGATCGGTACCTTGGATGGCGGCGTGGGACCAACATTCCATTCTTCCCGTATTCGCAGCGCTCGGGCCAGGAGATTGGCGTGCTACAGTTGCCGGTAGCATGGATGGATGCTCAACTCATGCAGCGCACGGACCTGACGCAACCACAGCGTGAGACGCTGGCGTGCGAGTTGATCGATCGCACGGCAACCCACGGCGGGCTCTTCGTGGCAAACGTGCACGACTACGTGTTCGACGACGAACTCTACCCTGGCTGGCTGGCGACATTGCGCGCCGGGCTCGAGCATGTTGTGGCACGCGGCGATTTCTGGATTGCGACGCCTGCCGCCATCGCGCAGCACTGGATTGAACGCTATCGGATATTGCGGGAGGCAAGCGCCGGATTGACGCTGGGTCTGCCCGATGCACTGCGGAGATGAGACAAGTCATGTCGGAAACCACATTGCCTGTCCAGCCGATCCCCGACACGACTGTCGTAGCGGCCGGGGTCACCTCAAATACGGCGCGGCTGATTGCCATCGACGCGCTGCGCGGCCTGGCCATCGTGGCGATGGCGCTAGATCATGCGGCGGCCTCAGTGCTCGTGAGCTTGCAGGCCGAGAGCTACGGCGGGATTACGCCGGTGCTGGGCAACTGGCCCTCCTGGGTGCTGGGGCTCTTCACCAACATAGCATCGCCGACCTTCTGGTTTTTGGCCGGCGTCAGCATGTCGCTCTACGCCGGCGGTAAGCTGCGAAAGGGGGCGACGAACGGCGAGATCACGCGGTTCTTCCTGATCCGGGCAGCCGTGCTCGCCGTGCTCGACCTGACGATTGCCTGGCTGGCATGGCATGGCGGCACACCGTACACGCATGTGTTGCTCAGCATCGGCATCAGCATTGCGATCGTCGCACTGCTACGGTTGCTGCCGACGGTCGTCGTCGCCGTCGTCGGTCTGCTTTGGCTGCTTGCCTACCAGCTCGCCCTGCCCGGCCTTGTGGCTCAGTTCAACGAGGCCGTCACCTACTGGCAGGCGCTCCTGGTCTATTTCAGCTACACCACGTTCCCGGCAACTGAGTTCTCGATCCTGGGCTGGGGAAGCCTCATCGCGCTCGGCTGTGCATTTGGCACGCAGGTGCGCAAGCCATGGTTGCGTTCGCCGGTGAACTGGCTGTACGTGGGGCTGGCGCTCTTCGCTCTCTGGGCCGCGTTGCGCGTATGGGGCGGTTTTGGTGATCTCTGGCACTACTCGTCCGATCTGCCGATCTACTACTGGATCATCATGAACAAGACGCCGCCAAGCCTCTCCTTCCTGGCCTTCAATCTGGGTATCGCCGCCTGGGTGTATGCGCTGATGCTCGCCAATCAGCGCTGGCTGGAAGTGCGCCCCTTCGCCTGGCTGGTCACCATGGGGCAGGTGGCGCTCTTTGCCTTTGTGGTGCATCTGGTAATCTATGGATTGCTCGGGCGACTGGTGATCATGATGCCGATAGGGATGCCCGGCGTCGTCAAGGCGGCCGGCGTCTGGCTGCTTGGGCTGGCGATTTTGATCCCTCTTTGCACCTGGTACCGAGCCTACCGCCGGGCGCATCCGAACACACTTCTACGGTATCTGTGATGGGCACACGAACGCTTCTGTTTGCGCTGCTGTTCGCTCTGCCGCCGGCGCTCAAGCCCTGGCTGTTGCGTCGTTTTTGCGGCGCCAGGATCGGCAAGAATGTGTCGATCGGCTGGTTTGCCAGCGTCATGGCGCGCGAGATCGAGTTTGGCGACTATGCCGAAGTACGCCCGTTGACGCTGATTCGCCTTGACGGCGTGCTGCGTCTTGGCCGGCAGAGCGAGATTTCCAGCTTCACGCTCATCTATGGCTCGTCGGACCTGGTGATCGGCGACCAGAGTTACGTCGGGCCGCAGTGCCTGATCAACGCCGACGAGCCCGTTCGGATCGGCACCTACTCGGCCCTCGGTCCGCGTAGTATGGTTTTCACGCATGGTTCCTTTCTGCCTTTCACGCAGGGGTACTGGGTGAAACTGGCGGGGGTGACGGTCGGCAATTACGTCTGGTGTGCGGCGGGCGTCTTTCTGCACCCGGGCGTGGAAATCGGCGACGAGTGTTTCGTGAACTCGCGGTCGGTGGTCACGCAATCGCTCCCGGCAGGATCGGTCGCGGAGGGCAACCCGGCGCGCGTCGTGCAGCAGATGGACGCCGTGCGCCGCAAGATGTCGCCGCGCCGGGTGGATGCGGCGCTGCAGCAGGTGTTGCGCGATTTCGCTAAGGTGACGCTTGAGCGCGAGATGGGGATAACGATAATCGAGAGATCAACAAGTGGATTGCGATTTAGGTGGCAGGGTAACGACTATGCGGCGGGGATTGTATTATCGTCATCGACGCCTGGCAAGGAGACACTAGGCCGCTGCGGCATTATCGACATTCTGCTGGTGAACAATGAACAGTGGGATAACGGTTCGCCTGGGTACTGGTTCGATGTCAGGCAATTAACTTGTCCTGCCACCGCCGAACCGATTCATGTGGCGTTACGCCTCTTTATGCAGCGCTACTATGGGATGCGTTTCACTTTGCTACGCTGAGGAGATGTTTACATTAGTGCGTACGGTGTGTCGATTGGCACTCACTAGAATGGTGATGAAGGTCGTTGGGCATGTCAAAGTGGTGTCCGTGTAAAATACAAGCACGGTCGCTGCGACGCACACCGACGCTGACTGGGTCAGATATCTGGGCCAATCTCCGACCGACACTTCACTTTGCAAGCCAGTTGCAAGGTTGTTCAGAGTGGATTATGCTATAGGAGTGGGGTCGGTTGGCCCCATAGTATTTTGGACTGTACCGCCGGCAGTGTACTGATTTCGATCATGCTTGCTTTTGTCAACCCACCGATGGGGCGAGCCTTACCCATGTGTGAAGTCCGGTTGACATTGGCAGCATTGCGCTGAGTCAGTGATCGATTGGACCAAGATATGAGTGGAATCTACGGAGTTTTCGATACCCGCGAGCGAAACGTTTGTCCGATCGCCGAAGCGATGGCCCAACGGCTGTGTCAGCTTCCGACGCAACATGCCAAGCAAGCCAGCCTCGCTTCTCACAATGCAGTCCTAGGCCGTATTGCTGCCCGGGCCAATGATCAGGTACAGCAACCTCACTGGGACGAGACGCGCACCATCGCCGTCGTGCTTGCCGGTCGCTTGATCCGGGACAGCGTCAACCCAACTGCAACAACCCGGCTTTGCGATGAACGGTTCATTATTGACGCGTACCGCAAGCGCGACCTTGCGTTCTGTTCTGAGTTGCGAGGTTCGTTTGCTGCTGCACTCTACGATACGCTGCAGAGACGAGTCGTCATCGTCGCTGACCGAATGGGTACATTTCCCATCTATTTTGCTCATCGTAGCGGGCGCTTCCTGTTTTCACCCAATCAACATCCGCTCCTATGCGATCCTCTGATCACGGCAGACCTTGACCGTGATGCACTGGCGCAATACATGCGATTTCAGCAACTCCTGCATGATGCAAGCTTTTTCTCTCAAATCAAGCTGTTGCGCGGTGGGCGTAGGCTCATCTTTCACGTCGACAATGATACGTTGACTGAAAGCCCTTACTGGGAGTTCGATCCTGAACAGTCATTGCTTGACGACATAACATTTGAGGGCGCGTCCGAAGAGACAACGCGCCTGGTTGTACAAGCCGTTGATCGGTGTAGCCGCGGGCCGGGGCGACCAGGGATTTTCCTTAGTGGCGGCATGGATTCGCGCATCATCGTTGCGGCTTTGACTCACCTCGGCTCTTCCCCCTCCGCACTCACCTTCGGTTCACCACAATCGCGCGACGCTTATTATGCCCGGCGCGTTGCTGAACGGGCGGGACTGTCCCATTGTTTCTGTGAACAGACAGACGGTCAATGGGTGAAAGACTACTGGCAGCCTCATCTATTGTTGACTGACGCAAGTCATTCGTGGATCCACATGCACGGCATCTATGCGCTAGAAGCTGCGAAATCTTGCATGGATGTCAATCTGTCCGGATTTGCCGGCGACGGGCCACTGAGTGGGACTAACCTACGCGATCTGTATCTGGAATCCCGTGATGAGGACACGTATTCGGCAGCGATCTTCTATGGGCTGACGCATCTGGAGAATTGGCCTTCATTGACCGAAGCAGAGGAGCAATTGCTCTATCGACCCGATGTGTTTGGTGATATCAAGGGGAGGGCATTCTCCTCCTTGCGTGCTGCGCTCGTTCCCTTTGCGCATTATGCAGAACCGTTTCGAACCGAACTCTTCATGGAGTATATGGTTGACATTCGCCATTATTCGCACTATCTGAGTTTTAAGCGTGCGGCGCTGGAAGTTGGTCTGCCGTTTCTCGACCCTGACCTGATGGATTTCGTCTGCCGGCTTCCCATCGCATATAGAAAGGGACGACGCCTGTCCAGGGCTGTGCTTCAGCGCTTGTCATTCCCCCTATCGCAGATTCCCTACGACCATGACGAGCAGTTGCCGACGAACATCACGGCGCTGCGTGTCGCTCATCACTTTTTTGCGCGTCTGCGCCGGCGTACCCAACGCCTACTGGGTATGGAAGGCTCCAACCGCGCAATGCTTCATTCCGACTATGAAACCTGGTTGCGTACCGACCTGCGTGACTGGGGAGAGAGCATTCTGTTTGACCGAAGGACAGAAGAACGCGGTCTATTCAATCCGACCTTTCTTCGCTCCCTCTGGAACCGGTTTCAGCAGGGCAACGAGGTATCGATCATTGGCAAAATCGCGCCGATCATGAGCTATGAACTGATGCTCCGCGAGTTTGTCGACACACCGCCCGCAGAACCTGGTTGAGGCGATTCTCGCCATAGTCGACGTGCGCCCAAAGCCTTCACCTCACAAGCCAGACGAGTGTTAGGACAAGCTTGTGCTGTTTCGTCGCGCCAGCGGCACACACACCTCGGGTAATATTTCTGAATCGTCAGCATATAGTAATCATTTGCGACTGCACCCATGATCAGCCATGTGGTATAGTCAGATGTTTCCACGCGACCTTGGCGTGTGAAAGTGTCATGGCTATTTTCTGACCATATGCGAAGGCAAGACGAACTAGATGAGTGGTGTTTTTGGTATTGCAGACGTTACAAAAGCAAGTGATTTGGATCGCATCATTTCCACGATGGCAAAACGCCAGACACATTATTCATGGCATCAGAACAGCCAGACTGTTGACGAAAGGGCAGGCGCGGCACTAGGCCGGATTGGGATTGGCATCTTCAATCCAGGCACACAACCGATTCATTCAGAGGACCGTGCTGTCACGTTGGTGTTCTCCGGTGAACTGACAAAGACCGAACCACTGCGTCATGCCCTCAGGGCAACGAACGGTGGATCTTCGCGCGTGATCGATGAGGAACTGATTCTCGCTGCGTACGCCCACTGGGGTGTGAAGTGCATGGAGCAGTTGCACGGACAGTTTATCCTCGCGATACTGGATCGAAACAAGAACGTGCTGATCCTGGCCAATGACCGGTTCGGCCTATATCCGACATACTACCGCGCCGATCGCCGGCGCCTGATTTTTGCGCCTGAGATGAAAGCGTTGCTTAGCGCAATCGAAGAACCGCTACGTCTGCGCATGGATGCCTTGGCCGAATACTTTCGGTTTCAGCGACTGCTGGGCTCGAAGACGTTTTTCGAAGAAATTCACGTTCTGCCGCCTGCGACCATCCTGCAATATCACCTGTCAAGCGGCGAGTTGTCGCTGACGCGCTACTGGGATCTGGGCCAGACGAAACCTCTCCCTGCAACAATTAGCTTCGACGAAGCCGTGGAGGAGGGGGAGAGGCTGTTTTCGCAGGCCATCGGTGTTGCGGCTGAAGGCAGCAGCAGAATTGGTGTGTACCTGAGTGGAGGATTGGATAGCCGGGGCATCGCCGGCACGCTGGCCAAGTTGGGTCGCACGCCACAGACGTTTACCTTCGGCCAGCCCGGATGTCGTGATGAGCATTATGCGCGCCAGATTGCGGGAGCCATTGGCGCTCATCATCATTTTTACCCGTATCTCGATGGCAAATGGATAGAACAGTATGCCCCCGTGCATGTGCAACTTACCGAAGGATTTCATTCGTGGCTGCACATGCACGGCATCAATATGCTCGCCGATGTGCGCCAGAGTATCGACATCAATGTATCAGGGCTTGGCGATCTCCTCTGGCCGGATTCTCAATTCACACCGCCTCATCTCATATCGGCCCCGGATGATATTGCGTTCTCGTCAATATTCTTTGAACTTTACCATCAGAAATATAGTTGGCCTGGTCTCACGTATCCGGAAGAGTATGTACTGTATGCCGAGCCGTATCGTCAGCAATTGGTCGGCGCAGCATATGATAGTTTTCAGACCGAACTCAGGGCATACTCGCATCTTCCCTATGCGATACGTGCGGCAGCGTTCAACTTGACCAATCACTTTGCACGCCATTTGGTCTACCATGTTGTATTTGGTAGATCGCATGTTGAGTACCGGTTACCATATTTCGATCTGGAGTTACTCACATTTGCCTATCGCCTACCGCTCGAGATCGGCTTAGAGCGACGTGTGCAAAAGGGAATCATTTCGCGTTATCTACCGCGTGTTGCCCGAATCCCGGCAACCTCCGATGAATTACCAGTCGTCGAAGGCGTACAATCGCAACGCATGGCGAAACTGCTCAAACGTATGCGTCATCAAGTGGAGCGCTACCTGGCACCGGTGTCGACACATCGATCCAGCCTGTATGCCGACTACGAAGGATGGTTGCGCACCGATTTGCGCACATGGGCCGAGTCGATACTGTTCGACCGCAAGACACTTGATCGTGGAATTTTTGCCCGCGATGCGCTCACCTCGCTTTGGGCGCGACACCTGACAGGTAATGAGTTGTGGACGGTTGGCAAAATTGCATCGATTATTACGTTCGAAATGATGATGCGCGA
>ERZ795053.6215-NODE-6215-length-11985-cov-10.648617_pt1 | contig 11985 bp, 11 predicted proteins | sample MGYA00375137_ERZ795053 | MGnify/ENA primary metagenome ERZ795053 (study PRJEB30182, sample SAMN05720284) | activated sludge metagenome | isolation source: Anaerobic digester | place: Hong Kong | collected 2014-12-17 ... | reverse complement strand
TAGGCCCCGTCCGCCTCGTCGGCGACCCGCGCCAGATACCTTCCGTATTGGGTCTTGAGATAGGGCTTGGCGAGGTTGCGCAGCGCGTCGGTGCCGATCCAGCCGTTCAGGAAGGCGATCTCCTCGGGGCAGCCGACCTTGAGGTTCTGTCGCGCCTCGATCGTGCGGATGAATTCCGCGGCTTCCAGAAGGCTTTCGTGCGTCCCGGTGTCGAGCCAGGCATAGCCGCGCCCCATGCGTTCGACATTCAATTGCCCCTCGGCGCGGTAGAGGTTGAGAAGATCGGTGATCTCAAGCTCGCCCCGGGCGGAGGGGCGGATGGCGCGGGCGCGTTCGGGCGCGGTGCCGTCGAGAAAGTAGATCCCGGTCACGGCGTAGTCGCTTTTTGGATGCTCGGGCTTTTCGCTGATCGACAGGACGCGGCCGTCACGGTCGAATTCGACCACGCCATAGCGTTCGGGGTCGGCGACGCGGTAGCCGAAGACGGTTCCGCCGCGGGCCTGCCGATCCGCCGTCTTCAGCTTGTCCGACAGGCCGGGGCCGAAAAAGACGTTGTCGCCCAGAACCATGGCCGAAGGGGCGCCGCCCAGGAAGTCCTCGGCCAGGAGGTAGGCCTGCGCAAGCCCGTCGGGCGAGGGCTGTTCGATGAAGTCGAACCGCATCCCCCAGGCGGACCCGTCCCCGAGGAGCGCGCGGAACTGCGGCAGGTCGCGCGGGGTCGAGATGATCGCCACTTCGCGGATATGGCACAGCATCAGCGCCGAGAGCGGGTAGTAGATCATCGGCTTGTCGTAGAGCGGCAGCATCTGCTTGGACACTGAATGGGTGATCGGGTAAAGGCGCGTGCCCGAACCGCCAGCCAGAATGATGCCCTTGCGGCCCGTTGCGGTCATTGGTCTGCCTCCAGTTCCTTGAGTACCCGGGCAAGCCCCGCCTTCCAGTCGGGCTGGGCGATGCCGTAGAGGTCATTGATGCGCGTGCAGTCGAGCGCGGAATTCGCGGGGCGCCGGGCCGGGGTCGGGTAGGCGCTGCCGGGGATGCGCAGCACCGACGGTTTTCGTGGCAGCGCGCATGCGGCGAAGATCGCCTCGGCGAAGCCGGCCCAACTGACGGTCGGCGCGCCGGCGAAATGGTAGATGCCGCCGGGCTTTCCGGCCGCGATCCCCTCGGCCAGGGTTACGAGGGCGGCCGCGATGTCGGCGGCGGGGGTGGGGCCGCCCTGCTGGTCGTCCACGACCGACAGCGTGTCACGTTCGGCGCCAAGGCGCAGCATCGTCTTCACGAAGTTCTTGCCGTGGGCGGAAAAGACCCAGGCGGTGCGCAGGATCGCGTGAGGGCCGCCAGCCATCGTCACCTGGCGTTCGCCCTCGGCCTTGGTCGCACCATAGACCCCAAGCGGAGCGGTCGCGTCATCCTCGCGCCAGGGGCGGGCGGCTGAGCCGTCGAAGACGTAGTCCGTGGAGATATGGAGGAAGGGCAGCCCCCTGGCGGCGGCGGCGCGGGCCATCGCTCCGGGCGCTTCCGCGTTGACCAGACGGGCCGTTTCCGCATCCGTTTCGGCGGCATCGACGGCGGTGTAGGCGGCGGCGTTGATGACGGCGTCCGCCCCGGTTGCTGCGACGGCGGCGGCGCATGTGGCGGGATCGCGCAGGTCGGCCCGGTCGCGGCCCAGGACCTCGGCGCTGTGCCCGGCCGCGGGAACCGCGCGCGCCAGTTCGCGTGCGACCTGCCCAGTTTCGCCGAAAATCAGAAAGTGCATCTTGTCCTCGTTGCCCGACGTGGCTTTTTGACATGCAAGCATGCCGGGGGAAAAGAAGATTCGACCTGTTGGCTCGCGTCTGAACACGGACAATCACGCCTGCGCGAGATTTCCGACATATCGTTACCATTTCGGAAATGAATGGCGATGTTGATCGCGGATGGCGCCCGGTCGCGCCCGCGAGACCGTGACCGGCAACACCAATCCACCGGAGCCCCGGTGTGGGACATTCAGACTGTCCATCCGTCTCGCTGGAAAGAAAAGATGATCGGAAAACCCGTTTCCCTCGCCGGCCGCAAGATGGCGCTTGCCGGCCTGTCCACCCTGGCCGTGATCGTTGCACTCGGGACGCCGCTTGCGCCGTTGCCCATCGCGGGCAGTGCGGCGCTTGCCGCCGTCGGCGATCCGCTGACCTCCTACGCGGATATCGTCTCCGCCGACAAACCGGCGGTCGTCACCGTCACGACCGAAATCGCGCGGCCCGTCTCCCAGATGGACCAGAATGGACAGCAGGGCGTCCCGCCCGATGAATTCTTCCGCCGCTTCTTCGGCGAGAACGGACCCTTCCCGGGCTTTCCGGGGATGCCGGGCGGCGGCCAGGGGCAGGGGCCCGAACAGGCGCCCCACGGCCGGGCGCTCGGGTCGGGCTTCATCGTGTCGGCGGATGGCTATGTGGTGACCAACAACCATGTGATCGAAGGCGCGACGAAGATCACCGTCAAGCTTGACGACGGGCGCGATCTGCCCGCCACGCTGGTCGGGACCGATGCGAAAAGCGACATCGCGGTCCTCAAGGTGGATGCCGGCGGCGATCTGCCGATCATCGCATGGGGCGACAGCGACGCGCTGCAGACGGGCGACCCCGTCCTGGCGATCGGCGATCCGTTCGGGATCGGCACCACGGTGACGGCGGGGATCGTGTCGGCGCGCGGGCGCGATCTGCATTCCGGCCCCTATGACGATTTCATCCAGGTCGATGCCGCGATCAACCATGGCAACTCCGGCGGGCCCCTTGTCGATGCCAGGGGACAGGTCGTCGGGATCAATACCGCGATCTATTCGCCGAACGGGGGCAACGTGGGGGTCGGCTTCGCCATACCCGCCGCGCATGCCGAAAAGGTCGTGGCGCAGATCATCGAGCACGGCACCATCGAACACGGCTTTATCGGCGTGTCGATCCAGCCCGTCGACGCAGAGATTGCCGGGGCCATCGGGCTTGACAAGGCGGCCGGTGCGCTGGTTGCCGCCGTCCAGGACGCCTCGCCTGCCTTCAAGGCGGGGATCCAGGTCGGCGACGTGGTGCTGAAGGTCAATGGCGGCGATGTCGCGACGCCCAAGGACCTGTCGCGCGCGATTGCCGATCTGGCGCCGGGCGAAAAGGCGGATCTGGTGGTCCTGCGCGGCGGGGATGAAACCGACGTGTCGATCACAGTGGGCAAGATGGACGCGGACGAGGTCGCCTCGGCCGCGATGCCGGGCGACAGCGGCGCGGGCGTGGCGGTGGCCGATCTCGGCCTGTCGCTGCAAACGCTGACGCCCACCGACAGCCAGGCGCTTGGCCTGCCCGAAGACACTCAGGGCGCGATCGTGTCGCGCGTCGAACCGGGCGGCGAGGCGGCCGACAAGGGCATCCAGCAGGGCGACGTGATCCTGTCGGTCAACCAGGCCTCGGTCGCCAGCGCCGAAGACGTTGCGACGGCGATCGAGAAGGCCAGGAACAAGCACCGCGATGCCGCGCTCCTGCTGATCGCGCGGGGCCAGGAACGGTCCTTCGTGGCGGTGCCTTTCCACGTCGGCTGAGCGGTGGTCGACCGGTGCCGATGAACCGGGGCAGGGCGCGGCGGCGACGTCGCGCCCTAACCCTTACCCGTGCCGAGCCTTTCGCCCACGCCGTCGCGGCCTTGTAGCGCGCGCCACCAGTCCTCGTGGTCGAGGAACCATTGCACGGTCTTTTCCAGCCCCTGCTCAAGCGTGACGGTGGGGCGCCAGCCCAGTTCCGTGCGGATGCGCGACGGGTCGATGGCATAGCGTTTGTCGTGGCCGGGCCGGTCGGTGACAAAGGCGATCTGTTCGGCATAGGGCCGGTTGCCTGGCCGCTTTTCGTCAAGGATGCCGCAGATCGTTCGCACGATGTCGAGGTTCGTCGCCTCGTTCTCGCCGCCGATATTGTAGCTGCGGCCGACTTTGCCTTTCGTGACGACCAGCAACAAGGCGTCGGCGTGATCCTCGACAAAGAGCCAGTCGCGCACATTGTCGCCCGCGCCGTAGACCGGGATCGGCGCCCCGGCGAGGGCCTTGAGGATCACCACGGGAATCAGCTTTTCGGGGAAGTGATAGGGGCCGTAGTTGTTGGAACAGTTCGTCAGGACGACCGGCAGCCCATAGGTTTCGTGCCAGGCACGGACGAGGTGATCCGACGAGGCCTTTGACGCAGAATAGGGGGACCGGGGATCGTAGGGTGTATCCTCGGTGAACTGGCCGGTGGGGCCGAGCGATCCAAACACTTCGTCCGTCGAGATGTGGTGAAAGCGGAAAGCTGCCGGACGGCCCGCCGCTGTCCAGTAGGCCCGGGCCGCTTCCAGCATCGTGTAGGTGCCGGTGATGTTCGTCTCGATGAAGGCTGCGGGGCCGTCGATCGACCGGTCGACATGGCTTTCGGCCGCCAGGTGCATGATCGCGTCGGGGCGATGGCGGTCCAGGATCGCGTCGATCCGCGGCCTGTCGCAGATATCGGCCTGTTCGAAGGCGTAGTGCGGGCTGTCGGACACTTCGGCCACGTTCGAAAGGCTGCCGGCATAGGTCAGCTTGTCGAGGTTCACGACCGAATGGCCCGCGCGGATCGCGTGGCGGATGACGGCCGAACCGATGAAGCCGGCCCCCCCGGTGACAAGGATCTTCATGGCTGGGCCTCGTGGGTGAAAGGGGACCGGAAGCTGTCGAAGGGGGCCGCGTCCCGGTCCTTGTCGGAAAGGATCGCCGTTTCGGGGTCCATGCCCCAGTCGATGCCGATCGCGGGATCGTCGAAGCGAACGGCGCCGTCACAGTCCGGAGCGTAGAAATCGGAACACTTGTACAGAACCTCGCAATCGGGTTCGCGGGTGACGAAGCCGTGCAGGAACCCCGCCGGGATCAGTAGCTGGCGACCGTTTTCCGCCGAAAGCTCCACCCCGATCCACTTGCCATAGGCGGGCGATCCCGCGCGGATGTCCACCGCCACGTCGAAGATCCGCCCGCGCCCGCAGCGCACCAGCTTGGCCTGGGCATGCGGGGGCGACTGGTAGTGAAGCCCGCGCACGGTGCCTGCGTCGCGAGAATAGGAATGGTTGTCCTGGACGAAGTCGGTGGCGACGCCGGCGTCGGCCAGGGCCCTTGCGTTCCAGACTTCGGAAAACCACCCGCGCGCGTCACCGAAGCGGCGTGGCGTCAGGATCAGGACGCCGTCAAGGGCGGTCGGTTCGATCTGCATGTCGGTCCTTTGCGCGAAAGTGCGTTCGCTCCGTCTTAAGGCCAAGGCGCGATTGGGAAAAGTGCCTTGTCTTCCCAGGCCTCAGGCGCGCGACAGGAACAAACCGGCTGCAACCAGTGCGACAGCCGCGATCCGTCTGGGCGATATCGGCTGCACGGCTAGGCCGAAGGCGCCGAAATGGTCGATCAGGATCGCCGCGCCCAACTGGCCGAGGATCAGCGCGGCCAGCGCGGTCAGCACGCCGAGGGTGGAGATGCTGGAGACCATCGCCCAGACGTAGAAGGCCCCCAGCAACCCGCCCGCGAACTGCCAGAATGGCACCCCGCCCAATCGCGCCAGCGCACCGCCCGATCCGACAAGCGTCAACGCCATGAGGCAGGCGAAACCGACACCGAAGGAAACCGCCGCCGCCGCAAGCGGGCTTTGCAGGCTGCGCCCAAGGGCGCCGTTGACCGGCGCCTGAACAGCGACCGCCGCCCCGCCAAGGACAATCAGAAGAACCGCAACCAGGGTTCCCTGTGTCATGGCGCTAAAGCATCCCCGGCACGACAAGGTCGGGCGGGCGATGACCGTCGGCAAAGGTCTTGATGTTGATGATGACCTTTTCGCCCATCTCGGTTCGCCCCTCGACCGTGGCCGACCCCATGTGAGGCAACAGGACGACGTTGGACAGTTCCCGCAAGCGCGGGTTGATTTCGACCCCGTGTTCATAGACGTCCAGCCCCGCGCCGGCGATTTCACCCGCGCGCAGCATCCGCGTCAGCGCGTTTTCGTCGATGACCTCGCCGCGCGAGGTGTTGACGATCACGCCAGATGGTTTGAGGAGCTTCAGCCGACGCGCGTTCATCAGGTGGAAGGTCGCAGGGGTATGCGGGCAGTTGATGGAAATCACATCCATACGGCTGACCATCTGATCAAGGCTTTCCCAGTAAGTCGCCTCGACCTCGGCCTCCTGCTCGGGGCGCAGGCGCTTGCGGTTGTGATAGTGGATCTGCATTCCGAAGGCGCGCGCACGGCGCGCAACGGCGGTGCCGATGCGCCCCATCCCCAGGATGCCAAGCCGCCGCCCGCCTACGCGCCCGCCCATGAACGCCGTCGGCGCCCAGCCTTTCCATTCGCCCGATTGCATGACCGCCAGCCCCTCGGGGATGCGCCGCGTCACCGCAAGGATCAGCGCCATCGTCATGTCGGCCGTGTCTTCGGTCACGACGCCGGGCGTGTTCGACACAAGGATGCCGCGCTGGCGGGCCGAGGCCACGTCGACATGGTCGATGCCGGCGCCATAGTTCGCGATGAGCTTGAGTTTTTCGCCCGCCTGCGCCAGCAGGTTCGCGTCGATCTGGTCGGTGACGCAGGGAACCAGCACATCGGCGCGCTGCATCGCGGCGGCCAGCTCCTCGCGCGTCATCTTGGTGTCGGGATCGCGCAGCTCCACGTCGAAGAGTTCCTTCATCCGTGTCTCTACCGCCTCGGGCAGGCGTCGCGTGACGACAACACTCAGACGCTGTGAAGGCATGGCGGCTTCTCCTCTCTTTCGCGGCGCGCTCTTAGTTGGCAAAGTGCAGGGGAACGGGGCAAGCCACAAGCCCCGAAAAGGGCGCCGGTCGTGGCGCGAGGGCAAGAGAGCAGGCAGATGAAGCGGACAAGCCGCGGCGGCATCGCATTGACAATCCTGTTGGCGCTTGCAGGTCCGGTTCGGGCCGCGCAGGGCGATGGCGCGAAGGGGGCGGTCACGAATCTGCCGCTTCCGCGCTATGTCTCCTTGAAGACGAGCGAGGGCAACGTGCGGCGCGGGCCAAGCCTGTCGCACCGGATCGACTGGGTCTTCACCCACCGGGCGATGCCGCTGCGCATTACCGCGGAATTCGGACACTGGCGCCGGGTCGAGGACAACGAGGGCCAGGGCGGCTGGATTCACTATTCGCTCCTGTCGGGCGTTCGCACCGTCCTGGTCGAACAGGACATGGCCGCCCTGCACACCCGCCCCGAGGCCGATGCCCCGGTGGTCGCACAGGCGCAGGCGGGTGTGATCGCGCGGCTTGGTGCCTGCGACGACGACTGGTGCGAGATTTCGGCCGACGGCGGCGATGGCTGGGTGGCCAAGACCGCGCTTTGGGGGGTGGACCCCGGCGAATTGCGCGATTGATCCGGCGCTGGCCAGCGGTCGCGCGGCGCGCTATGGCACCGTCGGCGATCGGGGGATTGCGATGACGAACGGGAATTTCGACAGGCTGAACATCTCTGCGGGGCTCGCCTCGGTTGCTGTGGCGGCCACGCTTGTGGTGCTCAAGCTTTGGGCGCTGGGCCAGACCGCGTCGCTGTCGGTCGCCGCGTCGCTTGCCGACAATGCGCTGGATCTGATGATGTCGACCGGTGGGCTGATCGCGATCATCTATGCCGCGCGGCCCGCCGACGAGGATCATGCTTTCGGGCATACCTCGGTCGAGGATCTGGCGGCGCTGGCGCAGTCGATGTTCGTCGCCGTTTCGGGTGTCGTGATCGGTTGGGTGGCGGTCGAGCGCCTTCTTGGTGTGACCGAAGCGCGTATCGCGGCGGAAAGCCAGGGGATCGCCGTCATGGTGCTGTCGATCGGGCTGACGCTTGCGCTGGTGCTTTGGCAGCGCCGTGTCGCGCGGCGTACCGGCAGCAAGGTCGTCGCGGCGGATTCGCTTCACTATCTGTCCGACCTCTTGCCGGCGCTCGGGGCGATCGGCGCGCTTTGGGTGTCAAGCCGGTTCGGGCTGTCGCATGTGGACAGCGTCGTGGCGCTGGCTTCGGCGCTTGTCCTGCTGGTCGGGGCGGTGCGTATCGGCAAGGGCGCCTGGGACGCGCTGATGGACCGCACCGCAGACCCCGCCCTGGTCGACGCCATCGCAGCCATCGCGCGCGACTGGCCCGGCGTCAGCGGTTTCCACGACCTGAAGACGCGGATGGCGGGCAGCAGGGTCTTTGTTCATATCCATATCGAACTGGACGGCGACCAGACCCTGCGCGAAGCCCATGCCATCGGCGCGGGCCTCAGGCGGAAGATCATCGAGACCTATCCGCAATGCGATGTGATCGTGCACAAGGATGTCGCGCGCGAAACCTGATGCCCGGTGCCGGCACCCGCACCCGTGATGTGTGCAATGGACTTCGCCCCGCGGGGCTGGAATAGTCGCGCGCAAGGGGGCGGTCGCATGGAATGGCGGGACGAAGGCGCGCTTCTGGCGGTCCGGCCGCACGGAGAGACGAGCGCCATCATCGAGGTCTTTACCGCGCAACACGGGCGCCACGCGGGCGTCGTGCGCGGCGGCGTGTCCCGCCGCATTGCTCCGGTCCTTCAGCCGGGCGCACAGCTAGACCTGACCTGGCGGGCGCGGCTTGACGAACACATCGGCGCCTTTGCCGTCGAACCGCTGCGGGCCCGTAGCGGCGTCCTTTCGGACCGGCTGGCGCTTGCCGGTCTCAACTCGGTCTGCGCGCTCCTCCATTTTGTCCTGCCGGAACGGGAACCGCACCCGCAGCTCTACCGGTCGAGCGTGGCGCTTCTCGACGATCTTGGCGTGACAGCGGATTGGGTCACGGCCTATCTGCGCTGGGAGGCATTCCTTCTGGAGGAGATGGGCTACGGGCTTGATCTTTCGGCCTGTGCGGTGACTGGCAGCCGCGAGGATCTGGCCTATGTCAGCCCCAGGTCGGGGCGGGCGGTGGCGCGGGGCGCGGCGGGCGAATGGGCTGACCGGCTTCTGCCGTTGCCGCCCTGCCTTCTTGGCCAGGGGGGCGCGACCGGGCCAGAGGTCCTGGCGGGTCTGACGACGACCGGCTGGTTTCTGGAACACCGGCTGGCGCCCGACCTTGGCACACGCCCGTTGCCGGAGGCCCGCAGACGTTTCGTCGCCCTTCTTGCCCGTCAGGGCTGAACGCGGGCAAAGATCATTTCCGGCCCGCCGGGCGCCGAGAGGGTCAGGGTATCGCCCTGCACCGCGGCCATCGTTACCGCGCCCAGGGCCGCGAAGAACCGCCCTTCGGCCGGCAGGTCGGCGCAGGCGCGCCGGGTAACGCGCGCCGGGCCAAGGCGGAAGGCGGGCAGTGGCGCCAGCAGATCGCCGCTGAAGCTGTTGCAAGGCGCCAGTCCGGCCACGAGGCCCGGTTCGGGAAAGGTCAGGGTCGCCCGGGCCGGGAACGGCGCGCCATCCAGCCGCAGGAGTTCCCAGGCGGATCCGGTTTCCGGTTCGGTCGTCATGGTTTCATCCGCAATGCAGGCGCCGGTCGCAAGGGCCAGCGCAAGGGCGGGAAGGGTGAGGCTGCGCATGACCCGAACCTAGCGCCACTGTCCTTGCCGCGCCAGCACGATTGCGGTTTGCGCCCAATGCGACCTGCCGGTGTCGAAAACGGCTGCGACACCTTGGCCTGCATGCGGTCTGTCGGGGGCAGGAGACCCCATGATCGGCCGATATATTCCGACCTTTCTGCGCCACGCCCCGGTTCCGGGGGTTCAGGGCTTTGCGCTCCTCGCCGGGATTGAGGCTTCTGTGCGCGGCATCCTCGTGTCGGTCTGGCCGCTTGTCATCTATCAGGCGCTGGGCGATGCCGGCCGGGTCAGCCAGCTTTACTTCTATGCCGGCATCCTGTCGTTCAGCTACGGGATGCTGCTGCCGTGGTTCGGCCGCTTCGTCGCGCGCCGATGGCTCTATTCCCTTGGCATGGCGTTCTATGTCGCGGGACCGGGCTGCGCGATCATCGGCGGGCCGGTCTTGACGCCCGTCGGGCTCTTGCTGATGAGCTGGGCGACGATGACCTCGTTCACCTGCATCAACGCTTATCTGATGGATTTCATCGCGCGGCAGGAACTTGGCCGGGTAGAGACGCGCAAGCTGTCCTACAGCGCCGCTTCCTGGACCATCGGGCCGATGCTGGGGGTCTGGCTCTGGAAACTTTGGGCACCCTTGCCCTTTGTGATCGCGATGGCCTTCGCGGGCATCCTGGCCGCGACCTTCTGGGCGATGCGGATGGGCAACGGAAAGACCATCACCCGCGCCAAGGCGCCGGCGCCGAACCCCCTTGCGTTCCTGGGCCGGTTCTTCGCGCAGCCGCGGCTGGTGGCGGGCTGGCTGTTCGCCGTCCTGCGGTCGGTCGGCTGGTGGGTCTATATCGTCTATCTGCCGATCTACTGCATCGAGGCGGGGCTGGGCGACCAGATCGCGAGCTTTGTCTATTCGGTGTCGAACGCGCTTCTTTTCCTGTCGCCGCTGATGCTGCGGTGGATGCAGCGGCGCGGTCTGAGACGTGCGGTGATCGTAGCCTTCGCCGCCGGCGCGGCCTGTTTCGTCCTGGCCGGCGCGGCGCCGGTCTGGCCGCCCCTGTCGCTGATCACGCTGTTCGCGGGGTCGTTCTTCCTGGTGATGCTGGACACATTCGGCGGACTTCCGTTCCTGATGGCGGTCCGCCCGGCCGAACGGGCCGAGATGTCGGCGGTCTACGCGAGTTTCCGCGACGTGTCGGGCATCCTGACGCCCGGGTTCGCCTGGCTTGTGCTGCTGGTCGCGCCCGTGCCGGGCGTCTTTGTCGCCTGCGGGGCGGGCCTGGCCGCCGCCGCCGCCATCGCGACGCGCCTGCATCCCCGCCTCGGCGCCAGCCGGGGCTGACCGCGCCCCGCGACGGATCAGTCCAGAAGACGGCGGGCGATGACCTGCGCCTGAATCTCCGCCGCGCCCTCGAAGATGTTGAGGATGCGCGCGTCGCAGAGGATCCGGCTGATCTGGTATTCCAGCGCAAATCCGTTGCCGCCGTGGATCTGCAGCGCGTTGTCGGCCGCCGCCCAGGCGACGCGCGCGCCCAGAAGCTTGGCCATGCCGGCCTCAAGGTCGCAGCGCCGGTCGTGATCCTTCTGCCAGGCCGAATGGTAGGTCAGCTGGCGGGCGATCATGATCTCGACCGCCATCATCGCAAGTTTGCCGGAAACGCGCGGAAACTCGATCAGACTACGCCCGAACTGCTTGCGGTCCTCGGCGTATTTCATGCCGACCTCCAGCGCCGACTGGGCAACGCCGATGGCGCGCGCGGCGGTCTGGATGCGGGCGGATTCGAAGGTCTGCATCAACTGCTTGAAGCCCTGGCCCGGCTGCCCGCCCAGAAGGTTGCCGGCCTTCACCTTGAACCCGTCGAAGCCCAGTTCGTATTCCTTCATGCCCCTGTAGCCCAGCACCTCGATCTCGCCGCCGGTCATGCCGGGGGTCGGGAAGGGATCCTGTTCGGTGCCCGGGGTCTTTTCGGCCAGGAACATCGACAGACCGCGATAGTCGGTGGTCGCCGGATCGGTCCGCGCCAGCAGCGTCATCACATGGGTGCGCGCGGCATGGGTGATCCAGGTCTTGTTTCCGGTGATTTCCCACCCGTCCTCGGTCCGAACCGCGCGGGTGCGCAGGCTGCCAAGGTCCGATCCGGTGTTGGGTTCGGTGAAGACGGCGGTCGGAAGGATTTCGCCGCTGGCAAGCTTTGGCAGCCATTCCGCCTTCTGTTCGGGCGTGCCCCCGCACAGGATCAGCTCTGCCGCGATTTCCGACCGGGTGCCCAGCGAACCGACGCCGATGTAGCCCCGGCTCAGCTCCTCGCTGACCACGACCATCGAGGCCTTGGAGAGGCCGAGGCCGCCGAACTCCTCCGGGATGGTCAGGCCGAAGACGCCAAGTTCGGAGAGTTCCCGGATGACCTCCATCGGGATCAGTTCATCCTTGAGGTGCCAGTCATGCGCGTTCGGCACCACCCGGTCGTCGGCATA
>ERZ795053.6214-NODE-6214-length-11987-cov-7.973768_pt1 | contig 11987 bp, 12 predicted proteins | sample MGYA00375137_ERZ795053 | MGnify/ENA primary metagenome ERZ795053 (study PRJEB30182, sample SAMN05720284) | activated sludge metagenome | isolation source: Anaerobic digester | place: Hong Kong | collected 2014-12-17 ... | reverse complement strand
AATGCGCTCTAGTTCCCCGCGACGTTCATCACCTGCATGATCGCCGGGCCCATGATGACCGCGAAGAGAACCGGCATGAAGAAGCCGATCATCGGCACGGTGAGCTTCGGCGGCAACGCGGCGGCCTTGCGCTCTGCTTCCTGCATGCGCAGGTCGCGGTTTTCCTGCGCCATGACGCGCAAGCTCTGGCCGAGGGGCGTACCGTATTTCTCCGACTGCACGAGCGCGGTCGTCACGCCTTTGACGCCGTCGAGGCCGGTGCGCTCGGCGAGATTGATATAGGCGGACTTGCGCTCCTGCAGATAGGAAAGCTCCGCCGTCGTCAGGCCGAGTTCTTCAGCGAGTTCGGGGCAGTTCGCGCCGACTTCCTCGCTCACTTTCTGAAGCGCGGCTTCGATCGACATGCCCGATTCAACGCAGATGAGCAGCAGGTCGAGCGCATCCGGCCAGGCGAGCTGGATCTTCTGCTGGCGCTTCTTGGTGACGTTCGTCACGTAAAGCGACGGAATGTAGAAGCCCGAGAGGAAGCCGAACAGGACGGCGATGAGGCGCCCGAAGCTGTCGAGTTCGATCGCTTCGAGAACATAGACATAAACGCCGACGAAAATCGCCATCACGAACGGCATGCCGAGGCGCGCCGCCATAAAGATGAAGACCGGGCGCGGGCCGCGGAAGCCGCCCATGATGAGTTTCTTGCGCGCTTCGGCCGCGTCGAAGACTTCGAAGAGTTTCAGGTTTTCGACGATCTGCTTGAGGGCGCCGGACGCCGTGTTCGCGCGCAGGCGCGCCGTACCGCGCTTGTTGAATGAGTCGCGCTGCTGCTGGCGCAGCCTTTCGCGGTGCTCGCTGACGGATTTCATCCGCTCCTTGAGCTTGTCCTGCACGAGGAAAGGCTCAAGCACGGTGTAAATCGCTCCGACTGCGGCGAGCGAAACAAGCAGCGCAATCTGGAACTGACGATCTGTCGCGAGCGAAATGATATCCATCGCCGTTACACCTTGATCTGGACCATCTTGCTCATCACGAAGACGCCCATCGACATCCAGAGGCCGGCGGCGATGAGGAGGAAGTTGCCTTCCTTCGTCGTAAAGAGCGGATTGAGATAATCAGGCGAGGAGAGCTTGACCGCCCCCATCACGAGGAAAGGCAGCGCGCCGATGATCATCGCCGAGGCTTTGGCTTCGGACGACAGCGCCTTGATCTTCGCGTGCATCAGCTTGCGTCCGCGCAGAACGTTCGCAAGGTTGCCGAGCGCTTCGGCGAGGTTGCCGCCCGTGCGCTGCTGGATGAGCAGCACGATCGAGAAGAACTTGACCTCGTCGAGCGGCATACGCTCCTGCATGCGGCCGAGGGCCTGTTCGAGCGAAAGGCCGATTTTCGTGCCTTCCGCGAGAACGTGGAACTCGTCGCAGACCGGCGCCGGAGATTCGCTCGCGATAATCTTGATACATTCGTTGACCGGAAGACCGGATTTGACGCCGCGCACGATGACGTCGATCGCGTTCGAAAATTCGTCCGCGAACTTTTTCTGACGGCGGTTGCGCGCGAAGTTGACATACCAGTTCGGCAGGCCGAGGCCGCCGACCAGCGCGAGAAGCCCCGTCACCCAGAGTTTCTGGCCGGAAATGAAGCCGATCGCCGTGAGGAAGACCGCGCAGATGAGCGAGCCGATATAGAACTGGCGCGGCGTGAATTCGAGGCCGGCCTGTTCGATGCGCTGCTCAAGCGAGACGCGCTTCTTCTTCTTGAGCTCTTTGCTCTGGTCTTCGATTTTCGACAGCGCGTCGGAAAGCTTGCGCCGGCGGTCGCGGTTCGAGGCCTGCTCCTGCGCGGAGCCGACGGCGCGCCGCGCGCCCTTGGAGCCTTCGAGCGCCTGCACGCGCTTCTTGGCCTTGTCTTTCTCCGTCGGCGCAAAGGCGACAAAGCCGACCGCGCCGACGCAGACGAGGCCCAGAACCCCGACGATGATGAGCTGCTGATCCATCGAGCCCGCCTATTCCGAGGCGGCGTCGAGCGCCGCCGCAAGTTCGGCTTCCCTGCCGTAATATTTCGCGCGGTCCCAGAAGGCGGGCCGCGCAATACCCGTCGCCCGGTGCTTGCCGATGATGCGCCCGTGTTCATCTTCGCCGTCGATCTCGAAGACGATGAGATCCTGCGTGATGATGGTGTCGCCCTCGGTGCCGAGCACTTCGGTGATGTGCGTGATGCGGCGCGAACCGTCGCGAAGGCGCGCGGCCTGAATGACGATGTCGATCGAGCCGACGATCATTTCACGGATCGTTTTCGAAGGCAGGTTGTAGCCGCCCATGGTGATCATCGATTCCACACGCTGCAGACCTTCGCGCGGGCTGTTGGCGTGGAGCGTTCCCATCGAGCCGTCGTGGCCGGTGTTCATCGCCTGCAGAAGGTCGAAGGCTTCAGGGCCCCTGACCTCGCCGACGATGATGCGTTCAGGACGCATCCGCAGACAGTTCTTGACGAGGTCGCGCATCGTCACTTCGCCCTGGCCTTCAAGGTTCGGCGGGCGCGTTTCGAGACGCACGACGTGAGGCTGCTGCAGCTGAAGTTCGGCCGCGTCCTCGCAGGTGATGACGCGTTCATCGTGCTCGATGAAGCCGGTCATACAGTTGAGGAGCGTCGTCTTGCCCGAACCCGTACCGCCGGAGATCAGCGTGTTGATGCGGCTCGCTCCGATGATTTCGAGCACTTTCGCGCCCTCGGGCGAGATGGACCCGAAATTGATCAGGTCCTGCATCCGCAGCTTGTCTTTTTTGAACTTACGAATGGTGAGCGCGGCGCCGTCGATCGCGAGCGGCGGCGCGATGACGTTGACGCGCGAACCGTCCGGCAAGCGCGCGTCGCAGATCGGCGAGGCTTCGTCGACGCGGCGGCCGACCTGGCTCACGATCCGCTGACAGATGTTCATCAGCTGCGCATTGTCGCGGAAGCGCACATTGGTCAGCTGAATCTTGCCGCCGACTTCGATGAAGACGCGGGAAGAGCCGTTGACCATGATATCGGCGATGTCGTCGCGTGCGAGCAGCGGCTCGAGCGGGCCGTAGCCGAGAACGTCGTTGCAGATGTCCTGCAGCAGGGATTCCTGCTCGGCGATCGACATCTGGACGTTCTTGATCGAGATAATCTCGTTGACGATGTCGCGAATTTCTTCCGCGGCCGACTCCGTGTCGAGCTGGCCGAGCTGCGACAGATCGATGGTGTCGATCAGCGCATTGAAGATCATCGTCTTCGTCTTGAAATACTCGTCAGAGCGCCCGCCGACCTCGATCGGCTCCATGGCCTTGGCCGGCGCAGCGACGCGCGGCGGCACGGCCGCAGCGGCCTTTTGCGGCGCTTTTTGCGGCGCCGACTGCGCAGGTTTCGGCTGCGGCGCAGGGCTGGCCGGCTTTGCGGCTTTCGGCTTCTGCGCGGCTGATTCTGCCGGCTTTGGCGCCTCTGCTGTTCTGCGTCCGAACATTTGTTACTTCCGTTTCCTGGAGACTCTTACTTCCGGTTCTTGAAAAGGCTCGCGAGATCGAAGCGGGACTTGGCCGCCGTCGCCTCGGTGCGTCCAAGAACGCGGGCGGAAATATCGCGCAGGTTCTGCGCGGCTTTGGATTTCGCGCCGACTTCGAAGATCGGCGCCGCATTCGTCGCAGCCGCATGGAAGAGCTGCGGCTCCCAGTGGAACACGGCGGCGGGCTTGAGGCCCACATGCTCGTGATACTGGTCGGGCTGCACGGACGAGACCTTCGGATCGAACTTGTTGATCACGAGCACCGGCGCCGAGTCGTTCGGGCGCGCGCCCGAGATGATGTCGACGAGGTTTTTCGTGTTGCGGAACGAAGCAAGGTCAGGCGCGGCCGTGATGACGATTTCGTCCGCTGTCTGAAGAAGGCGGCGCGCCCAGCTCGTCCAGATATGCGGGACGTCGATGATGATCGTCGGCGCAGCGGCGCGCACGACGTCGATGACCGTCTCGAACGCCTGATCGTCGATCGAATAATCGCGATCGAGAAGATTCGGCGCCGTGAAGAGGCTCAGGCGATCGGTATGCTTTTGCAGCAGGCGATCGAGCAGCACGTCGTCGAGACGCTCCGGCGAGGAAAGCGCTTCGATAAGGCCCGAGGTCGGGTCCTGTTCGAAGTCGAGGCTCGCCGTGCCGAACGGCAGGTCGAGGTCGAGAATGATCGTGTCGGACTTGTGCTCTTCGGCCGTGCACCAGGCGACATTGTGCGCCATCGTCGACGAACCGACGCCGCCGCGCGCGCCGACGAAAGCGATGGTCTTGCCGATCGGCGGCGCCGACGGGTCGACGTAAAGCGTCGCAATCGTCTTGATGAGCTGCAGGGGCGAACGCGGACGAACGAGATATTCGCTGATGCCCTGGCGCATGAGTTCGCGATAGAGCGCGATGTCGTTGACGCGGCCGATGATGACGACCTTGGTCGACGGGTCGCACACTTCCGCAAGCTGGGCGAGTTGCGCGAAAAGCTGCGGGCCGCCCTCGGTCGTCTCGAGAATGATGAGGTTCGGCGTCGTCGCCGTGTGGAAATGGTCGATCGCTTTCGGCAGACCGCCCATGTGCATGGTGATGTGCGCCTTGGCGAGACGGCGGTCGACCGACGCCTGCTCAAGCAGCGCGGTCGTTTCCGGCGTTTCGCAGAACGCATGGATCGCAATGCGCGGAACCGGGCGGTAGTCGACTTCCTCTTCTTCGGCGGCGACGACCGCGCCGTATTCTTCATCGAATTCTTCAGGAAGGGATTCGCTCGCTTTCACGACGGCGCCTTGCGGCTGCGCCGTGAGCGGAGCTTCCTCTTCCGCCGGCTCCTCGTCCGTCAGCGGCTGGGCGGTGACGGCATGCGCGCCGAGAGTTTGCGCGGCCGCGGCGAAGTCTTCGCCAAGGCTGAAATCGTCCGCATCGCTCGCGGCCTCTTCCGTTTCCTCATCGCCGAGAAGGCCAAGCTCTTCCTCGAGCAGCGCTTCTTCGTCGAAGTCTTCTTCGCCGAGCGCGGCGAGTTCTTCGTCCGAGAGCTCTTCATCGAGCCAGGCGTCATCTTCGGGCAGGTCCTCGAAGGAGTCGTCCTCTTCCTCGCCGAGCTGGGGCTTGGCGACGAGCGGGCCTCCGTCCGGACCAAGCCGCGCAGCGGACTTGGCGACGCCCTCGTCATCGTCCTCGTGGTCGATGGCGGGTTCAAGAGCCTTGTTCATGGTCTTCTCCTAAAGCCCTGCACGCAGCGAGAGCACTACTCGCGCGCTATTCAGCAATTTGCGACTTGATGTTGTTGTCAGTTTCGGAAACCGTCACAGCGCCTTCGCGATACGCCTGGACGCCGCGGATGCGCGCCGTCGAATCCGGCGGGGTCTCGTCAGCCGGCGCGATCAGATCATGCGGATCGGCGAGCATCGCGGCGATGTTGTTCTGAGTCGCGCAACCGAAGTTCGGCGTGTGCATGTTCGCATAATCGCGCGCCTTGACGCCCGCCCAGACGCCGCACGCGCTCGGCGTTGCGACATAGTGCGTGTACGAAACGATGAGCTTGGTGCCGCGATCGTCCGCGGCGCGATAGCTCGAGCCGGTGATGTCAGACCAGGGAACGCCGATCTCGTTGAGATATTTGCGCACGTCCGACGCGGTTTCCTGGCCGTCGAAGTCATCGCTGGTGCCCGAAGGCGCGGTGACCGTGAGGGGCCCATGGCCGTTCGTCAGATAAGAGTCGGCGAAGGCGCGAAGGCGGGCCTTGTCGACCGAGGTGAGCTCTTTCGTCGACCGATCGAGATCGATCGTCAGCGTGACGGTCTGCGAGTCGACGGAGATCGGATGCTCTTCAGCGACGGTCATCGCCTGGTCGCGCCCGTTCCACGCGCCGGCGCAGCCGGCGGCGAGCGCCGCGATCGAAGCCATCAAGGAGAGTCTCAATGCTGTTCTGGTCATGGCGCGTGCTTTCTAATCGAGGATGAAACCAAGGGGCCCTTGCAGGGTTTTCTCCTGCGCGGCCGAACCGGCGAGGCCGTAAGTCGCGATGACCTTGCCGAGAAGGATCGACTGCAGGTCGGAGGCGGGCGCCATGCCGCGCGCCGGGTCCGTCAGCTCGCTCTCATGAGCGGCGTCGACGAGGTAAGGCGTCACGATGATGACGAGTTCCGTCTCGCTGTTCTGGAAGTCGCGGCTGCGGAAGAGCTGGCCGAGGATCGGCGCATCTTTCAGGCCCGGCACGCCCTCGACCGTCGAGCGCATGTCTTCCTGAAGAAGGCCGGCCATGACGAGGCTGCCGCCGGAAGGAAGTTCGACCGTCGTGTTGGCGCGGCGCACCGACAGGCCCGGAATGGTGAGGTTGCCAGTCGAGATAAGCTCGCCAGTCGTCGGGTCGATCGTGAAGGCGCCCGGCACGAGGAACGCGTTCTCGGACGTCACTTCGCTCACTTCCGTGTCGATCTTCAGGCTGATGCGGCCTTTGTCGAGCACGAGCGGGGTGAAGCCGAGGCCCACGCCGAACTGCTTGAATTCGATGGTGATGCCGTTGTCATCCTGACCGACCGGCACCGGGAATTCGCCGCCCGCGAGGAACTTCGCGGACTCGCCCGAAACGGCGGTGAGGTTCGGCTCGGCGAGGATGCGGATGACGCCGGTCGATTCAAGCGCCTCGAACGTCAGATTGAGTTCTTCAAGGTCGCCAATATTCGTCCGCGTGCCGCCTGCCGTGAGGCCGCCGGCCGCGCCGATCGCATTCGCCGAAGCGAATTGCAGCGCGGTCTTGTTGAGCTGGATCGTGCCGTCATGCGTGATGCCGAGCTGTTTGATGAGCTGGCGTTGCATCTCGACGATGCGCACTTTCAGCATGACCTGTTCTTTTTCGCGCGCGGCGATCATCGAGACGACCTTGGTCGGGTCGCCGATGAAGCGGCCGGCGATGTCGGCGGCGTTCGCGGCTTGCACGCTTGTTTGCGCGGTGCCGCGAAGAACGACGTTGTCATTGACGGCCTCAGCGACGATGCGCGTATCCGGCATCAGGCGCGAGATGAGGCTCGTCAGCGCATCGACGTCGCGCTCGACCTGGATTTCGAGATTGAGGATCTGGCGCCCGTTCGCGTCGAAGAAGAAAGCGTTCGTCTGGCCGACCGAGAGGCCGAGCAGGTAAACGCGGCGCGGCGAGCGCACGACCGCGTCGACGACACTCGGCTGCGAGACCAGCACGTCGGAAGCAGCTTGCGGCAGTTCGACGATCGCCGCCTTGTTGAGCGGCAACACGATGCTTTTCGACACCTCGCTCGTCCCGCCAAGATCGATCGACGGCTGGCGCACGCCGCGCTGGGCGCTCGCCGGAGACGCCGCCGCAAAGGCGAGCATGACAACGGCGGCGATTCCTGCTGCGCGTCCCGCGAAGGCGGCGGCTTTGTTGAATGTGGGCGTCATTTTCATCCCCTGATCGCGCATGGTGTTAGGAGCGGCCGTAACGGATGACCGTCACGTCGGAAGATTTCTTGGTGTTGCTGTCGACTTCGCCTTCCGGCTGGAAGACGCTTCGGAGCGCAAGGCTGACCTCGCCGCCCTGACGCGCGTTGACGAAGGATTCCGCGTCTTGCGGCGAGAATTCGAGCGTAACGGTCGCGCTTGCGATGTTCGCGGCTTCCGGCGTTTCCTGATAGGTCGCGTCAACGGCGAGAACGCGGACGTTCTCGAAGATGGTGCGCGTGCGCGCCATGCCGCGGCGATCGCTTTCCGTAAACAGAACATCGACGCGGTCGCCCGGAAGAATGAAGCCGCCAGCCGCCGTCTCTGCCGACACGCGCTGCGTGATCGCGCGCATGCCAGGCGTCAGGATCGCGGCCATGAGGCCGGAAGAACCGGCGCGAACGATTTTCGCTTCGATGATCGGCTCGCCTGCCACAATGAGCGTGCGCGCGACAGCGCCGTTGAGATCTTCCTGCGTGCTTTCGCCGGATTCGACGATATAGCTTTCCGAAAGCGCTTTCTCGGGCCAGGAGATCCATTTCGTCGCATCGACGCTGAGACGTTCGCCCCGCTGGATGTCATGATCTGCGATCAGCACGCGAACGGTCTTTTCCTGGGCAGGTTCGACGATTTGCACCGGCGAGCTGATGGGCCCCCGGTTCATCATCAGGAAGAAGGCGACAGCGCCGGCCACAAGCGCGCCGCCAAGAACTGCTATACGGGTGACGTTCATTTCGAACCTGCCTCGTTTTCTTTCGGAAGGCGCGTACTTAGCGCCCTGACCCATTGTGGGAAAAACTTCTCAAAACTCAGTTAACCGATCTTCTTAACCGCCGAACGCCAATTGAAATAAAGGCGTGTGCGGAAAACTGAGGAGACCGCCAGCGGCGATCGCGACAGCGTAAGGGATGTCTTTGGGCTTCTGATGGAGGCGCATGACCCACGGCGCCTGGGCGTAGATCGGCAGCGCCGGCGTCTTGCGGAAAAGCAGAAGCGCGGCGGCGAGAACGGCGCCCGAAAAGGCCATATTGACGAGGAAAAGCGGGGCTGCGGAGAGCCCGATCCACGGCGCGATCGCCGCGATGAGCTTGGCGTCGCCGCCGCCGAGAATCCGCATGGCGAAGAGGCCGAAACCGATTGTGAGCGCCGCGCCGGCGAGCAGCAGGCCTTCAAGCATCTCGCTTGCGCCCGCGCCAAAAGCCGCGCCTGCAGCGAAATACGCGCAGAAGAGCGTAATGGCGATCCAGTTAGGAATCTTGAATTCGTAAAGATCGTTCGCGGCCGCTATGATGAGCGCCGCCGGAAAAACAGAAAGCACGATGAGAGACGCCACGCCCGGTACTCCAGTCGCTGATCAAGCGAAGCTAGGCGAGCGGCGTTAATTGTCCGTTAGACATGCGCTGAAAATCAGAAAACAAAAAAAGGGAGGCGCAAACGGCCTCCCTTCTTTCTTCGGTTTCGAAGCAGCGCCGAACTTAGAGCGCGCTGTTGATTTCCGAGAACGTCGTCGACAGGTTCGTGCCGACGGCTTTAACCATCGCGATGATGGCGACGGCGATGAGCGCCGCGATCAGGCCGTATTCGATAGCCGTGGCGCCGTCTTCGTCTTTGAAAAACTTCGTGATCATTTTCGTCATGAGTCGACTCCTGCTTACCCTACTCGTTGCTTGCACCGTCGGAGCTTTGCGAGCCCCTGACATAACGCATTATGCGAGAGAACAATTAAGAGTTCCTGAAGATTGCAGGAATATCCAAATTTTATTCGTTTACGGAGTTATGGTAAATGGAATGTTAAATCAGCGAGCAAGCGCGTTGAGCTGCGAAATATCATCGATGATGAGGCCGGGATAGTCGCGGCGCGCGACGCCTTCCTGAATGAGATGCGCGATCGCGCTAGCGGCGGCCGCCTCATCGGCATCAGCCTTTTCAGCAAGCTCGCGATGTTTCGGCATGCGCGCGACGCGCCACGCGCCCGTTACGGCGTCGCGTTCGACAAACTCAAGGAGCGCTGCAAAAACGCGCCGTTCCGGCGAAAGGTCTTCCGGCGAAAGCTGCGAGCGTTCCATGACAAGCGCGCGCGCGAAATATTGAGCGAGAGCGCGCGTCAGCGCCGGGCGGCGCTGGAAAAGCTCCCGAAAGGCCTCCGCATCCAGCGTGACCACATCGGCTTCTTCTTCGGCGGTCAGCGTCAGAAGCTCCGCTTGCGGATACTCCCCGCCCACCACAGCCTCAGCAAGGCCGAAGAATGAATTGGCGCCGAACTCTTCGATGTGCATCGCGCCGGTCGACGGATTGGCGAAGGCGGCCTTAACGCGGCCGCGCCAGACAAACAGAAACTCGCCGCCATCGAACTGGCCCGGCGAGAAAATCGTCTCGCCCGCTCCGTAATGACGATGCTCTCCGATCTGGCAGATGGACTTGATGGCGGGCGCCGGCAGGCCGGCGAAAGGAACCACTGATGCGAGCGCGGACGAAAAGTCGCTCTTCGCTTCTTCGCTGGCGATTAGCTGCGTTGCGGACATATCAGGTCTCTCTTTGTGCGGCATTTATGCGCGCACGAGCTTAAGGCGGGGTAAAAGTGAAAATTGTTTCTTCGTAATTCAGCGCGAAAGCTTGAGCGACGTCGTTAAGCCTTCATTGACCGCTCGAGACTATGGTCGTTTCAAAGTGAACGGGAATTGTCTCATGCGCACCATTTTCGCCGCCGCCATCCTTTCTGTCGTCGCCAGCCAGGCGAGCGCCGGGCAAGTCTGGCTCACCATGGACCAGGTTCGCCCCTATGAGCTGCAAAAGCCGGCCGGCCAGATCATCGTCGGCAATCCGGCGATCGCCGACGTGACGGTTCAGGACAAGGAGCGCGTCTTCCTCTTCGGCAAGGCGCCAGGCATGACGAACATCTATATCTTCGACGACGAAGGCCAGTTCGTCGATAACCTTCTCATCCGCGTGCGCGCGACGACGCAGGACATGCTCGTCATGCATCGCGGCGCGGAGCGCACGACCTATACCTGCACAACGAACTGCGAGCCGACGATGACGGTCGGCGATGACACGCAGACTTTCACGGAGCTGAACCAGCAGGTGTCGACGAAAGTGCAGCAAGCCCTTCAGGCGACGCCGCAGTAAGCCGGACAAGTTTTATCGCGTAAGCGAGCGGGCCCCTTTGAAAGGGGCCCGTTTTCGTTATGGGGATTTTTCTGCGTCGTCTTCGAGCGATGCTTCAAAATTGTAGATGCGCGGGCGCTCTTGCGGGCGCAGATGCGTGCGGCACCAGCTGTCGATATCGCGCGCCGTAAGTTCGGAAGGCGCGATTTCCGGATTGAGCTTGATGCGCGCGACAAGACGCGCGACGCCGCCAGCGTGACGCGCAACGCGGATTTTGCAGTCTTCGACGGCGCGGTGTCCACGGATTGTCGCGGCGATGCGGCTCGGGAATACGTTGACCGCGCCGATCTGCACGGCGCCGTCGCGCCTTCCTGCAAGCTTGAAGCTGCGCTCGCCGGTCCATTCGAGGATATCCATCGGCTCAGCGATGCGCTCGGCTCCATCGGGCGCAAGCCGGACGAGATTGTCGCCGTCGCGCCGCCAGTGATCGAAGAGCGTGAACGCCTCGCTCGGCGAGTCGCGCCAGGCGATAAGCCCCGTCTCCGTCGAGCCGTAGAGTTCGCGCAGCGCGCCGAAACCCGCCTTGCGCAAATCCGAGACAAGCTCGGGCGTCATCGTCTCGCCGAAGAACACGCCCATCGCATTGTCGGGCGCCTTGAGGCCTTCGTTGATGAGATAGCGCCACAATGTTGGCGTCGCGACCAGCACGTCGCCGAAGGAAAGCGTGCGCTCAAGTTCTTCCGGCGACATGCGCCGAGCATCGACTGACGGGATGAGCTGGAGGTTGGGCGTCAGGATCGTCACCGCAAAACCGAGAAAGCTGTGCGGCGCGATGAGAGAGATCATGCGGCGCCGGCCGTAAAGGAGGTTCGCAGCAGCGGCGGCGTCCTTGAAGACGGCGTCCGCCGGATGCAGCACGGCCTCCGTGTCGGCGTCGCGGCCCGCCGGGGTAAAGCGGAAAGCGGTGAGCGAACCTGTGATCGAACCGGCCGCGACATGCGCCCAGTCGGCGATGCGCGAGGCCGGGGCGCCGTCAAAACGCTCCGGCGGAAAGTCGAAAAACTGCGCGATGCGCCGCCGGCAGGCAGCTTCTTCTTCTTCGCTGAGCCCGAGCCCGCCGGCGCCAAGCTCCGTCTCGCCGGACCATGAGGCGAGCGTGAGGAAGTCCGTATGCCGCTTGAAACGCCAGCTCAGCTCTTCCGCGACGACGCCGCCGATGACCCTTGAGATTTCGGTTTCATCTATCTCGAACGCTTTCACCGGTCAGCCTCGTCGCCCGCCATCTCAATTTCGCGCTGCAGGCGCTCTTGATACCATGTTTGCAGGCGCTGCAAGACGGGGCTTTGCAACGGCGCGGAAAGATGAGCCGCGACGACGCCTTTAAGGCTGTTCGTGATGAAGAGCGCGCAGCGCTGCAACGCCTCGGGCG
>ERZ795053.6213-NODE-6213-length-11989-cov-5.044914_pt1 | contig 11989 bp, 6 predicted proteins | sample MGYA00375137_ERZ795053 | MGnify/ENA primary metagenome ERZ795053 (study PRJEB30182, sample SAMN05720284) | activated sludge metagenome | isolation source: Anaerobic digester | place: Hong Kong | collected 2014-12-17 ... | reverse complement strand
TGCCGGACAGGTGACCGTTCAATCGGATGCCACATCGGGGTCAGCCACGATCAGTATATCCGGGACGGCAACTGCATCGGGCACCGGCATCCTCACCTTGAGTGGAAACCTTGACTTCGGTGACGTCGTTTTGGGGAACCCGGTCTCCGCAGGGATGACCGTGACCAATACGGGGACAGCAGGGCTTACCGTGACCGATGTGGCCTCTGGAAACTCGAATTTTGTGTTGAACGGATTGCCTGGTTTGCCGAAGGTACTACAACCCAATCAGTCATTTACCTGCAACGTCTATCTGACAGCCCAGAATGTCGGCCAGCACAGTGGAACCATCACCGTTCAATCTTCTGCCGGGGCAAAGAGCCTTCAGGCGACGGGCCAGGTATTCCCGGCACAGTCCTCTTGTCCCGCTTCATTTACGGATGCACGGGATGGAGAGGTATACAACGCCGTGGAGTTTGCCGGCAAGTGCTGGATGACGGAGAATCTGCGCTATGATACGCCGTTGGCTGGTGATGATATCCCGTACCTGAACGATCCAATATACCTGGATATGTATGGCCGCTACTATACCTGGCCTGTCATGATGGCCGGAGCATCATCTTCTTCTGCGGATCCGAGTGGGGTCCAGGGTCTTTGTCCTCCTGGTTGGCATATACCTTCCAAGGCCGAATGGAAGACGATATTGGATTATTATGGCGGAGATGGATTTTTGGCTTATCAGGGGATCATTGAGGGTGGCGCTTCGGGGCTGGAATTTCAGTTGAGCGGATTTTGGGCACTCAGTTGGTATGGCCTGGGCTTCACGGCGAGGTATTGGGCAAGTGACCTAACCTGGTTGTATGAAGGTGTCACGGCTGAATTTAATCAAACTGTTCAAAACCAGTTTACCATCGGAAGTGAGCCAGTGGAACGACGTATACCCTGCCGATGTGTCAAGGATTGAGTCAGCTCGAAATGATCTGCTGCCTTTGGGGATCAAGGAATCATCAGGGCAGATGACCATTCCCAGTGATACCTGTCGATCAGCCAAGAATTGTGTTGCAGGCTGAAAGGTGATCCGAATTTCACCGGGTGATCCGTAGATCAGGAAATGAGGAGGTTGCCATACAGTCCGTTGTTGTCCTGAACCTATGGCCAAACAGGTAGATAGTCCAAGGGTTCTCATTTCAGATGTATATACCCGACAATGTCCAGAATTATATCCTTTCCATTTAAACGATCATCATGAATCAGAACAATCAAACCAAACTGATCCTGTTGAGCATCGGAATGCTCTTAGGCGCCTTCCTGCCCTGGGTCGATGTCCCATTTTTAGGAGATGTGACTCCATGGGAGATCATGTTTCATGAGGAGGCCCGCCGATTGCCTGCCTATCGGTTCATTTTTCTGGCTTTCCCGCTGACTGGGCTGGTCATTCTGCTGAAACAGATGAAGACAGGAAGCCAGATCGACATTGCCAATGACGTTTTGTACAAAGTACCGATCTGTACCTTCGGCATCATGTTGCTTGGCATCCTGGTGGAATCAGAGGGTAAAGCCTTCAGGGGTCTAGATGATCCGGGAGATCTGTTCAAAGTTTTTGACATCGGTTTCTGGATGACGTTTATCTCCTCTATCATCCTGGCGTTTGAGGATGCTGCAGAACACCGGGCACTCCCCAAGGATAGAGGAGTGCACACTGCTGAACATTTCGCATCTCAACCCGTCTCACAGATTCAATCCATCCCTGTGTCGCCACCGGTCGCCAGAGAGCCAATTTTTCGGCTGCCCAATGTAGACTGGTCCGGTGCCTGGAATGTTACCCGGACGTTTCTACTGAAATACAAGATCCATCTGGGTGTTGCCCTGCTTCTGGCAGGAATCATGGCCGTGGTATATCATGTCTTCATCAAAGCCGACCCTGTAGCGGATGGCAAGGAAATGGCGGCAATGGTGTGTGCATGCCATGAAGATGACGTTCAACGGCGGACGGACTCCCTGACGGCTTTTGTCGCCAGATTGCATGACGGGCAGTTCGACCGTCGACAGGATGCCCGTGATGCCCTGGACCTGACCCTGAGCCGATGTGACCAGGAACGGGCCCATTGCCAATCGGAGGCTGACCAGGCCTATAACAGCCGGTATGTGGAATATGCCGCTTCCGGCGGCGAGGTTGCCGGCATCTTTCGGGATACTTACCAGACCCTTTCGGGTAGTTGCGATCCCGATCATGGCCAGGAGAGGGAGGCCCAGACCGAGATCGACCGGTTGATCGCCAAGATCCAGGATCCGCTCCCGGACGTTGTACAACTGAAGAAGGATCTGGTCGGCCAGCAGGTGACTGCGATTGGTGTCATTGCCTTGAGTGATTTAACTGACAAAGGGATGGAGATCCTCTCCCAGGAGCAGGTGGGTGACCATATAGAATATCTTGTGGAATTGACTCTCGGATCGGATGCCTATGCAGAGACCCGACATTGTAAAATGAAGATGTCCTATAACCTGGGCGACTATGGTTGGCAGCTGACTTCCTCCACATGGGAGGAGATCGGATTTACCTATCGCCTGTATCCGGACCGATACATCGAGTTTCCCCGGGTATCAGGATTGAATATGACCTATCCACTCGACCACAAGATCTCCTGGCGGTTCTCGGACTGGTGGTCGACCACCTATCTGACCACCGGGCCGAACGAGCCCCGGGTGGAGATCCCCACCAGAGACAAGTATGCCCTCATGTCATTGGAGGACAGGGAGGTGCTTGTGATGTTCCGGTATTTGGCGGGGTAGGGAGGATTTATCTTGTATTTCATTCCTGATCTGGTTATGGCCTGTAAGCGAAAATAATTCTGCATATTGGCGGAATATATTGACCGCAATGTGTAGAAAAGTCATATTCGCTTTGGGAAGCAGTATTTTGCTACTATTGGCATGCGTCGATTCGATATCCGGACAAGATCAGGATTCTCTGCATCGTGCAGGTCAAATTGATTCCCTTTTTGTCTTGTGCAATGGGCAGGTAGACCTGAGAGATTTTGTCCAGGCTAAGTCGTATGCCGATTCTGCGATCCGGTTAGCCTTGACTTCCTTTGGTTCGGAATCCCTGCTGTATGGCTATGCATTATTTTATCTGGGGCGGGTCTATGAATTTTCTTCCCAGTACACTCTTGCGGAGCAAAACTATTTGGCTTCCATGTCTGTGATTTCTGGTGCAATCGGCACTGAGACCTTCGAGTATACCAAAAGCCTGTGCAACCTGGCAAACACCTACCAGCGAATGGGTCAGTACGCCAGGGCAAAGCCCTATTATCTGGAGTGTCTCGACATTCGGAAGCGGATACTCGGTGCCGACCATGAAGAGTATGGTGCTGCCTTGAACAATATTGGTGTTATGTATGTGAATCTGGGCGACTATCCCAATGCCTTGAAATGTTGTCGTGAATCTGCTGAAATACGTAGAAGAAAGTACGGAGAAACCAGTCGTTATTATGCTGCTTCACTAAATAACATCGCTGTCCTGCAAATGGAAACCGGGCAATTTGATGATGCTGAATCCAGCTATCTCCGGTCATTGGAGATATTAATCGATGTCCTGGGACCTCGTAATGCTGAGGTCGCCCAGGGATACCATAACCTTGGGAATATGTACCTGCGATTGGGGCGCTATTCAACAGCTGAATCCAGATACCTGCAGGCGCTCGATATTCGACTGGATTCCATGGTTTGCAGCCGCAGCGAACTGGCGGTTACCATCCTGTGTTTGGGCAACCTGTATACCCTGATGGGAAGGTACCGGGATGCCGAGTCAATGTATCAGGATGCATTGGAAATCCAGGAAACGACCATTGGAAGAGTTCACCCCGAATATGCTGCCACCTTGAGTGGACTGGGAGACCTTTATGCTGATCATGGCAACTGGGCCCAGGCTATTGAAAAGCTGATGGAAAGCGTTCGAGTCCTTGAGATCAGCCAGGGTCCGGATCATCCGGATATTGCTCATCCTCTTATGGGCTTGAGTGCTGCCTATATGGGCATGGGTCGCCACGAAGAAGCCATGCAGTGTTACGAGCGGTCGGCAGTAATACGTTCCAAGGCATTTGGGAAACAAGATAAACTGTATATCAATTGTCTGATCGGAATGGGATCATTAGCCATTCTGGAGGAAGAACTGGACAGAGCCAGGAGATTCTATTCAGAGGCATTGGCTTCATTGAACATGCATGACGCCGATAAATTTCCGATATCACGTGCCTCTTGTCTGACTGGCATGGCTACGGTGCAGATCCGTCAGGACAGCCTGGTTCAGGCGTTATCGAATTTACAGGGAGCTAGGAGCATTTTCCAATCCAGCATAGGGCCTTTCTGCAATGAACTGGTCCCTGTTCTCGAATTATTGGCAGATGTGTATGATCGGAAAGGCAACGCCAGGCAATCCGTCGAAATGCTGGACGAGATCTTTTCAATCTACAAGGACGCCTTTAGCAAAGGCATTTCCTATTTGTCGGCCAACGAGTTGGAAGTGTTTGCCGGAAAGATTGATCGGAGTCTTGACGTGGTTTTATTCAGATTGATGAAGCAGGCAGACCAAGGTGAGGCACATCCTGATCCATTATTGAGTGGGCTGGCCTATGATCTTTTACTGTTTCGGAAAGAATACATACTCAATGCACAAGCAACATTGCATTCCACTCTTTCTCAAGATTCGTCAGGGAGGGTGGATTTTGAGCGCTTGGCAGGATACCGTCGTCAATTGGCTGCTGAATATGCCAAGCCGACAAATGAGCGAACAAATCTGGAGGTTTTGGAATCGGCTGCGGATAACCTCGAGAAGAAACTTGTTCGGTATGCTTCCGAATTTTCGAAAGCCCAAAGTCCCGGCACATGGCATGATGTTCAACAGAAATTGAATGAAGGTGACGTGGCGATGGAGTTTTTCAGGAGTAAATTCCGGGATAGCACCTGGTATTCAGTACTTCTTTGTCGCGCGGATGATGATGCGCCAGTCTATCAGCGTGTTTGTCTTGCAGGCGAGATCGATATACTGATTCGAGAAAAATATACCCGAAGAGGTATTTCAACGGTTTATGGATCAGCTCATTCTGAATCTCATGAGTTGAATCATTTGATATGGCAGCCTCTTGAGCCATGGTTGACCAATACAGAACGGATGATTCTCGCTCCGTATGGGGCTTTGAATCAGGTCAATTTCCCTCTGATCCCTGTTAACGATGGCAAGGTGCTGATGGATGATTATGAGTTTGTTACGGTAGGTAGCACCCGTCAGCTTCTGGAAGAGGATTTCGGTCTTAAAAAGGAGACCGCGACAGCATGGATCACCGGTGGAGTCAAATATGATTGTGAGTCAGACTGGACTGCCGAAAGTGACTATGTATTCAGGTCAATAGAACCAGATTCGATGGACATGACCTTTGCTGGATACCGAAGTTCCGTCCTTCAGTATCTTCCCCATTCCCTTGTGGAGTCCGAACAGATCGCTGATCTTTTGATGGATCATCAGTTTACAGTCCATCTGGATACGGGGATGGTAGCCACAGAGACCAGTTTCAGGCAATTAAGCCGTGATGTTCCATCAGCAAGGGTCATCCATTTGGCCACCCACGGCTATTTCTTCCCAGACCCCAAAGAAGGGGATCAGTCTGGTCAAGATAATAATGCCTATCGCTCAGCATCCAATCCTCTGATCCGCTCCGGGCTACTCATGGCTTGTTCTGCCCCGGCCTGGTTGGCCGGGAGTTTTCAGGGGGACGGTGACGACGGCGTCCTCACCGCCTACGAGATCGCCCAGATGGATCTCCGCAACACCGAACTGGTGGTCCTCTCTGCCTGCGAGACAGCCCTGGGTGACATTGTTGGTTCGGAAGGCGTGTATGGCCTGCAACGCGCCTTTCGCATAGCCGGTGTGAAAAACCTGATCATGACCCTCTGGAAGGTCAACGACGAGGTATCCATGCAGTTCTTTACCCGTTTCTATACCTACTGGATCCAGGACCAGATGACCCTGTCCCAGGCCTTTTATACCGCGCAGAAAGACCTTCGCCACCAGTATCCGGATTCGCCGTACTTGTGGGCCGGATTTGTGTTGTTGCAGTAGGTGATCTCTGGTTTCTCCATGACTGGTGAGCAGGCTTTCCGACCCGGAGTTCGGATCGTCAAGTCTAATCGACTCTTGCCTGGTCAGAGAGATTTTATCCTAAAACTATGGGTACCTCTATGTAACCTTCTCCCTTCTTCTCAAATCCATGGGTGGATCATGTGATCCGCTATTGTTCATCAAACAACAAAATAACCCATGGAACAATCCTATCCATCCCCGCAGCAGGTCAATCACACCGTGGTCCTGGCCACTCCGAAAAAGAGTGTCGGTCTCGCTGTTGTCCTGGCCCTGCTGTTTGGCCCGCTGGGCATGCTGTACGTGACCGTGTCGGGTGCCGTCGTCATGTTCTTCGTGGCCCTGGTGCTCAGTGTGATCACCCTTGGTTTCGGTTTGCCCCTGGCCTGGATCGCTTGCGTGATCTGGGCATTGAAAGCAGCTGAGAAGGCCAACAAGAATTAGCAACAGGTCATTATGTCTGTCAACTCTGAAAGGTTACAGTCCGTAAAGTGACTACCTGGTCAAGGATACCCTTTCATCACATCAAAATCATTCGATCATGAACAGATCAAAAAAAGGAATCTTTACAGCCTCTGGTGCTGTCCTCTTTGCACTTGGCACCTCCATCTACATCCTAATAATGGCATAGCCCACCCCTATGAATGGGAAGCCCGATCTTTTGGAAGTCCTTATTTTATCAACCCCAATTGGTATGCTTGGGGCTGCCTTTGGCTGCATCGTAGGATATGTCGTCGAAATGAACGAGTAAGATAAGAAGACCAAAAAGATGGCTCAGTCCAGATAGTTCCTACATCTGGCCAGGGGCCATGACTGAGGTCTGGCTGCAAAAATTGATGATTTTTACCCCTTTACCCACCTGGCCGGCACCTCCACAGAGGGCCGGCCAGCGGTCTTCTGGCAAGGTGATGATCGGGCATTTGGGGCAATGGAATTCAATCGGGGCAGGCCCTGGAGGAATACTCGCCCCCTTCCAACAGGGAGGGGGGTTAGCGATCATGAAGGCTTCATTCGATCGATTTTGGCACAGGTTATGGCCATTCAGGATGCCCGGGGTATTGGCTGGGTGGAACGGAAGAATTATATTGGCATGATATTGTAGAATAAAGAAGGATGTTCCAATTCCTGAAGGTCGTCGGTCATTTCGTCTGTAATACCAGAAACTTCTAGGTAGTATGTGGCTGTTTCGCACCTTCTTCAATGTGTCAGGCTGCCTTTTCGGTTTGATTGCTTCTCTGATCGCCCGGACCTGTCTGCCCAAGGGCTATTCCTTGCAGTCTCAAGTCCAGGTGAATAACTTCCCTAGCAACTACCCGGAATGTGTTGAGATTCCGGGGTATGTATCCATCACAAGCGATCAGATTGCAGGCCTGAGTGGCTTGAACCAGATCCAGAAGGTCGATAATGGTCTGTCAATCTTGTTGAGCGCCTCCTTGACTGGCCTGCAGGGAATGAATAATCTGACTGAAATCAATGGAGATATGAAGATCAGGTGGAATAACCAGCTTTACGACCTTTTATTCTTTTCTATTGAACCCACTTTGTGCAATAGGATTTCCCGAGTTAGGATAAACCGATGGTCATGAGTGCATTAGAGATCAGATAATGGGAACAAAAAGATGCATGATCTAGCTCATGAGTTTACCAGCCGAAAGATCAGTCCATGGGGCGGTATTAAATTCTTTCAGCAGACCTATGAAAGAAGCGGAACGCCCAGTATGTTGTCCAGTCTTGACTTACCTCAACCTGGTTCCAATCGTGGATATAATCCAGTTGAGATCGTAGAGGGGTTCCTAACAAGTGAAGTATTGGGAGCAAGAAGAATAAGTCATATGGATTGGCTTCGAGCGGATGAAGTTCTACGTGAAATTTTCAAGTGGGATAAGGGAATGGCAAGTGCGAGCACGCTCTGTCGATTTTTCAACAAGTTTGATCTGGAACGAAGCGACCGTGTTTTTGTGGAGTTGCAACGGAGATGGTTTGAACAGATCGATGTACCACAGAGGATGACGATCGATGTAGAAAGTACAGTGATTACCAGGTATGGCAATCAGGAATTGGCCGAGATCGGATACAACCCAACGAGAAGAGGACGCCCGTCACATCATCCACTGATGGCGTTTGCAGCCGAAATGAAAATGGTGGTCAATGCATGGCAACGTAGCGGCGACTCGGCAGATGCACTACAAGCTGACGAATTCATTGATGAGCTATTTGAAATTTTAAACCGGGATCGGATTGGATTGATTCGAATGGATTCTGGATTCTACAGTGATAAGATAATGAACCTGTTAGAGGGAAATGGTAACCCCGAAAAGGCAGTTGATTACATCGTCAGGGCCAAGCTTACCTCTCGATTATTAGAAGAAGTGTTCAACGTACGAAAGTGGGTAAGTGACGGAGATGTGATTAAAGGGGCGAGTTACGGAGAACTCACATATCAGGGTTCCAAATGGAAAACGGCTCGTAAGATTATTGTTGTACGCACGTCAAAGGAAGTTGTCAAAGAGATCCAGGCAAATCTATTCAAGGAAGAAGATTTGTTCAAGCAATACGATTACAAAGTATTTGTCACCAATGTAAAAATGTCCCCAACGGTGATTCACCACCTGTATAATCAAAGAGGGGATTGCGAAAACCGAATTAAAGAGTTGAAATATGACTACGGAATAGATGGATTCGCCTTACAGTCATTTGGAGCGATGGAAGCGGCATTTCGATTTGTCATGTTAGCCTATAATCTGATGGCTCTGTTCAAACAAATAGTCATGGTCAATTCGGCTGGTCGAAGATTATCAACGCTGAGATTCCAATGCATTGCAATAGGAAGTTACTTGGTTAAAAGTGGACGGAATAAGAAACTAAAGTTGGCAGCCGAGGGAAAACGAAGGCACTTTTTGGAACATTTTTTCTCTAATTTGGAACTTCTGAAAGCTCAATTTCAATTTTCTAGTGCATGATTTGGGTTGAACAGTATTGGAACTTTCTACATGGACGAAAGATCAGCCAAACCAGATATGCTTTGGCAGCCTAACCACTCAATGTGTTTTAATATATTGAAAAATGATAAGAATAGTATTATTAGTGTTTATTTGTCTTCCATTATTACTTGGGGGACAGGAAGTTGATTCAATTTCAATGGTTTCGAATTTAGATAGTTTGTTTAAGCTATCTCTTAAATATGCTAAAAGTAAAGATTACATACAGGCTATTGAGATATGTTCACAAGGAGAGGATATTGTATTAAGTAAATTTGATAAATCTTCAGTAATATATGGAAGATGCTGTTTAAATAGAGGTATTATATTTGATTTAAAGAATGATTTAATTCATTCCGAAAAATCATTATTGGAGGCGATATCAATATTTAGAGAGAAACTTGGAAAGAGTGATACAATTTACATTAAAAGCGTTAAAATACTTGGAATAGTTTATGCAAAGATGAGCAACTTCTCAAAGTCCGAGAATTTATTACTAGAGGTTGCAGATATTCAGAAAAACGTGTTTGGTGATATTGATGTTGAGTACGGTCTAACCCTTAATAATCTATGCAGATTATACACTATTTGGGGGCGATACGAAGATGCTTTGGTTTATGGTGAAAAGAGTGTCGATGTTATTATTAGGAGCCTTGGAAGACAAGACGCTAAATATGCAACCTGCTTAAATAATCTTGGAATTGCATATAAAGAGGCAGGAGAATTTAAAAAAGCGGAAACATGTTATATTGAAGTTTTAGATGTAATAGGTGAGCTTTTTGGTGAGATGCATGAGCAATATGCTAATGGACTGAATAATCTTGCTAATTTGTATAAATTATTGGGCAGGTACGAAAAAGTTGAATCTTATCATTTAAAGGCAAAGTCTATTCGTCAAGAATTGTTTGGAATAAATAGTATGGAGTATGCTACAACTCTTGTAAATCTGGCTAACTGGTATGTGTTTAACAACGAATATTTTAAAGCCAGACCATTGTATATTGAAGTAATTTCGATTATTGAAAATATTCATGGAAAAAGACATCCTCAATATGCGAATGCACTTTCAAATTTAGGAAATCTATTGTTTCAATTAAATGATCTTACTAGATCTAAAAAATTGATAAATGAGGCATTGCTTATTCAGGAGGATATTTTAGGTAAAGATAATTCCTCTTATTTGGCTAGTTTGGGTATATTGGCTAATATATTTAGGGTGACTGGGGAATTAGCTGTTGCTGATACATTATATTTGGAGATAAAGGATATTCTTAGTCGCAAATATTCAAAAAATAAACTGGATTACGCATTAGTCTGCATTAATATAGGAGGTCTATATTTTGATATGAATAAGCTCATGGAGTCTGAGTGCTATCTTTTAGATGGTTTATTTCTTATTGATAGTGTAATGGGTTCAGATAATATATATTATGCCAAGGCGCTTAATAATATTGCAGAATTATATAGGGAGACTTCGAGGTACGAATTGGCAGAAAATGCATATATTGAATCACTGAAGATTCGGGAGTTTCTTGCGGGAAGAAGAAGTTTAAATTATATTTTAGGTTTAAATAATTTAAGTCTTTATTATGAGGTTAGTAAAGAATATCAGAAAGCAGATAGTTTGCTAATTGAGGTTTCAAATATTGAAATTAATCAGATGATTCGAGCAGGTTTATTTCTAAATGAACAAGAGTATTTGAAATATTCAATAATATTTCAAGATAAATTTAATATTATTCTTTCAATTTTACAAAGCCGGTATAATAATTATATTATTGATAGTTCGCTCGCTAGTATAGCTTATAACTATGTATTAAATTATAAGGGGTTGTTTCTTACAGATGCGTTACGGATTCGATCGTTAATTAGCAGGACTTGTGGCTTGGATACTTTATTTCAGAATTTGGAGAATGTTAATCGGCAATTGTATCATTTGTATACTGGGAGTATAGTCTATAATGAAAGTTATGATATGAAATTGAATAATGAAGCGATTGCTTTAAAAAATCAAATAGGAGAGTAAGCTGTAGGTTCTATGAATGGAAGTGAACTAACTTCGTGGCGGGATGTTTTGGACGGTTTGTCGGAATTCGAATGTGCTGTTGAGTTTCTTCGTTTTAAAGTTGATTTTCCATATTCATTAGACACAGTAGTTTATGCTGCATTGGTGTTAAAACCTGGAATGGAGTACCCATTTTTCATCCCCTTATTCGAGGAGAGGGAATTAACGAAAGAAATTCATTTGATGGCCAATCGTTCGCAAATTAATGATTTGTATAAATTTTCGTTACAGGGAGAAAGTAATGAATTGCATAGACTAATATGGGAGCAATTGGAAGGCGAGATGAATGGTGTTCGTAAGATTTATTGTTCTCCTATAGGTGAGTTGAATCGCATTAACCTGGGTGCCATTCCAATAAATAGAAGCTCTACTTTCGGAGATCAGTATGACCTTGTGTTGGTCGGAAGTACTCGACAATTAGTTGTCAAAGAACCTAAACTACAGGATGGAGAAGATAGGACTGCTTATGTTTTAGGTGGTGTCCATTATCAATGCGATTCCACTTTTGTTTCCGATAGGGATCTTATTGCTGATCGCGGGGATGATAACTTGGATGATACGTTTTCAGACAGCACATACAGAGGTACAGTATTGCGGTACTTGCCTCATTCGATGGAGGAAGCTATAGATGTGCAGGCCTTGCTGACCAATACAGGCTTCAGTGTCCAGTTGGATACGGCTCAACTCGCTACTGAAGCCGCCTTTAAACAGTTGGGGTCCAATGGGCCTTCTCCATCTATTATCCATGCAGCGACTCATGGCTATTTTTTCCCTGATCCTAAGTTGAACAAGGATGGAGTCGCTGAGGTCAATTCGACAAATGCCTATCGGATGGCT
>ERZ795053.6212-NODE-6212-length-11990-cov-6.862840_pt1 | contig 11990 bp, 5 predicted proteins | sample MGYA00375137_ERZ795053 | MGnify/ENA primary metagenome ERZ795053 (study PRJEB30182, sample SAMN05720284) | activated sludge metagenome | isolation source: Anaerobic digester | place: Hong Kong | collected 2014-12-17 ... | reverse complement strand
TTTCATCTGAAGCAGTAATTCATTTGCGATTTTTTCCCAATCCAGTGTTTCGTTCGTTTCCATCGATCGCAACAGACAATGTGTGAACAGACCGTGACCGAGGCTTTTAATCTCGGCGCTTTTCCCCCACTGTTTGCTGGAGGTGATCACGTTGATATGGTTCTGTCGTGTTTGGTTGTGGAGGTTTTTTTGCACGAGGTTTTTTACCAGATAATCAACGGCTGCCCCCGAATTGCAGGCGTCCAGGATGAGCGTTGTCTGGGAAGCCTGAATGGATTCCAGGCCTTGCATGAGCTTTGTTAACCGGAGTCCGCCCGGTGTATTCGGGTATTTGAGGATGTATTCATAAGTCTCTTCTTCTTGGATAAACGCCCCGTGTCCGGCGTAAAAGAAGATGATGTGTTGGTTGGCACCGGATGATTCGGCGATGTGGTTTAGAATGACATCTAACTTTTCATGAGAAAAATCATCGTTCAGCAGCGTATGGGTCAAGATGGTTTGAAATTCATCGGCGTATTGTTTCCGAATCAACGCTTCAACCGCCGTCACGTCGTCAGCCGCAAAAAACAAGGGTGCAAAACCGTCCAGCTGATAGTCTTCCGCTGCACATAGAATGACATGAATGGTTTTGTCCACGTTATGGATGAACTCGGGTTTTTCAGGTGCCTCACTTTCGAGTCTTATTGTGTGATGTTCCATCACTGACAAAATCTTTTCGGTCTCTTGTCCGTCAGAGAATAGTTCAGTTGTCGTTTTCAGGGTGCTGATGATGATTTGAGGCAGAAAAGGCATATAAAAATCCAGATAAAACCGATCGATGGGATAAAATTCACTGAGGTTGGTTTCACCCTTGTTTTGAACCCATCCCAGAAGAGAGGGGTGATGATCGGATGTGGCGTAATAGCCTTCTTCAGTCCAAAATGCCCAACGCTCCTCTTTTGTGACGCAAAGAGAGGCGAGTTTCACCCCGTCGGCAATCCGTATAAAATCAACGATTCCGCTTCCCATGGCTGCTATCAGCAATTTTCCGTTTTGGATGATATTCAACGCCTTCACAACGGATTGTTGTTGTGTTTTCCACAGCAGCTGGCCGTTGTGATCGTAATAGTCGATATGCCAGTCCGTTCCAAGAGCGAATCCGGTTTCGAGCGGGTTGATGGCGATACAGCGTGAAAATTCCCCATCCTCTAAAATGAGCGGTATCCCATTGCACCTGGGCGTTTCAGAGTATTGCCAGTTTTCAACGTTGATGACCGTTGAGTAGGTTAAAGGAGGCAGCAGGCCCTTTTGAAGTGTGTTCCCTTCTATTATTTCCGCTGTCCGAGTATCAAAAAAGCAGGCTGGGGCTTCAAAGTCTCCCGGGATTTTAATCAACGCTCCGTCCGGTGAGGCTTCGAATTCGTTGTAGCCGCCTTGAAAGTCAAGGATGGTCGCTTTGACATAGGACCATGTTTTTGTTTTTGTGTCATATGAGCCGATCATCGGCCATTCCGTGCAGAAATAAACCGTTTGATCATCGGCAATAATCTTTAAAACTCCTGAATCCAAGGGGATGATTTCGGGTTCGCTCATGTTTTTGAGATCCCAGTGTATCAAATCGCCTTTGCCGTCAGCGCCGTAATTGCCGGCGTAGAGTGAATGACCGTCATCCGAGAAGGCCAGCGTGTGAAGTAGTGACAGTGAATCGTTCATTTCCGGTGTCACATGGGGTTTGTAAAGGGTTTCCAGTGTTCGGCTGTCCAGTAATTCCAGATAGGTGCCGTTCAGAAAGCCCAATGCGATCAGGCCGTTCTGTTCACAGTAAACAGCCCGAAAAGGTTGCGTGTTGATATTCTCGTAGGTTTTTTCCCGGATCATTCTCAGGTGCTGGTTTTCAAGCTGATACAGTCTGAGGAAACCATCGTTGCCCACACACAGGATCTGAGAATGATCCGAAAGAAAGATGGCACTGTTCGTACCCATGGAGGGCAGTTCACTTTGAGCGATGAGATGATAATCGGAGGTGTCGAACACCATGACATCCCTGCAATCTCCCAAGGCGGCAAGCAGATACCGGTCATCGGCTGAAAATTCCAGATCGAAGGCGGTGTTTTCCAGATTCCTGATGACCTGTTGGACTTGGTAGTCTTGTGTATCAACGATGAAGATCAGATCGCCATTTTCCCAGTCTGAGCCCCAAACGGAACAGGCAATTTGATCGCCCTGATGAGAGATGGCCGTGCTGACAATCTTACCGGGGTTGCCGTTGTCAGCGGGAAACCAAAGGGTTTTTTTTAGGGTCAGGTCTTCAGTGTTCCAGATTTTCAACGTTTTATCGTATGAACAACTCACTAACAGTTTTTTTCTCTCATTGACGGCGATATCCCGAATTTCTGAATGGTGCATGGGGGTGTTGAGTGCCAGAAATAATTTTTCATGCAGGCTGTTCATTAAGGGGAAGGTGATTTTCACCAGCTGATCATTTCTGAGTAGGGTAAAGGCGATGGAATCATTTGTGCCCGCATCCTTGAGAAGCTCGGACAGGACAGATACTGTGATTCCGGGAAAAACCAAGTCTTCTTGAAGGATCGTTTCCAGTTGATTGAGATGCTTATCTTTGATTAAATCGGCCTGGAGGATGATGTCCTTTTCAAACAGCACCCCTTTGGCAAGAGAACGGTCGATAACAGCAGAGATTTCAAGGGTGCTATTTGAAATCAACCCATCGAATTCAATTTCTTGAGTTATGATCCCCAATTGTAATGAAAACAAGGTCAAAGAAAACGAGAAAAAGAGAAACAGCGTGCATAAAAGGGACTTAGAAAACGGAATACTCAATATACCTGCCATTGCGGTAAACGATAAAAACGCATGAACCGCCTGAAGTACCCAATGAACTGATGCGTTGTGCAAAATCGGATGTTCCTGAAATCGCATATTCTCTGTATGAACTGGCGTTGGAGATGTATGTGCCCTTTACCGTCTTTCTTGAGGAGCTTTGCGATTGAGGTCCCCAACTGGTAAGCGAAAAGACGGCCAGAATCAAATCATTTTGTTTCAGAAAGGATGCTGCCAACGAATTGCTGAAAACCTCCGTCACCTTGATTGCTTTTGAAAATGAAGGGAGATTGACACTTGTCAGGGCTCCTTTGATACCCAAGGTATAAGAGAAAACACAGGTCACAAACAACAGAACGATCAAAACAGATAGAACTTTCTTCATAGTCGCCTCCTTTAAAGACCGATTCAAATAGATGATGTATTCACCACTCTGCTTCTATTTCTTTGTTTCTTTCTTCCAACTCCATATGAAATTCGTCTTGTGATTCCCTCATATCGATGATTAGGTGTTGTTCATAGTAACCCTCTTTTTGAATGGTTAATTCGATAAAGGTGTCTTGAGTGAAGAACAACTCCAACGGGGTGATCCCCAACCGTTCATTTCCGAAATACACTTGAGCATGATCCGGTTGCGTGATGATTTGGACGGATCGGACTTGCTGTTGATCCCGATAGATGATTTCGCTTTGCGTTCGTCTTTCGGCTACCCATTCGGATTCAAAGAGTGAGATCTTTTTTCCATCAGTTATGTCAAAGACCAACGGGTTGAAGCTTTTGAGGAATTCGGCCACCCCTTCTTTCAGAATCAAATACTTTTGAAACCGGTCTTCCTCTGTGTAAATGGCGAGCTGGTACTGATTGACCGAGTTATTCTGTATTGGTGCAATAATCTGGAACAAACAGGCATTGAGACAATCTGTGCTTGAAGTGAGGATTGTTTTTTTCACGCCGATGGGAATCAAGTTATGCTGTTCAAAAACGATTGCATTGAGATCAATTTGTGTGATGTTGTGAGACGGGATGTCTCCTTCGACCTTCATCAATAACTGATCAGGGCTAAAGAGACTAAAATGCTGGTTTTCATCGTCGGTAACCTGAATAGGAATCCGGAAGGTTACACCCTTGACATAAATCACTACATCTCGCACATCTGAAGTTAATGACTGCCCCTCGCTCAGTTTGAAGTCTACTTCATCTCTCGTATAATCCTCCATAAAAAAATTAAAGTGAAGTGTTATTTCATCAGATTTAAGAAAAACATTTTCATTAAGATCGACCGCAAAAATAAATTCTATTGTCAATAGTTGAATCCCCATCAAAAGGATAAAAAAATACCTGATGATCCCCACAACCTTTCACTTGTTTCTATTCTCTTTCTAATCGGATTTCTAAAAGCAATTATATCACAATCTGTAATCATAGCTTTTTTTCTGACATATACTCGTGATTATTGTAATAATTTTCCCTAAAATTCATTATATATCTAAGTTCTTTGGTTCATTTATGATATCAAAAATGAACTAAAAAATTGATAATTTCCTTTATGTATTTTTTTGTTTCATTTATATCAGATTTGATATTTGACTTTTCTTTCATTTATGATATTATCATTTATGAAAAATATCAAATTCATGTAGATTCAGATACTATATTACGCAATCAGAAAAAAAGAAGTTGCCAGAATGTTTATTTCTGATAAAGTGGCCATGGTTTGCAGCTGAGGTTGCAGGAAGGATTAATCAATTTGAGGCTGATATACAGTATTAGAATGAAGACTCTAAGGGAATCCAAAAATCTAACCCAAGAAGCTTTGTCTGAGATGATTGATGTCCCCGCTCCGAGTTTGTCGAGATATGAGACTGGGAAAAGCATTCCAAATGCAATGGTTATCTATAAGTATTGTTGCTATTTTAAGGTGTCTGCGGATTATTTGCTTGGGATTAGTGATGTAAAAAAAACTGTGGATGATTTTATTAAAGATAGTGAGGAAATTGTTTTAAAAGTGAAGGCGTTTGATTCGCTCAGGTATTCGATGGAAAGGTACGAAAAAGAGCTTGCGCTTTATAAACAAGAAAAAGATCTCAATCCTGCAGGATTGGATGCTGGATGAATTGGTGGTTTTTTTGCTTTCAACCGAGAGTGTTTTTTTTGTATTCTTATAATACGTATAAGAATAATATAACGTTTTAATATAACTAAAACGTTATTGATATTAAAAGGCAAAATATGTTAGGATTGTAGATGAAAACTTTTGGAAGAAGGCTTAGAGAGTTGAGAAAAACCAGAAACTTATCACAAGAAGAAGTAGCATACGTCTTAGGCGTGGCGCCCGGAACGGTATCACGTTATGAGAGTCAGAAAATGCTGCCGACTGAAGAGGTCATTTTTAAAGCCTGTAAGTATTTCCAGGTATCCGCTGATTACATGTTAGGCTTATCGAATATTCAAAAAAACAGTAAGGATATTGTTAAGAATTATCATGAAACACTTAGAAAAGCAGAGAGTTATGAGATTATAAAAGACACATTAAGGCGCTTAGAGTTAAAAAACGAAGAACCCTGAAGAACCAACATTTGGTTTTCCTCCATTCATTAGTCTCTTTTGAGGAATGGTTTATTTCTCTGAATAGAAGAGGACCAAAGTTTTAAAAATATCTAACTCAAACTTAAGGGGGAGTAACAATGAAAAGAATTTCTTTGGTAGTTTTGTTTTGTTCCTTGCTGGTTTCCTTTGTTTTCGCCGTAAATGCTCCGATACAGGATTTCTACCACTATGACATCCGGAGTGGAATGAATGCGCTTTATGCAAGCACATCAACATCCTATGCGAATGCTCCAGGAGCGCTCAATCCAGTTATAAGAAACACTGGTAACGAACTCATGGACTTGATTGAACTGGCTGTTGCTAAAAACACAGATGCAAGTGTTGCTTTAGGAAATCCAGAAGCAGTTCCAAATGGTATTCATAATTTCACAAGAATCAGACCCAATTGGAATGAAGACGCAGCGATCACATGGTTCGAGCTTGCTGTTATGGCAGTAAAAATACTCGGATATGAAAGAAATGCACTTGAATTGTATCCAATGATGTCTCCTTCGTTTACAGATATCTCTCAGTCGGTTGTTCCTGCGCCTTTAGATGCAAATAGTCCTGCTCTTTTCAACAACAGAGCCTTTGGTTATGTTGAATACTACAATAACCAGTTGCAGAAACAAATGGGGCTTCCGCTTATGGATCTTCCAGTGCTTCCGGTAGACCTTATTAAAGGTGTTAACAGACTAGATGCAATACAGTTTGTTGTCCGATTGGCGCTTGCAAAATCAATAGTTGATCCTACAGTAGAATATTTTGAGGATGTTAGAGCATTTTTGAGTGATGATCTTAAAAATGCATTGGCTTTAGATATTAATAAACCTTTGAGTATAGTTGATTTCGCACTTGCTATGAATGGACATTTAAACAATGTATTTGGTTGGAACAATGCCAATCTTATTAATCAAGATATAGGTTTTGTCTATGCTTTTGAAAATTTCTTCCTTTCAAAAGAGCACGTTTTTGAAGTATCTCCTGAGTATAATACTCAAAACGAACTGATCAACAGAGGCCTAATGTATGTACCGATTATCATGTTAGATGAGTTCAGAATTTATGCTACTGGCCCTAACACTTATGCATACCTTGGAAGATTTGCAGATAATGGCACTTATACATTTGACAGGAATCTTTTCCTAAGACCAGGCACACCAGCGAATGTACCACTTGTTGCTGAGAGATTTTGGACAGTAGCTCTCTTCAGTAAAATCTTCAACACCGCTGTTGAAAAAGTTGGAAAAGGTGCTTATGCTCCCGGAAGAAAACTCAACAATGTAGTTGTGTATGAAAAGCTTGAAAAAGATATGGGTCAGGTCGCTTTTGGCCACTTTGAAGCTGAAGAGGCAAAACAAATTACTGACATTGATATGTACGATTGTTCAGATCCCAATGTAAGATGGCCAAATTATCTCGACCCAGCTGATCCTTCAAATTCTCCAAAACTTAGATATTTTGTTTATTCCCATGATAATGGCGAGTTTTCAATTGTTACAGATATGACTACTTGGAACATAGAAGGTTCAAGCAACCTTAATTCGACGATGGGCTTAGATTTTTACAAATACGATTTCAGGGGAAACAGCAATGCAGAAAAGACATATAGAGCCTATGGTACGTACGATGCAGATTCAAACATGCTGCTTAACACAAAGATTCTTTATGCGAATCCATCTGATGCACCAAGTACAGATGAAGCAGCTTTATTACCATATCAGTTCCCTGTAACTTTTGATCAGTTTGATGCATTTAAAGCGTTTATTCCGACGGCAAAAGACTTTGTTACTCCTGGAAGCCTTCTTGAAGAAATCGTTCAGGATATTCTTTTCAGACCCAATGTGGCAGATTCATCGCCGTTTGTTGTAAAAAATTCAAATGTTTCTGTATCAAACCTGGTAGATTGTGAAGCAGTTATGTTTGATGTAAATTTCACACATCCCGGTCAAAAAGATGACATAGTTGAATTTGTTTATGCTAATGATAGATTGAATCACCAACAGGCAACACTAACATTGAAAGAAGTCCGGTTATTCCTCGAAGAATATTTGGGAAAGATTACACAAGATCCAACAAGCGGTGTTGTAACAGCAGATAATTCAGTAGTTATGGATAGAATCGATGCTTTAAATCAAGGTAAGTGGGCTGATACACCGATGTTGGCTTACTACTGGCATATGTACAGAACATTAACAGAAAATGGTGTTCCTGAAAGTGCGAAATTGGTTGCCATGGTTATTACTACTCCTGTAGCAAGCAACGAAAGAATATCAGCCGCTTTTTCGAACTTTAGAACTGCAGAACAGTTCTATGGAGAAGTAAGAGCTCTTGAAAGGTATGATTTCGTAAATGCTAATGCAGTTCAAAGACTGCTTTCAAAGGATGGAACAGTTATAATTTCGCCAGATGTAACAACAAACAGATCGACATCCGGATATGAAGTATATCCTGTGATTAAAGAAGCATGTGTAGGACAGACACCGTCAACTGGAAATAATTCCAATACAATAATGCTTGATAAAATTGAATTTGATTGTGGAACGGCTGCAGCTAAGATTAATTCGTGTTGTGTACATGATCTGAATATTGGCGATTTTGTTACTCTGTTTGATCCATTTGTAAATTATCAGTTTGTATTTCCGGGTAATGTACATGTTGCAGAATTTGACAACAATCAGAATTTTACTGGGACTATTACAGCAGGAGCAGACTCGTTCTTGATGAACCTTTTCGGATTTAATGGATTAAAGGTTGAAACACTTATTGTTTCTAGAAATTTGGATCCAGTAGAGCCATTATTAAGTCAGGACAGTTCAATTCTCTTAAAGGCATATCAGGACTAATAATTTAACAGAGTTAAGTTTATGATTTAATACCTGCCCCCCTGGGTTCAATGTCCCGGGGGGTTTTACTTAGGGGGAACTATGAAAAAAATCGTGATTTTATCAATAATAGTTCTTGTTATCTTATTGACTGCATTGATCACTTTGAACAGCATCAAGGCTAATACTCTGGAATTATCAATAAAAAAAGACGCTTTGTTTGATTCTATCGATGTAGAATCCAGAATTGTTTTGACTTCAACCGAAATGAATTTCAAAAGTGAATTTTTCTTGAAACCAAAAGTGGATCAATATGTTTTTGACGATTTAAAAAATGGTGATTATCTGCTGGAGGTTTTTTTTGAAGAAAAACTTTACAAAAAATTTCTTATTAAGATAGAAAATAATGAGTTGTTTTTACTAAATAAGCTGCATACGTTCTCTATTGATATCAACAGTCTTTTTAATATCGAATCTGTTTATTTCACTTCAGAGGATAAAAGTCCTATTATCAACTGGAACGTAAACAGTGCCATCGAGGCAGATTATTATAAATTGAAATTTGGAACAAAAGAAGTAATTATAGAGAATGGTACTGGAAGTTATAACTTATCCGAGCTTCTTAACAATATATTTACTCACGAGATTAAGGAAGGTGTTTTAGAGGCGTATCATTCAAATGTTCTTTTATCGGCTTATTCAATCGATTTAAGGGACTATTTGTATCATTTTGACTTTTATTATTCAGTTCGAGATAATAACATAATTGAATGTCATAAAAAAAGCAGTTTTGATTCAAATCTATTATCTTACAAAGTCATTTCAGGAGATAGAGTGATAAAATGGTACCAATCAACACCTTTTTCTTTAAGTATAGAAGATGTACATGATAGGATAACAGGAAATACTATAAAACTGAAAATAATTACCGAATACGATAATCTGCCTGTCTGTGAAACGATAATGGAAATTGACTGCTATCCAGTAAAATTTAATCTTCGTGGCGATTATCCGCTTGATAATCTGTTTGTTTCAGCCTCTTTACCTGATTCACAAGAGGGTCTTTTTTTTCGTTTTCAGGCTGAAAATGAACTGACTATTTTTTCTTTTATTAAATTAGATCGGATTGATCTTAGATTAGCATTAGATGACAGGGATGTTTATCATTCATTAGTAGAGCTGGAGGAAACAGATCATAAAATCCATTTAGACAAATTGTTGGGTATTGATATTGAAGCTATGCAATTCACAGAGACTTCATTAATCATTAATTTAAAGGCATCGGGTATCCAATCTGGAATCAAACCGGATTATCTTGAAATAAAGCATAATGATGGAAGAAAGAAGATTGATTATGCAACTCAAATCATTTTGGAAAAGCCATTAGAGGACGATCTGGACATTCAATTGACTCCTATTTATTTTGAGACTCATAGGGGAGAGAGTTTGGCGCTCTCGATGAGTAGTTATCAGCTGAAGTTTAATATCCCCAAATACTACGATCGTGATGTTTTAAAGATCTTTGTTGAAGACACTCCAATTCTTCTTGATGAGGATATTTACAGATATTTTAATGTTGATAGCAAAGAGAAAATTCTCGTTGAGATTGAATATAATGGTGAACCATTTCAGACATTTGAAGTTGAACTGGGGGTATTAAAAACACTGGAGTTGGACCTCTTTTCGATAGCAGGCGTGTTGATTGATGAAATAAGATATCAAGAAAAGTTTGTTGAGATTCAGTTATCTTGTGAAGAGAACAGTGAAAAGATATTGCCTGAATATTTTGTTGTTGATTATGATAATCAATCGAAAGTATTCTCTGATTACACCATTTCTTTAGAAAATTCAGTTTCATCAAAAACAGTCCGTATCACACCATATTATAAAAACGAACTGAAGGGTGAAACAGTAATCTTCGAAAAACCTGAGAAATTATCACTTTCTATCAATTTTGCAAGTTTGACATTCGATAAAGACATCGCTGTGCATTATGAAATAACTCCCATCAATGTAGATAGCGCAATTAAACTGTTCAAAAGGACCGGAGAGTCATTTGAAGAAATGAAAGTCGAATTTAAGGCTTCGCAGATAATTTTGCCCCTTGAATTCGGAGATAATGATTTTCAAATTTATGCCTATGATGATAATGGTCAAACGTTGTTAAAGGATTTTTCAGTGACGAGGAGTAAACCGCCAGAAGTGAGTTTACTCGAAGTGAATAGTTTCGGGATTGGCGGATTTTTGACTTGGACTATGAATGATTTTTATGATTATTACACCGTAACGATAAAAAAAGAATCCAATACGCTGGATTATTTAACGGTGGATTCCAACTTTATCGAATTTGATGAGTTACCATCCAATTTTGTTGTTTCTGTTACAGGTCATTATAAAGGGCTTAGCCAACTTTGCTTTTCTCAAGAAGTTGACCTTTCAAAGTTAATCAAAGAGAGTAGTGTGTATTCATATGATATCAGTCATACTAATGAAAAGCAGATTAGCGCAAAAGTAAAATTCAATAATTTTGAGTATTTAAAGACTTTAACCGTTGATATCTATAATTCACTTGGCAAAAAGGTGAATTCTGTTGAGTTTTTGAAAGAAGAATTTGATGGAAATTCATTACTGCTAAAATGGGAGTCCATTCCGGGTGAATCCTACAAAATGATTTTCTACTTTGTTTATCTTTATTCCATTGACGATGTAGAATATCGAATTTATATCGAGCAAAAGAGTTTTGAAATATTGGCACCGAGACCAGAAAAAATTACATGGAGTAGTTATTACCAGATAGCGAAAGATATTTTTCTTCTTCATTCAAATGATTTTGGAAAAAATGTCATTTATAGATACACCTTTTCCAACACTACAGACACCTATCAGTTTGATTCTACAGTTCCGGTGAATGAAATAAAATTAAAAGACGCTTTAAAGGATTATACAGGTGAACTAAATCTTAATCTGAAAATATTCGACTGTGCAACCAATGAGGTTTTAAATGAATCGAATGTATTTATGGAAAAAATAGATGCTGATATTTATCTTGCAAATTCGATTATTAATTCAACAAGGTATGAAGGGAAAGATATTTTTATTTCCAATATTGTCGATATTTCAAACTATAAAAAAATAGATTTTGACAACTGTACGATTCACTTTAACTCAAACGCATATTTCAAAATGAATACTTCTGATCTTAATATCAGCCATTCTACTCTGACATCTGTTTATGACCGTTCAAAGGTGAATGAAGAAAAGTGTTTTGTCATGACTTCAGGATCAATCAATATATCAGATTCATTTGTGGAAGGAATGGACCAGGTAATTAAAACCTCAAAAACAAAGATAAAGATCACTGATACTCAAATAAGAAATTGCAATTCTTTTATCAATTCTCAAAAGGGCCAAATAATTATTGATCATATCACTTTTGATGAGGGGGAAAATTTTTCTGATAATATTTTTGAAAATTCGATTGAAATCAGAAACAGCTCTTTCAAAAACGCAAAATCAGTTTTTTCTATTGGTGTTACCGAAATGGTTTCTTTCGAAGGCAACCATTTTGAGGGAATTGAATCAGATACCTTAAATATATATGATTCAAAAAAAACCGTTTTTAGCGACCTGGAATTTGTTGATGTAGGAATGGCTATTAAGGTCACAAATACCGATTTCACTTTGAGAGATACAAAGATAAGTGATTCGGCCAACGGTCTTTATCTTATGGATTTAGATACGATCATTAACAATCTCTTGATT
>ERZ795053.6211-NODE-6211-length-11990-cov-22.994554_pt1 | contig 11990 bp, 9 predicted proteins | sample MGYA00375137_ERZ795053 | MGnify/ENA primary metagenome ERZ795053 (study PRJEB30182, sample SAMN05720284) | activated sludge metagenome | isolation source: Anaerobic digester | place: Hong Kong | collected 2014-12-17 ... | reverse complement strand
CAGCAGACGAACGCCCAGTTGACCTCCGACGACACTGCCCACGCCCATCACCAGCCCGGCCTGCCACGCCACAGCTGACCCGAATGCGTACCCGAGCATTCCCAGAACACTGATGGGGATGATCGCCAGCAGTGATGTGGTCACCGCCGTTCGTTGATCCAGGCCTATCAGGAACACCAGCAGGGGAACCATCACGATCCCGCCGCCCACGCCGAATATGCCGGCCAACAGCCCGCCGAAAACCCCGACCGCGACGACCTTGCCGATGGACGCAGGAGGCCATCCCATCGCCCCAGCCCTCATCCCGTGGGCTGGGGCAGCGCCTGATCCGGGGCAAGGGCAGCGGTGAGCGCGGCGAAGATGTCCGAACTGGCGTTGGCATACGAACCCTCGGAGTCGAACGCATCGGCCTCGTAGGTGGTCGCCACCGAGATCGTGAGCTCGTCGGATGGCAGGTACCCCGATGTCGCCCCGGTCCCACCGAAGTTCATCGTCTGGGTGATCCATGGCCCGAGCAGAACCACGCCCAGGCCGTACGAACCGGCTTCGGTGTTCTCCCGGCATACCTCGCACTTACCGGTCGGATCCGCCTTGCCGAAGCCGACGAGGTTCTGGCCGACCTGCTGCTGGTACATCTCCGGCGACACCTGCTCACCCGAACCCACGATTGTCATCGACCTGGTGAGGTCCGAGATGGTCGAGGTGAGTACGGCCCCCTCGGCAGTGGTCCAGGACGGGTTCCAGAACGTCGCCTCCTCGTAGAAACCGACCGATGCCGGGATCTTCAGGAACTCGCGGCGCTCAGATGAGAAGCTGTGCAGCACCGGCTCTGGAATTGCCGGGGTGTTGCCGTTCGTGCTGGTTCCCGTCAGGTCCATCGAGTCGATGATGTACTCCTGCATCACATCGGCCATGGGCTTGCCCGTGATCTTCTCCAGGACCTCGCCGAGGAGCACGTAGTTGGTGTGGGAGTAGGCCCAGTTGGTCCCCGGCTCGAACAGCATCGGCGCGGAGACACCGATGTCGATGAGTTGTTCATTGGTCCACTGCTGGAAGGGGTCGCCGTAATAATCCTTCTGCAGACTCGGCTGGTACACGTAGTCGGCGTAACCGGACGTCATGTTGAGCAAGTTCTTCACAGTGATCTTGTCGGCCTTTGGCAGATCAGGCAGCCACGTCGAGAGCGGATCATCGAGGCTGACCTCGCCCTGATCCACCAGCTTCGCGAAGATCTGGCCGATGTAGGTGAATCCGAACGACCCGCTGCGGAAGTGCATGTCGGCGGTGGCCGGTACGCCGGTCATGGACGTCCCCGTGGCGCCGGTGTAAACGTCTTGGCCGTCCTTGGTGACATTCACGATGAGCGCCCGGAGGTTGTGTTTGTCCATGGACTCCCGGGCGACCGCTTCGATCTCAGCCGTCTGGGCGGGGTCTGGCGCGGCTATCGGAGTTTCGGAAGGCCCGGCGCTCTGGCTGCTCGAGCACGCAGCGAGAACCGACAAACCCATCGTCGCGATGAGCAGACTCTTGGTGCGGGTGTGGCCCACGGAACTTCCCTTCGGTCGGGAGAGATACCCCCGCTCTCAGACGGTCACCTTAGCCGAGCGATCACTCGCCTGGCGCAGGCAAGGACATCGCGCCGCGCAAAGAGGGCACAAGGCAAGACGGAATTCATGAATCTGCCCTCTTTGTGCGGAAATTCCAGAAATTTCGCCGGATATGTCCAGACTGTCCCTCACAAACTGGGCAAAATCGCAGGACCGTGCCCAGTTTGTGAGGGGGCGCGGGGGCAGGTGGGTGGTCGGCGGCTGACTGGTCAGTGGAATGGCCTCTTATCCGGCTTGCACACCGTGCCGTTCAGTGGCGTTTTCACATTCACCAGATAGTCGACGCGGGCGAGTTCGACGCACGCGCTCGGATCCTGGTAGCTGAGATGTCCGTAGCCGTTATGGGTGAGCAGGACCGCATTTCCCAAGAGGCGCTGCGCACGAACGGCGTTCCGGTAGGGCGTGTTCGGGTCATGCCGCGTTCCGATCAAGAGAATCGGATTCGGCGTCGACGCGTTCCACGGTCCGCGGTAGGCGTCCTGGCCTCTCACCGGCCACGCGGCGCACGGCGCCCACAGCCACCATCCCTGCACACGTCCCTGCAGGCGACTGATCCGGTTGAACCGGCCGATCACCCGCGGCCAGGCCTTCGGCGGTCTATGCGCCGAGGCATCGGCACACGAGATCGCAGCCGACGTCGTGACACTTGCCCAGCCTTTCGGGGTGAGGAACGGGCCAGCCCCGGCTTCGAGGTCTGAAGGGTTGCCACGCATGGCAGCGTTGAGCGCGGCGGCGTTCTGTGGCCACAACTCCGGATTGCGCAAAGGTGCGAACTGCGACAACAGCAGGTCAGCCTCATCCAACGAACCCGGCGGCCTGGCGTCAGGAGCCGGTACGGGTGAGCGACGCACACGCTGAAGCATTCGGTGGAAGCGCTCGGCCGGTGTTCGAAGGCGCCCAGCGAGAGCACAGCGCTCGGGTCCAGCCCGACGGCACAGGTCGAGGAACTGGTTGAAGACTTCATCCGTACCCCTGATGCCGCTGACGGTCCGAGCCTCGGCGCTTCGCGTGTACCGGACCGGGTCGACCACCCCGTCGAGCAGCATCGCCCGGACCCGACCGGGATACATATTGGCGTAGGTCTGTCCGAGGAATGTGCCATAGGACAGTCCCACATAGGTCAGCGTCGAATCACCCACCAGGCGCCGAAGGTGGTCGAGGTCACGGGCCGTGTCCGCGGTCGAGATGTGAGGTAACAGCCAACCGCTGACATTGCCACAGCGGCGAGCGAGCGCCGTGGACTTGCGACTGAACGACGTGGATTGCGCCTTCGTGATGGGAATCGATACGCCGCGCCAGAACCTCGCAGCACTGCGCTCGCTGCCGAAGCAGCGCACGGGTGTACTGGCGTTCGTGCCGCGGGGATCCCAGCTGACGACGTCGAACCGGCCCGCACCCCAACCGTCCAGGTCGTCACCGGCCCCCTTCACCAGGCCGACTCCGCTATCGCCGGGCCCGCCCGGGTTGATGAACATCGAGCCGATCCGCTGCTCGGGTTTGCTGGCGAGGTGGCGGATGAGCTTGAGACTGATCGTGCGACCGTGCGGCCGATCCCAGTCCAGGGGTACACGCACCCGGGCGCACTGAAGTCGCTCGCCGCAACTTCGCCACTGGATTGACGTGCTCGACGCCGCGACCGAGGCGGGAGTGACCGGGGTTGGCAGTACAGCCGCCAGTCCCACCGCGGCCACCAGCCACCAGCGGCCAAACACCGGCCTTGATTTCACTGGCTCAGCGTTCAGTCGACTGCGACGGTGGCCGTGCTGCCCGCTGGCCCGAATACCGCGAGGTAGGCACCGGCCGGGGCCTGCTTCGTGACAGCCGCTCCCCCGCCGGAGTCGACCATGGACAGATTGTCGTCGAACAGTTTCCAGTCAGTCTGGCCCGACATCGTCAGTCGTGAAGCTTCGGGTACCCGGTACCACTGGACGTAGCCGGTCGCGCCGATCGGAACCGTGTTACTGCCGGAAGACAGGCGGGGAACAGTTGCCGCGGGCCGCAGCACACTGCTGGCAAAACTGAGGTACTCATCGCCGCCCTGCAGTGAGAAGCCGAAGTCGAACAGGTCTCGCCCGGACAGCAGCGGAACCTCCAGGAACATCGTGCCGACAGTGTCGCTGGTCGTCGCATCGAAAGGGACGGACGAGACGAGGGCGCCATCAGCCAGCAGATACCCGGACAAGCCCGGAATGGTCCTGATGTCCACGGCCGGTGTCCCAGCCAGCGTCCAGTTCAGTGAATTCGGGTCCTCATTGGCCATCAACCAGGCACTTCCGAGTCGGTCGCGCCAAGCAGGTGACAACGATCCGCCCGACCTCATGCGTTGGCCGATCGTCGCATGGTTGCGGTAGGTACCGGTTCCGCCGACGCGGCGCAGGGTGAGGTAGGTGCGGCCCCAGGCCTTCACGGACCGGATCGATGATCCCGGCGTCACCGTCGACCAGAAGCTCCCGTCGGCGCGCCGTACGAAGCGACCCGGCTGGCGCGTCCACGTGCCGCCTGTCAGCACGGAGAACCGCAGCGACCTGCTCTTGCCCTGGCTCACTTTGAGGGTCAGGCCTTGCGCGAGGTAGATGCCTGTCATCTTCTTGATCTGCTTGCGCGTCGGCCTGTCCTTGGCGGGCTGGCCGTTGATTTGCTCCGGCATCTTCTGCACAGCACCGGTTTCCACCAGCGCGTTGAGCAGCACGGTCTGCGCGATCGTCTCGGCGCTGGCCGAACTGAAGGTGGTGCCGGCCCCCTCGACAACAACGGCCAACTTCTGATCGGGAGCGATCACGAACGCGGCGTGCTGCTCGATCAGGTCGCCACCCTTGGTCCAGCCGCGGATTCCGAGCGACTTCAGGGCCGGATCAGCCACGGTGTCCCAGCCGAGGCCGAAGCGGAAGTTGCTGGGCGGAGCCGCTTTGAGTGTGGTGGTCGTCTGATCCACACTCATCTGCTGCACGGCCGCACTGGACAGAATGCGCTTGCCACCAACGACCCCGTCACCGGTGAAGATCATGGCCAGCCGGGCCATGTCGTTGGGGGTGGAGAACATGCCTCCGGCCGCCAAGACGTTGGGGATTTGGAGGGGCTGGACCTTCCCGCCTTGGATGACGGGCGCCACCACCCCGGGTTTGGGTGTCGAAGTCGGATACATCGAATGCTTCATCGCGAGCGGCCTGAAGATGTTCTTCGACACGTAGTCGTGGAACGCCATACCAGCGACGCGCTCCACCACCAAACCAGCCAGCGTGAAGCAGTCGTTGCAGTACACGTTCATCGCGCCCGGCGTCGTCTTCAATCTTGAGGTACGCAGGCCAGCCAGGACGCGGTCGGTGTAGCCGGGTATCGGCTTGTCACTGAGCCAGTCGCCGTAATCCGTACCGCCGAGGCCGGCGGAATGGTTCAGCAGCATCCGCACGGTGATCTGGCGGTACTGCGGCGAGGCCATCGTGAAGTCCGGGATGTACCGCACCACCGGGGCGTCAAGCGACACCTTGCCCGCGTCCACCAGCTGCATCACCGCGATCGCCGTCACGGTCTTGCTGACCGATCCGACTCCGTACATGGTCGTCGAAGACGGCTTCTTCCCAGCCTTGTCGACCCGGCCGAACCTCTGGCTCCACACACGTGTGCCCTTGGAGACAAACGCCACGGATACCGAGGTGGCCTTTGTCTGCTTCATCACCGACCGGACCGCTTTGCGACCCTGCTGGATCGTGGTGCTGAACGTGGGCGGGGGCTGCTTCTGCGTGATCTCCGCCGCCTGGACAGCAGGCACACCCCCGATCACGGTCGCGGTGGCCACTGCCGATGTGAAGATCCTGACAACGCGCATGAACGGCCTTCCTGCCACGCGGGGCCGCGGTGCAATGAGCCGACAGTACGCGTTCGGCGAGGAGTTGTCGATCAGGTGACGGCCGGGCCGTATTCCCGCCGATCATGGGTCAGATCCACGATGATCTCCAGGACTCGCATGACGTCCGACGAGGCGTTCTTGTTCCAGGCCACCTCCAGCGGGAGGAAAGCGGGTGGCTCGAGTTGATACGCGGCTACGCCTTCTCCGACTTCTTTGCGCGCGAAGTCCTCGGGCACGAGGGAGAACGCGCGGCCGTCCTCGAGGAAGTACCTCCACGACCCCGAGATTCTGGAGGTGCCTGTGAGGATCAGTGGTTCGTCCAGTCCGCGTTGCCGACAGATGTCCATCAAGAAGTCGTAGTACTCCGGACTGCGCTCCCGCGGCCACAACAGGAAAGGGACATTGGTCAGCTGAGCCAGGTCGAATCGCCCCCTCACGGCGGGCGCGACGGATCGGTGGACCAGCACACGTAATTCGTCGCGGCCCAGGCGGCGTTTGACGGCACGGTTGGCGTCGCCGATCAAGTGCCCGATCCCGAGGTCTGCTCGGCCATGCTCCACCGCATCCAGAACCTCCCCGGTCTCCACTTCCAGTGCCTGGATGTGCACCCCCAACTGCCGGTCATCCGCGGCCCTGAGGGTTTCGGGCAACAGCGCATTGACGATGCTCGGCGAGGCGGCGATTGTCACGGCACCTTGCGCTTCGCGTTTCACCAGGGACGCGGCCGCTTCGAAGGACCGCACCTGCTCCAAGACCGCGGCGGCCGGCTTTCGCAGTCGCTCGCCCGCGGCGGTGAGAGTGGTTCCTCCCGCTGACCGGTTGAACAGCGGCACCCCGATGGCGCGTTCGAGTCTGCGGATCTCCTTGCTGATCGTCGGCTGCGCGATCCCCAGGCGATCAGCAGCACGCCCGAAGTGCAGCGTTTGCGCGACCGCATCGAACGCTCGAAGTTGTGCCACCGTTATGTCGATAGCCTTAGACTATCAAGGGATGCCCAATTGCGGCTAGATCAGAATGATATAGCCCACTACCGTGGGGGTTGAGCCCCGAAAGGAAATCACATGACCAGCAACCCCTCCCTGCGCGTCTCAGATGCCGTGCAGCAGGCCATTACCGACCACACCCCCGTCGTCGCCCTTGAATCGACCATCTTCACCCACGGTCTGCCCCGCCCGCGCAACGTCGAGGTCGCACTCGCCGGCGAAGAGATCGTCCGCGCAGCCGGAGGCGTTCCCGCCACGATCGGCGTGGTCCACGGCCAACCGGTCGTCGGTCTCACCGAAGACGAGATCCGCGAACTGGCCTACGACGACGACGTCACCAAGGCATCGATCCGCGACCTGTCCTACGCCGCGGTCACCGGCAAGAACGCTGGCACCACCATCGCTGCTACCGCACTGCTGGCGCACGCCGCAGGCATCGACGTCTTCTCCACCGGCGGTCTTGGTGGCGTCCATCACGGGGCTGCCGAATCCTTCGACGAGTCGGCCGACATGTACGCCCTGGCCCAGATCCCGGTCGTGCTGATCAGTTCCGGAGCGAAGGCCATCCTGGACATCCGCGCCACCCTCGAACGCTTCGAGTCGCTCAGTGTGCCTGTCGTGGGCTACCGCACCGACCGCTATCCCGGCTTCTATGTAGCCGATTCCGATTACCCGCTGACCGCGCGGGTGGACGATCCCGCCGACGTCGCCACCATGATGTCCGCGCAGAAGAACCTGGGTATCGACAGTGCGGTACTTGTGGCGAACCCGGTCCCCGTCGACGAGCAACTAGACCCGCAGGAACTGGACGAGGTCCTGCAACGCGCGTGGGCCGCTGCAGATGAGCAGGGAATCTCGGGGCAGGCGTCCACTCCGTTCCTGTTGGACTTCATCCGGGTCGCCACGGACGGACGCAGTCTGGACGCGAACGTCGCCCTATACAACAACAACATCCGCCTCGCGGTCCAGATTGCCTCCGAGTTGGCAGACGGGCGGTCCTGAGATGCTCGGCGTCATCGGTGATGTCGTCCAGGACGTCATCGTGTGGCAGCTCGAGGAGACCCGTGAGGCCACGGACATCAAGTCCGAGGTGCGGATGCGTCGCGGCGGCTCGGCAGCGAACGTGGCCGCATTCGCCGCACCGCGCTATCCGACCCGATTCATCGGCTGCGTCGGTGACGACAGTGCCGGCGCGAGCTTGCGGCAGGAACTGGAAGGACGTGGCGTAGATGTCCGGTTCCAGTTGCACGACCACACGGGAATGATCGTCGTGCTGATCGACCAGGATGGCGAGCGCGCGATGTACCCGAGCCGTGGCGCTTGCAACCACCTGGAAACCTTGGATCCGTCCTGGCTGGACGACCTCGAGATCCTGCACGTCACCGCCTATTCGTTCGAAGGCGGGTCCACTGCCAGGACCGTGCTCGACGCGGTCCGGGAACAGAAGGCACGGGCCGGGAAGGTATCGATGGACGTCTCCTCCGTGGGCATGATCGACCACTTCGGAGTTCCGGCGTTCCTGGACCTATTGGCCGAATGCAGCCCGGACTTCATCTCCGCGAACCGCGACGAGGCCCTCTATCTCGGTCTGGCCGACGGTGACGTGCCGGGCCCCAACCTCGCACGCTACGGCGATGCGACGCTGCTCGCCAGGCAGGGCAAGGACGCGACGCACATCTTCGGTGCAGGTGAGCACTTCGCGAAAGTTCCGGTTGCTCCGGTGGAAGAGGTGCGCGACCTCACCGGCGCTGGCGACGCATTCAATGCCGGCTTCCTGACGTCGTATTTGACCACTGGTGGTGACCTCGTCAAGAGCTGCCTGGCCGGACATGCCCTGTCTGCCCGCGTCCTCGGCAGTCCAGGGGCCACCGAGCCCGCGTTGGAGGCGTCGGGCTGAACTACTTCACGGCTGCCAGTGGCGCCACTACCTCACGCCCGAGGGTTTCGATGAACTCCACCGGATCCCCAGGCGGCATCACGTGGACCTGGCTGAAACCCATCGCCGCATAGGGCCGGAGTTCTTGCACGAAGGCCTTGCTGGGAGTTGGATCACCGGTCCACAACAAGGTCTTACGGATGCGCTCGAAGTCCGTTCCGGCGTCGTGGCAGTGCTCGCGCAGGACGTCGAGTTTGTGCTGGATCGCCGCCGGATCGCTGCTCTGATTGACGAACAGGTTGCACGCGTCCGCGTACAGAGCCACGAGCCGCAGCGTCTTGCGCTCTCCCCCGCCACCGATCATGATGCGCGGTCGATGCAATGGCTGCGGGGAGTTGATGGTTTCTGCCAGCTGGTAGTGAACGCCCTCGAACGGCCCGTCATCCGGCCCCCACATCTGATGCAGGATCTGCAACGTCTCCTCGAGTCTCTCGAAGCGCTCGGACAATGCCGGAAAAGGAACGCCGTAGGCGTGGTGCTCGCGCTCATACCATGCAGCCCCGATCCCGAGCACTGCTCTTCCCCCGGACAGTACATCCAAGGTCGTCACGATCTTGGCCAAGAGGGCGGGATGCCGGTAGGTCACGCCGGTTACCAGAAGCTGCAGGTCCACCGTCTCGGTCTTCCCCGCCAGATAGCCCAAAGTGGTGTAGCCCTCCAGCATCGGGGCCAGTGGGCCACCGAGTTCAGGCACATCCATTTGTAGGTAGTGATCCATCACCGAGAGGTTCGCCACTCCGGCCGCTTCGGCAGCCCGGGCCGCTTCGGCCAGCACCGATCGAATGCTTGCCGGCCCGCCGGGGAAATCGAAGTTGGTGATGTGCACGCCCACGTCCATGCATGCATCGTCCGCCTCTGCGGGGTCCCATGGCAATAGTGCGCTGGCGGAACCGCTTCCTCGCAGGTTGGTCAGCCTGTCGGTCAGCGCACCCGCACGACTTCACCTGCGGAGTTCACGTACACATCGAACTCACGCCCGTCGGCCAGCGTGACCTCGATCTCCCACTGGGCACCGAAGTCATCCTCACGACCGCTCCACGTCACACGTGCACCCATGCCGAACTCGCGCTGCATGTGGGCCACCGCGATCTGCTTGGCCGACTCCCGACTGCCATCTGTCGCCGGACTACGGGTAGGCGACGGTGCAGGCTTGGACTTCTTGGGCCCGCCGTTGCGGACAACCTTGACGACCTTCCCGCGGGAATTCACGTACACATCGAACTCGCGGCCGTTGCGCGTGGTGACCTCGATCTCCCACTGGGCACCGTTGTCGTTCTCACGCCCACTCCCGGTCGCACGGGCCTGCTGACCGGTTCGCCTCTCGATGTGCCGCACCGCCACCCGCTTGGCTTTGGCTCGACTCGTGTTCGCCCGCGGCGATGAGTTGTTGGGCTTCCACGGCTTGGACTTGCCCTTGCGCAGGACCTTGACGACCTTCCCGCGGGAATTCACGTACACATCGAACTCGCGGCCGTTGCGCGTGGTGACCTCGATCTCCCACTGGGCACCGTTGTCGTTCTCACGCCCACTCCCGGTCGCACGGGCCTGCTGACCGGTTCGCCTCTCGATGTGCCGCACCGCCACCTGTCGAGCAGAATCACGACTGATCGACAGTGCTGTGCTGTGATTTTGAGCGATAGCGGTAGGCACGGCAGACGAAGCGCTGGTAGCCGCGACCAGGCCACCTCCCATCAAAAAGCCGACGGTGGAGACTATTGCTGCGGCCTTGTTCGTCGCCTTCATGTCATCCCTTCAGGGTATTTGTTTTCCTGAATTCTAGATCATTACTTCGGGGTGGGCAAGGAGTGGCTACCTTCTGGCGGTGGTGCCCCGGGACGTTCACGAACGTACGTCTCCGCCCCGGAGGTGTGTCTTCCCGCCGCGGGCTCAGGGAGCCACCACCTGAGGGACGCTTCCCACCAAACCGACTGTCGGCCACCCACAACGTGCGGATAGCGTGAGGGATCTGTCCTCACGCTACGAGGCTGGAGGAGGATGCCTTGCAATTTCTGGCCGCTCTCGTGCTCAGCCTGTTCACAGCCCTGCCGGTGAGCGCACCCGAAGGATCGATAGACACGATCATCGATGAGGAGCTGCCGGCTTCCGGTGCGCCTGGCCTGGCCTACGCGGTCGTGACGGATGGCGAAATCACAACGATCGGCGCGCGCGGTGTCGCGAGAATCGGTGACGACACGCAGGTCACACCGGATACCCCTTTCCTCACCGGTTCGATTTCCAAGAGCTTCACCGCATTGGCGGTGATGCAACTGGTCGAGGAGGCAAAGATCGACCTGGATGCCCCAGTCTCCAACTACCTTGAGGCATTCTCGGCCCAGCCCGCTGGCGCGATCACGATCCGACAGCTGCTCAGCCACACCAGTGGCTTCTCCACGTTCCAGGGCAATGCGTCGTACACCGATATCACGGGCGGACCAGATGAGCTTGCGCTTCGGGTCGAGCAGCTCGCTGAGGTGGAACCGGCGTATGAACCCGACGAGAAGTGGGAGTACTCGAACACGAACTACCAGATCCTCGGTCGCCTGGTCGAAGTTGTCGGCGGACAGGACTACCAGACCTATGTCACGAAGAACATTCTAGAGCCCATCGGCATGGACGACAGCTTCGTCTCCGACGGCGAATTCCACGAATCGATGGCGACCGGGCACAGGCCCTGGTTCGGAACGAAACGACCGCTGCCCGACAACACGACTCATCTCGCAACGGCTCCACAGGCCGGCATCGTCGCGAGCGCAACGGATCTGGCGCGCTACATGCAGACGATGATGAATGGCCAAAATGATGTGCTCAGCGCCGAGGGCAAGGCCCTCATGATGCGACCCGCCAGCGAAATGTCCCCAGAGTACGGGTTCGGATGGTCCCTGGATCCGAGCAATGACACTGTCAGGCATTCCGGGTCGAGCCCCGGCGTCGAAACACTCGCAACGATGATCCCGACTGAGAACAAAGCGGTTGTTGTACTGGTCAATGCCGGAAGTGGGACGGGCTTCGGGGAAACGACCCAGTTGCGCAACGGAATCACCTTCAAGGCGCTGGGGCTCGACTACACCGGCGAGGGCTCTCGACTTGCCCAGAAAGCACTGTTCATCGCCTTGGTGAGTCTGCCGGTGATCTACGTGCTCAGCATGATCTGGGCGTGGCGTCACCGTGCCGCAATCCGCGACAAGTCGGGCGCCTCCGGTCTGTTCAGTCTGTGGTTCCCGCTTCTCACCACGCTGGGCGCGGCCTGGATCATCCTCCGCCTGGCGCCAAGCCTGATCGGCTCACCGATACGCACCATCGCGCTCTTCCAGCCCGACCTGGGGTTGGCGCTCATCGCAACCGCAGTGACCGGTGTGCTGTGGGCTGTCTTCAGGCTCGGGGTGGCGTACACCGGGCGATCCGGCCCGGCCTGACGACTTCCGGGCAGCCCAAAGCCATATGGGTGGTCTGCTGGGTCGGGCATCAGGTAGCGCGCAGTGGCCGGGCATAGCCGGCCTGTTCCTATGGGTCGTGCAGGAAGGTGTCGTAAGTTCGCCCCCGCGGGCTGGTCCAGCGCAGATGCCCGCCGCCGAGTGCTTGCACCCGCCAGTTCGCGTGCGTCTTCAACCGGTGGTGATACC
>ERZ795053.6210-NODE-6210-length-11991-cov-12.208445_pt1 | contig 11991 bp, 3 predicted proteins | sample MGYA00375137_ERZ795053 | MGnify/ENA primary metagenome ERZ795053 (study PRJEB30182, sample SAMN05720284) | activated sludge metagenome | isolation source: Anaerobic digester | place: Hong Kong | collected 2014-12-17 ... | reverse complement strand
CATACCCAAGTACGCATGCGCGTCAGCGCCGTGAAGAAGATCGCCAAGAAGTGCAACCAGGTCGCCGACGCCTACGGCATAATCATCATCGCGATCACTGCCGCCATCATCATGCTCCAGTCGACGAATTTCCTCTCGTTTGGGACGAACACGGCGGCGATTGCAGTGCTGGCGGTGATCAAGGGGGTCTTCTCCCAGGAGAAGGAAAAGCTGCACGAACTCGCCCGCGATGTCGAGAAGGCCGTCCAGTACTACCTCACCGAAGACGCGTCGGCCGCCGGTCGCTTTTCCTACCGCTAACAGGCGAATCGCTTCGGCACGGAGCCGTAGGGTCCCTCGCTACGGCTCCATGCCGACTCTTCGCCTCACCCTCAGGAGTGCATGCTGATACGCAGCAATTCGAGAACGCACAAATAGAACGAAGCGACCCATGAAACAGATCTGTCTTCGGTGCAGCCGCACAGCCGTCAACCGAAATCTCTTCTGCCCTGAACTGGACTGTCCGGCGGAACGAGCGCCTTTCGTGCTCGAGAAGGGTGATTGGCTGGAGGACTTTGAAATCCTGCATCCGGTTGCGCTGCTGCGAACGTGTGCGCTCTATCGTGCCCGGCGCGGCAGCCAGGTGCATCTCTTGAAGCTGGCGCATCCGGGTGTTGCGAATGGAGAGCGGCTCGTTCGCGAGGCAGAGTTTCTGCACGACCTCGATTCCGATCTGCCGGGCAGACACCTCCTGCCCCAGCTATCGCCCCCCTATACGCGGGCGGTGAAAGCAGCGAAACCCTATGGAAGTGCAGCGCTTGGAGAATACCTCCTGCACTACGAAGTTCTTGCTTTCCGGGATGGCATTCCACTGCAGCAGCTTCTCCAGCAGCGCTCACCCCTTTGGATTCAGGATGCCGGATATATCGCACTGCAGCTCGCCGACGCCCTGCAGTTGCTCCACCAGGAAGGCAGGCTGCATCTGGCGCTGACGCCCGACTCGATCCTGGTCCGCTTCGACAAGGGCAACGTCCCCCGCGTTTTCCTGTGGGACCTGGGCCTGCTTCTGCCAGGCGACGGCACGTATGTGCGTTCGCAATCGGGCGCGTTGTCGGACCCCGTCTCGCCGGCCTATCTGGCGCCGGAACTGCTGGGCGAACGCTGCAAACCACGTGTGACAAGCGATGTCTATGCCCTCGGCCTGATTTTCTTTGAGATGGTCGTAGGCAGGCCAATGTATGCGCATGAACTGCGCACCGACGAGGATGTCGTGCGGCGAGTCCGGCTCGGCACCCGCTCCCACATGCTTCAGCCCGCCGAAATCGACGGGCTGCCCGAGACATTGATGCAGGCGACGGAGCCGCTGGCAGAGAAGCGCTTTTCGAGTGTTGGCGGGCTGCGCAGCCGGCTGCTGCAGCTTTTGGGGAACGATGTGCCCCCGGAGCAGCAGGGCACCCGGCTGGGCCAGTGGCTCGACTCGCCGCAGACGCGCATGTGGCTCGTCGCAGCCGCCATCATCGGTCTGCTTGTCTGGCTGGCCGTCTGGATGCGCGAAACGAATACGACGTTCACCTTGCAGGAGTTGCTGGAGGTCTTTGCATTCTCATGACATCGCCAATGTTGATCCATCGCCCGCCGCGCATTCAGCCGGAACTGCCGGTCGAAGAAATTGACGTTCCCGCTCCGCCTGGCGACCAGCGGTCGGGGTGGGTCCAGCTGCTGCAGATCGGCCTGCCGGTGCTGGCAATCATCGGCTTTCTGGTTGTCTCGTCGGGAAGCAACGGCACGCGGCGCTGGATGATGATTCCCATGGCGCTGTCGGTCGTGGGGTCCGTCGGCGTCAGCGTCTATACGTATCTTCAGGAAAAGAAGCGCCGGCAGGCGGCTGCGCACGCCTATCGTGAACAACTCTATGCCCTGCGCGAGCGAATGGTGCATCTCCACGAACTGCAGCGCTACTACTACCGCTACAACTATCCCGATTTCCACGAGCTGCCCCGGATCATTGAGAGCGCCCTCGAGGATGGCGCTGCCCTGCGCAGCGAGGCGCGGCTGTGGCAGCGGCGTCCGGGCGACGCCGATTTCTGCGCTGTGCGCATCGGCATCGGCGCTGTCCCTTCCACCGTGACTTTCACGCGCCAGCAGCAAACCGAGGGTGAAGCCGAGCTTTCTCGCCTGGCCGACAAGCTTGTCGCCGACTCGCAGTCTGTCGACGCAGTTCCCATCATCCTGCACCTCCATCGGGCAGGAGAACAGACGGAAGGAGAGCAGGATCCGGCTCGGGAAGATGCACCCAAGATCGAGGCGTTCGGCTCCCACGCCGTCGGCATCGTAGGCGAGCCACTGCGCGTGCAGCGGCTTGCCCGCTCCTTCCTGGCCGACTATGTGACCTTTCACAGCCCCGACGACGCCAAGCTCTGTGTCCTCGTCCAGCATCCTGAAGAGTGGGAATGGGCGCGCGACCTTGCCCACTGCCAGCATGACAATCGCTCCTTGCTCTGCGTGCTGAGCGAGTTGGAGCTGGAGTCGGCAAACAAGCGCGTCTTCTTTGACGAAGAGCCGGAGAGCGCTCTGGATGCATTCACGGAACGGCTGCGCCGTACGCTCGTGGTGCGAAAAATGAGACGCAAGCACAGCGAGAGCGAAGAGGAGTCCGAACCGGATCGCCTGCTGCCCTTTCTTCTCGTAGTTATCGACCTCTTCGGCAGTGAAGAGGGCAGCGCGCCGCTCCTGAATCTCCAGACGAATGCCGCGATCTCGATTCTGCTCGAAGAGGGCGACCTGCTCAATGCTGCGCTTGTCTACCTCGCCCCATCGCGACGACTGATCCCCGAAGACTGCGGTGCGGTCGTCGAAGTCGACCTGACGCCGACAACAACGAACATGGCCGGCGACACCTACGAGCAGGCAGTCTTCCGCTACGCTGAAACCGGGCTCAATGCCCGAACCGTGGTGGGCAAGGCCGGCCAGGTGAACGCACAGGATGCGCAGCGAATTGTCGATCTGCTGGGCCAGCTTGCCCTCCACGAAAAATACGGTGCGAACCTGGCCCGCTCGGTCGCCTTTCTGGATCTCATGGCGTCGGATACGATCGGCACGCTGCTGGGTGCTGTTCCGGATCGCTGGGAACAGAGCCGAAGCGCCGAGCAGTCGCGCTGGCTGCGCTCCCGATTCTTTCGCGTTGTCGGCAACAAGACGCGCCCGCTGGTCTTTTCGGCAGATGGCGACGGCGTGCACGGCATGGTGGCCGGCAGCACCGGCTCCGGCAAATCGGAGCTGCTGATCTCCATGCTCCTGAGCATGGCGGTGACCTATTCCCCAGAGACGCTCAACTTCGTCCTCGTCGATTACAAAGGCGGCACGGCGTTTGATGCCTTTCGCCAGCTGCCGCACTGCGTCGATGTCATCACGAACCTGGGGGCTGAAGGCGTGGAGCGCATGTTTGCGTCCATCGGCGCCGAACTGCGCAGACGCCAGGCGCTCAACGAGCGGACGGGCACCAAGGACATTGTGGATTACCGGCGCCGCGGGCTGCACCTGACAGGCGAACCATATCCTTTTCTCTTCATTATCATCGACGAGTTTGCGGAGATGATTGCCACCAGCCCCCACTTCCGCACGCAGCTCGAGAGCATCACGCGCACCGGGCGCGCGCAGGGAGTCTCGCTGATTCTCGCCGCGCAGCGCCCCAGCGGCGTCTCCGACCAAATGCGCTCAAACATCAAGTTCCGCATCTGTTTGCGCGTCGAAACGCCAGGGGAGAGCCGGGAGATGCTGCGGCGCGCCGACGCGGCCATGCTCCCCAAAGATATCCCAGGGCGCGGCTACCTGCAGGTCGGCAACGACGAAATCGAAATGGTGCAGGTCGCCTACACGGGCCAGCGCTACGCCGACCATTTTCTATATGAAGAACTCATCGACCAGTTGCAGCAAATCGCAGCACGCGAGGGCGTTGCTGCCCAGTATGCGCCGTGGCCCGAGTTTCTGCCCTGGCCCCTCTATCTGGACACGCTGCTGTTGGGGCAGGCGCGCGCGGCCCAAGATGGAAAGAGCGGAGACCGCAATCGCCGCCCGCTGACCTCCCTGCGCTACCTGGGCCAGGTCAAGCCGTTCACACACGGCGCTGCGTACGAAGACGACGGCGATCTCCATCTCTCCCCTGCGTTTGCTGCCTGGCTCAACCGCCGCTGCGGTTGGATTTCTCAGCCCTACGACGCGAACAGTTTCAAGTACTTCTTGCAGCCGGTGGTCGGTCTGGCCGACGACCCCTATTCGGGCCGCCAGCATCCGTTGAGCGTCAACCTGCGCCGGGGCCATGCGGCCGTATTCGGCGCGCCCGGCTGGGGCAAGAGCAGCTTCCTGCTGACGCTCGCGGTGTCACTCGCCGCCGTCTACTCGCCGCGACACCTGCACATGTACCTCCTCGACCTCGGTGGCCGGCGCTTCCGCGCGCTGCGCGACTTTCCGCATGTCGGTACGGTGATCTCGCCCGATGAAGAAGGATATGAAGAGCAGATCGGGCAATTGGTACGCGATATGGGCGAAGAGATTGACCGGCGCAAGATGCTCATCGACGGCGCCGGCGTGACCACCATCTACGAATACAATGCGGAGCATCCTGCCGACGCACAGCCGGCCATTGTCATTCTCCTGGACAACTACATGGAGTTCAAGGAGCAGTTTGGTGAAACCCGCGATGCGGTCGACAGTCTGCAGGACCGCCTTATCGCACTGCTGCGAGCCTCGCTCCCCTACGGCATTCACTTCGCCCTCTCTGCAGCGCAGCCGACTGAGCTTCCGGGGCAGCTGTGGAACATCTGCACCGAGCGCTTCTCTTTGAAGCAGATCGATGCGGGACTGTACCGCGAAATCGTGGGGGGCAGCGTGCTGCAGGTAGACGACATGCCCGGCCGGGGCTACGCACGGATCGGCAATCAAGCGCTCAGCATGCAGGTTGCCGAGGTGGCTGCTGCGGACAACCGCGATGCGGTGGCGGGGTTGAGCCGCGCCTTTCACGCCTACATCGAGGCGGAGGGATTCGAGTACCCCAAGCCCCTCGCCATCGGCGCGCTGCCGGAAGTCTTCCCCTTCTACCGCCTCCTTGAGCAGCACCTTGGGCGGGGGCTTGCGGAGAATTGGGAAGGGGATGTGCGCGAGCTCATGCAAGCGCGCTGGGCACGCAGCCGCACGCCGGAAACGGCTGATTGGCTCGAAGCAACCATCGGCGTGACGGCCGGCAACCGGGTGCGGTCGCTGCGCTTCAAAGCGGACATGGACGGCGTGCACGGCCTGATTGCCGGCGGCACCGGCGCCGGCAAGTCGGCGCTGCTCATCACCCTGATCATGGAGCTTGCCCTCACCTACGATCCGAGCGTACTGAACTTCGTCCTGGTCGACTACAAGGGCGGCGGGACCTTCACGCCCCTGCTCAAGCTTCCGCACTGCGTTCAGGTCCTCTCCAATCTCAAGACCTCGGCCGTCCACCGCATGTTCACCTCCGTGCGCGCTGAACTGGAGCGCCGGCAGCGAATCCTCGGCACGGCCGACATCGTGGCCTACCGCAAGAGTGCGCGCAACGCACAGGAGCCCCTGCCTCACCTGATGATCATCATCGACGAGTATGCCGAGATGATCTCGGCCAACCAGGAATTCCAGGGAGAGTTGGAAAGCATCACCCGGCTGGGCCGCTCGCTGGGCGTGCACCTGCTGCTTGCCTCGCAGCGGCCCATCGGGGTGACCGACCAGATGCGCGACAACATCCGGCTGCGTCTCTGCCTGCGCGTCGAGCAGGATGAGACCAGCCGCGAGATGCTGCGCCGCTCCGATGCCGCACATCTCCCGGGCATTGGCGGGCGCGGCTACCTCCAGGTCGGCAACGAGGAGATCGAGCTGATTCAGGTGGCCTATCTTGGCAGCGGCGCGCCCCCCACGGCGGGGACGGCGCGGATCTCGCTCTTCGACTGCATCCTGGCCAGCGCGCAGGAACTGGCGGGAGATCGCGCGTTCTGGGCGCCCTGGCCAGAGGCCGTGCCGGACGATCTGCCCTTCAATCATGAGTTCGCGCCTGCCTACCTTCCCACCGTACAGGCCGAGCGCCGGCAGGAGCCTGTGCTTCTCAACGCATCCTTGTGTGAGTGGCTCGACGGCGCCGGAAGCTGGCGGGATCTTCGCTGGACGGCGGATGCCATGCGCATTCCCATTGGCCTGGTGGACGACCCCTACACTGCCACCCAAACTCCGCTGTCGGTGAATCTACGCCGCGAGCACGTGGCCTTGTTCGGCGGTTCGGGGTGGGGAAAAACGACCTTTCTCCAGAGTCTTGTCGCCAGCGCAGCGGCCACCCATTCCCCGCGCGATCTGCACATCTATGTGATTGACCTTGGCCGGCGCCAGCTTGCACCGCTTGCCGCGCTGCCGCACGTCGGCCCCATTATCATGCCTGACGTTGCCGGCTTCGAGGAGCGCGTCCAGCAGCTGCTGCGCGACATCGCCCAGGAGGTCGAGCACCGCAACCAGCGATTTGAGTTGGCGGGAGCAGCGGATCTCTATGAGCACAACAAGCACGCGCAGCGTACACTCGGCGAGATCCTCCCGGCCGTGCTGGTCGTCATCGACAACTTCGACGAATTTGTCGAGATTTTCGGCAATCTTGCCCGCGAAGAGGATGGCGAGAGCGTGCTGGTCTCCTTCATCTCCTTGGTGAGCCGCGCCAAGGCCTACGGCTTCCACTTTGTCGTGGCGGCAAGCCGCCCCACCACGCTCTCCGGCAAGCTCTACAGCCTTTTCGCCGAGCGGATGACACTCCACCTGGACGACGCCGACGGCTATGCGGCCGTTGTAGGCAATGTGCGGGGTGAACCGGATGAGATGCCGGGACGGGGATATGTGCGGCTGGGGCGCCGCGCCCTGACCATGCAGGTTGCGAGTCTTCCATCGGCCGAAGAGACGAATGTCCGGACCTTGTTCGAGCGTCTTGGCCGGGCAATGCACGCGTGCGCGGCGCAGGCTGGCCTGCGCTTCGCTCCCCCCTTGAAGATCGACCCGCTCGCGGCGTCGCTGCCCTACCGCCAGCTGCTGCAGCAGGCATACGGCCTGGAGAGCGGCGCCGGCTACATTGGCCGCTTGAAGGAGTTGATGCGCCGCCTGTGGGCGGAGAACGACGATCCTGACCATGCCGACTGGCTCACGCTGCTGCTCGGCACATCGGCCGGCAACCGTCCGCGCACGCTCGTCTTCGAGGCACAGAAGGATGGTGCGCACGGCATGATTGCCGGCGGAACAGGTTCGGGCAAGTCAGAACTGCTCACCACCTTCGTTGCGGGGCTGGCGCTGCGCTATTCGCCCGAGCAACTGAACTTCGTGCTGGTCGACTACAAGGGCGGCGGGGCCTTCACGCCCTTCAAAGATCTCCCGCACTGCGTCGAACTCCTCACCAACCTGGACACATCTGCGGTTGACCGCATGTTCGTCGCGCTGCAGCAGGAGATTGCACGGCGTCAGGCGCTGACGGCAGAGACGGGCACCGGGAACATCGTCGGATACCGCAGCCGGCGCGCGGAGCTCCGGTCGCAGTATGACCCGGAAAAACCACCCCCTTACCCGCATCTCTTTGTCATCATCGACGAATATGCCGAGATGCTCAGCAACGCGCCCGAAGAGTACGGCGCCGTTCTGGATTCCATTGCCCGCACGGGCCGCGCCCAGGGCATCCACCTCATCCTGGCCGCTCAGAAGCCGCGCGTGAGCGACCAGATGCGCGCCAACATCCGCCTGCGTATCTGCCTGCGCGTGGAAGAGAAGGATACCAGCGTCGAGATTCTCGGACGGCCGGACGCGGTCAGGCTGCCCAGCATCCCCGGGCGCGGCTATCTGCAGATCGGACACAGCAGCATTCAGCCGATCCAGGTGGCGTGGATGGGAGAGGCGGTCGAAGATGACCGTCCTGCTGAGGAGCGCCTGGCGCAGTCTGCCGGAGCCGCTGATGACGTCGACGAGGGACGGCCTCCGCATCTGTATGAGGCAATCGTCAACCTGGCCCGTGAACTGGTGCATGAACGGGACTTCTACGTGCCCAAACCCTGGCCGCCTCCCATGCCGGCGTGCTTGGGTCTCAATACGATGCTCGCCGACTTCCGGCAGGAGCGGGCATACTGCCTGCAGCCGGCGCTGGCGCGCTGGCTGGACGATGCCGGCGATGTGGAATGGCCAGGCGTCGACTGGAGCCGCACCGCATTTCAGGTGGCCGTCGGCATGGTGGACAATCCGTGGCAGGCCGACCAGGGACCGTGGGTGCTCAACCTGCGCCAGGGACACTGGCTCTTCTTTGGCGAGCCGGCCTCCGGAAAGAGCACGCTCCTGCGGAGCATCGCCGTGGCGCTGGCAGCAACCCATGCCCCCACCGAGGCGCACATCCATGTCATCGATATGGCCGGGCACGGATATGAGCAGAACGAGGCGCTGCCGCATGTGGGCGCGGTTCTGTACTCGGATGATGAGGCCTTTGACGAACGGCTGCAGCGACTGCTCCACGGGCTCAATCGGGAGATCAAGCAGCGGCTGCGCCTCTTTGCGGAGCACAAGGCGGACACGCTCTTCGCCTACAACCAGACGCAGCGCAAGCGGCCAGTGCCGGGCATCGTGCTCATGATCGACAACTTCGTCGAACTCTACAAGCACGCGCCCGCGCTTGTGGAGAGCCACCTCTTCCCGCTGCTGGCCCGGTCGTCGGGGGCAGGCATCGCCGTGGTCGCCACCAACAACACGCGCTCCGGCCTGCCCGTTGCCGTATTGAACTACTTCAACAATCAGCTGACCTTTCGCCACTCGGATCCCGATGTCTACTTCGACATCCTCGGGAAACGGGTTCCGGTCTTTGGGGTGCTGCCGGGACGCGGCTACTTGAGAGTGTCAGGCGCACGCCCCCTCGTGCTCCAGGCGGCGCTGCCGCTCGACGCTGGTCTCCCTGCGCCGGACATGGAGTCGCCCGGTGTTTCGTCCCTGGACGATCTGATCGGCAAGATGGCGTCAGCATCCGCACGACTAAACCAGGCGGCTCCTGCCCTGCTGCCAGACCCGGTCGCCGCGCTGCCCCTCTCGCCGCCGCTGGCGTCGCTCATGCAGGAGATCTGGGATCGGGCGGAGCCGCCGCGCGGCACAACAGCTCTCATCGGCGTCGACCAGGAACTTCAGCCTGCCCTGATCGAACTGTCCGAGGACTCGACCCACTGGCAGGTGCTCGGCCCGCGCCGTTCCGGCAAGACGACGCTGCTGCGCAATCTCGTGCTCTCGCTTGCAGAACGTTGCAGCCCAGAAGAGGTTGCCTTTGTGCTTGTCGACCTCATGGGCGAGTTTGTCGCGCACAAGGGGAAGATGAGCCTGGCCGACCTGCCCCATACCCTGAAGGCAGTCGGGCGCAGCGACGAGCTGCCAAAGCTCGTCGAAAGCGTGGAAGCATTTCTCGCGGCTGCCCATGCGGAGCCGCACCCTTTCATCGTCGTGGTCATCGACGGCTACGATGACGGGCGCGATGAGCTTGCGCGCCCCATGGACCGCCTCGCCAGGCTCGTCCGCGGGCGCGAGACCTGCGACCTGCACTTTGTCGTTGCCAGCCGGGAGCAGATCCACGGCGACACTTTCTACAATCAGGTGCGCTTTGCCCAGAACGCAGTTGCGTTGCGTTCCCCCGATATCCTGCGCGACCTCGGCGATGCATCGTCGGCGCTTTCCGCCGGAAAGCAGAAGATGCCGACGGGACGGGGGTATCTGGTCCGCCAGGAACAGGCGAAGCTGGTCCAGTGTGCCGTTCCCTTTGACGTGGCAGCGCTCGAAGACGCCGATGCAAAACGCGCGGTTGCGGATGCCCTGGATTCGTGGATCGGGCGCGTCGCCCAGCTCTGGCCGGCGCCGGCCGCACCCATTCCGGGCTTTGCAGCGGTGGAAGCCAGCGACGAGCAGCCGGCCAAAGCGCGCGCAGAGGCGAACAGTGCGCCGAGCGCAATGCTGACAGCGATCTCATATGGGGGCGTGCTGCCGGACGATCTGGATCTGGAGTTTGACCTGGAACAGTTCACCATGGCCACGCCGGAGGAAGCACCCCCGGCAAGCATCGAGCCGGAGGGGCTCACCCTGCTGGGCAGGCTGCGCCTGCTCGCGGGCTACGCCACGATGGAACTGCTGCACACCAGGTCGTTGCCCGAAGCGGAGATCTCCCAGCTGATTGGCGATCTGCTTGGCGCATGGCGGGATCCGTCCGGACTGCTGAACGCCCTGCGGTCGCTGGCGCCGAGAATCATCCCGGATGCGCAGGTGGAGGAACTGCCGGCCGAGGAGCTGATTGCGCTGCTCTACGAAGAGCTGCACCAGTATGTCACCGTCGACCCGCAGCTACTGACCGGAGACACACTGCATCCAACGGAGGGTCTGGAATAAGAACCGCTTTATGATTCTTTGATTTTTCTCAGCCGGCCTTCGGCTATCCTGAAGACGTAATCGCTCGTTGGACGAAGTATCACTCACAGAAAGGAACGTACCGTGGCAGAACAGATTATCGTTTCCCCTGAGCGCCTCCAGGCAATCAGCAAGCAGATGACAGCGCGCGGGGAGGTCCATCAGCAGAACCTGGCCGTGCTTCGGTCGGAATTGAGTTCGCTGCTCGGGCGCTGGAAGGGCGACGCCGCCAATGCCCACAACAGCGAAATGGAGCAGGTGGTGTTTCCCGCGTTTCAGCGCCTGATTGACGCCCTGAATCACGGCGCGCAGGTTGTTCAGGCAACGATGCAGAACTTTGACGAGGCGCAGATTGAGGGCGAAAAGCCCCTGAAGCAGCTTTCTGAGGTCGTGCCCGCAGAGTACAAGTCGGCGTCGCAGAACGGCGCCGCGGGCAGCAGCACCGGACAGGTGCAGACCGGCAGCGTCGGCGCGCCGACGGGTAGCGGCGCCGGCGCCGGCTCGGATGGCGGCGCCTCCGGCGGCGGAGGACAGCAGGGCGGAGGCAGCTCGGGCGGCGGCGGGAATCCGGCGGCGGGCGGCAGCCCCACATCGGGCGGCCAGGCCAAGGGCGCCGGCACGGGCGCCCGCGGAACGCCGCTGAGCGGAGGGAGCGGAAGCGGTGATGACAAGGGCTCCAGCATGACGGGCGGCCCTGCGGCAGCCCCGGCCGAGGGTGGGAACAGCGCGCAGGCTGCGTTTGCGGCCGTCGGGCTGGCCGCGGCGGCCGGCGCCAAGAAGGCGCTCGACAAGCGCAACGAGTAGAGGCACCGGCGCAGGGTGTCGGCCTGAGCTTCACCGGCGGGTCGATGCCCTGCCGCATGCCGGAAAGGTGTGGGGGCTGCAATGAAACACTTCGCCAGATCGATGGTTGCCGTACTTGTCATCCTGCTCGTGAGTACTGTCCCGAGCGGTATTGCGCGGGCGCAGGATTCTTCCTGTGCGCTGGAGTTCACAACCGCCGAGCCCGACTACAAGCACAAATATCTTCGTGTCATCTGGCTTGCCGAGGGTCCCGCAGTGGATGTTGCGCTGCAGATCTATCAAGATGGCACCGTGGTCGATCCTGAAACGGGTGCGGACTGGCGCTACTTCGATCTGGCGGAGACAGCGCAGGCACTCTTGGATGTCTCCAACCTCCGCTCGGGCGCCTTCATGCTGAGGGCAATGATGCTTGACGGCAGCCAGACGCCCTGCAAGACGCACGACGGTAATCTGTATGTTGCCAACGCAGAGCTGAAGTGGGATCCTCGCCGTCTTCAGTTTGAGGTCTTTCCGGAGGTGCCGGACTACGACGCCAATTCGGTTTCGGCGCAGGTGCTCATCGATGACGCCAGGCAGGATGTGATGTATTCTGCCCAGCTCATGCTCGACGGAAAGCTGGTTGGGTCTTCGAAGGGCATCGGATCGGACAACCCATTTGTCATCGAGATTCCGATGTCGCGGGACACATTCGATTTGCGCGACCTCAAGGAGACCAAAGAAACAGAACTGACCGTTGCAGTGGGGTACAGCGCCGACGCCATG
>ERZ795053.6209-NODE-6209-length-11992-cov-4.159253_pt1 | contig 11992 bp, 7 predicted proteins | sample MGYA00375137_ERZ795053 | MGnify/ENA primary metagenome ERZ795053 (study PRJEB30182, sample SAMN05720284) | activated sludge metagenome | isolation source: Anaerobic digester | place: Hong Kong | collected 2014-12-17 ... | reverse complement strand
ATCTGACGGAGCTTGAGCCACTGCCCGAGAAAGTCATCGATGAACCGTTGCGATTTCACATCTCCCAGCAAACGCTCGGTCTGGGAACGAAGAGTTCCGGGATCGTGCAGGGTGTTTCGTGCAGCGAGGGCGAGAAGTTCCTCATCGGGCGCCGAATTCCACAGAAAATAGGAGAGGCGGGCGGCCAGGGCGTAGTCGTCGAGTCCGTCCGCGGGCTCGACCTGGTACAAAAAGTCCGGGGAGCAGAGAGCCGCCCGGTAGGCCTCGCGGAGAGCGGTTTCAATGCAGTCGCCAGCTTTCAGGCGTTGCTTGACGATCTCCAGATACGACTGGCGCACTTCCGGGGACACGGGACGCCGGAAGGCTTTGGGAAGGAACCCGGCCAGCAAGCGCTCGGCGTCGACCAGGGGCTGGTCACTCTGCACGCTCCAAAGCCCGGCTCCGGGATCGGGGCGGTTCAGGCCGGCGCCCAGCTGCCTGACCTTCTTCCTCACGGGGGGGCGCTGCCCTTCCTGCTCTCCGGATGGGAACTCTTTCAGGGGCAGTTCGCCAAACAGCAGCCGATGTGCCCGGGGGGGCCATTCTTCATGCAGTGGTCCCTCGATTTCCAGCCAATCCACGGCAATGCCGGGCCCGGTGAAGGCCATGGCGCGTCCCTTGCGGTTGTAATTTGCCACGGGCGCGAGCGAGGCGGCGTTGAATCCGATGAGCTCGTTGTGGTTCAACCACACCTTCACCTCGTGCTCGGTGGGACTGAGCGAAGGCGCATCATAGTAACCGAGGACATAACTGGGATGTTGGCCGCCCCGGCCGTCGCCGGTGAGCTGCACGACCGAGAGCCGTGCGGCCTCGGTGCCTCGCGCGGGAAGGACTTGACCTTTGTCCCACTGGAAGGCCCAGAGCGAGGTGCGGACCCGGTAGTGGCCGGGGTAAATGGTGACGTGCTCCATGAAATAGGGGCTGACCGACTCGTCCTCATGGCGGAACAGGCCCACGGTGCTCCCGGTTTCAAAGGAACCGATCTGCTCATGCGCTCCCTGGTCGATGTGCTTGTGCTCGCCAGAGGCGGGAAAGTCGGGGTCGGGCTTCATGTCCCGCAGGAGGACCCCATCGCCGTTCATGACAATGTGGGCGACAAAGCCTCCCCGGTTCATCAGGGAGATGCGGCGCTTTTGCACCGTGGGAGCCTTCGGTTGGGTGGCGATGGCGAGATCGAGCGTGAGATCGGCGGCCTCAAGGTATTTCGCGAGATGGACGTGGGAGATGTCCAGCGCGTCACTGTTCTTGTCAAAGCCGTGTGCCGAACCGTCCGCCGGAAGCAGGTTTTGCAGGGCGAGACCGGGCATGTCGAAGAGATCGCGCAGGGTGTTCTCGTATTCCGTCCGGGTTAGCCGGCGCACCCCCGTCCGGCCTGCGCCAGCGACGCGAGCCTTTTCGGCTTTGATGAGCGATCCCGAGAGCCACTCGATGAACGCGGCGCTTTCTCCGACCTCGGGGCGGGCCTTTTTTTTCGGAGGCATTTCTCCTGAAGTGATCCGGTCATGGATCTTGACCCATCGGGCAAAGGTTTCCGCGTTGGCGAAATCGGACCGCAGTGCCGTGAGATCGAGATTTCCTTTGCGACTATCGGAGTCATGGCATTCCAGACAATGGGTCTCCAGAAATGCCGGCAGTGGTCCGGGCTCGGCTGTGGCCGGCGCGGCGTGGAACACCACCATCGGGAGGCACGCCAACATTTGCGTCCAGCGGGCGGTGGGCTTCATGCCAGAAGATCCTTCACGACCTTGCCATAGACGTCTGTCAGCCGGAAATCACGACCCGCGTAACGGTAGGTGAGCCGCTCGTGATCGAAACCCATGAGATTCATCACGGTAGCGTGGAAGTCATGAACATCGACGGGGTTTTCCTGAGCCACGGCACCAAAGTCGTCCGTGGACCCATGAGTCAGACCACCCTTGATGCCGCCGCCCGACATCCACAAAGAATAGCCACCGGCGTTGTGATCACGACCGATGCCTTTCTTCTTGGCCACGTCATTGTTGTCACTGGTGGGCGTGCGGCCGAACTCACCGCCCCAGATCACAAGGGTGTCCTTGAGCATGTCGCGGTTTTTGAGGTCCTGGAGCAAGGCCGCGACCGGTTGATCGGCTGCCTCGCAGAGGGTTTTATGACGGCTGTCGTTCTCGTCGTGGGTGTCCCAGCCGGTGTGCCAGACCTGGACAAAACGCACGCCGCGTTCCACCAGCCGCCGGGCCAGCAGCATTTGCCGTCCCTGTTCGGTGTCGCCGTATAGCTCCCGGACCGGGAGCGGTTCCCGTTGCAAGTCGAAAGCATCGGTCGCCTCGACCTGCATCCGGAAGGCGGTCTCGAACGAGAGGACGCGGCCCTCAAGATAGGCGTCTCCCGGGTGATCCTCCAAGAAATCGGCATTCATTTCCGCCAAGAGGTCGAGTTGGCGTCGCTGTTCACGGATGCTGGTGCTGCCGCTGCGAAGGTTTTCGATGAGTTTCTCGACCGAGGGATTCTTCGTCGCGATCCCCGTGCCTCGTGTCCAGGATGGAAGGAAGGCATTCGACCAGTTCTTGTCTCCGGATGAGGTCGTTCCGTTGGGGTGAAGGGCGACGAACGCCGGCAGATTCTGGTTTTCCGTGCCGAGACCATAGACGATCCAGGAGCCGACACTGGGCCGGACCACGGTCAGTTCTCCCGTGTTGGTCATGAGCTGGGCTGGTTCGTGGACGCTGCTTTTGGTGTGCATGGACCGGACAATGCAGAGATCGTCGGCGTGACCGGCCAGTTTGGGGAACAGCTCGCTGATCTCGGCGCCGCATTGGCCGTGTTTGGAAAACGTGAATCCGGATTGCTGCAGTTTGCCGCTGAGCCGTCCCATCCCGGAGGCAACTTCACCGGCGGTCTTGGTGAAGTCCTTCATCACCTCATCAACCGGTTTGCCATGGTATTTGGAAAGCATCGGCTTCGGATCGAAGGTGTCCACCTGGGACGGGCCTCCTTCGCAGAAAATTTGGATGATCCGCTTCGCTTTGGGCGCAAAGTGCGGCGACCGGCTGGACAAGGGGGAGACGAAGGATTCGGCGGCTCCGAGACCGGCCTGCTGCAGGACCGAGGCCAGGCCGAATGTCCCCAACCCCATGCCGGTGCGATTCAGAAATTCACGCCGGGACCAAGCGGCGGCGCGTGAGCAGAGAGGGGCTTTCATGTGGGGAGAATCTACAGGCTTGCGGCCGACTTTTGCAATGGCGCAACTGCGAGGCCTGCGAGGGCGGATACGCTCCTGGCTGAGCCGGAATCCAACGGAAGGAACACCATCTTTTCAGCCCGGAGGGAGGGGGATGATGGTGCGAGGGTTTTCAGGGGAGTTCCACCCGGGCTTTTTTGAGGGCTTCGATCAGGGTTTCACGGTTGGTTTTGCCGGTCTCGATCCAAGCCGTGAGAACTCCTGTTTCAGAGCTGACGGAGGCCCGGGCGACGCCCTCGGTTTTCGCCACCGCCAAGTAGACCGCATAGCGGCAGCCTTTGCAGTCGAGGAACCCGCAGGGGATCTCCACCTTGGTCAATTCGCTGTCCTGCACCGAAAGGGGGGCGGTCAGGCTGAAGGTGCGGTTGGATGCCTGGCCGATGAGCTTGTCGAGGTGTTCAAGAATTTTCTCCGGCGGGAAGACCTGATCTGGCTTGGAGGTGGGGAACAGCCTGGCAGTGTCATAGCGCAGGGTGACTTCAGCCTTCGCGGCATCCCATCGCTCGAGTTTCAGGTCCGGCAGCGACTGCATCACCTGGTGGAAATCCTCTTCCCGCTCGGGGTGGCTCAGGCCGATGAGGCGGAATGTGGCGGTCTGCTCCCCGGCCAGGAGTTCGGGGGCTGGGAGGGCGGCGCAGAGCACCCAGCACAGGCAGAGGGCGATCGTGGTTCTCATCGGGTTTGGAACAGGGGGCTGAGGACGATTTCCTGTATCAGGCTGCGGATCCCGCCTCCTTGCTTCTCAGTGCTGGCGACGATGGTGTCGAGGGCCTTGCGGTCACGGAAAGCGATGTCTCTCCCGGTGGCGTAGACGGTGAGCTGGCGGGCAAGGTTGTGGAGGAGTTGGCTTTTGTCCCCGGCCAGCAACGCTTTCAACTCGACCACATCATGAAATTGGCGACCGTCGGGAAGTGCGCCGCCGGGATCAACCGGGGGGCCCAGCTTGAAACCGATGCCGATCCGGGGATCAATGCTGCCACGTGGCGCCGGATCACCTTGCCCGATCGAGCGGTAGCGGTCGCGCCAGCCCCCGATCACATCGAAGCTTTCCAAGGCAAATCCGGGGGGATCTATTTTGGCGTGGCAGGAGGAACACACCGCGTCGGAGCGGTGCTTCGCGAGCTGTTCGCGGATGGTGGTGGCCCCCTGGACATCCGGTTCCACCGCCGGAACGCTGGACGGAGGCGGGTCGGGAGGCTGTCCCAGCAGTCTGGCGAGAACAAACGCGCCGCGCGGCACCGGTGACGTGGTCGTGCCGTTGGCGGTGACCTTCAGTATCGCGGCCTGGGTCAGGAACCCGCCGCGGGGGGAATCTGGAGGCAGGGCGACCCGGCGGATGGCCGGTCCGCTCACCCCGGGAATGCCATAGTGCGTGGCGAGTTTTTCATTGAGCATGGCGAAGTCCGACTTCACCAGATGGCCCGCGTCGAGGTCCCGGTCGATCAGTTCGCGGAAGTAGGCGCGGGTTTCAGCAACCATGGAGTCTTGAAGGTAGGGGCTGAATTCGGGGTAGAGTTTCTTGTCTGGATCGTTCGCGCCGATGGCTCCCAGCTTGAGCCATTGCGCGAGGAAATCCTCGATAAACCGCTGGGATTTCGGATCGGCCAAGAGTCGTCCGACCTGTTCCCGGAGCACGGTCGCCTCCCGTAATTTCCCAGCGGTCGCCAGTCCGGAGAGGACCTCATCCGGTTTCGAGTTGGACAGGAAATAAGAAAGCCGGGACGCGAGGGCGAACTCGTCCAAGGGACCGGGAGGTTCGACGTGGTAGAGGAAGTCCGGCGAGCAGAGCGCCGCGCGGTAGGCCTGGCGCATGGCCGTTTCAAAGGCATCCCCCGCGGTGAGCCGCGATGAGACGAGACCGACATAGGACCGGCGCACATCCTCTCCCACCGGACGGCGGAAGGCTTTGGGCAGGAATGCCGCCAGCAGGCGGTCCGCGTCAGCCAGCGGCTCGTGGCTCCCCACGGTCCAGATTCCCTGGACAGGTTCGGGCTTGTTGTCGCAACCGACAATCTCCTGTTTGAGGGGCTTGCGGACGGGCGGACGGACATCCGGATGGTCGGCCGGCTTGAATTCGATGAGGGGGAGATCGCCGAAGAGCAGTTGATGACTGCGAGGCGGCCACACGTCGTGAAACGGGCCTTCGATGTCGAGCCAGTCATTGACGATGCAGGGACCGGTGAAGCCCATCGTGCGGTCCACCTGGCCCCAGGTTCCCACGCGGTAAAGCACCACTGGAGCCAGGGAGGCGGTGTTGAATCCGATCGTTTCTTTCTGGTTGAACCAGACATCCAATTCATGCGTCCGGGACTCGATGGAAGGCGCGTCGAAATAACCCAGCACGTAACTCGGGTGTTGTCCGCCACGGCCGTTTTCGTTGAATTGCACCACAGAGAGCCGGGCCGCCTCGACGCCCCGCGAGGGAAGGACTTTGCCTTTGTCCCAGGTCATGCTCCAGAAAGAGGCGCGAACACGGTAGCGGCCCGGATAAAGGGCGGAGAACTTCCGAAAGTAGGCATTCCACGACTCGTCCTCATGCCGGAACACCCCCACACTGCTCATCCGCTTGAAAATGCCGAGCTGCTCGTGGGCTCCCTGGTTGATGTGGGCGTATGTGCCGGCCGGAGGGAAGAGGGGATCGTGCTGCTTGTCGCGGAGCAGCACCGCATCGCCCTGCATCAACATGATGTCTGGCTCATAGTTGCCTGCCAGTGAGAGACGCACCGTGGTTTTCTCCGGCGCGGTGGGTTGGGTCGCAATGGCCATGTCGAGAACCTTGTCGGCCGCCTCCAGATACTTGGAAAGATTGACGTGCGAGATGTCCAGCGCATCGCTGTTTTTGTCAAAACCATGCGCCGATCCGTCGGCAGGGAGTCCGCTCAGAAGAGCGATTCCCGGCAGGTCGAAAAGATCACGCACGGTGTTTTCGTATTCCGACCGGGTCAGCCTCCGCACTCCCGTGCGGGTGGCGGCATCAAGATGGGCCTGCTCGGCTTCATTCAGAGATCCGGAGAGCCATTGGGTGACGGCGGCGAGTTCTCCGGCGGCGGGGCGGGGTTTCTTTCGCGGAGGCATTTCCCCCGACACGATCCGGTCATGAATCTTGACCCAGCGGGCGAAGGCGTCCGCGCCGTCAAATTTCGGCTGCAGGGTGGTAAGATCGAGATTGCCCTTGTGGCTATCGGCGTCATGGCATTCCACGCAGTGGGTTTGAAGGAAGGCCGGGAGTGGACCGGGTTCCGCTCCGCCCGCGGCAGCGTGACCCTGAATCCCCACGAGAAGAACCCCCAACCGGATCGTGGCCGCCAGGGTGGGAATCGATGCGCTGACCACGCGCCGGAGGCCAATCGAGGGAGAGGGGGATGCCATGAGGCGGGGAATGTATAGGATCGGGGGTCCCATTGGCAATGGCGTAACTGCGAGGGAAGTAGTTCTTGGAGTTTAGTTCCGGACCGCAATCGGCGGGCGGATTCCTCCCTGTGGGCGCCAGTTTCCGCTGACCGGAGGACATCCCAAGTTCCCGGAAAAAGCGGCAATCTCAGGAAAGAATGCCGCGCACGACCTCCCCATGAACGTCGGTGAGACGGTACTGGCGTCCTTGATAGCGGAAGGTGAGGCGTTCGTGGTCCATGCCGCAGAGATGCAGGATGGTTGCCTGCATGTCGTGGACATGGACCGGGTTTTCTGTGATGTTCCAACCGAAGTCGTCAGTGGCGCCATGGACGGTGCCGGGAGCGATGCCTCCACCGGCCAGCCACCAACTGTAAGCCCGGCCAAAATGGTCACGCCCTTTGGGACTCGCCGGGTCACCCTGACCGAACGGAGTCCTTCCAAATTCGCAACCCCAGACGACCAGGGTGTCTTCGAGCAGACCTCTCTCTTTCAGGTCCTGCACCAGGGCGGCGGCCGGGGCGTCGGTGTCACGGCATTGCACTTCCAACTGAGTGAACAGATTGCTGTGTTGGTCCCAGCCCGAGTGCATCAACTGCACGAAACGCACTCCGCGTTCCAGCAACCGTCGGGCTACCAGGCAGTTGTTGGCGAAACTTCCTTTGGTCAACGCGTCCGGTCCATAGCGCTCGATCGTTTTCGGGGATTCCCCGGCAAAATCCACCAAGTCGGGCACGCTGGTCTGCATCCGGAAGGCCATCTCATACTGGGTGATCCGGGTGTCGATTTCAGGATCCCCATAGTCGGCCAGGTGTGCCGCATTCATCGCCGCGATGTCATCAAGCAGGGCTCGCCGTCCTGCTGGGCTGATCCCGGGAGGATTCGACAGGTAGGGAACGGGCTCTCCGGTGTTGCGGAAGCGGACGCCCTGGTAGCGGCTGGGCAGAAACCCGCTGCCCCAGTAATAGTCAAAAAAAAGCTGACCGCAGGTTCTCCCCTTGTCGCTCGAGGTCATCACGACGAATGCCGGCAGATTGTCACTCTCGCTGCCCAGACCATAGGAGAGCCAGGCGCCCATGCTCGGTCGCCCGGGAACCTGGGCGCCGGTCATGAAAAAGGTCACCCCGGGAGCATGGTTCACCGCCTCGGTGTGCATGCTGCGGACCAGGCAGAGGTCATCGGACAACGCTCCAATGTTGGGCAGCATTTCGCTCATCATCGTGCCGGCGCTCCCGTAAGGTTTGAAGGGTTTGATCGCTGGCACACAGGGCCACTTTTTGTAGCTGGCCGACATGGTGGACAGACGGGTCGTGCCGCGCACGGAATCCGGAATGTCCTTTCCTGCCATTTTCTGCAGCATCGGTTTGGAGTCGAAGAGATCGACGTGCGAGGGGGCTCCTCCCTGCCAGAGCATCACCACCCGCTTGGCCTTGGGCCGGTGGTGTGGTCCCGTGGTGCCAGTTGGGGCGGCCACGGCCCCCTCCTGCTGCAGCAGCGATGCCAATGCGGCCATGCCGACACCACCGGCGGTGCGGCCGAACAGTTGTCGGCGGGTGACCAGGGCGGCGTTGTGACGGAGGATTTCGGGAAAGTTCATTCGCGGGTGAGGGCTTCGTCGAGATTGAAAATGCCGAGGCAGACGGCGGTGAAAGCGGCTTGTTCAATGGGGTCCAGGGAAGCGTCACGGGGGCTCGCCCCCACTCCCAGCAGTGCTTTGGCCGCTTCCGGATCCTTCCGGTAAATGGCTGCCTGGCGGGCGTGGGCCTGCCGCAACCGGTCCCGCTCGCTTGGGCCCGGCTTTCGGCAGAGCACGCGACCAAAGGCCTCGGCGAGCCGGTCGTCGGTCGAGCCGGAGGTTTTGCTGCACCGCTCCGCGAGGACGCGGGCCGCTTCGACCCAGGTGGGATCATTCAAGGTGGTCAACGCGTGCAGGGGAGTGCTGGTGCTGCCCTGCCGGACGCGGCAGGATTGGCGGTCCGAAGCGTCGAACATGTTGGTTGGACCGACCGTGCGTCGCCAGAAGGTGTAGAGACTGCGGCGGTAGAGATCCGCTCCGGTGGATGCCGGGTAGGTGAAATCGCGTTCCTTGGTGATGGCGAGCGCTTCCCAGACATTATCCGGTTGGTAGGGGTAAACCGGGGGACCCCCGATCTCTGGCACCAGCAGTCCGGAAGATCCCAACGCCCAATCGCGCAGGATCAGGGACGGCATTCGGAAACGGCCCGCTCTGGCATTGAGGCGGTTTTCGCGGTCGAGTTCCCTTAACTGCGGCGTTACCCGGCTCGATTGGCGGTAGGTGGAGCTGGTGACGATGAGTCGGTGGAGGTGCTTCTGGCTCCACCCGTGTTCGCGGAACTCCACCGCCAGCCAGTCCAGCAGCGCCATGTGGACCGGATACTCGCCCTGCACGCCGAAATCCTCCGACGTTTTGACGATGCCGAGGCCGAAGAAGTGCTGCCACATTCGGTTGACCTGAACTCTGGCGGTCAACGGATGGCTGGGGGATACCAGCCACCGCGCCAGCCCAAGCCGGTTCTGCGGGGCGTCCTTGGGAAGCGGAGGCAGAAAGGCCGGGGTGGCGAACGCAACCGGCTGCAGTGGACTGAGATACTGTCCGCGGTCCAGAATGCTGGTTTCCCGTGGACGATCATCGCTCATCACCATGGGCCGGGGAATCTGGTCGCCCCGGTAGTCCGCCAGATCTTTCTTCAGCTGCGCAATCTGTTGCACGGCCGGAATCTTCTTTCCCAGTTCCGGACGCACCTTGTCGTCAAAATGCTTCCTCAGACCGGTCTCGAGCGCCTTCTCCCCGACGGGTCCGCGTTCGGACTCGGCTTTGCCCAGCAGCGAGACCAGGTTTTCTGGCAGGTCTTTGGTGCCGCGGTGGACTGTCGTCCGCCATTCGGCAAAGGCGGCTTCGATGTCTGGCTTGGCCTTGGCTTCGGTGTCCCGGATTCTCGATTCCATCTCGCTGATCCGGGCCGTATTCTCCTCTGTGGGCAGCTCCAGGAAAGGCGCGGCCACCCGGATGCGAGCCGATTGGCGCTGCGGAGTCCCGGATTCCGGCACCCGGTTGAACGCGTCAAGCAGGCTGTAATAATCACGCTGGGTGATGGGATCGTATTTGTGATCATGGCACTGGGCGCAGGCCATCGTCAGCCCCAGCCAGGTCGTCGCGGTGGTGTCGATGCGGTCGAAAAGGTTGTCGAAACGCTGCTCTTCGGGAATGGCACCCCCCTCGCCATTGAGCAAATGGTTCCGGTTGAAGCCGCTGGCGATTTTCTGATCCGTGGTCGCCTCCGGCAACAGATCGCCCGCGAGTTGCCAGAGGGTGAACTGGTCGAACGGCAAGTCCGCATTCATGGACCGGACGACCCAGTCGCGCCAGAGCCACTGCCAGGTGTCGCCATCCTGCTGGAAGCCGTTGCTGTCGGCGTAGCGTGCCGCATCCAACCAGGGCAGGGCCATGCGTTCACCATAGTGGCGGCTGTTGAGGAGGCGATCGACCAGGTTCTCATAGGCCCGGGGATCCTGGTCCTTGAGGAACGCTTCAATTTCTGAGGGTTGAGGGGGCAGGCCGATGAGGTCGATGGACAGGCGCTTGATCAGGGTGGCTCGGTCCGCCTCCGGTGAGGGAGTGATACCAGCGGCCTCGAGTTTGGCGAGGACAAAGCGGTCGATCGCGTTGCGGGGCCATGCCTGGTCGCGCACGCCGGGTTCGACCGGTCGGACGGGGGCGACAAACGCCCAGTGCTCCGCGTACTTCGCTCCGGCTCCAATCCAGCGCGTCAGCAGCTCTTTTTGAGCGGCGGTGAGGCGGCGGTTTGAATCGGGGGGAGGCATCATTTCCTTGGGATCGCCGGACCGGATCCTTTCCACCAAACCGCTGGCGGCAAGGTCTCCCGGGGCGATCGCCCCTTTTTTCATCGCTTCCTCCCGCACGTCGAGGCGGAGTTCCGCTTTGCGCTTGTTCCCATCCTGCCCGTGGCAGTAAAAGCAGTTCTCCGCAAGAATGGGACGGATGTCCCGATTGAAGTCGGTTTCCTGTGTCCATCCGGTGCCGGCCCCGAGGACTGCCAGAGCCTGAACCACAAAAATGCTGCCAAAAGGGTGAGGGGGGATCCGTTTCATCGAGCCCCACAGCATCGCCTCAAATGGGGCTCTTTTCCAGACGCAGATGCGCCTCCCCGAGGGGGGGCGCATGCGGGTGTCTTACGCTTCAGTAGTCGCTGGATAACCCTAGTGCACCAACTAAACCACCACAGGGTGCGGACTCAAATTGCCCAGTGTCCTATTCGAGGGAATGGATTCACAGAGGGAATTGTCGGCGCAGTGACCCAGCAGGGGATGGTCCGCGTCATCACGAATAGGCGCGCGAATTCCAACCGGTTCACCACGCCCTTCCTCAACGCCTTTCAGACGCCGGGAGCGCTCCACAAGCTGGACGCGTTGATCGAGATGGGGAAGACTTGACTTCGGAAGTCGGAGATTCAAAATAGAGCACCATGAAACACTTCCGACTTTCTCTTTCCCGGTTCATTCTGCTTGCCGCCCTATGCCTGGCGGGAAAAGCTCCCCTCCTTCATGCGGATACTCCCATGGAAAGGGGGTGGGAGCATTTGGAAGAGGCTTTCAAAAACCTGAATGAGGGACTGAAGGATCCCAAGCCGTCTGACAAGGAAAAGTTTAAGAAGCAGGCCGGGATCATCAAGGAGGCATCGATCAAAATCAGGGATCTGGATCCGAAGATGGTCAAAACCCTGCCCAAGGGGGAGCAGGAGGCTTTCCTGAAGGCGTTTCGAACGGAGATGGATGACTTCAACACGAAGATTGACGCCTTGGTGGTCGCGCTGGAAGCCTCTGATTGGGATAAGGCGCGGGGTCTGATGTCAGAGTTGGGAAAGAGAAAAATCCCTGCTCACAAGCAATTTAGGACCAAGGGATACAAGAAGGGCTGAAGCGGCCCGTCCCGAATTCCACACGGGTGACGAGGACGGTTTTCACCCAGTGACGGGTGGCGGAGGTCTTGCATTTGGGGTCTGACATCTCCCTGCCGTAAATCCTAAGCGTCTGATCGACTCAGTCGAGCCGGTCTTTAGCAGTCTCCAGGAATGTGCCGGGCTCTCGGGAATTCAAATTGCGCGGCCATGAAAAAGTCGCCGACGAGTGCACGCAGATCTGGCTGTCTTGCAAGCTAAGCCTGGTCTGCGGGATGCAACGAGCACCGATAGCGATCCAGTATCGCTGGTAATTCAGAAGATTCCCTCTCTGTAGTAGACGGAGAGGGCGACGCAAGCATCAACATGGTCGCCCGGCGACTCAGTCTCCTGGAAACTGAACTCACTG
>ERZ795053.6208-NODE-6208-length-11992-cov-5.036022_pt1 | contig 11992 bp, 10 predicted proteins | sample MGYA00375137_ERZ795053 | MGnify/ENA primary metagenome ERZ795053 (study PRJEB30182, sample SAMN05720284) | activated sludge metagenome | isolation source: Anaerobic digester | place: Hong Kong | collected 2014-12-17 ... | reverse complement strand
TCTTGCCGCTATGGGTGGTGTCTCGTCGGATCCTGTCGAGGCGAGGTTCACGAGTGTAGTTGAAGAGCTGCTTAAGGAGGGAGTACCCGTTAATCTTTCTGACAGCAGTGGCAAAAGTCTTCTTGTGTATGCCATTCAGAGTGATAGCCCAATGATGGTACAAACTGTGTTGAAGCATAATCCTGATCTTTCTTACCGTCAGAGCCCTTTCGGACCTACTGCTCTGCATTATGCTCTTTCTGGAGCGAATCCAATAATAATAAGAATGCTCGTTTCTGCTGGTGCCGATATTAATGCGATTACTCGAAATGCCGAGTATCGGCCGGCACCTTTCGAGACATCTTCTACACAGGCGAATCGTTATAAAAAACCTGGAGAATATAACCTTAAAATTGAAGTCTATTCTGACAAAAAAAATCCCGCTCAGGATCGGCGCTGCTTTTATAAAGTTTTCATAAAAAAAGTCGAATCGGGTAGAACTGTTACAGGGCTGGAATCACAGAAAAAAAGTTTTACAACCTCTATAGATATTAATCGACATCATATTAGCGTTGTAAAATACGTTCTTGACGAGCGACAGGGAAAGTACATTAAACTGAACAATATTCATCAGCCGCGTCCTTCAGCCTTCTATACGGATACTGTTGAGGGAAGAATCAGGGTCGTATCGATTATTCACAACGAAGAAACCGAGACATCATACTACGAAGATTACGAAAAGGAGTAGCATATTTTTATACTGCTCCTTTTCGTTTGTAATTCTACTATAGTTCGTTTTCGGCAATTACGATAAGAGAGTCAATTTTTTCTACTTCGATTGTTTCAGTTTTTGACGGATTCAAAATCACACCAAAATCATCCTTGGCGCTCATTATGTTCTCTTTTAGCCTGTATCCGATACATATCTCTTCACGAAGATGCGAAAGAGCTATAAGGTCCGCGTAGGTTACTGTAGATGGCATGGTTTTGAAGTAGAGCTCTAGCGGTTTAAGATATATTTCGCTTCCATCCTCAGTGAACATCTCCTCGTATACCTGAAGTATGTCGGGTTCTTCGGCTATTTGTGATAAAATTTTGGAAACCATTTTTGTAGATATTACGGCATCGTTAACCCCGGCTTGTGATATCAGTTCGAGGTTTTCAGAGTTAAGAACCTCGGTTATAATTTGTGGAGCTTTGCCTTTTGCCGCTTTACGCCTTATGACTGTGCGTAGCATCAAAAGAATATTGATTGTCGCCGCATCGGCCCGTTCGATATCATTATCTTCATTTGCAGTAAGAATTATTATGCTGTTAAATGATTCGGGCGACAGCTCTTCAAGCTGCTGTAAATCCAGAAGATCCACCTTGACTGTTTTTATCGCAAAATTAGGATTGTCGGCCTTTATTTGCAACAAGGCTTCACTCTCTGTTGTAACATCTGGCGGGATCACTATTATTATTTCGGAGTCATCGGTAATATAATCCATAAATTCGCTTATTATAACTGGAGCCTTGTTGTTCCAACCTATAATAAGGACTTTCTCTTTTGCTGAAGGGATTCGTTTGTCTGAAAGGTCAATTTTTGTAGGTGTACATATTGATCTATTCTTGTAATGAATAGTGGAATCGTCTTCAGCCAAAATAATAATATCGTCATCCTTTTTAAGAATGTAGTCATTTTCGGGATTAATTTTTATGGATCCGTCTTTATGGCAGACTCCGATTGCTACACCATCGGGGTAGTGAAAATGTACATCTTTGAATGGTAATTCGCCCCATGGTGCGTTAGTAAAATAAAATTCACAACCGTCAAATCCTATCAAACTCGAGTATACCGCAGCTAGCCCGCTACTTCGCGAGGTTTGCACAATAATTTTGGCGATCATGTCTTCCGGGTCAACAATGGTGATGTCGTCGGGAGCAAGGCTTCTTATTATTTCACGGTTAGATTCGTTGTAAACCTGAGTTACTATCGAAGGAAGCTCTTCCTTGCTTTGGCATGCTGCTACTACAGCCAGGGTGCTTTTTAATGTATGAGCGTCGGAATGAGCCTTCTCGGCATCGGTGGCTCCATGTGTGCATGTGGGCAAAATTATAGCAGATTTGGCTTTTGTTACGGCAACTCTTTCAAGAGCCTTGATGGATCCAGCTTCACCGGTTCTTGTGATGATCTTGGTTGTTTTACGGTCAGTTATCTGTTCGTTAAGGTAATCGTCCATCTCTTCTTTCTCGACATCGGATAATACAACTATTGCGGCAGACGCTTCAGATTCGTTTGCAATAATAAGTTCACGAATTATATCGAAAATTTCATTGCTCCAACCAAGAAGAAGAACATGGCCATTTTCCAGAACACGACTTCGGCCTTTCTTTAATGCTTCCAGTTTAAGGTCAAGCTGTGTTGTAATAAAGGCGATAACAGCAGAAAAGAAAATAATACCAAACATACCGCTAATTACAGCGAAAATACGAATAAACCAGTACGAGTCATTATCCTGAGCCATATTACCTGGATCGGTTAGCTGTAAGAAGATTCTCCACACTCCAAGTTCGGTCTGTACATCTCCGGTTGTGCCTTCTATCACATAAAAGCCTACAATTACACGAATAATGGCAAGTGTAATAAACCCTGCAGCAAAGACAACAAGCAGAGCGAAAAAAATAGATCGCGGCCCTTTGGCCATGTAGTTGTCAAACCAATAGGCAAGACGTTCTGATTGTTTTGGTTTCATTGCTTCCTCTTAATGTTTTTTTGTTTATTTTCGTTGATAAAAGAAGTAGCTTATTTTTATATTTGCGAAAATATTTGTATATCGTTTTTTGTTTTTCTTTTTTAAAGAAAAGTATGATGTCTATGATATTATGTTGCATAATTGTCAAAACATGAAATTTCTTAGACGATCAAATTTATTTGGAGGAGATTCAATCTGTTGTAAAGTAACATGATAGATAAAGAGCGGCACCATTTGGTACCGCTCATTTCTAATTATATGGAAATATTTGCAATACAGCAGTTTTGGATTTTTATCTTTTGTTATTCGTCAAAACTCAATCAGGCCTGAGCCTTTGTGTGGTTTAAAAGCCCACCAGCTAAAAGTATATCCCTCTGGCGTTTGCTTAGAGTCATTGAAAGCTCAATCTTCTTGGTTCCGCAAAGTGCAGTTGCCGTTTCGGAGCCGCTCTCGACTGCTATGCGGATTCCATCAATAATAAAATCATCACTCTGTTTGACTGTATCATAATCAGCTTCATTTTTAAAAATAAAAGGTACAATACCGAAGTTAATAAGGTTCGCGGAGTGAATTCGCTCAAACGATTTTGCTACCACGGCACGAACTCCAAGATACATAGGGCATATAGCAGCGTGTTCGCGGCTTGATCCTTGGCCGTAACTCGCTCCAGCTACGATGATTGAGTAAATTCCTTTTTCTTTGTCAGCCATGGCTCTAGAGGAAAATTCCGGATCTACCCCTTCAAATACATACCGCGAATATGCAGGTACGTTAGAGCGGTACTTAAGCCTGGCGCCTGCAGGCATAATATGGTCGGTTGTTATCTTGTCTCCGACTTTCAGGTTTATCTTTCCAATAATTTTTTCGGCAAGTTCTTCTGTGAATGGCGGCTCTCCTATGTTGGGGCCTCTAAACACGTCACCTTTAAAATCGGGTTTAAGCACCATCGAGTCGTCTATAATAAAACTTTCGGGTATGGTTACTTTTGGGTATTCGTTTTCAGGCATGGTAGAAGGATCGGTCAATACGCCTTTTATTGCAGTAACCGCGGCTGTTTCGGGGCTTACCAGATATATACCGGCAGACTTGGTTCCCGAACGTCCCTCAAAATTACGGTTGTTTGTTCTTACGGAAACACCTTCCGTAACCGGCGCTTGACCAGCACCAATACAAAAGCCACAGGCACTCTCCATGATTCTTGCGCCTGAAGCAATCAGGTCAGACAACGCACCGTTTCTTGAGATCATTTCAAAAACCTGTTTGGATCCCGGAGCCACAATAAGGCTTACATCTGGGGATACCTTTTTGCCTTTCAAAATAGACGCGGCAATCATCAGGTCTTTGTAAGAGGCGTTTGTACAACTTCCTATTGCAACCTGATCAACCTTAAGGCCGTCCAGTTCGGAAACAAGTTTGATATTGTCAGGAGAGTGAGGACAGGCAACACGAGGTTTTAGATCCCCTAGATCAATATCGATAACCCGGTCGTAAACCGCATCCTCATCGGCTTTTAATTCGCTCCAGTGATCTTCTCTCTGTTGAGCTTTCAAAAATTCTTTTGTTATATCGTCAGAGGGAAAGAGGGAAGTTGTAACTCCCAGTTCTGCTCCCATATTGGTTATTGTCGCCCTTTCAGGAACCGACAGCTGGGATACGCCGTTTCCGCTATATTCAACAACACAGCCGACATTGCCTTTTGTTGTTAGTATTTCAAGTACTCTCAGTATAACATCCTTGGCGGATACCCATGGGCGAAGTTTACCCTCAAGTTTAACGTTTATTACTTTAGGGCATGTCAGGTAAAAAGGACCGCCGCCCATCGCAACTGCAACATCAAGACCGCCGGCGCCGATTGCTATCATGCCGATTCCGCCACCGGTAGGGGTGTGCGAGTCAGAACCAAGCAGTGTTGCACCAGGTTTTCCAAATCTTTCGACATGTACTTGGTGGCAAATCCCGTTTCCGGCCTTTGAGTAGTGTATACCATATTTATTATTCATGGTCATCAGATATTTGTGATCGTCCGCGTTTTCGAAACCCATTTGAAGTGTATTGTGGTCAACATAAGAGACTGATAAATCAGTCTTTACACGGGGAATTCCCATTGCCTCAAATTGAAGGTAGGCCATGGTTCCAGTTGCATCCTGTGTCAGGGTCTGGTCAATACGGATTCCAATCTCTGATCCGGCTTTTAGTTCGCCTTCGATAAGATGTTTTTGCAAAATTTTGTATGTTAATGTTTGTCCCATATGATACTCCTTAAGGTTATTAAGTCCATCCCGCCCCGCAATCGATGGAGGTAAAAAAAAGGAGAAAGGAGTTGAGAGCGGAGCAGGAAGGATAGACCATAGTTTACCATGGCTGTCTGTTATCAAGACTTTTTAAAAAAACAGCTGTAAAAAGTGGTAAGCAACAGCTGTTTTGCAAACAAAAGAAATAAGACTATTTTTCTTTAAAATGTGCGTCTGAAACACGGCGTTTAAGGTTTTTAAGTTCCACTTCGTACATTATTATACATGAGCCATCACTCTTATAAATCTCTTGTACTATTTTCCCTGAGCGAATGGCGGGCCCGAACTCCTTTTGAATGGCAACACCAGTTGACATGATGTCATCTGTTTCAGAGAGGCCTGTTATTCTTGTTGTAACAAATTTTTCAACAATTCGTCTCTGTGCAATGTTTACCGCATCTTCCAAAGCGCTCTTCCGTATCTCTTCAGCTCCAGTTATACCTTCCGAAGGAGTGCCTACCGATTTGGCTCTGTAGATATCTTCGCCTATCCATCCTTCCGCGAGCATTTTGATTTCGGCGGGTTCTTTGACAGGTTTAATGGGTTCGGGTGCAGGTTCCGGTCGTACTATGGGTTTTGAACCGCACGATATCAGGGATATCATCATTAGAAAAATAATCGGTAAAAGTAGTAACTTATTCATTGTTTTCACCGTTTTGATCTGAATCGGTTTTTGGGTTAACTTGTACCGTTGCAGAATCATCGCCAGATTTCGAAACAGGTTTCGATTGCTGGCTAAAGAAAAGTGTTAATGAATAGTACAGAAGTATTATAGTCGCAAAAAAGTTAACAGCAAAGAACAGAAAACCTGTATTCATAAATGATATCCAGTTGAGTGTGAATCCTGCAAGTAGCGAGAAGCCGAAGACAATCATTACCAGATCTATATCAAATGGCAAACCAGTATCTTCATTTTTTGGTAAAAGAAGGAATCGCGCATAATAAAACAAGGCATACAGAATCACGGAATTGATGAACCAGTTAAGCATTGTAGCAGTTAAAAAATAGGGTAAAACCAGTGCCACAAAAGATACAATAATTGTGACTGTACGGTTTGGAGCGTTGCCCAGTCTGTTTAGAATTCTCGTTTTTACAGGATCCAGATTGGTAAAATCATCGCGAGTGTACTCGGTTTTCATCATAAAAAGGGTTCCGTAATGGTGAACAAGAATTGAAAGCGGAGTAATAATACAAAAAGATATTATAAAAAGTATAAGTCTCATACATCCTCCCTGGTAATAGCGGAATTAATATGGTAATGTAAAATAAAGAGAGGCTCATATCCCATTACCGAATGATTCCTTATTTAATTTAACGTGGATAATGTTTTTAATCAAATACTTTTTATATCTTGAAGCAGTTTATTTGTTCATCAGCAATCGAACCTGCAATAATTGTTTCTTGACCATCTCTCTCGTAAACAATTACCTCTCTTTCGTGATCCTCTTTTCCAGGTTTCCCATAACGAGCAGCTATTGCTGCCGCTGTTTTCTTTACTGAATCAGATAGTTTGCTGTTTCCTGGTGAGAGCATTGAAGGCCCCTGAAACTGAGTTGAAAACAGTGTGTCATTGTTGTTCCTAAGATTGATCAGGTTATTGGTCTCATCAGCGTTTCGGGCTACGACTATTTTTACCCCTTCGATTCTAAAGTGTCGACCTAAACGTAAAAGATACAGATCACGACTTGTTATTGATTTATTTGTGGCAAAAAGCTCTTTTGCTCTTACTGAATAGTGTGGTTCGGTCAAAAGACAGCCCCCGGCAGGTGTCGCATAGTCTGTGAAACCATACTTGTTTGCCATTTCCATCTGTATTTTACGGCCTCTTCCATTTATATCAAGAAGCGCATCACGGTTTACAATTCCGGCTTCTTCTGCCAGAGTTGGCTTGAAAAATCTGGCCGATAATGGCCTTAGTATCATTCTTTCCAGACCGGCGGATTTTTCTATATGTATTATCATATCTTTGCGTTGAGACATGGGCCGCTGTCCGTTTACTTCACCCGTAGCGATAAAGGCTGCATCTTCATTTATCATTATCTCTTTTGCTTTTCTAAGAAATAATATCTTGCAGTCAATACAGGGATTAATGTTTTTTCCGTAACCGTGAGGTGGATCAAGAAGCATTTTTATGTAGTCGTCACCGCATTGCACAAAATTAAGTTCCATATCTAGTCCGTGAGCCGATTTTGCAATTGCCGACTGATAGGGGTTGTAATCCGGTTTTTCATAGGGAAGCAGAAAATTATAGGCTTTGACTGTAATTCCCTGTTCAATGAGAACTTGTGCTGCAATAAGGCTGTCAAGGCCTCCTGAAAAAAGAAGAATCCCTTTTTTTTGCATCTTGTATGACTCCCATAAAAGGTCTTGAAAATAATATTCTGAATAATCCCAGGAAATGTATGAGGCTACCTTGATATTTGAAAATATGGTGTAAGCTCTTCACGAACCTTGTCCGTGGCCTTTCTGAGGATGCGTCTGAATCTGTATCGGCTCAGTTTGATCTTTTTGCATATAGTCGTGATATTTTCATTTTCAAAATATTTTTTTCTTATTATGTACATTTCCTGATCGGTCATTTTTTTGTCAAGAGCATCATGCAGGGTTGACATGATTTCGCCTTCCAGAAAGCAGTTTTCTGTAGTTTTATTACGATTATATGTAAGAAGCATATTATCTGTATATGATTCATGGTTATGGGAGTTTAAAGCTTTGTAATAGTCGGAAAGCAGATTCTTTATGCATTTTGATAAGTATTTTCGCTGAAGGGAGGATGGTATGTTAACTATGTATCCTCCTTCGATTATTTTGACAAAAATGTCGTGAGCAAATTCTTCAGATAGATGAATATCCAGAATTTTTCTGTATAACATCATTACTACGAATTGATGGTGATTTTTATAAAGCATTTCGATAGCAGCATTCAGACATTTTTTTTTCATAACTATCCCTTTTGTGTGTTAACGTTAAACTGTTACTCTTTGATTATTTATATATTGGTGGATTAATAAATAATCATGATTGCAATCGAATAATAAAATTAAATAGTAAAATAAATAACAGTTGTTTGGATCGGTTGTATGAAAAGACAGTGCAGTGCCTGATATCTGATAGGCACTGCACTGTGGGCGGTCAGGATTACAATGGCTTTTAAAATAACCATATATATATAAACGGATAAATATTAAAAATTGTAAAAAAAAATTTATTAATAATAAAAAAATGTATTTTTAATTATAAAAAAATTCAAAAATAAGCTTATTTGAATTTTAGAGATATGAAATAATAGCACAAAGGGGCTTTTTTTAACGAAATAGGGGCCGCTTACGCGGCCCCATGAGAAGGTAGGGCTTTGTTGGTATTACCCTATAGCCTTTTCCCCCTCTTCTTCAGTGCGGATTCTGATGCATCGAATAATGTCGGTTACAAAAATTTTACCGTCACCGATGTTTCCGGTTTTGGCACCTTTAATTATCGCGTTAATAGCAGTTTCGACATAATCTTCGTTCAGAGCTATTTCGATTCGAACCTTTTTGAGCAGGTTGATTTGCATATCAACACCGCGGTAGGTCTCGGTATATCCACCCTGTTGACCGCAGCCAAGAGAGTTGGTTACGGACATCTTTTTTATATCAGCGTCACCCAGAGCTTCTTTTACATCATTAAGTTTCTCTGGTCGGATATATGCGGTTACAAGTTTCATCAATTTCCTCCTTTTTATTCTATGGTAAATATCTGGAATCCGTTATAGGCCTCTTCACCGTGTTCTCCGATATCTAATCCTTTAAGCTCTTCTTCTCTTGAAACACGTAAAATTCCTATTTTCTTAAGAGCAACAAAGAGCACAAACATGGTTGCAAACGCCCAGATCGGTATTACTATTGATCCTGTCAGCTGCGCAATGGTATTGCCATAGATAATGGAAGAACCTTCTTCAATTGGACCGTATTCGGCAAATATGGCAGTTGCAATACCACCCCAAAGTCCATTAAGTCCGTGAACAGGCCATGCGCCGACCGGATCATCGATACGCAAACGGTCTAATAGTTTAATACCAAGTACAACTAGAATACCTGCTACTGATCCGATAATTATTGCTTCAATGTTGGTTACACCGTCACAGTTAGCGGTGATACCAACAAGACCAGCAAGAATACCGTTAAGTGCCATGGATAATTCAGGTTTCTTGTGAAGTATCCAAGTCAAGATCATTGCGAAAAGCCCACCTGCAGCTGCGGCTAGAGTCGTATTTGTTGCAATAAGCATTACGGCTTCTGTATTGGCTTTGCCGGCTATTGCTAGCTGTGAACCTGGGTTAAAACCAAACCAGCCTACCCAAAGAATAAAAACACCCAGTGTGGCAAGTGGAAGGTTGTGTCCAGGTATTGCCTTTGGTGTACCGTCTTTTGCAAAACGCCCAATGCGGGGACCAAGCACTATTGCTGCCGCAAGACCTGCAAAACCGCCAACCGAGTGAACAACAATTGATCCAGCAAAATCATAAAATCCCATTGCATCAAGCCATCCACCACCCCATTTCCAGAATCCTGAAATTGGGTAAATCAGACCGGTAATAACGGCGCTGTATATAAGATAGGCTTTAAAGTTTAGTCTTCCCGCAACTGCGCCTGAAACGATTGTAGCTGCTGTTGCCGCGAATGCTACCTGAAACAGAAAGTCTACCTGTGGAAGAAGTGCTCCTCCTTCAACTACACCATCAAAATCGGCTATACCACTTCCGCCCCATGCAAAAAAACCTTCAATAATTGGTGCTCCATACATAAGACCGTAGCCAACGAAGAAATAGAGTAGAACCCCAACACAAAGATCAATTACATTCTTAAACAGAATGTTTACAGCGTTTTTTGATGAGTTGAATCCTGTTTCAACCAGTGCAAAACCCGGCTGCATGAAAATAACCAGAACGGCACAGAAAAAAATAAAAAGATTGTCCAGAGCAAAAAAACTCTCTTTGACAGTTTCGGAGAGTTCCGGGCTCTCCGCGAATAGTCCTGACGCACTGAAGAGAATCAGGAGCAGACCAGTTAGTTTGTTACGCATCGTTTTCCTCCTGCATAAATGTTATGCAATATCAGTTGCATGTAGTATGCCGAAAAATTGACGTGTCATTTTTTAAACTGATTTTGCGGGATTATAAACGTTATTTAACAAAATTGAAATATTTAGCTGCTTCGAACTGTGCCAAAGGGTTATTTAAAGCATAAAGAGGGATTAACCAGTAAGAAGTTTATAGTAATATTCAATTTGGTTGTTTTAAAAAGAGGAAGTATGATACAAAAATGTAACACTGGTTGTAAAAAATTACATTTTTGTATCGTTTTGATTTATTTAAGCGTTATAAAATTAAGATTTCTGCCTTTGTCTCCTTTGCGGTGAGAAAAGAAGAGCTCATTGCTTGAGAATGTATCGTAAGGTGAGGCGAATATATTGTTACTGTGAATACCCATATCCAAAAGTTGTTTTACGACAGCATGCCTGAGATCCAGATGCCAACTGTCGTTCATTTTTTTAGAGCTGTCAGGGAAAATGGATGCAACCTCTTCGTCTACCTGGTAAGATTCAACGCCAATTGATGGTAAAATATAGGCGCGTAAATCTTCAATTTTTGAACCGTAGCTATCGCAAATGCAAGATATGGTCTTTGCAGTTACATTTTTTTCCGTGCCGCGCCAGCCGGAGTGTATGGCTCCTATGCATTTCCCGCTTGTATCCGCTATAAGAACTGGCACACAATCTGCGGTTCTTATAACAAGGCAGGCTCCTTTTTGTCCGGTAATCATCGCATCAGCGTCAGCAAAATAGGGTAGGCTAATATCTGCTGCGGTGCGAATGTCTACACAATTGTCCTCGTGTTGCTGATTAATAAAATAGATGTTTTCCGGGGTTGTTCCGGTTTCAAAGTGAATGCAATATTTTTCATATTTGCGTATTTTCGCGAAATCTAGCTCGTAGTTGACCGTATTGCAATTTTTTGCAGCGACTCCGATAAGAAATTTGTCGTTTTGTTGCTTTACCAACAGACAGTTTGAATCTTTTTTCTCAAAATCAAGATGCATCATGTTTAGTACCCGTGTCGATTATAAAAATGTGATATTTCATCAAGACGAACAAGCGTCTGTTCGTTTGCGGAATTGTTTAAACGCAGCAGGTATTTGTCAATGGTATAATCCAGTTTTTTTGTTATTGATTTTATAATGTAAAAAAGTGGTGGCACGCTCAATATTTGGCTTTCTGGAGCAGTCGTTCCTAAATAGTGCGGGTTTTGGATTGAAGAGAGGTCATAGCTAAAAGACTCTTTACCGAAAAATTCACCATTATTGAAGGTGTAAAAATGAGGGTATGATAAATAGAGTACAATGCAGCCAGGTGATGGAATAAAAAGTGAAACAAGCTGAATCCGTCCGCTCTCAATGAAGCGGGGTCTTGCAATTATATGCTTTATCGGCAGAAGTTCGTCCTTTTTGGGATAAATAGAGAGCAAAAATCTTAGATAGTCGGGTTCAACAGAAAATTCACCGGCAAAGGGGCAGTAGACTGAAGGAGTATAGATGTTTATAGAGTGTTTTCCCCGTTTAAAAAGTTCATTATTGTATCCGCTTTTTTGCGGGTTAATCAAAATAGGCTTAATGTCCTGTGAAACGGCATCATCATAGCTGGTTTCAGGGGAAGCTCCTTTTTTAACCGATTCCGTAAGCAGTGAATTTTCGAGATAATATTCCTTAATATCGAACAATTATGTACCTCTTGATGATTATTGACTGGCAACTAAGAGCCATTACCAAATTTCAGAAATAAATCAATGTGTTGCGGTTTTTTTATATTGGTTATAAATTTTACTGATGAATCAGAGAAAAAAATGTCGGTGGTTGATACCGTTAATAAATAGAGGCCATATCAGTTTGTTCCTGCCCATTTTGGTGAAGAGAGGATATGTGCCATTATATACTCTTCAATAGTTTTTTTTGG
>ERZ795053.6207-NODE-6207-length-11995-cov-6.501005_pt1 | contig 11995 bp, 7 predicted proteins | sample MGYA00375137_ERZ795053 | MGnify/ENA primary metagenome ERZ795053 (study PRJEB30182, sample SAMN05720284) | activated sludge metagenome | isolation source: Anaerobic digester | place: Hong Kong | collected 2014-12-17 ... | reverse complement strand
GCGGCCGAGCCGAGCCTTCACCTCGCCGATCGAGGGGTTGGTGAGCGCGGCGCCGTCGGCGAAGAGCACCGTCGGCACGGTCTGGTTGCCGCCGTTGACGCTCATCACGAACTCGGCCGACGCCGGGTCGGCCTCGATGTCGACCTCGCTGAAGACGATCCCCTCGCGCTGCAGCTGGCTCTTGAGCCGACGGCAGTAGCCGCACCACGTCGTCGTGAACATCGTGACGGCGCCGTCCGCGGGCACTGGCAGTGGTAGATCGGACACGACTCCTCCAAGCGGACAGGGTGCGAGAGCCGGAGCCTCGCATGTCCAACCGCGCAGGGGCAAACGGCCCGGAGTGTATGCCGCTCGGCCGGGTCGGGAAAGGGGCCCGGGTCCGGGTGAACGGGAGGTGAACGGCATACCATGCGCACCATGTCGAAATTCACCGCCAACGGCACCCGCAAGCTCGACACCGTCGTCTACGAGCGCGAGCTCAAGCGGCTCCAGGCGGAGCTGGTCACCATGCAGCAGTGGGTCATCGAGACCGGCAGTCGGCTCGTCGTCATCTGCGAGGGCCGGGACGCCGCCGGCAAGGGCTCGGCGATCAAGCGGATGACGGAGTACCTCAACCCCCGGCATGCCCGGATCGCCGCGTTGCCTGCGCCGACCGAGCGACAGAAGAGCCAGTGGTACTTCCAGCGCTACGTCGAGCACCTGCCGGCGGCCGGCGAGATCGTCATCTTCGACCGCTCCTGGTACAACCGGGCCGGCGTCGAGCGGGTCATGGGCTTCTGCAGCGACGTCGAGTACGCCCGCTTCCTGCGTCAGTGCCCGTCCTTCGAGCGGATGCTCATCGACGACGGCATCATGCTGCGCAAGTACTGGTTCTCGGTGAGCGATGTCGAGCAGGAGGCGCGGTTCCGCTCCCGTGCCAACGACCCCATGCGCCGGTGGAAGCTGTCGCCGATGGACATGCAGTCGATCACCCGGTGGGAGGACTACAGCCGGGCCAAGGACACCATGATGCAGTTCACGGACCTCGGTGACTCACCGTGGTACACGGTGGAGTCCGAGGACAAGAAGTCCAGTCGGCTCAACGTCATCGCGCACCTGCTCTCGACGGTCCCCTACGAGTCGCTGCACCCGACCCCGGTCGAGATCCCGCACCGCCCGGACGCCGTCGGCTATCACCGGCCGCCGCGGGAGTCCAACCGCTATGTGCCGGACCACGCCCACGCGCTGCGCGACGAGGGCGCGGCAGGCAAGGGCGACAAGAAGGGCAGGAAGAAGGACGGCAAGAAGGGCAAGGGCAGCGGGGAGATCACCGACACCGCCACGGCCGAGAAGACCGCACCGGCCGCCCCTGCGCCGGCCACGACGACCCCCGCGAAGGCGGCGTCCGCCAAGACTCCGGCAGCGACGTCGGCATCGGCACAGCAGGCCGCGCCCGCGACAAAGGCCGCGCCGACCAAGCGCGCTCCCGCACGCAAGGTGGCTTCCACTCAGACGGCTGCGCAGCCGGAGCCGTCGGCCCCCCCGGCCGACGCCCCGTCCGACAGCTGATCTCCGGCCCGACAGGTGGGGCCGCCCTCTGCGTCAGCCCCACCCCCCGGGTGCTCGGTCGCCACGGTCACCGTGCGCGCCCATGGACGAGTGGCGAAGCCCGTCCCGGCCTTCAGCGGTGCCGTTCTGCTGACAAAGAGCCGCCTGGCAGACGCCTGATACCGGTCCACCAGGCGGAATTCTCGGCGCCCGCCGGACGGAGCAGCTCTGACCCGAGCGGCTGACGCCAACGTCCCCGGCTACGATCGGCCGATGCCCGCCCCTCTCGCCGACCGACCTCGGCTGTCGGTGACGAGTGTGCGGGAGGCCGACGAGCTCGACCTCGCCGCGGACCCCACGCTGGCCGCGCGGCCCGACGAGATCGTCCTCGTCGTGGGCCAGCCGGTCCTTGGTCGCGCCCGCCTCGACTGCTCCTCCGGTATGCCGCGGCTGCTCGCCCACGAGGTCGCGCCCGGTCTGCCCGATCGTGACCGGGGCGACCTCGAGACGATGCTGCGCTTCGCGGCCGCCGGCCTGATCCGCGACGCCGGGGCGAGCGCACCGGGGGACGGCGAGCGGCCCCCACCGTCGCCGCGGGACGCGGTGAGCGTGCTGCCGCTGCGCGACGGGCCGGACGGGATCGAGGCCTTCGTCCAGCACCGCGTGGCGACGATGGACTTCGCGGCCGGAGCAGTCGTCTTCCCGGGCGGGCGCGTCGACCCGGGCGACCTGGCGGCCGGCACCGCGCTCACGATCGACCTGGCCGTGATCGACGCGCACGAGGCCGCCTGGCGGCATACGGCACCGTTGCCCGGCGGCGCCCGCACCCTGCTGGCCACTGCGTGCCGCGAGGTCGCCGAGGAGACCGGCGCGGTGCTCGACCCCAGCCGGCTGGTGCCGTGGGACGACTGGATCACGCCGGTCGGCTACCCGCGGCGCTTCGATGTGCGCTTCCTGCTGTATGCCGCCCCGCCGGCCGAACAGGCGGCCTTCGGGCACACGACGACCGAGGCGCACCGCTCGGAGTGGCTGCCCCTCGCCGAGATCGTCCGCGCCACCGAGGCCGGCCGGCTCGCGCTGCTGCCGCCGACCCGCACCCTCGTCGACGAGCTCTCGGCCCTGGCGTCGGTGGCCGCCGTGGTGGCCCTGCGGCCCACCGTCGTGGCTGTCGAGCACGACCTCACCCCACGTCGCCCGCGGCCGGCAGCAGGGGCGCGGGCGGGTGTCCGCGACGACGTCTAGGGTGGCGGCGAGATGACCACCGACCCCGCCCCCTCGCGGGCCGACGCCGTCCTCGCCGCGCTCGACCCTGAGCAGCGCGAGGTCGCCGCCAGCCCGCTCGGGCCGATGTGCGTGCTCGCCGGCGCGGGCACCGGCAAGACCCGGGCGATCACCCACCGGATCGCCTACGGCGTGCACTCCGGCGCCTACCAGCCGCAGCGGGTGCTCGCGGTCACCTTCACCGCTCGTGCTGCGGGCGAGTTGCGAACGCGGCTGCGTGAGCTCGGGGTCGCCGGTGTGCCCGCCCGCACCTTCCACGCCGCCGCGCTGCGCCAGCTGCACTACTTCTGGCCGCAGGCCGTCGGCGGCGGCGCGCCCGAGGTGCTCCCGAGCAAGGCGCCCGTCGTCGCCGAGTCGGTGTCGCGACTGCGCATGCAGTTCGACCGCACCGCGATCCGCGATCTCGCTGCCGAGATCGAGTGGGCCAAGGTCTCCCTGCTCACGCCCGACACGTATGCCGCGGCCGCCCGGCGCGCGGGTCGCTCGCCGGCCGGCATCGACGCCACGGCGATGGCCCGGGTGTGGGAGACCTACGAGGAGCGCAAGACCGAGCGCGGGGTCATCGACTTCGAGGACGTCCTGCTGCTCACGGCCGGCATCCTCGCCGAGCGTGAGGACATCGCCCGGGTCGTGCGCGAGCAGTATCGGCACTTCGTCGTCGACGAGTACCAGGACGTCAACGCGCTGCAGCAGCGCGTGCTCGAGCTGTGGCTCGGGGGCCGCGACGAGGTGTGCGTCGTCGGCGATCCGGCCCAGACGATCTACTCCTTCACCGGCGCCACCCCCGAGCACCTGCTCGCCTTCCCGCGCCGGCACGAGGGCACCCGCATCGTCCGGCTGGTCCGCAACTACCGGTCCTCACCGCAGGTCGTCGGCGCCGCCAACCTGCTGCTGCGCGCGGCGCCCCGCGGTGGGGGCGCGGCGATGCGCGGTGTCGTGACGGCCTCGTTGGCGCACGTCGACCTGCAGGCCCAGGGCGAGCCAGGACCGGCACCCAGGCTCACGGCATACAGCGACGACGTCGCCGAGGCGGCCGGCGTCGGCGAGGCGATCGCCGCCCTCGTGCGCGACGGGCGCCCGGCCGGCGAGATCGCCGTGCTCTTCCGCACCAACGCCCAGTCGGAGGCCGTCGAGCAGGCGCTCACCGAGCGCGAGGTGCCCTATCTCGTGCGCGGCGGCGAGCGCTTCTTCGCCCGCCAGGAGGTGCGCTCGGCGATCGTGCTGCTGCGCGGGGCGGTCCGCGGCGACGACGGCAGCCGCCCGCTCGGCGAGCTGGTGCGCGACGTGCTCACCGGCGCCGGGTGGTCGCCGACCCCACCGTCGGCCGGGGGAGCGGTGCGCGAGCGGTGGGAGAGTCTCGACGCGATCTGCCAGCTCGCCGACGGCCTGCTCGCCGCCGCGCCGGGCGCCCGGCTGCCCGACCTCGTGCGCGAGCTCGACGAGCGGGCCGCCGCCCAGCATGCCCCGGCGGTGCAGGGCGTGACCCTCGCCTCGCTGCACGCTGCGAAGGGTCTCGAGTGGGACACCGTCTTCCTGCTCGGCTGCTCCGACGGGCTGCTGCCGATCTCGCTCGCCGAGGGGCCGGCGGCCATCGAGGAGGAGCGCCGACTGCTCTATGTCGGGCTCACCCGCGCGCGCCGCGACCTGCGGCTGTCCTGGGCCGCGGCACGCAACCCGGGTGGTCGCCCGACCCGTCGGGTGTCGCGCTTCCTCTCCGCGCTCGCCCCGGTCCTCGGCGAGGGGGCGCGCTCGGAGCCAAGACGCTCGCGGACGGCCGACGGCGGCGCGGGCGCACGGGCGCCACGCCAGCCCGCCGCGCCGACGGTATGCCGCGGCTGCGGCGTCGAGCTCGTCACGGCGGCTGCCCGCAAGGTGGGTCGGTGCGCCGACTGCCCGCCGACCTACGACCCGGAGATCTTCGAGGGGCTGCGCGCGTGGCGGTCCGCCGTGGCCGGCGCCGCGAAGGTGCCTGCCTATGTCGTCTTCACCGACGCGACGCTCACGGCGATCGCCGAGCGCACCCCGTCGGCGCTCGGCCAGCTCGCCGCCGTCTCGGGGGTAGGGCCGGCCAAGCTCGACCGCTACGGCGCCTCGGTGCTCGCCGTCCTCGGCGGTGCCGACCCGGCGAGTGAGGCCGAGCGGACCGTCGCCCGCATTGCCGGCGAGTCGGCACAACCCGAGAGTTGAGCCGAGCGGCATACTCTCGCAACGAGATTCGCCATCCCTGGCGAGTTCCGGAATAAACCTCCGAAAAATGGTTGGCGCGCTCGTCGCCGGGGGTCTACCCTCGTGAAGCGCACCACCCATGGTCGACCGACCATGGCCGAGCCCGCAGACGAAAGGAGGGTGGCCTGATGGAGACCACGACGATGCTCGTGACGAGCCTCTCGCCGCACTGGCTGACGCCGGCGCGCGACCAAGTGGGACAGGACACCCGCCTCGGCGCGCACGCGTCGATCTGCGCGCTGCAGGGGAGCACTCTGCCCTCTGTCGGCACCTTCGCCATGAGCATCGCCCCGACCGGTCGCAAGACCGGAGTCGACGTCGTCTACGTCGTCGACCAGCAAGGTTCCGCCTCCCGGGAAGCCAGACCACCCGTCTAGCGCCAGCTAGCCACAGGTCTGCCTCCAGGCCGCGGAACCCACCCGGGATCCGCGGCCTTCGTGTTGTCACGAGGCCCTCGACCACACCGACCGGAACAGGCCCATCGTGCAGACCCAAGCAACACGCCAGATCGACCAGACCAGCCCCGACCGGGGCGACCGAGCAGAACCGGCAGCCGCAACCGCGGGATGCCGCATCGAGAGGGAGGTGACACCGGTGCAGCTGAGCGCACTCATCGACACGCAGACCGCAGCGATGTCCGCGGGCGGGGGCATCCCCTGCCGCGAGCACGTCGCAGACCTGTGGTTCGCCGAGCGCCCCGAGGACGTCGAGGCGGCCAAGGCGCTCTGCGTTCCCTGCCCCGCGCGCACCGCGTGCCTCGCCGGCGCCCTCGAGCGCCAGGAGCCGTGGGGCGTCTGGGGCGGGCAGCTGCTCGTCCAGGGCGCCATCGTCGCGCGCAAGCGGCCGCGTGGCCGCCCGCGCAAGAGCGACATCGTCGCCGCGTAACCGCACCGCACGCCCTCGCCGCACCGGCGCAGGGGGACGCGCGGGCGTCCCCCTGCTGGTCCGGGGGGCGCCCGCGGCGTCGGCGGCTCGCGGCCACCCGCCACAGGCTCGGCCCGTGGCAACCAGCACGACCCCATGCGATCGACCTCGATCGCCCAGGACACGATCGCTCGGATCCGTCCGAGCCGACAGGAGCATCATGTACAGCCCGCACAGCCTCGAGCTGGCTCAGGCTCGACAGGCGCAGCGCCTGCCGCGACAGCCCTCGGGCGTCCGGCGTGGGGCTCGCCTCGTCCAGCTGGAGCTGCGGCGTCGGCGCCAGCACCGCTGACCCGCGCGTCCCGATCGTCCAGCACGACCCACGCGGCCCTCGATCACCCGACCCCGGGAGATCGGGGGCCGCGCGGCATACAGTGACCGTCGTGAAGGCCGATCTGCACATCGCCCAGGACCCCGCCGCCGACGCTCTGCTGTCGAGCGACCCGTTCGCCCTGCTCGTGGGCATGCTCCTGGACCAGCAGTTCCCGATGGAGCGGGCCTTCGCCGGCCCGGCCAAGCTGGCCGAGCGCTTCGGCGGGCTCGACCCGGCGGCGATCGCCGGTGCCGACCCGGAGTCCTTCGCCGACCTGTGCGCGACGCCGCCGGCGATCCATCGCTACGCGCGCTCGATGGCGGCGCGGATCCAGGCGCTCGCCGCACACGTCATCGAGCACTACGACGGTCAGGCGGAGCGGCTCTGGACGACGACCGACGACGCCGCCGAGCTCGTCGCCCGGATCGAGGCGCTGCCGGGCTTCGGGGCGCAGAAGGCCCGGATCTTCGCCGCCCTGCTCGGCAAGCAGCTCGGCGTCCGCCCGCCGGGGTGGCGCGAGGCCATCGGCCCGTATGCCGTGGAGGGCACCTTCCGGTCGGTCGCTGACGTCGTCGACCCGGAGTCGCTCGCCAAGGTGCGGGAGTTCAAGAAGCTCGCCAAGGCGGCCGCGCGCGGCTGACGGCTGCCGGTCCAGTCCGGGCCTGCGGGCGATGGCCCACAACTCAGCCGTTCGTCTCTTGGCTCACCCCCGGACAGTCGGGGCACAATGGCCGGATGCCGCGTGCCCGTCGCCTGTCCCTGCTGCTCAGCGCCTGCCTGCTGCTGACCGTGGGCCTGGTAGGCGGTGCACCGCAGGCCGGTGCTGTCGCGGTCACCGAGGAGTATGCCGTCGACGCGGCCGGCTCGCTCACCCTCACCGGAGGCGGCTACGGCCACGGGCGGGGGATGTCGCAGTACGGCGCGCAGGGTGCGGCGCTGCAGGGGCTGACCAGCCAGCAGATCCTCGATTTCTACTACCCGGGCACGACGACGGGCTCCGCGCCGGCGACGATCAGGGTCAAGATCGACGACAAGACGTCCGGAGGACGGGTGGCCGTCAACGGCTCGGTGGCGGGGGCGGCATACGCAACCGACAGCGCGACCGGAGTGACCTGGTCCATCGGGTCACACGCATACCTGCAAGTGTCAAACCGCGCCGGTGCCACGACGGTCGAGGTGACCGACGGGCTCACCTACACGACGGCCCTCGGTGTCGCTGCCGGGGCGGTGCGGCTCGGCGTGACCAGTGGAGACCTGCGTGTCGTCTATGCCGATGGCTCGCTGCGCACCGTGCGCGGCACGGTCCGGGCTGCGGCCTCGACCTCGCCGGTCGGCTTCTACCCGGTCAACGACCTCGGGATGGACGACTACCTCGCCGGCGTCGTGCCGGCGGAGATGCCTGCCTCATGGCAGCCCGCCGCGCTGCAGGCCCAGGCGATCGCGGCGCGGACCTATGCCGCGGCATACGCACTGCGCAAGCCCAGCCCCGACTGGGACATCTGCGCGACGACGACGTGCCAGGTCTATCGCGGCAAGGATGCCGAGGCGAGCGGCTCGACTGCGGCCATCGTGGCGACCTCGGGGATGGTGCGGGTCTACGGCGGGGCGCTGATCAGCACTGAGTTCTCCTCGTCCAACGGGGGCTTCACCGCCTCCGGGGGCACGGCCTACACGCCGGCCAGGACCGACCCCTACGACGGCTTCAGCGGCAACCCGGTCCACCGCTGGACCGCGACCGTCACCCAGTCGCAGTTGCGCGCCGCCTTTCCGAGCGTCGGATCGGTGCTCTCGTTGCGGGTCACCAGTCGGGTGGGTGAAGGCCCTTGGGGCGGAAGGGTGCTCACCGCGACGGTTGTCGGTGCGGCCGGCACCCAGTCGCTCACCGGTGAGGGCGTGCGCACCGCGCTGGGCCTGCGCAGCACCCTCTTCACCGGTCCGATGACGGCGATCCTCGGCAAGTGGTCAGCGCTCGGCGGGGTCTCCTATCTCGGCGCCCCGACGTCGGGTGAGTATGCCATCGGGTCGATGAGGGCCCAGGACTTCGTCAACGGCACGCTCTACCTCACCTCGACCGGCGTGTGGTGCGTCTTCGGCGCGCTCAACACCCACTACCGCAGCACCGGTGGGCCTGCCCTGTGGGGTGTCCCGACCGCGGACAGCACCGGCGTCACCGGGGGAGCGGTGTCGACCTTCTCTGCGGGCCGGATCTACTGGTCCTCGGCCGCTGGCGCCGCTGGCATCCGTGGCGCCTTCCTGGCCCGCTTCGTCGGGCTTGGCGGGCTCAGTCTGCTCGGCTTCCCGACCGGCAACGAGGTGGCCACCTCCTACGGTTCGGCGCAGACCTTCCAGCGCGGCCAGCTGCACTGGAACGGCTCCGCAGCGCTCGCCGTCGTTGGCGCGATCCACAGCCGGTATGCCGCGCTTGGCGGCGCCGCCGTCTACGGCCCACCGGCAAGTGACGAGGTCGCGGACGGCACGGCTCGGATGCAGCCATTCACCCTCGGCCGGTTCTACTGGAGTCCGGCTGGTGGGGCCCACCCCGTGTTCGGCGCCGTGCTGTCGCGCTTTGTCGCCGACGGCACCGTCGCGGTCGATGGCGCCCCGACGACCGACGAAGCGCCGGTGGGCGCAGCGGTCGAGCAGGGGTTCACCGGCGCTCAGCTGTCCTGGTCGAGCGGCCGCGGCTCACGACGCGTCTACGGCGCGATCCGCGCGGCATACCTGCAGGCGGGCGGCTCCGCATCGCTCGGCTTGCCGCTCACGGAGGAGGCGCCCACCGCGACGGGGGCGCAACAGACCTTCGAGCGCGCGGTCATCGTCTGGAGCCCACAGACCGGGGCAGTCGTCACGCGGACCTGATGCCGACGTCGCCCCGGGAGCGCTGACCTACCTCACGACAGCCGGGCGAGCGTCCATGGTTGCCTCGACGAACCGGACCGTCCCTGCGGCCAAAGACACGGCAGTGGCGTCGGCGCGAGGACCGGTCCGAGCGCGAACGGCACAACCAGCTCACGTCGGAGCACGACGGTCACCTCGTGGCCGGCGAGGGAGACCGTGGCAGGCGAGCTGGCGTTGGCCCTTGTTGGTCAGATCGACGCACCTCAGGGTTGAGGTGCCAGGACGAAGTTCACGGTCGTCGGCGTGGTGACGGACGTCGTCGTGACACCCGTCGTGCCGGCGGGGGTCACGAACCCGGCGGCGGGATCCCAGGCGACATCTTGGAAGCACTCCGAGAGGTAGCCGGTGGCGCTGGTGCCGGAGGTCATGCGTGCGTCGACGCAGACCGTATAGGTGCCGGCGTCCAACCGCCCGATGACGAAGTGACCTTGGGAGTCAATCCACGAGCCCTGGAAGGATCCCCCACCGCCCGTCGGGAATGCGTACACGTCGCCGCCCGACAGGGATGCTCCAGCGGAGTCCGAGACCGTGCCGACGATGGCCAAGGCTGGTGCCAATGAGGCGTTGACAGTCGTCACGGTGCCGATCGAGGTTGTCACAGCAGTTGCCGTCGTCGTGTTGGCGGCGTCATTGAAGCACTCGTGCCGGAAGCCACCGGCCGGAGCCGTCCCGGTGGGTGCGTAGGCATCGAAGCAGATGACGTAGGAGCCTGCTGGAAGTCCCCGGACACTGTATGTCGATCCATTCGCGGAGACAGCCTGCAGGTAGGAGCCGGTGTTCGAGTAGATCGACACGTTGGTCCAGCCGATGGTCAGCCCTGGCGTGTCAGAGCTGAGTGTGCCGGTGAACCCGGCACCCACGGCTAGCTGCGCGTCCGCAGTCGTGAGACCGGTGACCGACAGAGCCGCCGCCCCTGCGGGTGGGTCGAGATTCCCTGGAGGCATCGCGACGTCGTTCCAGCACTCGGGCAGGTAGCCGCTCGGGCTGGACCCGCTCGCGTACTCGGTGGAGAAGCAGAGCCAGTAGGAGCCGGGTACAGGGGCCGACACCACGTAGCGACCGGCGCTGTCAGTGGTGGCCGTGGCCACCGTCAGCGAGTTGGACGCAGAGAGCCGTACGGTGACCGAGGCGATACCGGTGCCGTCAGGTGCGGTGACCCGACCCATGACTCCGGGGGTCGGCTCGAGCGGCAGGGTGACCAGCTGGAAGGAGCCTGCGGTGACGGCGACCGGCGTGGTGCCGGCGGGCGGTGGCGAGCCGGGGGACCACACGACGTCGTTATGGCACTCGGATCGGTAGCCCGTGGGCGAGCTGCCGCTGAATCCTGTTCCGCGGACGCAGACCACGTAGGACCCGGGCGCAAGTCCCGTCACCAGATACTGGCCGTCCTGCACGTAGGAGCTCACGACGAACGCGCCCGAGGTGTCGTAGACGGAGACCGAGCCATACCCACCGAGCGGGGTGCCGGTGGTATCGGTGACCTGGCCGCCGATGCCGCCCGCGCTGGCGAGGGCAGCGTTGGCCGTCGTGGTCGACCCGGCCGTGACAACGACCGGTGTGGGTGCGCCGGTGACCGGCACATTGTTCCAGCACTCCTCGACGTGCCCCGTGTCCGCGGTGACGACCTCGTCGAAGCAGACCGTGTAGGTGTCCGCCGGCAGCCCGGCCACGAGATAGCGGCCGTCGGCTCCCACCGACACCTGCTGCCACAGTCCCGCGGCCGACGAGACCGTGACTCGGGCTTGGGGAAGCGGAAGGGTGCCGTCGGTGACCTGACCGGCGATCGCGCCTCCCGCCGCGAGGACGACATTGACGGTGCTGGTGCCCGCGACCGGCGGAGTGACAGTGGTCACCGTGGCCGGCGGGGTGACCCCGTCCCACGGCTGATTGTCATAGCACTCCGGGGCGTAGCCGGTAGGCGACAGGCCGGTAGCGCTGACGCCGCCGACGCACACGGCATACGGCGCGCTGCGCAGCCCCGTCACGCGGAAGGTGCCGTCCAGCTTGGTCGATCCGGACGTCACAGCGTTGCCCATGGCATCGAAGGCGGTCACCTGGACCCCACCGATGGGGCGACTTCCGTCGGTGACCTGTCCAGCGATGACGGAACCAGCGGTGAGCTGGGCGTCGATGGTCGGGACGACGCTCGTGCCCGTGACGCTGACCGGCGTCGCGCTCGCCTGGTCAGCGGCGTCGTTCCAGCATTCGTTGAGATAGCCCGTGAGCGAGCTCACGTTGTCGGCCGAGAAGCAGACGACATAGCTGCCCGGGCGCCGGCCGAACGTGTAGGCCCCGGTCGCCGATGTCGTCGCACTGCCCTGGTAGTAGCCGTTGCTTGCGTCGTAGGCCGTCACCCATACCCCGGCGATCCCAGATCCGGTCGTCGTGGTGACCTTTCCGGAGATCCCGCCCCCAGGCGCCAAGGATGCGTTGACCGTCGTGATGGCGTTGGCGGCAACCGAGACGGCGGTGGATCCTGCGGGCACGGGTCCGCCGGATGCGCCGTCCCAGGGCCGATCGTTGTGACACTCGGCGGCGAAGCCGGTCGCCGAGGTGGTGCCGCCGCTGGCGTAGTGGCCATCGAAGCACACGTAGTAGGCGCCGCCGCCCGTGAGGCCGGTGGCGGTGTAGCTGCCGTTCGCGTCCGTCGACGCGTACCTCACCGGATTGCCGGCTCCGTTGCGGATGACGACTGACACGCCCGCCAGAGGGTTACCCGCGGTGCTGGTGACGGTCCCGCCGATGCCCGTGGTCGTCGGAGACGGTGCCAACGGGGACTGTCCCAGGAACGGTGTAAACGGCTCGACGCGCCGGCGTGGCTGGCGG
>ERZ795053.6206-NODE-6206-length-11996-cov-4.038355_pt1 | contig 11996 bp, 3 predicted proteins | sample MGYA00375137_ERZ795053 | MGnify/ENA primary metagenome ERZ795053 (study PRJEB30182, sample SAMN05720284) | activated sludge metagenome | isolation source: Anaerobic digester | place: Hong Kong | collected 2014-12-17 ... | reverse complement strand
GGGCTTAGCCCGGCGATCTCAATCGATCAAAAAGGAACCACTCACAATCCGCGTTCAACCGTGGGGACGGTTACGGAGATCTACGATTATCTGCGTTTGCTGTACGCTCGCGTGGGAACGCCCCACTGCCCCAATTGCGGCCGCGAGGTCAACGTCCAAACCAGCCAACAAATTGTCGATGCAATTTTGGGCAAACCCGACGGCAGCCGGGTGATGATTATGGCCCCATTGGTGCGCGATCGAAAAGGCGAGCATCGGGCGGTCTTTGAAGAAATCCGCAAGTCCGGCTTTGTCCGAGTGCGGGTGGATGGAACCATATATGATCTCGATGAAAAAATCGAGATGGAGCCGTACAAACTCCACACCATCGAAGCGGTGGTTGACCGGCTGATCATTCGCCATCCCGATGGTGACAATAACGCCGAACTCAACGAAGACGCCGCCCGCCTGGCCGACTCGGTCGAGACGGCTATTAAGCTGGGCAACGGCACCATGATTGTCCACGATGTGACCCATCGCGACAAGGCCTGGGATAAACTGTTTAGCGAAAATTTCGCCTGTCTACACTGCGGCACCAACCTGCCGGAAATAGAACCCCGTACGTTCAGCTTCAACAGCCCTCACGGCGCCTGCCCCGCTTGCGATGGTCTCGGCGTACGCACTGAACTTGATCCGGATTTAATCCTCAATCTCGACCGGACGCTGGAGACGGGGGCTATTCGACCCTGGGCCAAAATGAGCCGGGGTAGTAAGCAGGGCTATTACGCCCAACTGATCAAAGCCGTAGCCAACTTTTACAAGCTGCCGCTGGACGCGCCGCTGTCCGAATTTTCACCGACGCAGCGCGATCTCATTCTCTACGGCGGCAAGCCTGACGAAAAAATCACGTTGAGCTATCGCAACGCCAGCGGCGAACAGCGTTCCTACAGCACCCCATTTGAGGGCGTCATTCCTAACTTGCAGCGGCGCTATAAAGATGCCAACAGCGCCGACAACTACGAAGAGATTGAGAAATATATGTCGAGCCGGACTTGCCCGGCCTGCAACGGCCACCGCCTGCGGCCGGAAGCGATGGCCGTAACCATTTTGGGCATGGGTATCCACGAGGTCAGCGACCTATCCATTACCGATGGTTTGCATTGGTTTGATGGGTTAGACGCCGCAAACAGCCCAAACTCAAACGGCAGCGATGCACCGCCGGCGGACGTCCTGACATCGCGCCAACTGCTCATCGCCCGGCCCATTCTCAAAGAGATCACCGCCCGACTCCGCTTTATGCAAGATGTAGGACTCAATTATCTAACCCTCAGCCGGGCCGCCAACTCTCTCTCCGGCGGCGAGGCTCAACGCATTCGGCTGGCCACGCAGATCGGGTCGCAGTTGATGGGCTGTCTCTACATTCTTGACGAGCCGAGCATCGGTTTGCACCAGCGCGACAACGAGCGCCTCATTAAAACTCTGGAAGGGCTGCGCAACTTAGGCAACACGGTGCTGGTGGTTGAGCACGATGAAGATACCATGCACCGGGCCGATTGGATCATCGATATGGGGCCGGGAGCCGGCAAACACGGCGGCGAGGTGGTCTGGTCGGCCGATCGCGACAGCTTTTTAAAGGAAAGCACCTCCCTGACCGCTCTATATCTACGCGGCGACCGGCGCATTCCCGTGCCGATCCGTCGCCGCGACGGCAACGGCAAGTTTATTGTGGTCAAGGGCGCAAAAGAGAACAACCTCAAAAATATCGAGGCCAAATTTCCGTTGGGTAAATTTATCTGCGTGACCGGGGTCAGCGGCAGCGGCAAAAGCACGTTGGTGCTGGAAACCCTGCATCGCAAGCTCGATCAACTGTTGTACCGGGCTACTGCCAAACCAGGTCGGCATGACGCCATCGAAGGCATCGAGTACATCGACAAAGTCATCGACATCGATCAGAGTCCCATTGGCCGGACGCCTCGCAGTAATCCGGCCACGTACACCGCCCTATTCGGGCCGCTACGCGAACTTTATGCTAGCCTGCCGGAAAGCAAACTGCGCGGTTACAAAGCCGGACGCTTCAGTTTCAACGTCAAAGGGGGTCGTTGTGAGGCTTGCCAGGGCGACGGCATTATCAAAATTGAGATGCAATTTTTGCCCGATGTCTATATCCCTTGCGATGTCTGCCACGGCAAACGGTACAATCGCGAAACGCTTCAGATAAAGTATCGCAACAAATCGATTGCTGAAGTGCTGGCCATGACCGTTGATGAGGGCATCGACTTTTTCTCCAACATCCCGGCCATCCGGCGCAAACTGGAGACCCTGCACGATGTGGGCCTGGGTTATATCACCCTGGGCCAGCCGGCCACCACGCTCTCCGGCGGTGAAGCCCAACGCATCAAACTGTCAAAAGAGTTAAGCCGTCGCTCAACCGGCCGAACCCTGTACATTTTAGACGAGCCGACCACCGGCCTCCATTTCGCCGACATCGAACGGCTGCTGGCCGTCCTCAACCGGCTGGTTGATGCCGGCAACACGGTGCTGGTCATCGAGCATAATTTGGATGTGATCAAGTGCGCCGATTGGATCATCGATATTGGGCCGGAAGGCGGCCACGGCGGCGGTCGCATTGTGGCCGCCGGTACTCCAGAGCAAATTGCAGCCAGCCCCGACAGCCACACCGGCCGCTGGCTCCGTCGAACGCTAGAGTCGGCGGGGTAGTAGATGGTTAGTTAGTTAGTTAGTTAGTTAGTTAGTTAGTTGGTTGGTTGGTTGGTTGGTTGGTTTCCAGTCAACTATCTAACCAGCCAACTATCCAACTATCCCACTATCCATCCCACTACTTTAGGAGAAACAAACTGGCGATACAAATTTTGACGGCTGGGGGTATCATCCTTACTGTCGCGATGTTCATCTATGTCATGGTAGCGGCGGTCTATATCATCATGGAAAATCGCAGCCCGCAATCGACCTTTGCCTGGCTGTTTTTGTTTATTACCCTACCCATCATCGGATTTATCGTCTACATTTTCTTCGGCCACGGCTGGCGAGCGTTCAGTCAGGAAAACAAGATTGCCCGCCATGAATTGGGCAATGAGTTTATGCAGGATTTGGGGGATTTGCTCCGGCGACAACGTGAGTATGTTGAGCGCATCGCTAAAGAAAAACCGGCCTCCGCCCGCCAGAAACTGCTGCGATTGACCAACAAGAATTCCAGTTCCATTTTAACCGGTTATAACGATGTAGAGATTCTGCAAGATGCCCGCCAGAAATACCCCCGCCTGCTGGCCGATATCAAAGCCGCCCAACACTCAATTCACCTCAACTACTATATCTGGACCGAAGACGCCTTTACGCTGCAAATTAAAGACGCCCTCATCGAGCGCGCTCAGGCGGGGGTTGAGGTGCGCTGCTTGTACGACACCTCCGGCGGGACGATGAGCCGCCAATATCTACAAGACCTAACCGACAACGGCGTTGAGATTCACCCCTATCTTGATTACCGCTACCTGACCACGCTGCACACCATCAATTATCGCAGCCACCGCAAGATCGCCGTGATTGACGGCAAGATTGGCTATGTGGGCGGCTTGAACCTGGACGTCGAGCAGATCGAAACGCCGGCGTTCGACACCTGGCGGGACACCCACCTGCGACTGGTGGGCGAAGCCGCCTGGGCGCTGCAAGCCAGCTTTGTCATCAGTTGGTTCAACACCACCGGACAAAAAGTCACCGGCCGGCCCTATTATGCACCGGTCGAAACAAAAAACTTTCTGCCGGTGCAGATTACGCAGGGCGGCCCGGACTCCCAGTGGAAAGCCATCCGCCAGATCTATTTCTTGATGATCATGTCGGCCGAGAACAAAATTTATTTGCAGTCGCCTTTTTTCGTCCCGGACGAAAGTATTCTGGAAGCCCTCAAAGCGGCGGCGCTGGCCGGGATCGATGTCCGGCTGATGTTCACCCCCCGAGGCTCCACCTATCAGATCCCCTATCGAGCAGCCCACACCTATTTCCAGGAAGTGGTCGAAGCCGGCGCCAAAGTGTACCTGTACCAGGCCGGTTATTTCCACCCGAAGACGCTCAACATCGACAACGCCGTCGTCTCGATCGGCACGGCCAATATGGATATTCGCAGCTTTGCCCTGAATTACGAAACCGTGGCGATTGTCTATGACGAAGGCAGAGCCAAACAGTTGGAAGCCCAATTCTTAGAAGATATGAAGCACTGCACGGAATGGACCCTCGAAGCGTATGAGAAAACGCCCCCGTTTCGCCGTTTTGTCGATTCCATTTATCGTCTGGCTTCGCCGATATTGTAGCCTCAAACCATGCCGATTTTCGAACACCATTTTACCGTCAATGGCCCGCTGGCGCGGGTCGTCAATTTCCACCGCGATCCGCACATCCTCAAGCGGCTCACCCCACCGCCGCTGATCATCCAAATCCACCGCTTCGAGCCGCTGGCCGAAGGCTCCATCGCCGATTTCACGCTCTGGTTCGGCCCGCTGCCCATTCACTGGGTGGCCGTCCACCAGAATGTCGATTTCCCCCACAGCTTCACCGATATTCAACGCGAAGGCCCGCTCAAATCTTGGCGGCACACCCACTCATTTATCCCCATTAGCGATAACCTCACCCGCGTCAATGATGTCATTGAATTTGAGCATGAGGCCGGCCCAAAAGGGCTGCTCAGCCGCTTACTTTTTCCCAAGTCCGCGCTTAAGACGCTGTTTTTCTATCGCCAAGCCGTGACGCGCTATATGGTTGAGGCATCAGCAGCAAATAACTAATAGTTGACTTTCCATTAAATGGTGCTATGATCTCGCAAAGTAAGCAATAACTAATTCTAAAAATCATTTTGTGGCCGCGAAGCCCTCATATTGAAGCCAACCGCTTTGATTGAGGGCTTTTTGTTTGGCGGGAAAGGGCAAACAACTAGCGAATCAATGAACTTAATATCTACCTCAACGTGGCAATAACATCATCGCTGATGCGCTGTTGCCAGCAGTAGTCGGGCCGCTGCTGCCCTATCCCTGTCGATAGGCCGGGCGATTAACGCCTTGGGTCGTGCCGCTTTTTCTATTGGTGCGAGGTTAAATACGGAGGTTAAAAACAAATCCTTATGGATCAATTACAAACAGATGTCGCCAGTCTAACGATATCGGCGAATATTCTTTGGGTACTGATAGCCGGCTTCTTGGTATTTTTCATGCAAGCCGGTTTTGCGTTGGTCGAAACGGGTTTTACCCAGGCCAAAAATGTGGCGCACACCATGATGATGAATATGATGGTTTTTTGCATTGGGGCCATTGGTTACTGGATTTGCGGCTTTGCCTTCCAGTTTGGGGCCGTGAATCACACCTACCCGGTCACGGCCATTAGCGCCGGTCAGAGTTCGCCCACCTGGGCCTTCTCGCCCGTGACGTTAGGCGCGTGGGGCGATAGCCTCTCCACCGGCCTGCGGTTAGGCGAACAGTGGGGCCTGATCGGTCTGTCCGGCTTCTTTTTGCAGGGCGTGACGTTAGGCGCGGCCGGTATCTTTGCCTTTTTCATATTCCAGATGGTCTTTATGGATACCGCGGCCACCATCCCCACCGGCTCCGGAGCCGAACGCATTAAGTTCATCGGCTTTGTGCTGATGGGCTTTTGGGTCAGCATGCTCATTTATCCGATTATCGGCAACTGGGTCTGGGGCGGCGGCTGGCTGGCCAACCTGGGCCGCACGTTGGGGTTAGGCAACGGCGCGGTGGACTTTGCCGGTTCCGGCGTGGTCCATATGACCGGCGGGGCCGTTGGACTGGCCATCGCGTTGGTGCTGGGGCCACGGCTGGGCCGCTTCAATAAAGATGGCACCGCCAACGCCATCCCCGGCCACAACATCCCGATGGGGATTTTAGGCACGGTTATCCTCTTTTTTGGCTGGTTTGGCTTCAACCCCGGCTCGGCTTTAGGTATCCAGGGCGCGTTTATCAACCTGGTCTCGCTGGCCGCAGCCAATACGCTAATGGCCGGAGCCGCCGGCGGCTCCGGCCATTAGCGTATTGGCTGCGGCCAGCGAGACCAGGTTGATAAACGCGCCCTGGATACCTAAAGCCGAGCCGGGGTTGAAGCCAAACCAGCCAAAAAAGAGGATAACCGTGCCTAAAATCCCCATCGGGATGTTGTGGCCGGGGATGGCGTTGGCGGTGCCATCTTTATTGAAGCGGCCCAGCCGTGGCCCCAGCACCAACGCGATGGCCAGTCCAACGGCCCCGCCGGTCATATGGACCACGCCGGAACCGGCAAAGTCCACCGCGCCGTTGCCTAACCCCAACGTGCGGCCCAGGTTGGCCAGCCAGCCGCCGCCCCAGACCCAGTTGCCGATAATCGGATAAATGAGCATGCTGACCCAAAAGCCCATCAGCACAAAGCCGATGAACTTAATGCGTTCGGCTCCGGAGCCGGTGGGGATGGTGGCCGCGGTATCCATAAAGACCATCTGGAATATGAAAAAGGCAAAGATACCGGCCGCGCCTAACGTCACGCCCTGCAAAAAGAAGCCGGACAGACCGATCAGGCCCCACTGTTCGCCTAACCGCAGGCCGGTGGAGAGGCTATCGCCCCACGCGCCTAACGTCACGGGCGAGAAGGCCCAGGTGGGCGAACTCTGACCGGCGCTAATGGCCGTGACCGGGTAGGTGTGATTCACGGCCCCAAACTGGAAGGCAAAGCCGCAAATCCAGTAACCAATGGCCCCAATGCAAAAAACCATCATATTCATCATCATGGTGTGCGCCACATTTTTGGCCTGGGTAAAACCCGTTTCGACCAACGCAAAACCGGCTTGCATGAAAAATACCAAGAAGCCGGCTATCAGTACCCAAAGAATATTCGCCGATATCGTTAGACTGGCGACATCTGTTTGTAATTGATCCATAAGGATTTGTTTTTAACCTCCGTATTTAACCTCGCACCAATAGAAAAAGCGGCACGACCCAAGGCGTTAATCGCCCGGCCTATCGACAGGGATAGGGCAGCAGCGGCCCGACTACTGCTGGCAACAGCGCATCAGCGATGATGTTATTGCCACGTTGAGGTAGATATTAAGTTCATTGATTCGCTAGTTGTTTGCCCTTTCCCGCCAAACAAAAAGCCCTCAATCAAAGCGGTTGGCTTCAATATGAGGGCTTCGCGGCCACAAAATGATTTTTAGAATTAGTTATTGCTTACTTTGCGAGATCATAGCACCATTTAATGGAAAGTCAACTATTAGTTATTTGCTGCTGATGCCTCAACCATATAGCGCGTCACGGCTTGGCGATAGAAAAACAGCGTCTTAAGCGCGGACTTGGGAAAAAGTAAGCGGCTGAGCAGCCCTTTTGGGCCGGCCTCATGCTCAAATTCAATGACATCATTGACGCGGGTGAGGTTATCGCTAATGGGGATAAATGAGTGGGTGTGCCGCCAAGATTTGAGCGGGCCTTCGCGTTGAATATCGGTGAAGCTGTGGGGGAAATCGACATTCTGGTGGACGGCCACCCAGTGAATGGGCAGCGGGCCGAACCAGAGCGTGAAATCGGCGATGGAGCCTTCGGCCAGCGGCTCGAAGCGGTGGATTTGGATGATCAGCGGCGGTGGGGTGAGCCGCTTGAGGATGTGCGGATCGCGGTGGAAATTGACGACCCGCGCCAGCGGGCCATTGACGGTAAAATGGTGTTCGAAAATCGGCATGGTTTGAGGCTACAATATCGGCGAAGCCAGACGATAAATGGAATCGACAAAACGGCGAAACGGGGGCGTTTTCTCATACGCTTCGAGGGTCCATTCCGTGCAGTGCTTCATATCTTCTAAGAATTGGGCTTCCAACTGTTTGGCTCTGCCTTCGTCATAGACAATCGCCACGGTTTCGTAATTCAGGGCAAAGCTGCGAATATCCATATTGGCCGTGCCGATCGAGACGACGGCGTTGTCGATGTTGAGCGTCTTCGGGTGGAAATAACCGGCCTGGTACAGGTACACTTTGGCGCCGGCTTCGACCACTTCCTGGAAATAGGTGTGGGCTGCTCGATAGGGGATCTGATAGGTGGAGCCTCGGGGGGTGAACATCAGCCGGACATCGATCCCGGCCAGCGCCGCCGCTTTGAGGGCTTCCAGAATACTTTCGTCCGGGACGAAAAAAGGCGACTGCAAATAAATTTTGTTCTCGGCCGACATGATCATCAAGAAATAGATCTGGCGGATGGCTTTCCACTGGGAGTCCGGGCCGCCCTGCGTAATCTGCACCGGCAGAAAGTTTTTTGTTTCGACCGGTGCATAATAGGGCCGGCCGGTGACTTTTTGTCCGGTGGTGTTGAACCAACTGATGACAAAGCTGGCTTGCAGCGCCCAGGCGGCTTCGCCCACCAGTCGCAGGTGGGTGTCCCGCCAGGTGTCGAACGCCGGCGTTTCGATCTGCTCGACGTCCAGGTTCAAGCCGCCCACATAGCCAATCTTGCCGTCAATCACGGCGATCTTGCGGTGGCTGCGATAATTGATGGTGTGCAGCGTGGTCAGGTAGCGGTAATCAAGATAGGGGTGAATCTCAACGCCGTTGTCGGTTAGGTCTTGTAGATATTGGCGGCTCATCGTCCCGCCGGAGGTGTCGTACAAGCAGCGCACCTCAACCCCCGCCTGAGCGCGCTCGATGAGGGCGTCTTTAATTTGCAGCGTAAAGGCGTCTTCGGTCCAGATATAGTAGTTGAGGTGAATTGAGTGTTGGGCGGCTTTGATATCGGCCAGCAGGCGGGGGTATTTCTGGCGGGCATCTTGCAGAATCTCTACATCGTTATAACCGGTTAAAATGGAACTGGAATTCTTGTTGGTCAATCGCAGCAGTTTCTGGCGGGCGGAGGCCGGTTTTTCTTTAGCGATGCGCTCAACATACTCACGTTGTCGCCGGAGCAAATCCCCCAAATCCTGCATAAACTCATTGCCCAATTCATGGCGGGCAATCTTGTTTTCCTGACTGAACGCTCGCCAGCCGTGGCCGAAGAAAATGTAGACGATAAATCCGATGATGGGTAGGGTAATAAACAAAAACAGCCAGGCAAAGGTCGATTGCGGGCTGCGATTTTCCATGATGATATAGACCGCCGCTACCATGACATAGATGAACATCGCGACAGTAAGGATGATACCCCCAGCCGTCAAAATTTGTATCGCCAGTTTGTTTCTCCTAAAGTAGTGGGATGGATAGTGGGATAGTTGGATAGTTGGCTGGTTAGATAGTTGACTGGAAACCAACCAACCAACCAACCAACCAACTAACTAACTAACTAACTAACTAACTAACTAACCATCTACTACCCCGCCGACTCTAGCGTTCGACGGAGCCAGCGGCCGGTGTGGCTGTCGGGGCTGGCTGCAATTTGCTCTGGAGTACCGGCGGCCACAATGCGACCGCCGCCGTGGCCGCCTTCCGGCCCAATATCGATGATCCAATCGGCGCACTTGATCACATCCAAATTATGCTCGATGACCAGCACCGTGTTGCCGGCATCAACCAGCCGGTTGAGGACGGCCAGCAGCCGTTCGATGTCGGCGAAATGGAGGCCGGTGGTCGGCTCGTCTAAAATGTACAGGGTTCGGCCGGTTGAGCGACGGCTTAACTCTTTTGACAGTTTGATGCGTTGGGCTTCACCGCCGGAGAGCGTGGTGGCCGGCTGGCCCAGGGTGATATAACCCAGGCCCACATCGTGCAGGGTCTCCAGTTTGCGCCGGATGGCCGGGATGTTGGAGAAAAAGTCGATGCCCTCATCAACGGTCATGGCCAGCACTTCAGCAATCGATTTGTTGCGATACTTTATCTGAAGCGTTTCGCGATTGTACCGTTTGCCGTGGCAGACATCGCAAGGGATATAGACATCGGGCAAAAATTGCATCTCAATTTTGATAATGCCGTCGCCCTGGCAAGCCTCACAACGACCCCCTTTGACGTTGAAACTGAAGCGTCCGGCTTTGTAACCGCGCAGTTTGCTTTCCGGCAGGCTAGCATAAAGTTCGCGTAGCGGCCCGAATAGGGCGGTGTACGTGGCCGGATTACTGCGAGGCGTCCGGCCAATGGGACTCTGATCGATGTCGATGACTTTGTCGATGTACTCGATGCCTTCGATGGCGTCATGCCGACCTGGTTTGGCAGTAGCCCGGTACAACAGTTGATCGAGCTTGCGATGCAGGGTTTCCAGCACCAACGTGCTTTTGCCGCTGCCGCTGACCCCGGTCACGCAGATAAATTTACCCAACGGAAATTTGGCCTCGATATTTTTGAGGTTGTTCTCTTTTGCGCCCTTGACCACAATAAACTTGCCGTTGCCGTCGCGGCGACGGATCGGCACGGGAATGCGCCGGTCGCCGCGTAGATATAGAGCGGTCAGGGAGGTGCTTTCCTTTAAAAAGCTGTCGCGATCGGCCGACCAGACCACCTCGCCGCCGTGTTTGCCGGCTCCCGGCCCCATATCGATGATCCAATCGGCCCGGTGCATGGTATCTTCATCGTGCTCAACCACCAGCACCGTGTTGCCTAAGTTGCGCAGCCCTTCCAGAGTTTTAATGAGGCGCTCGTTGTCGCGCTGGTGCAAACCGATGCTCGGCTCGTCAAGAATGTAGAGACAGCCCATCAACTGCGACCCGATCTGCGTGGCCAGCCGAATGCGTTGAGCCTCGCCGCCGGAGAGAGAGTTGGCGGCCCGGCTGAGGGTTAGATAATTGAGTCCTACATCTTGCATAAAGCGGAGTCGGGCGGTGATCTCTTTGAGAATGGGCCGGGCGATGAGCAGTTGGCGCGATGTCAGGACGTCCGCCGGCGGTGCATCGCTGCCGTTTGAGTTTGGGCTGTTTGCGGCGTCTAACCCATCAAACCAATGCAAACCATCGGTAATGGATAGGTCGCTGACCTCGTGGATACCCATGCCCAAAATGGTTACGGCCATCGCTTCCGGCCGCAGGCGGTGGCCGTTGCAGGCCGGGCAAGTCCGGCTCGACATATATTTCTCAATCTCTTCGTAGTTGTCGGCGCTGTTGGCATCTTTATAGCGCCGCTGCAAGTTAGGAATGACGCCCTCAAATGGGGTGCTGTAGGAACGCTGTTCGCCGCTGGCGTTGCGATAGCTCAACGTGATTTTTTCGTCAGGCTTGCCGCCGTAGAGAATGAGATCGCGCTGCGTCGGTGAAAATTCGGACAGCGGCGCGTCCAGCGGCAGCTTGTAAAAGTTGGCTACGGCTTTGATCAGTTGGGCGTAATAGCCCTGCTTACTACCCCGGCTCATTTTGGCCCAGGGTCGAATAGCCCCCGTCTCCAGCGTCCGGTCGAGATTGAGGATTAAATCCGGATCAAGTTCAGTGCGTACGCCGAGACCATCGCAAGCGGGGCAGGCGCCGTGAGGGCTGTTGAAGCTGAACGTACGGGGTTCTATTTCCGGCAGGTTGGTGCCGCAGTGTAGACAGGCGAAATTTTCGCTAAACAGTTTATCCCAGGCCTTGTCGCGATGGGTCACATCGTGGACAATCATGGTGCCGTTGCCCAGCTTAATAGCCGTCTCGACCGAGTCGGCCAGGCGGGCGGCGTCTTCGTTGAGTTCGGCGTTATTGTCACCATCGGGATGGCGAATGATCAGCCGGTCAACCACCGCTTCGATGGTGTGGAGTTTGTACGGCTCCATCTCGATTTTTTCATCGAGATCATATATGGTTCCATCCACCCGCACTCGGACAAAGCCGGACTTGCGGATTTCTTCAAAGACCGCCCGATGCTCGCCTTTTCGATCGCGCACCAATGGGGCCATAATCATCACCCGGCTGCCGTCGGGTTTGCCCAAAATTGCATCGACAATTTGTTGGCTGGTTTGGACGTTGACCTCGCGGCCGCAATTGGGGCAGTGGGGCGTTCCCACGCGAGCGTACAGCAAACGCAGATAATCGTAGATCTCCGTAACCGTCCCCACGGTTGAACGCGGATTGTGAGTGGTTCCTTTTTGATCGATTGAGATCGCCGGGCTAAGCCC
>ERZ795053.6204-NODE-6204-length-11997-cov-85.799029_pt1 | contig 11997 bp, 11 predicted proteins | sample MGYA00375137_ERZ795053 | MGnify/ENA primary metagenome ERZ795053 (study PRJEB30182, sample SAMN05720284) | activated sludge metagenome | isolation source: Anaerobic digester | place: Hong Kong | collected 2014-12-17 ... | reverse complement strand
CCGCGCCGTACCCACTGGCCGGGCGAAAAGCGCGGTTTTTTTTCGCGCTCCGCGCTGGCTGCATTGCGAGAGTTGGCATTGAAGCGGGAAGACATGCGATGCTGAGTAAAGCACGATGGGTTGAACCTTGAACCGCCGGCCCGTGGATTCCTGGAGGATGTTTTGTAACCACTGGGCTTGGGCCTTGGCTTGTACGATCGGATCGCGGTCGGGGACGTGGCCCGCCACAGTGACGTGCTCGCCGTCATACAGGATCTCGGGCTTGCCCTTGGCGGGCTTGTGATAGGTCTTGGTTTCGACCGTGAAGAGACCGGCCTCGCCAACCAAAACATGGTCTACGTTGAAGCCGTCGCCGATGAGATCGTGCAGCACCCGATAACCGCGCATCCGCAAGGCTTCCAAGAATTGGCCCACCGCTCGCTCGCCATCCCGCGCCAGGCGCAATTGCCGCAGCTTGCGCCGGAGGACGAACAGCTTGCGGGCAACATAGAGGATAACCACGACCGTTATCACGGTGTACAAAAGTGGCTGAGGTGGAAGGTTCAACCACCACCGTAACCACTCCATCAAAGTGATCGCCAGCAAAAACATCGCAACCATGAAATAACTGAGCATATCCTCATCAAGGACGCGGTTGATTTCCTCGTCGAGCGATTGGCCGGGATTGCGCAGCGGCGGCGCGGTCAAGGGTGAGCGGGTGTCGGAGGCGTCATGATTGGCCATGATTGGGTAGCTCGGGGGTTGACCTTCAGGAAATCCGATTTTACGATAAATCGTAAAATCTCAAACACGGAAATCCGATGATCCTAGCGTTCCTGAACCAGAAAGGCGGCGTGGGTAAAACCACCCTGGCCGTTCACGTTGCAGCGGCGCTGGCGCGGAACGGCGCGCGGGTGTTGCTGATCGACGCCGATCCCCAAGGCAGCGCTCTCGACTGGGCGGCATGTCGGACGGTGGACCCCCTGTTCCCGGTCATCGGCTTGCCCAAGCCGAAACTGCACAAGGAAGTCCCGGCCCACACCTCGCATTACGACCACATCCTCATTGACGGCCCGCCGCGCGTGAACGAGTTGGCCCGGTCGGCGATCATGGCGGCGGATTTGGTGGTGATCCCCGTGCAGCCATCGCCCTACGATGTGTGGGCGGCCAAGGACATTGTGGACCTGATCGGGGAGGCCGCAACCTACCGGGAAAGCATTAAAAGCGTGTTTGTGATTAATCGTAGAATCGTAAACACGGCAATCGGGCGGGACGTGACCGAGGCCCTCGCGGGCTACGCCATTCCAGTGGTGACAACGACCATCGGGCAGCGGGTGGCTTTCGCCGAGAGTGCGGCGAACGGCAGCACGGTGCTGGAGAACGATCCCACCAGTTTGGCGAGCCGGGAGATCATCGCCCTGGTCGAGGAACTGTTGGGGCGGATGACCAAGAACGAGACGGCAACATGAGCAAGAAAGTAGCTTTCGGAGCCCGGCCCAGCGCGGTGCGGGCGGACGCCTCCAAGGCGGATGAATGGGTGAACAACCGTGACCCCGAAGCCATGAAGCGGCTGACCATCGATGTGCCGGCCAGCCTGCACGCCCGGATCAAAAGCCAGTGCGCCCTCCGAGGCGTAAAGATGGCGGATGAGGTGCGGGAGTTGCTGGAGAAGCATTTTCAGAAATCGTAAATACGATGATCAGTAAAATCGTATTTATTATCAGTAATCGGATTCGATCATGACCCAGGCCCTCCCCAAGGGCGGCAACGCCGCTATCGCTCAGGCCGATCCAACCGCCCGCGCACTCTTCGTTGGTCTGAGCTGGGAAGCGCCGCCCGCCATGTCGTCCGTGGTCATCGATGCGAGTGTTTTCCTGCTCAATGCCGATGGTGTCGTGCGTGATGACAGTGATTTTGTGTTCTACAACCAGGAAGCTGACATCAGCGGCGCGGTGTACCGGCTGCCCACCGATGAATTGGACCGCACCCAAGATCAAGATGGTTTCGTCGTTGTCCTGTCGGCGTTGTCCGAGGATGTGCGGCGCCTGGCCTTCTGTCTGACGCTGGATACCGCTAGCACCTCCAATGCCACCTTCGGCGCGCTGTCCTGGGTACAGGCACGCCTCGTCAATCACGATAGCGGCCAGGAATTTCTGCGCTACCGCGATAACGACGATGTGGACCAGAAAACCGCCTTGATCGTCGCCGAGCTCTACCGGCATCCCAACGGCTGGAAGTTCAAGGCCGTGGGGCAGGGCTTCGCTGGCGGTTTGCAGGCGCTGGCGGCCCATTTCGGAGTGTTGGTCGCCGATGAGGATTCGCCCAGCGCGAATGCGGCGGTGACCGAGGAGGCGTTGACCGCCTCCGCACTCATGCTGGAGAAGGAAGCTACCGGGTCAGAGGCTACCGGCAAACGGCGTCGCCGGCGCACCTTGCAAGATGTACTCACTGCCCAAGTAGAGGAAATCAAGACCCGCTACCGCGCCATCCAGCCCCTATTGAAACGTGTCATGCAGGACAGCCCGAACGAAAGCCAGAGCCGGTTGTTACTCGACCGTATCCTGCAAGATGTGCTTGGCTACAGCTTGGGCGAGATCAAGACCGAGCAGAAGATTCAGGGACGGGCAGCGGATTATGTACTGGCACCAGGCGGGGTGGACGCACTGGTGATCGAAGCCAAGCGGATTGGCGCGCCGTTACGCGATAAGCAAATCTTTCAAGCCACTTCCTACGCCGCTTACGCCGGCATCCGTTGGGCGCTGTTGACCAACGTCGTGAACTGGCAACTCTACCGAGTCGCCACCGAGAACAAGGTTGAAGCCGACCTCGTGTTTGCCCTGGATTTACAAGGGGGTCTGGACGGCGACAGCGCCTACCGGCTGATGTTGCTCTCAAAAACCGGCATCACCCGCTGCGAGCTGCTGGATAAACTCTGGCGTAAGAAGGTGGCATTGAGCCAGGAAAGCCTGATCGCGGCGATCCTCAACGAGGAGGTGTTGAACAAAATCCGCGCCGTGCTGCTTCGGGAGCGCGGCTATCCATTGACCAACCAGGAAATCCAGGACGCCATCGAGCGTGAGGTTTTGCGGTAGGTAAAAATACGACTAATCGTAAAATCGTATTTAATTAAAATACCAAACACGAGTCGATGACTTTGATCCACCTGGAGCGGCGCGAACCCGGTCATAACCGGCAGCGGTTCTACAAAATCACCATGGTGACTCGGACCCTGTTCGAGATGGCTGGGCGCTGGTGCAGGAGTGGGGCCGGATCGGGCAGCCGAGGACGCCGCGATGGTCAAGACGCGCCAGATCTTGCTGGAACACTTCGACGAGGAGGTGCAGGACAAACTGCGCATGCAGGCAGAGGACAGTCGTAATACGCGCACCCGCTTCGAGCGGATGCTGCTGGACTTGACTCGGGCGGAACTGGGCCATTGTGCGGCGTTCGACGACGACGGCTTCGTTCTCCATCGCCCCCCGGATGGTATCGAAAGCAACGACTCTTCCATTTCATTGGGGCGCTACGAGCTGCCACGCCGCTCGGGCGATGCGCACCTGTACCGGGTCCATCATCCGCTGGCGCTGTGGGTAACCCAGCAAGCCAAAACTCGCGCGCTTGGCGAGGCCAAACTGGTATTCGACTACGACGCCTACGGTACCCGGATCAGCACGCTGGAGCCGTATCGCGGCAAGGCCGGATGGCTCATTTTGAAACTAATCTCCGTCGAGGCGTTGGGAAATCAGGAGCAGCACCTGCTGGTCGCGGCCAACACGAGCGATGGCGCCGTACTCGCGGAAGACGACCCGGAAAAGCTGCTACGTCTGCCCGCGACCCTGCAGGCGGCGGGACTGTTCAGCGCGGCCGACGCCACCCTGCTGGCCGATGTGGAAGCCCGCAAGACCATTCTCCTGCGCGAGATCAATCAACGCAACCTCGGCTACTTCGAGCAGGAAGTCCAGAAGTTGGATGCCTGGGCGGACGACCTGAAGCTGGGGTTGGAGCAGGAGATCAAGTAGATCGACCGCGAGATCAAGGAAGTGCGGCGCACCGCCGCGACCTCGCCGACCCTGGAAGAGAAGCTGTCATGGCAGAAGACGCAGCGCGAGCTGGAAGGCAAGCGCAGCAAGCTGCGCCGCGAGCTGTTTGCCCGGCAGGACGAAGTCGAAGCCCAGCGCAATGACTTGATCAGTCAGTTGGAAGCGCAGCTCCAACAGCAGGTCGAGGAGCGCATGCTGTTTACCGTGGAGTGGGAGTTGAGATGAACACGAACGCTTGGATCAAACCATGAAAAATATCAACGTCCCGAATCAGATTACCCGTCTGCTCCTGCGTGGCTACAAGTCCATCGCCGAGTGTGACATCGAACTCGGGCGGCTCAACATACTGATCGGTGCCAACGGCGCTGGCAAATCCAACTTCATCGGATTTTTCCGGCTCATCCAGCGCATCCTCGACGAGCGGCTGCAACTGACGGTCGGCGACATGGGTGGGCCGGATGCCTTACTGTACTTCGGCCGCAAGAAGACCGAGGAGATGCGCGCCGAACTCTATTTCGGTAACAACGGTTATCGCTTCGCGTTGCGACCTACTCAGGACAACCGGATGATGTTCGCCCATGAAGCCCTGTGGTGGAACCAGCATGGCGACTGGAACCCTAAGTCCGGGCACTTCGAGAGTTATGCCGAAGAGCAGAAGAGCAAAACGCGCATCTACAACTTCGTCATCCCTGCCATGCGTAGCTGGCGACTCTACCACTTCCACGACACCAGCCGCAGCGCGCTCGTCAAGCAAGTTCAAGGCATCAACGACAACGAATATCTGCGTGACGATGCCCGCAATCTGGCGGCCTTTCTCTACCGCCTCAAGGCGCATCACGAGCAGCACTACAAACGCATCGTCAAGGCCATCCAGCTCGTCGCGCCTTTCTTCGGTGATTTCCATCTGCGCCCGACGGTGGACAACAAGGAAAAGATTCAACTCGAATGGACGGAAGCTGGACAAGACGTGCCCTTCACGGCCAGTGCCCTGTCCGATGGCACGCTGCGCTTCATCTGTCTGGCCACGGTGCTGTTGCAGCCTGAAGCCTTTATGCCGGCGGCCATTCTCATCGACGAGCCAGAGCTTGGCCTGCACCCCTATGCCATTACCGTGCTGGCAGGATTGATGAAGGCTGCCTCCGAGCGGCATCAGCTCATCGTTTCCACCCAGTCGGTCGAACTCATCAACGAATTTGACGCGGAAGACCTGGTCATCGTGGACAAGCAGGCCCAAGTTTCAGTGTTGCGGCGATTGGATACCGCGGTTTTGCGCGAATGGCTGGCGGAATACAGTTTGGGCGAGTTATGGAATAAAAACTTGCTGGGCGGGAGGCCGACGCGATGATGCGGGTCTATCTGCTCGTGGAAGGGCAAACTGAAGAAACCTTCGTGCGCGAATTGCTGATGCCGCACTTTGCCCGCATGGGGCGATACCTGACACCCATTATCGCGAGCACCCGCTCTGGCCACAAAGGAGGTGTGGTGAGCTACGCCAAGGTACGCCCGCAAATCGAGCGGTTGTGCAAACAGGACGTCGGGGCTGTTGTTTCAACCATGTTCGACCTATATGCCCTGCCCAGCGATTTCCCCGGCAAGAACAGCACCGAATGGGCGCGCCAACGTAGTGGTGCGGACAAAGCCGCTCTGGTGGAACATGAAATGAGCCGCGATATCGGCCAGCGCAACTTCATCCCCTATATCCAGGTGCACGAGTTCGAGGCACTGCTGTTCGCGGAGCCCAGGCGCTTTGCCGATTGGGCTGAGCCATCCGTCGTTGACACCTTGATCCGGGCATGTACATCGAGCAAGCCAGAAGACATCAACGACGACCCGCGCACCGCGCCCTCTAAGCGCATCCTCGCGGCCATGCCGGCTTACCAGAAGCCGGTTCATGGCCCGCTGATCGCCTGCGATATCGGTCTCGATGTCATGCGTGCGGCCTGCCCGCATTTCGCGCAATGGCTAGCCCAGCTCGATGCGCTCAACGATTGAAGAGATTCAGTGGATGAGCAACAAACAAAAACTAGAACTGACCTGGATCGGGAAGGAGAAGCGGCCCAAGCTGGAGCCACGCATTTTGCTCGAAGATCCAGAGAGGTCCTATCACGCCAAGCATCGCGTTTCCGACGATGACATCTTCGACAACCGGCTGATCTTTGGGGACAACCTGCTGGCGCTCAAGGCACTAGAGCAGGAGTTCTCCGGCAAGGTGAAGTGCGTCTTCATCGACCCGCCCTACAACACCGGCAGCGCATTCACGCATTACGACGATGGGCTGGAGCACTCGATCTGGCTGGGGCTGATGCGTGATCGGCTGGAGATCATTCGGCGCTTGCTATCGGATGACGGTTCGTTGTGGATCACGATCGATGACAACGAAGCGCACTACCTAAAAGTTCTGTGCGATGAGATTTTCGGGCGATCCAACTTTGTTTCAAGCTTTGCTTGGGAAAAGGATAAAGGTCGCCGGAACGACACTGATATTTCAAGCGCCCACGACCACGTCCTTCTCTTTACCAAGAATCGAGACGTTTGGAAGAAGATCCGCAACCCTCTTCCAAGAACAGAGGCGCAGAAGGCTCGCTACCGCAACCCTGATAACGATCCGAGAGGGCCTTGGTTGCAAGGAGATAACGGAACGGCCAAGAGCGGCGGGGAATCGCTCCTGTATCCAATTACGCTCCCATCCGGTCGAGTCGTAGTCCCGCCTAAAGGCAACTATTGGCGCTTTTCTAAGGATAATTTTGAGAGCGCGCGCAAGGACGGGCGCGTCTACTTCGGCGCAAATGGCGATGGAATGCCCCTCATCAAAAGATACTTGACGGATGTTCAGGATGGCGTTGTTCCAAGAACATGGTGGCCAGCAGAAGAAGCGGGTTCAAACCAGTCCGCGAAGCGTGACCATTTGCGGAAACTCTTGCCAGATATCGAACCGTTCGCCACTCCGAAGCCAGAAGAGCTCATTCAGATCATTCTTCATATATCGACGAACAAGGCCGACCTTGTCCTTGACTCGTTTGCCGGTTCCGGCACCACCGGCGCCGTTGCCCACAAGATGGGCCGCCGCTGGATCATGGTCGAACTGGGCGAGCACTGCCACACCCACATCATCCCGCGCCTGAAGAAGGTGATCGACGGCGAAGACAGGGGCGGCATTTCCGAAAGCGTCGGCTGGAAAGGCGGTGGCGGCTTCCGCTACTACCGGCTGGCTCCCAGCCTGATCGTTAACGACCGCTGGAGCAACCCCGTCATCAACCCGGAGTACAACGCGGCGATGCTGGCCGAAGCGCTGGCCAAGCTGGAAGGCTTCAACTACGCGCCGTCGGAAACGCACTGGTGGCGGCACGGCCACTCCAGCGAGCGCGATTTCATCTACGTCACCACCCAGAACCTGTCCGCCGAGCAGTTGCAGGCGCTGTCCGATGAAGTCGGCCCGGAGCAAAGCCTGCTGGTGTGCTGCGCCGCATTCCACGGCGTCACGGCGGCCAAAGCGGCGGAACGCTGGCCGAACCTGACGCTGAAGAAGATTCCGAAGATGGTGCTGGCCCGCTGCGAATGGGGCCATGACGACTACAGCTTGAATGTAGCCAATCTGCCGATGGCGGAACCGGAACCGAAAGCGCCCTCACCACAACCCTCTCCCGCGCGCTGGAGAGGGAGAAAAACGGCGCGCATGCCTGACCTGTTCGGCGATGGGGAGGGCACGCCATGAGCAGGAAAATCGCTGCCATTCCGACGGACTACGCCGACTGGTTGGCGGACATCAAGGCGCGCGTGGCGACCGCCCGCCAGCGCGCGGCACTGGCCGCCAATGCGGAACTGATTCAACTGTACTGGCAAATTGGCCGTGACATCCTGGAGCGGCAACAGTCGGCACAGTGGGGCGATAAGGTGCTTGACCGGCTATCCAGCGACCTGCGCGAAGCTTTTCCCGAGATGAAAGGCTTTTCATCCCGCAACCTGAAATACATGAAGTATTTTGCCGAGCACTGTCCCTTGCAGGCATTTGGGCAGCAGGCTGCTGCCCAATTACCCTGGTTCCACATTGTCACGCTGCTGACCAAGCCACCCACGGCAGGCACCCGCGAATGGTATGCCCAAAGAGCCGTCGCAGAGGGCTGGTCACGTACCACGCTGGAGCTGAATATCCGCAACCGCCTGCGCGAGCGGCAAGGACAGGCCGTCACCAATTTTGATGCGCGCCTGCCCGCACCGCATTCGGAACTGGCGCATGAAACCCTGAAAGACCCGTATCTGTTCGACTTTCTGGGCTTGGGCGATGAAGCCCAGGAGCGAGAAATCGAAAACGCGCTGGTGCGGCACATCATCAAATTCCTGCTGGAACTGGGTAGTGGTTTCGCCTTCGTGGGGCGTCAGTTCCGCTTGGAGGTCGAAGGCGATGAGTTCTTCGCTGACCTGCTCTTCTATCACACACGGCTCAAGTGCTACGTGGTCGTGGAACTGAAGGCCACGGCCTTCAAGCCGGAACACGCGGGTCAACTGAATTTCTACCTGACCGCCGTGGACAGGCAGGTCAAGGCCCCGGATGACCAGCCCACCATCGGCTTGTTGTTGTGCAAGACCAAAAAGCGGATGGTGGCCGAATACGCGCTGTCCGGCATCGACAAGCCCATCGGCGTGGCCGAGTACCAACTGGTGCGTGCCCTGCCGGAACCGCTGGTGACTAGCTTGCCGACGGTGGAGGAACTGGAAAGCGAGCTCAGCGCTGTCGACGAAGAACAACCAGAAGGGCGCGATGAATGAACGCGAGGGTACAGAACCATGTGTCCGGGCGTTTGTCCTTGCGCCCACCGCAGGCTGAATCGCTGGCGCGGCTAAAGCGGGCGCTGGATGCCGCGCCGGAAATGCTGGAACACGGCAAAGACGTGGCGGCGGTGCTTGCCACCTTGAAGGCGCAGTTTGCCACGCTGGAGGACTTCGAGCGCGAGTTTCCGTCGCTGTGCTTCGCCCTGGCCACCGGCGTGGGCAAGACGCGCTTGATGGGTGCCTTCATCGCCTACCTGCATCTGGCGCACGGCATCAACAACTTCTTCGTGCTCGCGCCCAACCTGACCATCTACAACAAGCTCATCGCGGACTTCACGCGCAACACGCCGAAGTACGTGTTCAAGGGGATCGCCGAATTCGCGCAGCAGCCACCGCTGATCATCACCGGCGACAACTACGACCAGACCGGCGCGGCGGTGGACGAACAGCCGATGGGCTTCGCGCACGACGTGCGCATCAACATCTTCAACATCTCCAAGATCAACTCGGAAGTGCGCGGCGGCAAGGAGCCACGCATCAAGCGGATGAAGGAAGTGCTGGGCGACAGCTACTACAACCATCTGGCGAACCTGCCTGACCTCGTGCTGCTGATGGACGAATCGCACCGTTACCGGGCCAGCGCCGGGGTGCGCGCCATCAACGAGCTCAAGCCGCTATTTGGTCTGGAAGTGACGGCGACGCCGTTCGTGGAGTCCAGCCGCGGGCCGCTGCCGTTCAAGAACGTGGTGATGGACTACCCGCTGGCGCGAGCGATGGAGGATGGCTTCGTCAAGGAGCCGGCCGTGGTCACCCAGCGCAACTTCGACGCCAAGGCGCACACGCCCGAGGAGATCGAGAAGACCAAGCTGGAAGACGGCGTGCGCCTGCACGAGACCACCAAGGTCGAGCTACTGACCTACGCCCGCGAGAGTGGCGTCAAACCGGTCAAGCCCTTCATGCTCGTCATCGCTCGTGATACCACGCACGCGGGGCAACTCTTGGCGCTTCTGGAGTCGGAAGCGTTCTACGAGGGGCGCTACCAGGGCAAGGTGATTCAGGTCGATTCCAGCCGCACCGGCGCGGAGGAAGAGGAGATGATCACGCGCCTGCTGGCCGTGGAGAGCGTGGACGAGCCGACCGAGATCGTGATTCACGTCAACATGCTCAAGGAGGGCTGGGACGTGACCAACCTCTACACCATCGTGCCGCTGCGCGCCGCCAATGCCCGCACGCTGATCGAGCAGTCCATCGGGCGCGGCCTGCGCCTGCCGTACGGCAAGCGCACGGGTGTGGCGGCGGTGGATCGCTTGAACATCGTCGCGCACGACAAGTTCCAGGAGATCATCGACGAGGCCAACCGGGGCGACTCGCCGATTCGCCTGAAGCAGGTCATCCTCGATGCGCCGAGCGCCGACGACAAGAAGGTCAGCGTGCAGGTCAAGTCCGGGGCGGCGGCGCGTCTCGGCTTGACGGAAGCAACCCTCACCCCCGACCCCTCTCCCGCAAGCGGGCGAGGGGAACAATCCACTGCGCCGGTCTTCACCACGGAGGCGGAGAAGCAGGCCGCTCGCGTGGTTATGGACGTGATCGGCAAGTACGAGGTCAAGCGCGATCGGGTACCCACCAGCAGCGCGCTGCTGAAACCGGAAGTACAGAAGGAAATCCTCGCGGAAGTGGCGGAGCGGCTGAAGCCGCTGCAAGGCGAATTGCTGGCGGGCGTGGATGAGTCCGTCTCCGCACTGGACTTGTCCGCCGTGGTGGCGAAGACCACCGAGATCGTGGTGCAGCAGACCATTGACATCCCGCGCATCGCGGTGGTGCCGACCGGCGAGGTCACGACGGGCTTCCACCCCTTCAAGCTGGACGTGAGTCAGCTGCATCTCCAGCCGGGTGAGCGCGAGATCGTCGGTCAGATGCTGCGCACCAACGAGCAGTTCACCCTAGCCGCCGAGGTCGGGCTCAAGGAGCAGCGCCCGGAGGACTACATCGTCCACGCCCTGGTGGACTTCGACGACATCGACTACTTCACCCACGCCGATCTGCTCTACGACCTCGCGAGCCAGATGGTGCGGCACCTGCGCGGTTATCTGTCCGAGGACGAGGCGATCAGCGTGCTGGATCGCGACCGCCGCCTGATCGGGCGGGAAATCCACGCACAGATGATGGCCCACTTCTGGGAAGAGGCGACCGAGTACGAGGTGCGGGTCAGTCGTGGCTTCACCGAACTCAAGCCGTGCAACTACACGGCCACGGCAGGCCAGACCGCCCACCACTTCCGGGAGACCGTGACCGAGACCAGTCGCATCAAGCAGATGCTGTTCGGTGGGTTTGCGCGTTGTCTGTACCCGCTGCAGAAGTTCGACTCGGACACCGAGCGGCGCTTTGCCATCCTTCTGGAGCGCGACGCCTTGAAGTGGTTCAAGCCCGCGAAAGGGCAGTTCCAGATCGACTACAAGCTTGGCAACGAGCAGCCGGAGTACATACCGGATTTCGTGGCCGAAACGGACGCGACCATCCTCATGGTGGAGACCAAGGCACGCGCCGACATCAACACGCAGGAAGTCCAGGCCAAGGCTGCCGCCGCCGTGCGGTGGTGCAAATATGCTTCCGATCACGCGGCGAGCGTCGGCACCAAGCCCTGGAAATACCTATTGGTGCCTCACGACGAAATCAACGAGTCGAAGCGGCTTGCGGATTTCCTGCGCTTCAAGCCTGAATAGACACAAATTTGGCTGTCCCAACTCTCGTAAATGGGAAAGTTTGCCGTGCCGGAAAAATCTGGGGTTTGGGCTTACACCCCCCGGTTGAGGTGACCCATCGGAATACGGCGGGGAGATTGCACAAAAAACCTATCACGACCTATCTTTTTGCTTATTTCAAGCATCAAAATAATAAAAACGATCCATGCAAATTCCAAAATTGAAGGTGCTGGTCGAGGCGGGTGCGGTGCGCGACGTGGAAGCAATCTATCAACCCGATCCCATGGGCTGGACGGTACAGGTCACCCACGCCAACCGGACGGGCGAGCGGCGCGAGGTGCTGGAGCGCCAGCGCGGCGGGGCGCGGGTCTTCGCCACCCTCGATGCCGTGGCGCGCGGCCTGGCCGGGCTGGGCTTGGGCGAGTTCCGGGTGAATGTGACGGGCCTGACCGGGGAAGAACCGCCATGAAGTTGGGCCTGTGGCTCACGCTGTGGGCTTGGCCGGCGCTGAC
>ERZ795053.6201-NODE-6201-length-12002-cov-4.572863_pt1 | contig 12002 bp, 10 predicted proteins | sample MGYA00375137_ERZ795053 | MGnify/ENA primary metagenome ERZ795053 (study PRJEB30182, sample SAMN05720284) | activated sludge metagenome | isolation source: Anaerobic digester | place: Hong Kong | collected 2014-12-17 ... | reverse complement strand
CACTTACTTTCAGAAGCATGTCCTTTTCAATTGCACGGCCCTCCGTCTCCTTCATTTCCATTAGGTTGTCTATGGCTGACCTGACCGCTGAAGTCACGTAAGGAGCAAGCATTTCTTCATCGGGTTCAGTCTCATCGATGGTCAGCAGATTGGGAATTGATGCTATCATGGACAGGTCTGCCTTTCCCCTCAGGCCGTATTTCTTCCTGAGCTTTGAAAAGGCCTCAATATATGCGGCGACGGTGTCTTCATCCACCTGTACTTCCTTTTTGTCTGTATACTCCCCGCGGATACCTACGTAAATGTCTATCTTGCCCCTGTCAATCCTGTCCTTGAGCATGGCTCTGACCTTTTCCTCCATGAAGGAAAGGCCTCTGGTACATTTGAAATTTACATCCAGGTATCTGCTGTTTACAGACTTGATTTCCACTTTTACTGATATGTCACCATTGTCCAGTACGCTCTTGCCGTACCCGGTCATACTAACCGCCATTCATCTACCTCACTTTGCCTTGAATCATTATAACATAAAGGGCCTGGATTTCCAGTATTTTTTGTTTGTTTCTCCGATATACTGCCTTTTACTGTAGTATGCTTGCCTTTTCTTGCTTTTTCAGTCTTTTTGACCTAGTTCACCGTATTCATACATAGCTGCAACAGTAACAAAAAATCCTGCTGTTTCAGCCTTTAATATCCTTTTACCCAAAGAAACGCTGTACAGACCTGCAAGCTTTGCAATTTCCCACTCAACCGGGCTGAAACCCCCTTCAGGACCGATGAACACATTGAGAACTTCTGTATCCGGATGCCTCCCGAGGAATTGTTTCAGTTTAAGGGTGCCCTCTTTTACATAACAGATAATCGAGGGTTCCGCTCCTTTTGGCTTTTTCAAAGCCTCGGAAAATTGCACCGGATAGAAAACCACCGGTATCCTGCTTCTTCCGGATTGTTTTGCAGCTGATTCAGAAATCTTGTTCCATCTTTCCACTTTTCTGTCAATTTTGTTTTCGGGTATGTCGATGACAGTATGTTCAGTAATTATAGGCTGTATGGATGCCGCTCCCGCTTCTACGCACTTCTGTATGGCATATTCGAATCCTTCGCCCTTTGTAATTGCCATGAAGATATTTACCTGGAGCTTTGGTTCGTTGTTGTTTTCCATTTGGCTTACCACTTCAACAAGCACCGCATCATTTTCAAGGTTCAGAACCCTGGCAGTGAAGTCATTGCCTCTTCCGTCGCAAAGCACCACCATGTCATTTTTCTTGATTCTCAGGGATTTTTTCAGATGTCGGGCATCATCCCCTGTTATATATGCGGTGCGTCCGGGCAGGAGTTCGTATTCCGTCACAAAGAATCTAGGCATCAGCAATTATGGCCGTCCACTCATTCTTTCTCAGCACGTTTCTGATTTTGAAACCAGATAGTTCAAGCTGCCGCATGACATCATTCTCTCTTTCGATGATGATTCCCGAGCAGACAAACCTTCCCCCTTCCTTCAGAATTCCCCTGACCTTAGGTGCGATTTCGATGATTACATCAGAAATTATATTCGCGGCTACCACATCAAAAACAAAGGGTGCCCTAAAATTCATTTTTTTAAAGAGGGTTTCTGCTTCGTAAAGGTCTGCTTTTAAAACAGTGGCAGATTCTATCTTGTTTACTGTGAGATTCTCCCTTGCTGTCCTGACTGCGGCTTCATCTATATCGATTGCCGTAATGCTTTTTGCCCCTGCCCTTGCTGCTACTATTGAAAGTATGCCGGTTCCGGTTCCGATGTCGAGGAATGTGTCGCCTTCTGCAATGTTTTCTTCAACCAGACCAGCACATAACGCTGTTGATTCATGGGTGCCTGTCCCGAAAGCCATTCCGGGATCCATGATAATTTCATTGTCCTTTGGGTCCTCCTCGACTTCCCACGAAGGAATTATCATGAGTTTTTCAGTCAATTGGAAGGCTTTGTAATACTTCTTCCAGTTCTCATTCCACTGTGAATCATCGACTTCCCTTGCGAAAATTTCAACATCGGGGAATTTTACTTTTAGGGCACCCTTGGTTTTTTCAAAATTTTTTAAGGACGGGAAATATGCCGTAACCCGGTATTTTGAGAGTAAATCGGCAAAATCCCCGACATCTGCCAGCTCAGGTGCGCCGGTTTCTTCAATCAGGGATCTTATTTCTTCGGGATTGTCTATTCTGGTACCCGTTGCCCCCATCTCCATTAGTGCATAGGAACCTTCCTCTGTTATATCTGTATCTGATTCAAGGATTACTTCAATCCATTTCATATTATGCTCAGTTTTTCTTTCCGCTCATTGCATCTGCATAAGCTTTCAGGGCAGCCTTTTGTTTCCGGTTGAGTTTTTTCGGCACCTCTATGGTTATCTCGATTATCTGGTCTCCCCTTTTTCCTGTTCTAAGGGAGGGCATTCCCTTGCCGCGAAGTCTGAATTTGTCCCCGGGCTGTGTTCCTTCATTGACCTTGTATTTCACTTTGCCGTCTATTGTCGGAATAAGTATTTCATCCCCCAGTGCAGCCTGCTCAAATGATATTGGTACACTAAGTAGAATATTGGAGCCATTTCTTACAAAGAATTCATGTGGCTCTACTGATACATTCACCAAAAGATCCCCGGATGGGCCTCCCTTTGAGCCTGGTTCGCCTTCTCCTCTAAGGGATATTGTATGTCCGTTGTCAATTCCCGCAGGAACGTTGATATCAATCTTTCTGGTCTTTCTGACGAGACCGCTTCCCCTGCACTCATGACAGCGGTTTTTAATAATTTTGCCGCTGCCTCCGCAAGTATCGCATACCTTTTCATTGACTATCTGACCGAAAAGCGTATTCTGCTGGACCCTTACCCTGCCACTGCCCCTGCAGGTTGAGCAGGTCTCAGGCTCAGTACCGGGTTCAGCACCCGTTCCTTCGCAGACATCACAGCTCTCATGCCTCAGGACATTCAGGGTCTTTTTGACACCAAATGCGGCTTCCTCAAAGCTTATGCGAACGCTTTCCCTGATGTCAGCCCCTTTTCTTGGGCCGTTTCTGCGGGATGAACCGCCGAATCCACCGAAAAAGGATTCGAAGATGTCTTCAACGCCGCCGAAACCTCCGAACCCGCCGAAACCTCCGGCTCCTCCCATGCCCGGATCATTGTGTCCGAACTGGTCGTATCTTGCCCTTTTATTGGCATCACTCAGAACTTCATAAGCCTCGCTGACTTCCTTGAAGTTGTGTTCGGCGTTAGGGTCATCCTTGTTTACATCAGGATGGTATTGCTTTGCAAGCCGTCTGTATGCTTTCTTGATTTCATCTTCACCAGCATCACGTGATACCCCAAGAATTTCATAATAGTCTCTCTTATCTGCCACAGGTTTCTCCTTGAATATAGCCGCCCGGAAGGGCGGCTTTATCATTCTTTAGTTTTCATCATCCACGACTTCATAATCTGCGTCGTATACATCATCACCTTCATCTGCCGCTCCGGGTCCTTCTTCAGGGCCTTCTCCCGGCTGCGCTCCCGGATTCTGTGAATATATCTTCTGTGAAACCTCATTGAAGGCTTCGGTCAGCTTTTCATTAGCCTTCCGGATCCTGTCGGAATCACTTCCTTTCAAGGCTTCCTTGACGTTGTTGATCTCTTCTTCTAGCTTGGATTTATCTGAAGCCTCGAGTTTGTCCCCGAGATCCTTCATTGTCTTTTCAGCCTGGTAGACTGCTGAATCAGCATTGTTCCTTACTTCAACTTCTTCCTTGCGCTTACGGTCCTCGGCTGCATGTGCCTCGGCTTCCCTTACTGCCTTTTCAATGTCATCATCGGACAGATTGGTTGAAGCTGTGATTGTAATCTTCTGCTCATTGCCGGTACCAAGATCCTTTGCAGAAACATGGACTATACCGTTTGCATCTATGTCAAATGTTACTTCTATCTGAGGAATTCCCCTCATTGCAGGAGGTATTCCTGAAAGCTGGAATCTGCCCAGTGTCTTGTTGTACTGAGCCATCTCCCTTTCGCCCTGGAGAACATGGATGTCAACGGACGGCTGGTTATCTGCTGCAGTTGAGAATGTCTGGCTCTTCTTTGTCGGAATGGTTGTATTCCTCTCGATGAGTTTCGTAAATACTCCGCCAAGTGTTTCAATACCGAGTGACAATGGGGTTACATCAAGGAGAAGTACATCCTTGACATCACCTGTGAGAACACCGGCCTGGATTGCTGCACCGAGTGCTACGCATTCATCGGGGTTGATACCTTTGAATGGGTCTTTCCCGAGGTATTTCTTTACTGCATCCTGCACGGCCGGAATCCTTGTGGATCCTCCGACCATCAATATCTTATGGATGTCAGAAGGATCAAGACCGGCATCCTGCATTGCTTTTCTCGTGGGACCCATGGTCTTTTCCACGAGGTCGGATGTCAGGTCATCAAACTTGGCCCTTGTAAGGGTCATGTCAAGATGTTTCGGACCTGTTGCATCAGCGGTTATGAACGGAAGGTTAATGTTTGTGGACATAACCGTTGAGAGCTCAATCTTTGCTTTTTCTGCAGCTTCCTTCAGCCTTTGTTTGGCCATCTTGTCACTGCTTAGGTCAATGCCGTTCTCAGCTTTGAAGGTTTTCACCATGTAATCCATGATTTTGTCGTCAAAATCATCACCACCGAGTCTGTTGTTACCGTTTGTTGCAAGAACTTCAAAGACTCCGTCACTTATATCAAGTATGGATACGTCGAAGGTTCCTCCGCCAAGGTCAAATACCATGATTTTCTGGTCCTGCTCCTTGTCCATTCCGTATGCCAGTGCTGCAGCCGTCGGCTCATTGATTATCCTGAGAACTTCCATTCCTGCAATCTTTCCTGCATCCTTGGTGGCCTGCCTCTGTGAGTCGCTGAAATACGCAGGGACCGTAATGACAGCCTGGGTGATTGTTTCTCCAAGATATGCCTCTGCGTCTGCCTTGAGTTTCTGCAGAATCATTGCGGAAATCTCCTGGGGTGTGTATCCTTTGCCATCTATGTCAACACGCCTGTTTGTTCCCATGTCTCTCTTGATTGAAAGAATGGTTCTGTCAGGGTTCGTAATTGCCTGCCTTTTTGCCACCTGGCCGACCATTCTCTCTCCGGTCTTTGAAAATGCCACTGCCGACGGAGTTGTTCTTCCGCCTTCTGCATTTGCAATTACTACTGCCTCGCCGCCTTCCATGACGGCAACACATGAGTTTGTTGTTCCAAGGTCTATTCCAATAATTTTAGCCATTTTTATCTCCTCCTATGGATGTTATCTATTTATGATTCAGTTTGCCACTTTGACAAGACTGTGTCTTATTACCTTATCCTTGTAAAGATACCCCTTCACAAGTTCTTCCACCACTTCGTTTTCCCCATATTTCTCATCATCAATGTGTTCCACGGCATGGTGGTATTCGGGATTGAACTCCTCACCGACGCTTTCGATTATTTCTATGTCGAGTTTGTCAAGAATTTCCCTGAACTGACGGTACATCATTTCTATACCTTTTTTCAGGGCACCCTTGTCTGCATTGGACCCGGCGCTTTTACTTGCAATCTCAATACTGTCCATGACCGGCAGGAACGCCTCGATCAGATTTGAGGTTGCGCTGATGTATATTCCATCCTTTTCCCGTACAGTCCTTTTTCTGAAATTGTCATATTCAGCAGCCAGCCTCTGATAGCTGTCAGTCAGTGCCGAAACCTCCTTTTCAAGTTCAGCGATTCTTGTTTCGGACTCATTTACCGTTTCTTCGGTTTCTATGGTCACATTCTCCTCATTCTTTTCCACTTCGGCTTCATCAGCCTTTTTGCTGTTCTTCTCAGCGGTCATGTCTATCCTCCCCTTTATATCATAAGCAGCATTTCGCGTATGAGTTTGTCTACATCACGCATTGATGCTATTACTTTTCTGTAATTCATTCGAAGCGGTCCGGCAACACCGAAGGATATCATTCCCCTGGTGTTGAAATCGAAGGTTCTGTACATGGTAGTCATGCCTTTGAATGCTCCGATTTCGTTCTCGCTTCCTATTTTTACTTCAATTTCGTTCCTGCCCGGTTTCCTGAACATGCTGCAAAGCATCTGCTGCTCATTGAAAATCCTGACTATTTCCCTTGCCATGTTGAAGTCATGGAATTCAGGGAAATCAAAAAGGTTCGAGGTTCCTTCAACAATTACATCCATGTCGCAGTTGGCTGCTATGTGGCTTGCAATCATCTGGTGGATTTTTTCAACATCGCGCGGAAACTCGTGTATTTCCAGTTCTTTTTCAGCAACATTGAAGCTTTTGACTCCCTTAAGCTTTTCAGTCATCCTTTGAGAGAGCTCATCTAGCTTTTCCTTTGGTATATCCTCATATGTTTCTGTCGTGAAGCTTATAGTCTTCTTGCTTTCCATCATGATGACGCAGAGGATTTCCTTTGTACCAATCCTAATGAAATGCACCAGGTCTATTGTGTCCCTGCCGTCTGCGGCTATTATTGCTATTGAAGCATAATGTGTGTATGCTGACACCTCCCTCGAAACCTTTTCCACGATGCGGCGGAATGATTCAGGCTCGAGGTAACTCGACATCTGCAGGAATTCTTCGCCAAAATCACTCAGGCTTTCGTCGATTATGGCATCTACATAGAATCTATAGGCCTTCTCCATGGGTACACGCCCAGCTGAAGTATGAGGCGAAGCAATAAAACCGAGGTTTTCAAGCAAAGCCATTTCATTGCGGATTGTTGCACTGCTCACCCCAAAGTCATACTTGCTTGCAACAGTTTTAGAGCCTACTGGCTCTGCACTGTTTACATATTCCTCGATGATGGCCCTCAGTATGGCCTTTGTCCTATGATTCATTCTTTTTCCTTTCATTAGCACTCTTGCCACTAGAGTGCTAACCTATACAAAAGATACCACCGGCAACAACCTTTGTCAATACTTTTTTACCCCACCCTTAAATGTAAGATTGGGAAAAGATTATTGTGAATTTCATTGTGCTTTCATTCAGTTTTACCATTGATTATGTATCTGAGTTGATTTGTAATCAGGAAAATAGTTTTAATAGAAAAATCGGACATCAAAAGAATATCCTTATGAATTTTCTATTTACTTGGTGGATGATTTATCTGTCGAATTCGGTGGATTTCAGTTTAAGAACTGATATGCCACTGAATTTTTTCAATTGCAGGTATGTTATCCCGATTCGTCTGAGTCTTTTAACGACAAAACCTGTCTGGGATGGATTATTTTCCGGGTCAAGATTTTTAATCCCTGCCAAACTCAACTCATCATCATATATCCTACGCGCAGCAGCATCGTAATACAGCTTTCTGTTTATATCTAGAATACAATGATCATTGCTTCTATCACTGATGAACTCTTCAAAACTGAACATCGCTCCTTCGAAATGCTTGTTAAATCTCAGAACCATTTCTTCATGGTAAAATGGGCCACTTTTTTTGAGATAATCATGTGCAGCCGACCACTTATAATCCCAGGCGGACACGACAACACCAGCTTTTTCAGGATTTCTGGAAACATACCTGAAACATGTGAACATATAGTTTTCATCATCAATTGGATAACTCATATAACGCTTGCTGAATACCCTTCCTCTTCTTTCGTGCATTTTATTATAGTATTTAGCAAATCGTGTATTGATACTGATCATTATTGAAGCCAATGCTTCAAGGCTGCAGATTCTTATAATAATGTGTGAATGGTTAAGCATCTCCACATGATTCAATATCTCACAGCCCTCCTTCCCATTCACATCCTCTAAAAGCTTAATGAAAAAATCTTTTTCCCATTCATTTGAAAAAACATGCAGCTCCTCTATGAAGGTAACAATTACATGATATTCACCATTGATGCTTTCTACTCTGCAGTCATTCATTTTTCATGCCCTCCTCATGGTAAATTTTACCATGAGATATATTTAACTGTCAATTATTGTCATTAACTTTAGGGCACCCTTAAATGAATTTAGAGAATGCCTGATTGGCGAAGTCCAGGCCTTTTTCGGTCAACTTGTAGTGCGTACCCGAGTAATGAAGCAGGTTTTCTTCGATGCTTTCATGTATTTGCTCCCGAAACACATTGAGGATATCAACTCCATATCTATCTTGGAAATCCCTTGCCGTTATCCCCCGGGTCATACGCAATCCAAGTATGACAAATTCCTTCATGCTTTCTTCTTGATCAATTTCTTCAGAAAAAACCTCCGGAATATTATATTTATTGATACTTCTGATATAATCACCCGGGATTTCTGTATTAGAAAAGCGTCTTTTATCGTAATATGAATGAGCTCCTACACCAATTCCAATATATTCATCGAGTTTCCAATAGCCGATATTGTGCCGGCATTCATATCCGGGCATGGCAAAATTTGATATTTCATAATGCTTGAATCCATTTTCAGCGAGAATTTTTAGGGCACCCTTATACATTTCACGGTCAAGGGCATCATCCGGCTCGGGAAGAAGTCTGTTTTTTATCATGCGGTGCAATGGAGTAGATTCTGATACCTTAAGGCTGTAGCATGACAAATGCCTGACACCAAGTTCTAATGCCGTGTTTATACTTTTTACAAAAGATTCGTATGTCTGTCTGGGATAACCAAAAATCAGGTCAACACTGATGTTTGAAAACCCCAGGTCAATGGCTTCAGAAATATTGTCAATTGCTGTTTGCCTGTCGTGGATACGTCCCATTATCATGAGCATCTCGTCATCGAATGACTGGACACCGAAGCTTAGTCTGTTTATCCCCGCCTCCTTGTAATCCTTGAGCTTGGATCTGTCAACGGTCCCGGGATTTACCTCTATGGAGATTTCGGCATCTTCTGAAGCATTGGTTCTTTGCAGCAGGCTGGATATATATGAAGCATCCGGCAGGGACGGCGTTCCGCCGCCAAAGAAAACACTTGTGACCTTTGATTTATCAATTACCGGAGCATACAGGTCCAGTTCCCTTCCCGCTGCCTTGAAATAGCTGTCCATGAGATATGATTTATCATCATAGGTTACAAAATCACAGTATGCACAACGCTGCTTGCAAAATGGAACATGGATATATAGCCTAAGGTCCTTCATCAGGTATCGAGTTTAAGAACGCTCATAAATGCCTCCTGCGGAACTTCTACGCTCCCAAGCGAACGCATGCGTTTTTTCCCTTCCTTCTGCTTGTTGAGAAGCTTCTTCTTTCTGGTAATATCTCCACCATAGCATTTGGCCAGAACATCCTTCCGATATGCCCGGACAGTCTCCCTCGCAATTATTTTTCCACCAATGCAAGCCTGTATCGGTATCTCAAACTGATGCTTGGGTATATTGTCCTTCAGCTTCTCTGCAATCCTGCGCCCTCTGTTGTATGCCTTGGACTCATGTACAATGAAAGACAGGGCATCTATCTTGTCCCCGTTGAGCATTACATCCAGTTTGACGAGTTTGGATCTTGCATATCCGGTCACCTCATAATCAAGGGATGCATAACCCTTTGACCTGGATTTCAACGCATCGAAGAAATCATATATTATTTCATTCAGAGGAATATCATAATTCAGCTGGACCCTGACATCATCAAGGTAGACCATATCAATGTATGTTCCTCTTCTGTCAATGCAGAGTTCCATGATGTTGCCCATGTATTCCGTAGGAACTATGATGCTGGACCTTGTTATAGGTTCTTCCATGAAGTCAATTTCTGTAGTTGGCGGCATGTTGGCAGGATTGTCCACCATGATTACATCGCCATTTATTTTATGTATTGAGTAAATAACACTGGGTGCTGTTGTTATAAGGTCAAGGTCATACTCCCGTTCCAGCCGTTCCTGGATGATTTCCATATGTAAAAGCCCTAGGAAACCGCAACGGAATCCAAATCCAAGCGCTATGCTTGATTCAGGTTCGTATAAAAGTGAGGCATCGTTCAGCTGCAGCTTTTCCAAGGCATCCCTGAGGTCATTGTACCTTGCTCCGTCAGCCGGAAATATCCCGCAGAAAACCATTGGAATTGCTTCCTTATAGCCCTTCAGGGGTTTCTTCGCCGGATTTTGTGCGGAAGTTACTGTGTCTCCTACCCTTGTATCCTTTACATTCTTTATGCTGGCAGTAAAATAACCGACCTCTCCGGCAGACAATTCCTTGCCCGGAATATAACCTCCCGGTTTCATATATCCGATTTCATTAACAAGATGCCTGCAGCCCGTATTCATCATCAGGACTTCCTGTCCGAGTTTAAGGGTGCCCTGAACGATTCTGAAAAAAACAATGACCCCTTTATATGTATCATATTTTGAATCAAAGATGAGTGCCTGCAGGGTTGCATCGGGGTCACCTTCGGGAGGTGGCAGATATTTGACAACTGCTTCAAGAACATCATCAATGTTCAGTCCGTTCTTTGCAGAAATTTTGGGTGCATGCCTGGCTTCAATGCCTATGACATCCTCAATTTCATCTATTACATGGTCCGGCCTTGCTGCGGGAAGGTCTATTTTGTTTATAACCGGCAGAACCTCAAGGTTGCTTTCAACGGCCAGATAAACATTAGCCAGCGTCTGGGCTTCGATGCCCTGTGCTGCATCAACAACAAGAATGGCACCGTCGCAGGCAGCCAGGCTTCTGGATACTTCATATGTAAAATCAACATGACCCGGTGTGTCTATAAGATTGAAGATGTACTCTTCCCCGTCATTTGCCTTGTAAGTCATCCTGATGGCCTGGGATTTGATTGTTATTCCCCGCTCCATTTCAAGATCCATGTTGTCAAGGACCTGTGCATGCATTTCACGGGTGGTCAAAAGTCCAGTTTTCTCTATCATTCTGTCAGCAAGGGTTGACTTGCCGTGGTCGATGTGGGCTATGATGCTGAAGTTTCTGATATTTTTTCTGTTTATCGCCATATGGTCTCCGGATTTCCTTGATATTTCCTGGTTATTATAACATAATTGTATGAGAATTAAATACAAGGAGAATCTAATGAAAAAGAGACTTCCGGCCATTATTATGGCCATGATTCTAGCACTATTTTTAGGAGGATGTTCAAAAGTGGAACTTGATCAGATGGCAGCACCGGCCCAGGGTGAACAGATTGCAATCATTAAAACAAACATGGGTGATATATACCTTCGCCTTTTTCCGGATGAGGCTCCTGAGGCTGTTGAAAACTTCACGGTACACTCTCAAAACGGTTATTATGATGGCGTCATATTCCATAGAGTCATGAATGATTTCATGATACAGGGTGGCGACCCCACCGGAACCGGACGTGGCGGAGAAAGCATATACGGGCAACCTTTCGCGGACTATTTTACAGACAATCTGCATCACTACCGTGGTGCACTTTCCATGGCAAATTCCGGTTACAATACAAATGGAAGTCAGTTTTTCATAGTCCAGGCGGGACCTTTGAATACAAATTCAAATGCTGAGGAATGGCTTTCCCAGCAGGGTTTTGAAGATGAGGTGAAGGATAAATATCTTGAAATAGGCGGAACTCCCTGGCTTGACCACGGTCATACCCAGCCAGGTTCAGGTAATGATGGCCATATGATTTTCGGTCAGGTCTTCAAGGGGATGGAGGTCGTGGATGCAATAGCTGCAGTAGCTGTTGACAATACGACTGCAAAGCCGTTTACTGATGTTGTCATCAATACAATTGAAATCACTGCTTATTCGGGTAACTGACGTTAAAAGCCGGTTTTTGGAATTTCCTAGGCTGCCTTATGGCAGCCTTCATTTTTTGTTCCACTCAATTATCTCTTCAGGTGCATTCAAGAGACCATCAAATGTATCAGCTCTTTTTATTATGTCATGGCCTCTCTTCCCCTCCGAAGGTCTGATTCGTTGAAACTGGACATATGGCGGATTCACCTTGATGCAGTTGAATTTTGATTTGTCCGCCATGAACTCCTGCATTGCTTTTAGGGCACCCTTATAAATCAGCTTCCGGGATTTCCCGGGAGACAGGTGTATGGCTCCAGTGTTCTTCTTATAGTAT
>ERZ795053.6200-NODE-6200-length-12002-cov-5.700762_pt1 | contig 12002 bp, 8 predicted proteins | sample MGYA00375137_ERZ795053 | MGnify/ENA primary metagenome ERZ795053 (study PRJEB30182, sample SAMN05720284) | activated sludge metagenome | isolation source: Anaerobic digester | place: Hong Kong | collected 2014-12-17 ... | reverse complement strand
TCTACACAACCGAACACACTCTTTCCCTACACGACGCTCTTCCGATCTCGCATCCTCGTCAGCGATCCCTATGTTCAGCTGTCGGCCAGTGATCTCAATGACGGCGTGATCCAGACGTCGCTTGACCGCGTTCTGGCCGAGTCGGATGTCGTCTCCATGCATCCGCGCGTCACGGCCGAGACCACGAAGATGATCAACAGCGATACGCTATCGCAGATGAAGAAGGGTTCTTACTTCATCAATACCGCGCGTGGCCCACTGGTCGACTACGATGCGCTCTACGACGCGCTGGCATCGCAGCATTTGCGCGGCGCCATGCTCGAGACCTTCGATGTGGAGCCGACACCGAAGGATGCGCGCATCCTTCAGTTGCCGAACGTCACGCTGACACCGCACATTGCCGGCGCTTCGGTGAAGACGGTGAGCTATGCGGCCGGGCTGGCGGCCGAGGAAGTGCGCCGCTATCTTGACGGCGAACCGCCGCTGAACAGGTGCTGAGGCGGCCCATATGAAGGATCTGGGGTCAGTCGATCTCGTCGTCATTGGAGGTGGCATCAACGGTGCCGGAATCGCCCGGGATGCGGCGGGCCGTGGTCTCTCCGTCATCCTCTGCGAAAAGGACGATCTTGCGCAAGGCACCTCGTCACGGTCCGGAAAACTGATCCACGGCGGCTTGCGCTATCTCGAATATTACGAGTTCCGTCTTGTGCGCGAGGCACTGATTGAGCGCGAGGTGCTGCTTGCTGCAGCGCCCCATATCGTCTGGCCGATGCGCTTCGTGTTGCCCCATTCGCCGGAGCAGCGTCCAGCCTGGATGGTGCGCCTAGGACTCTTCCTTTACGATCACCTTGGCGGACGCAAGAAATTGCCGGGGTGTCGCAACATCGACCTCATACGCGATCCCGAAGGCCAGCCCATCAAGGAGTCCTACAAGCGAGCCTTCGAATATTCCGATTGCTGGGTGGATGACGCGCGACTGGTGGTGCTCAATGCACTGGATGCGAGAGAGCGCGGCGCGACCGTGCTCACGCGGACGGCGGCAACTTCCGCCCGTCGCGTTGACAAGAACTGGGAGATCGAGTTCACGGACGCCGAAGGTGAGCAGTCGAAAGTTCGATCAAGGGCCATCGCGAATGCTGCCGGTCCATGGGTTGAGGATGTCATCGGCCGCGTCACAGGTGCCAATGCGGCGCGCCGGGTTCGGCTGGTCAAGGGCAGCCATATCATCGTGCCGAAATTCTGGGCGGGGCCTCAAGCCTATCTGTTCCAGAACACGGACAAGCGGGTCATCTTCGTCAACCCCTATGAGGGGGACATGGCGCTCATCGGCACGACCGATATCCCCTACGATGGAAGGCCAGAGGATGTTGCCATCGACAACCAGGAGGTGAACTATCTCATCGCTGCGGTAAACCGCTACCTCAAGACGCCATTGACGCCGGAAGACGTCGTTCACAGATTCTCCGGCGTGCGGCCGCTCTACGATGACAGTGCCGCAAATCCCTCTGCTGTAACGCGCGATTACGTTTTCGACGTCGACGGCAGCCCGCCCATGCTGTCGGTGTTCGGCGGCAAGATCACGACCTATCGCAAGCTCGCCGAACATGCACTCGAGAAGCTGAAGCCGCTCTTCCCGCAGATGAAGCCGGCCTGGACGGGGGGCTCGGCGCTGCCCGGCGGAGACATGGCAAATGCCGACTTCGAGGGGTTTCTCGCTGATTTCGGCCGGCGACATCCGTGGCTGCCCGAAGACCTAGCCCATCACTACGGACGTCTCTACGGCACAAGGGCCGACCGGGTCATCGCAGATGCCAGGGACATGGACGGGTTGGGACGGCACTTCGGCGGCCAGCTCTACGAGCGCGAAATCGCCTATCTGTGCGCGGAGGAGTGGGCCGTGACGCCAGAAGATATCCTCGAACGCCGGACCAAGCATGGCCTGCACCTGACGGGCCATCAGCGCGGCGCAGTCCGCTCCTTCATGAACCGCTGAAATACCCGGCTTGTGTCCTGCGACCGGTGGGCTACCATGGCCAACCATGAGCGAGGATGACGAACAGGTTGCCGGCGAACGCGTCGCCTGGCCAATGGAGCGCCTGGTACGGTTGGTCAGGGCGCGCGAACACGAGGGCAACCTCAATCCGGCCCAGTGGGAAGCTTTGCGCTACCTTCGGCGCGCCAACCGGTTTTCCAATTCACCCGGTGCCCTTACCCTTTTCCTAGGCGCGACCAAGGGCACCATCTCGCAAACCCTGATGGCGCTGGAGCGCAAGGGACTCATCACGAAGGCACCCAGACCAGATGAGAAGCGCTCGATCGCGCTTTCGCTGACGGCAAGAGGCGAGGACCAGCTCGCACAGGATCCATGGCGGGAACTGGCAGAATCGGCAGACCGGCTTGGCAACAAGACGCGGCGGAGACTGGCGAAAGGTTTGCGGGAACTGCTCGATTCAGAACTGCAACGCGGCCGTCACAAGAGTTTCGGCCAATGTTCCACGTGCAGGTATTTCCGGGAGAAGAGCCGCGATATCGAGGCCGGTGGACCACACTATTGCATGCTCTTCGAGGTTGCGCTGTCGTCAAATGATGCCAGCCGTATCTGCCTGGAACATGAGCCGCGATGACAATCGGAACGACAGCGTGAACGAGCCCCTGCCGGTCGCTGAGCGATGGTACGAAATTCAGGACATGGGCGGCGGCGTCCATCGCATTCTCGAAAGCCATGTTGCGCCCTGGATGAGGTGCAACATGTGGCTCATCAGCGGGCGTGACCGCGACTTGCTCGTCGATAGCGGCATGGGCATCAAGCCGCTCAAGGCTGAAATCACGCGGCTGCGGGAACGGCCCGTCGTCAACATCTGCACCCATTGCCATTTCGACCACGTTGGCTGCTCCCACGAATTCGATGAGAGGCTGGGGCATGGGCTGGACGCCGACGTCCATGCCCATCCCGATCTTGACCGGACCTGCGCCCGCGATTGGATCAAGGGAGAGCTGCTTACGGCCCTTCCGCATGAAGGTTATAGCCTTGAGTCTTACAGCGTGACGCCGGCGCCGCTCACAGGGCATGTTGACGACGGTGACGTGCTGGACGTTGGCGACCGCAGTTTTCGCGTTCTCCATCTGCCGGGGCACGCCCCCGGCTCCATCGCCATCTACGAGACTGCTACGAAAACGCTCTTCAGCGGCGACGTGATCTACGACGGACAACTGATCGACAATGCCTGGCACTCGAATGCCGTCGACTATCGCCGCTCGCTGGCGCGACTTCGCGAGTTGCCGGTCGACACCGTACATGCCGGACACGAGCCGTCGTTCGGGCGTGCCCGGCTGCACGCATTGATCGATGCCTACCTGTCTGGCGAAAACCGAATCACGGACGTGACGGGTTGGCTGGCGGAGAGGAACGGCGTCAGGCAATCCTCAGCGTGACCTTACCGACGGCCCGGCCGCTTTCGAGAAGGGCATGGGCCGCGCCGGCCTTTGCCAGATCAAATGATTCAGCCAGGCGGATTTGCAGCTTCCCCGCTGCAATCAATTCCAGCCCGTTGCGGATGATGGCGGCCTGCTCTCGCAGCCGAGGGTCGAGGCCCTTCCACATCGGCGTGAGCATCATCACGTTATGAATGGAAAGATTGTTGTTGTAGGCGGTGAGGTCTGCATCGTCTCCCGGCGTTCCCATCAAGGTGACGATGCGGCCATAGGGCGCCATGGCGCGATAGGTCTGCTGCATGACATCCGCACCGGCATTGTCAAAAGCGACATGAACACCGCTGCCTGACCAGCGCAGCGCCTCATCGGCGAAATCGGTGTCGCGATAGTTGATGGCGGCTTCTGCACCGAGGTCGAGGACAATCCGTGCCTTTTCGGCCGAACTTACGGTGGCCGCAACCCGTGCCCCCTCAAGGACAGCAAGCTGTACCGCAACATGGCCTGTGCCGCCAGCGCCGCCGTGGATCAACACACACTCCCCACGTTGCACCCGGGCGCGGTCCACGAGTGCTTCCCAGCAGGTGATGGTAACAAGCGGCATGGCCGCTGCGGTGAGATCATCGACGGTGTCGGGCACCTTCGCCAGCTGCCATTCAGGTACCACGGCAGCCTCCGCGTAGGTGCCCATGGTCCCGCCAATGCCACCGTTGCAGAAACAGACGCGATCACCCGGCTTTACCATCGTGACCATTGATCCAACGGCTTCGACAATCCCCATGCCGTCATGCCCCAGGACGAAAGGTTCGGGCCCTTCCAGATAGCCGCCGAGTTGCCGGAAGAAGACATCGGCGGGATTGAGCGCAGCGGCCTTGAGTCTGATGAGAACGTCTTGGGTTTCTCCCGGCCAGGCGAGATCGACGTCTTGCATCTGCAGGACGTCAGGACCGCCCTTGGCCGTCGCAACCATTGCCTTGATCTTCATCGAATGATCCTTGTTGGTCGTTTCAGGGGACTAGCTGATCGCATACTGAGCCTAGGTGATCCGGGTCAAAGGGTCGAGCCCGCGCAGCGCGGACTGAAAAATTGCATTGCCGCTAGGTCATTTAGCGGTAGACTTACCATCGAACTGCCAGCCCACCTCGTCTCTCGACCAAGTCCAATTGATAGGATAGTGTTTTTCCAGCCCGATCACATCCGGTCTGGTTCGAGCGTTCAAGAAACACCAGTCCAACAGGGAGGACGACAAAGACATGCAAAAGACCCTTAAGGCTCTAGCCGTGGCCGCTATCCTGTCAGCGGCAAGCTTCACGGCCGCTATTGCGGCTGCGCCGGAATCGACCGACCCGATCCGTATCCCGATCAACGAGTGGACCGGGCAGCATATCTCCGCCCACATCACCGGCGAATTGCTGAAGAAGATGGGATACAACGTTGAATATGTAACAGCCGGTGCCGTGCCGCAATTTGCTGCCATCGCCCAGGGCACGCTCAATCTGCAGCCCGAGGTGTGGGACAACAATGTCGGCGATATCTATCCCAAGGCTGTCGAGAGTGGCGATATCATACAGATCGGACCATTGGGCCTTACGCCACGTGAAGGCTGGATGTATCCGCCTTATGTGGAAGAACAGTGCCCGGGGCTTCCGGATTGGAAGGCCTTCGTAGACTGCGCCCAGGTTTTTGCCACGCCAGAGACCTTCCCGAAGGGGCGGCTCATCACCTACCCGGCTGACTGGGGCACACGATCGAAGGACCTCATTGAAGCTTCAGGTATTCCCTTCCAGCCCGTCGCCGGCGGCAGCGAAGGCGCCATGGTGGCCGAACTCAAGAGCGCTTATGCCGCCAAGCAACCTATCGTCATGATGTTCTGGGCACCTCACTGGATCCACGCCGAGCTGAAGTTCAATTGGGTCGATCTGCCAGCCTATGACGACAACTGCGGCACCGACGCCAGCCTTGGCATGTATCCCGACAAGGTGAACGATTGCGGCTTCGCCCAGGCCAATATCGGCAAGATCGTCAACAAGGGTTTCAAAGACAAGTGGCCGGCAGCCTACAAACTGGTCGAAACGATCAAGATCGACAATGACACCCAGAACAAGATGATGCTGGAGATCGACAACAACGGCCGCAAGATCGAAGAGGTCGTCGATGAATGGCTCAAGGCCAACGAAGCCACCTGGAAGCCGTGGGTGGACGGCGCCAGCATGTAGATGAATGCGGCGCCAGACGGCGCCGGTAAAAAACCAGCCGGGATGCTCGTCCAGACATCCCGGCAATTCCCGGTGAGTTGCGTACGATAACGGGGAAGGGGCTCGCATCGTGGCAAAATCCGATATGCCGCCCGCGGACAAGCGGCCGGTCAAGCTATCCTGCAGGCACGTGTGGAAGGTCTACGGATCACGGCCTGCGTATTATTTTGATTCCAAGGGCTATCAGATCAATGCGCGTGAACTGGCCGACCGCATGCGCGCCGAGAAACATATTCCTGCTGCCGTGGACGTGAGTTTTGACGTCCGCGTGGGCGAAATCTTCGTCATCATGGGCCTTTCCGGTTCGGGCAAATCGACCATCGTGCGCTGTCTGTCACGCCTCGTGGAACCGACGGCAGGCGAGATCCTCCTCGACGGCGAGGACTTGCTCAAGAAATCGCCTGCCGAATTGATCGAGATCCGGCGTCACAAGATGGGGATGGTGTTCCAAAGCTTCGGACTGCTGCCCCACCTCAATGTCATCGACAATGTGGCCTTTCCGCTCAAGCTTCAGGGCCTGCCACTGGCAGAGCGCCGCAGGCGGGCAGAGCGCGTCGTCGAACTCGTGGGCCTCAGCGGGCGCGAGGCGAGCTATCCCCGGCAGCTCTCCGGCGGACAGCAGCAACGCGTTGGCATCGCCCGGTCGCTCGCCGTCGAGCCCGAACTCTGGTTCCTGGACGAACCATTCTCGGCACTCGATCCTCTCATCCGCCGTCAGATGCAGGATGAGTTCCTGCGCATCCAGCAGGTATTGCACAAATCCATCGTGTTCATCACGCACGACTTCCTCGAGGCGCTGCGCATTGCGGACCGGATGGCGATCATGCGCGACGGCATGGTGGTGCAGATCGGGACGCCCGCCGAACTGATCGTCAACCCGGCCGATGACTATGTCGCCGAGTTCACTCGCGATGTTCCGCTGGTGCGCGTCTTGCGGGCCACGAGCGTCATCGATGAAGGCGTCACCCAAAACCCACAGATGCCAGTCGTCGATGGCAGCACGCCTGTAAGAAGATCTGTTGCCGCAACTGGCACGACATGCCGATGGCGTCGCAGTCAGAGACGCCGGCGGCAATATCCTGGGCGTGGCAACGGCGCGATCGGTCATCGGAGCACTCGCGCAGGAGGGCGAAAAGCGTATCGATCTTCAACAGGCAACCGGATGATGGCGCGCATCTCGCGGGAGACCTGGCTATGGTTCGGCGTTCTTGCCCTTATACTCGTTCTCCTGGCCCTGCGCAGCTATGAGAAATGGCTGGTTGAATATCCCAAGGATTGGGTCGCCCCCTTCACGGCGGGCTTGAATGCCGCAATGAAGGCGTTCGTCGACACGTTCGGATTCATTTTCCTGGCCCTGTCAAACATCTTCACCATTCCGTTGAAATGGGTGCAGAACATTCTTCACTGGCTGCCCTGGCCCACGATGATGGCATTGGTCGGAGCGGCCGCATGGCGGGCAGGCGGGCCCCGCCTGTTGGTCTTTGCGTTGCTGGCGCTCGGCTACATGGTGGTTGTCGGCTATTGGGACAAATCGATGAACTCCCTGTCCTTAGTCATCATTTCCGTGCCGGTGGCTGTGTTGCTCGGGTTTGCTTGTGGTGTTGCCGGCTATTTTTCACCGCGCGCAGAACGGTTCATCCTTCCACTGCTGGACCTGATGCAAACGGTGCCAGCCTTCGCCTACCTGATCCCGATCCTGTTGCTGTTTGGCTTCGGCCCGGTTGTCGGACTGATCGCCAGTGTTCTGTTCTCGTTTCCGCCAATGGTTCGCAACACCATGCTTGGCCTTCGCAGTGTCGGTGCCGAAGTGCAGGAGTCGGGGCTCATGTCGGGCGCAACACCACGGCAGCTGTTCTGGCAGGTACAGATCCCCTCGGCGCTCCGTCAGATCCTGCTCGGCGTCAACCAGACCACCATGGCCTCTTTCTCGATGATCATCATCGCCTCGATCATTGGCGGAACCGAGGACATCGGATGGGAAGTGACGCTCTATCTGCGCAAGGCTGCCTTCGGAGAGTGCTTGCTGTCGGGCATCGTCATCGCGCTCATGGCGATGGTCATGGATCGCATCAGTTACGGACTCGCCACCCGCGAGCAGCAATATGTTTCGGGGGGTCAGACCTTTTACGATCGGAACCGCGAGTGGGTGATCGGGTGCAGCCTGGCTGCGATCTTCCTGGTTGCCTCTCGCATTGTTCCCTGGCTCAGCGACTGGCCCGAGGCCTGGGTCATCTATCCCGCCAAATACCTCAATGAAGGCATTGAAAGCTTCATCCTCAACTTCAACGGCGCGATCCAGACGATCAAGACCCTGGCCTTCTACTATGTAATGTTGCCGACACGGATTGGACTGGAGAATGCCGTCAGTCCCTTCACCTGGGGATTCGCCTTCACAACACCGCTGAAGCTGGGATTTGCGGCAGTGATCGCGGCGGCCATTGTTTGGGCGCTGGCGAAAGAGCGTCAGACTCTTGCGGTGGTCATCGGACTTCTGGGCGTGACTTTCTATTTCGGTCTGACGAACTTGCCGTGGGCCGGGCAGATCGCCATCGTGACGCTTCTCGCCTGGCAACTGGGCGGGCGCGGACTGGCCATCGGATCGTTTGTTGCCATGGTCTTCATGCTGGTCGCCGGCATCTGGCCAGAGGCCATGATGTCTGTCTATCTGTGCGGGATCGCGGTGGTCTTGGCCTTCGCCTTGGGTGCGGGGCTGGGCATATGGGCCAGCATCAGCGACCGGGTCTCTCGCATTCTCCGCCCGATCAACGACACGTTGCAGACCATGCCGCTCTTCGTCTTCCTCATTCCCTTTGTGATGATCTTCAAGATTGGCGACTTTACCGCGCTGCTTGCCATCATTGCCTACGCCTTCGTGCCGGCAGCGCGCTACACCGAACATGGGCTTCGCAATGTCGCGCCAGATGTCGTGGAAGCCGCGCAATGCATGGGATGCACCAAGTGGCAGCTGCTGACGGACGTGAAGCTGCCTTTGGCACTGCCCGTCATCATGCTCGGGCTCAACCAGACTATCATGTATGCCGTCTCGATGCTGGTGATCACGGCGCTGGTGGGAACCGCTGACCTCGGCCAACGGGTCTATATCGGGTTGGGGGACGGGGACTTTGGTGTCGGCTTCGTGGCCGGCATCGGCATGGCCATTCTGGCCATGGTGGCCGACCGCCTGACTCAGGCCTGGAACAGGCGGCGGCAGGAAACATTCGGGCTCGATGCAGCGCAAGCAACGCTCTAGGTGCTGCTGACTTGTTCTCTTGTCAGATGCCCATGCCATTCTCTCCATTGTTCGAGCAGCCGGTTTGAGGCAGTGATCCCGCCATGAACCGGTCAAATGCATCCACCCCGAACCGAATGATATTGCCTTCGTTTGCGGTAGCGGTCTGCGGCGCCATGTGGGGCGGATTCTGGTACCCGTTGCGCTGGCTCGAAAGCAATGGGGCCGGAGCAGGCTGGGTCAGCTTCATCTTTTTCGGCGTCATGGTCGTGGTGCCACTGCCGTGGGTCATCAGGGCTACGATCGGCTACCGGGAACTCGGCAGGCAACTCGTCATCGGAATCCTTACCGGGCTGGCCTTTACCCTCTACATGGTGAGCCTGGTCTTGACCGATGTCGTCCATGCCATCCTGCTATTCTACATGACGCCGGTGTGGAGCACTCTGGCAGGCATTGTCCTGCTCGGCGAGCGCCTGACCGTCAGCCGTGGCATGGCAATGATTGCCGGTTTTGCCGGTATGGCCTTCATCCTGGGGGTTGAAGGCGGCATTCCGTTGCCCCGCAATGCCGGGGACTGGATCGCGCTTCTCAGCGGGATGATGTGGGCCGCCGGCACAGTGCTCAACTTTCACTACCCTGCCAGGGGCGCGGCCTTGCCGGTATTCTTCTTCTCTGTAGGAGGGCTGATCTCCTCCGGACTGGCGCTCGCGGTGCTGGGCGGATCGCCGCTCGCGATGTCGACTGGTGTCGTGTCGAACCTGCCATGGATTGTTGTCCTGGCACTCATCATCTTCGTGCCGCCGAGTTATCTGGTGTTGTGGGCGTCCCAGAGGATTGATGCCGGGCGGGTGGGCATCTTGTTGATGACGGAAGTGCTGGCGGGCGCCATTACGGCCGCCCTGTTTTCGGGAGAGTACTTCGGCATCAGGGAATTGACCGGAACGGCACTGATTGTCTGTGCCGGGCTCGTCGAGATCCTCGGGCGACGCTAGCTGCTTGTCGAAACAGGATGTTCGTTCCGCCGATCCGGTATCAGGCCTTCGATTCTGACGCCCTTCGATTCCAGAATTGGCCGCAGCTCATCGAAGACAGCCCTGTAGCGATAATAAGGTATGGCCGGCATCATATGGTGAATCAGGTGGTAGTTCTGACCCTGCAGCAGGACATTGGCGAACGGAAACAGGGACACGCGCGTATTGCGATAGCGACCAGTCTCATGGTGGTCATGGTGCGGCGTCCAGGTGAAGAAGGTGAGCATCACTGTCTGGCCGATCCACCATGGGATGAACCAGAGTAACAGAAGATCCCAGCCGTAGCCCGATGCGACCAAGCCGATCAGCAGCGTCGCGTAGAACAGGAAGCTGATTGCGGTGTAGACATACTCGATCCGTGTGCAATTGAAACGCTGGCAGTCCCGATATTGCTGTACGGGATTGAAATATCCCAGCAATGCGACCGGTAGGCGGAGGAAAACCCAGCCCAGGAAATTGCCGCGGGCATAAATGTCTGGATCGCAGTCCTCATTGGTGTGGGCGTGGTGGGCCATATGCTGGCGCCGATGCTGGTGGTAATGCAGCAGCAGCGGTACACATGCAATGAGGCCCGCAACAGTATCGACCCACTGTAGTCCTCTGTGCCGCGAACTGATGTTGGCATGCACTGCCTCATGGACGACCGTGTAGATCGCATAGATGAAGACCGTGTTGCCGATCATCCCAAGCCATATGGGAATCTCACCGGCGAGCGTGAACGTCGTCGAAGCTACAAACAACAGGAAGAGTTCTGCCTCCAGCAGCAGGGTGCGGCCACCAAAATCCGGGGTATGGCGGCGGCCAACCTCGGCTTCCTGGCGGAGTGTCGACGTGGCTTGCTTCATTGCACCATCCTGACATCCAGACGAAATTGAATGACTATTCAGAATGTAGCGCACAAGGTAATCAAGTCAATCGCGACCGCTCGCCGCGGCAGGGACGAACGCCTGCTGGAAGAGCTCGCAGTCAGCTATGATTCCCTTGCGATCCCTATTGAGGAACTCCTGCCATGAGCACCAACGCTGACGCATTCGACCGATGGATTCGCGGCCGGTTTGTCGAGATCAACAGCGAACTCGAGGAGATGTATTTCGCGCTTGCGGACCGCTCGGCCGTGGAAGGTGTTGGCGACACCCTCAAGCAAGCGTTGTTCGAGGAAGGCCAGGCCCTGGTGCGTGCGCTGGTGCTGGAGGGAAATACGGATGAGGGCTTCGACCGGGCCTTTGACGTGCTGGGTGATCTGGGCCTGTGGCTCGCGGCACTTCGCCGTCACGAATTAACCAATCCGGCCCGCGAGGCGAAGTCGCCGTTCCATGAGGCTTCGGCGCTCGGCATGCACATTGGTGCCTCGCTGGGGGTTGTCCCCCGCTTCGCCACCAGCCACCTGTCGACCCACAACAGGGCCGTGGACGGAATCCCGAAGAGCTTCACGCGGCTTCATGACGAAAGGCTGTTTCTCGACGACAATACGCGCGCCATCTTTGCCTACAAGCGGGCTGCTGACGCACTGATGCGGATCGTGCCACTCGGCATATCCCACCCCGTGGCGGAGACATTGTTCATGGATGCCAAGACGGCGCTGGATGACGTGTGCCATTGGAACGACGTGTTGTTCCGGCAGCTCGATGTCGACCGCTTCTTTTTCAGCGTGAGGCCCTACTACAAGCCATACCGCGTGGGGCGGCATGAATACCGCGGCGCCAATGCCGGAGACTTTGCGGGTATCAACGAGATCGACCTGCTGACCGGACTATGCCAGGCTAATGATCCCTATTATTCGCAACTGCTGGTCGACAAGCTGCCCTTCATGCGCCCGGAAGACCAAGAGTCACTGAAGGACTGTATGCGGCGCTTCAATTTCCTCGACCAGTTCCTCGCGGCATTACCCGCCGCCGCGGGTAAACCATGGTTCAAGAACAATGCCGGCGCTTATCTCGCGGTTTGTGACGCCCATGGGCGAGCGGCCCGCCAGCATCACGATATGCTTGTCACCCGCTTCATCGAGCGGCCGTCGACTGCGCTTGAAGGCGAGAAGTTGAACCAGGTCACGGCCAGCGG
>ERZ795053.6197-NODE-6197-length-12006-cov-5.263409_pt1 | contig 12006 bp, 10 predicted proteins | sample MGYA00375137_ERZ795053 | MGnify/ENA primary metagenome ERZ795053 (study PRJEB30182, sample SAMN05720284) | activated sludge metagenome | isolation source: Anaerobic digester | place: Hong Kong | collected 2014-12-17 ... | reverse complement strand
GTCGCATTTTCTTCGACGAACCGGTGTCCACTTCGTCGGAAAATGCTCTAGCCCGTTCCGTTGACCGCAGATGAGCGCTTGGAAAGGCCCTCGTTAATCTTGTCCTTCATGATGTTCGAAGCGCGGAACACCAGCACCCGGCGTGGCGTGATCGGTACTTCCTGCCCGGTCTTCGGATTGCGGCCGACGCGCTCACCCTTCTCGCGGATGCCAAACGACCCAAATGACGACAGCTTGACGTGCTCGCCCTGCGCCAGCGTGCTGGAAATCTCGCTCAACACAAGTTCGACCAGTTCCTGGGATTCGTTGCGGGGCAGCCCCACCTTACGTACCAAGGCCTCAGCCAGATCGGCACGCGTCAACGTCTTGCCACTCATCCTCGTCCACTCGCTCCCGAAATCATTTTCGCCGTGCTTTTTGGCCATGCTACCGGTGGCGGCGGCGGCGGTCAATCACGGAAACGGTCAACCGACTGAAACTCAAAGCATAATCTTTAGGAATGGAGCCTCTCGGTGCTTTTGGCACGCCATGAGAGGCTGAAAACTACCAGCGCGCCAGCACCGCGCCCCAGGTAAACCCACCCCCCATCGCCTCCATGAGCACGAGGCTACCTTCCTTCAGGAGGTGATTTTCAAACGCGTGGTTGAGGGCCAGCGGGATGGACGCCGCGGACGTATTTCCATGCTTATCAAGCGTAACGATGATCTTGTCTGGGCTGACATTGAGCTTCCTGGCAATGCCATCGAGGATGCGCTTGTTGGCCTGATGAGGCACAAACAAATCGATGTCGTCGGCGGCGTATCCGGTCGCCACCAGGGTTTCCTCGATCACGCCGGAAATCTTTTGCACCGCGTGTCGGAAAACCTCACGTCCATTCATTCGCAGGTAACCGGTGGTCTTGGTCGAACCGGGCCCACCGTCGACGTAAAGAAGGTCCTCATGGCGCCCATCCGATCGGATCCGCGAGAACAAGATGCCGCGGTCCTCGCGTGCGCCATGCGTCGGCTGCGCCTCCAGCACGACCGCACCGGCACCATCGCCGAAGAGCACGCACGTACTGCGATCACTCCAGTCGATAATCCGCGAAAACGTCTCGGCGCCAACAACCAGGGCCCGGCGGAATTGTCCGGTCCGCAGGAGGCTATCGGCAATCGTGAGTGCATAAACGAAGCCGGAACATACCGCCTGGACATCAAACGCAGCACCACGCGTGATGCCAAGTCCCGACTGGATGCGCACAGCGGTTGCCGGGAAGGTTCTGTCCGGGGTCGCCGTGGCACAAATCACCAGATCGATGTCGAGCGGATCGATGCCCGAGCGGACCAGCGCCTGCCGGCAGGCGGCAATCCCAAGATCCGACGTCAGTTCATCGTCAGACGCAATGTATCGGGAATGAATGCCTGATCGCTCAACAATCCAATCGTCCGAGGTGTCGACCACTTTGGCCATGTCCGCATTCGTCATGACGCGCCTTGGTAGGCAGGCGCCAACACCGCGGATCACCGATCGATTGACTACTACCACTCTCGTCTCGCTTTCCGGTCAGACCAGCTCTACCGGCAAAGTAATCCGGACACGCTGACAAGACCCATTTCTCCATTCGTCGGTTTCAGCAGGGCAAAGCCGAATTGTGTGGACTTTCACCACCACTGTTCAGCTCTTCCCGTTAATCTCGGCCTCCAGCGCCTCGTGGAATGTGTCGAGATCTGCGGCAAGGCGTCCGACAAGTTCGGCTTCCGCCATCTCAAAGCCTAGATCAACGGCGCTGGCGAAACCGAAAGCATCGGTACCACCATGGCTCTTGATGGCAATGCCATTGAGGCCGAGGAACGTGCCACCGTTGACGCGCCGCGGATCCATCTTGTGCTTCAACACCTTGAAACCGCCGCTCGCAAGCATGGCACCAAGCTTGGAAAACAGTGAGCGTCCCATCGCGTCTTTCAGGTACTGGCCGACCTGGCGCGCAGTGCCCTCGGCGGTCTTCAACGCAATATTGCCGGTAAAGCCCTCAACAACGATGACGTCAACATCGCCTTTGCCAATCTGATCGCCTTCAACGAAGCCCTTATAGATGAGCGGCAGCTTAGCGTCCTTCAGCCATCCATGGGCCTGCTTGACCTCATCGGCTCCCTTAATCTCCTCCACACCGACATTGAGCAGCCCGACCGTGGGGCTCTCGATGTGGAATAGCGCGCGCGCCATCGCCGCACCCATCATGGCAAAATCGCCCAACTGGCGGGCCGTCGCGCCAATGTTGGCACCGACGTCGAGGACGATACATTCAGCATTGATCGTAGGCCAAAGCGCCGCTATTGCGGGTCGTTCGATGCCTGGCATGGGGCGCAAGATAAGTTTGGCCATGGCCATCAGCGCGCCCGTATTGCCAGCCGAGACGGCAACATGGGCCTCACCTTTCTTGACCGCCTCGAGCGCCAGCCACATGCTCGATCCCTTGCCCCGACGCAAGGCTTGACTGGGTTTGTCATTCATGGCGACGACAATGTCGGTAGGCAAAACGCGGCAACTCTGTTTGAGGCGCGGATACTTTTCAAGTTCGGCCTCGAGCTCCTCGGCCCGACCGGCGATCAGGAATTTGAGGCTTGGATGGCGCTCGATGGATATGGCTGCCCCACCGACGACCACCGAAGGACCGTGGTCTCCGCCCATGCCATCAAGCGCTATGGTCTTGAAGTGCTGCATCAGATCGCGACGACTAGCTCATGTTCATGCCCAATGGAAACATGAATACGACCCAGACCCTTGTTTTAAGCATGTTTTTTGTCAAACCGCTGTACACTTCAACTCAACATGCCCCAGAGAGTCTTACGCCCCGATGGGATCGGAACGGCACTCTCACTCCATGATTTTTCGCATTTTCCTCGACGAACCGGCGTCCACTGCGTCGGAAAATGCTCGAGAATTCTCAGAGCGTTATTTCGCTCCTGGCAACTGGTCGTGACATTTTGTAGGGGAGCCCCCCTCGTCCCCCGACAAACGGCCCGGAAGATAACCTTTTGCGGATGCCACACAACAGCTTTTTGCAGATGTCGAACAACAGCTTTCTTCAACGTCGTCGGCTCTGCCCGCGCGGTCGAGCCGTAACAGCAATACCGGAGAGCGCACACCTCTGCGGGATCGTCTCAAGTTTTATCCTTCAAGACTGCTAGGAAAGCGAACGGATTATTGCTTTTGTCTTTGCCCGCTTCGCCGCCGTTCTCACACCACGCGAAGGTAGCGCCAGGCGCGCGCGGATATGGCTCGATCGCAGTGGACAACTGCTCATAGATCAACCGCCCCACCTCAATCACACCCTGTCGAATAGCTTCTGGAGCAGATACGGCGAGCGCCTCGCGTTCCTCAGTTTCTTCGCATCGACGGGACTTGGTCAGCAGCTCCTCGGGCCAGTACTCTTCCTCGAACGACTCGTTGATGTCAGTGTGCACCGGCTCCAGAGTGATGATACATGCCTGCGTAGCGGCCGCCGACAGCTCGCCCTTCACTCTGTATCGCCCCGCACCGATGGGGCCAACGCGATAGGACACTTTCAGCAGCAAAAACGCGGGAAGCTCGAGTGTCGCGGCAAGTGCTACAAGCTCCAGTGGTGTTGCCTCGCGTTCCACATCAAGACCACGTTCGGGGATATCGGCAATCCGGTGGGACCAGTGCGCAAGCGGCTCTGGTGGATTGCTGCTCATCGTCGTTGTGGGTGTTGTTGTCGGCATGGCCACGCCCTTTATCGTCGCATCATCATCTGTGCCATTGCGTCAAGCGGGAAGCGGTGTGGTGAATGCCAAGCCGGCAATGACCGCTTCGCCGTCCGCAGCACAAAGCGCCTCACGCTGGCGGAAGGCATGTGCTGCCAGCAGTGCGGACTTGATCCGCACGTGGGTCGGCGCGTCCGGCTTGGATTGAGGCGGATGCGAAGCACTGGCAGGCGGTCTATCGCCGACCTTGTCCTGCACCCCGATCACACCTTCCCCGGCAATGAACAGGTCCAGCGCCGCAGCCATCGCCTCACGGTCATCGGCATCGAGCGCCGCGCGGTAGGCTTTTGTCCGCTCGTAAAACCCGGCAGCCGCCTTTTTCACCTTCTTGGGCACCGAAAGATCGCCAACACCGATCTCGCGCATGCAATCGTCCATATCGGTGAAGAACGCTTCCAGCGTCAGGCGGCTCGTCTCCTTGGCAAGCTCGCCCTCTGCGCGCAGCCGTTCCAGGACCTGGAAAAGCGTCAAAACGATCATTTCGTAACGGCCGTTCAGCGTATCGGGCACGCCATAGTCGCGGTAGAATTCGCTCTGCCGTGCAGCGGCCACGACTGCGCCATAAAGCTGCTTAGCTTTACGCGTGTTGCTGGCGCGGGCTGCAAACCATTTCAACATCAACCATCCGTCCTCGTTGCTTCTCGCTAATCGTTGTGCCGCCACTGTAAGCCGCTGCAAATGGCGGGGAAGAAGTGGTCTAGCGCGTTGCATAAGCCTCTGTCTCGGGCTAATCGGCGCAAGAGGGGACGATGGCGGTGATTCCCGCGCTGACAGCGTACTCATATCGGGGTGTGCATATTCCATATCGGGACAGACAGGATATGGCTGGTTATTGCACTCAGGGGGAGGAGCCAAGCAATGAAGGCAGGATGCACCAATGGCGTCATGCGGCACGCTGGGCGGCTACGCGCCACCGCGGGCTCTTCGCTGCTGGCGGTGACGTGCGCCATCACGCTGCTTCCCGCCCTCGCCGGTTGCAGTCCACAGATCATCAAGCACGGTCATCAATTCCGAGAGACCGATATCCAGCAGATCCAGCCTGGCATGTCGCAGGAACAGGTCAAACTGCAACTTGGCACGCCCGCCACGACAACCACGATCAATAATGGGCAGGCCTACTACTACATTGCCTCGACCATGAGCCAGGCAGCCTTCCTCAAGGAAAAGGAAATCGATCGCAAGGTGCTGGCCGTCTATTTCAATCCGATGGGCTCTGTCGATCACATCGCCCACTACGGCATGAAGGACGGCAAGGTGTTCGATTACATCTCACGCACCACAGCGGCCCCCGGCGGCAAGGATGATGGCATCTTGAAGCAGCTGTTCCGCAACCTCGGCACGCGCCAGCTTTACGGCGAATAAAACGTCGAAAGCACGATGACCGGCCCCCAGTTTCTGCCCCCTGGTATTCCAGATCGGCTGACGTTTGGCAGCCACGCCACGGACTGAGCCGTCAAATCCACAAAATCGGCGACCGGTCCTTGGCAACAGCGGCCACCGTTAATCCTAACAAACAGTTAGCGCTGCAATTGGCGTGTCCTTTTAGGAAGTACACGTCGTTCTGGCATTGGACGTGCACAACATTTGACACCATTTCAAATATTTGTGGACGTGATCATGTCGTACGCTGAAATTTTGTGCATCACGCTTGTGCTAGCAACCATTGGCTTGCTTCTTTTCGCCGACTTCAACCGGCGCCTCAATAGTTCGCGAATTGCAGCAATGCTGGCGCTTTTGACAATCGCCGGGGCAGACTACTTCTTTGTCACATCAACGCCTTTCGGAAATGGCTTCGACGTCAGTGAACCCACCACACCCAAGCGCCAACAGAAAAGATCAGGCCGCAATGCCGGGCAAGCCCATGCCTCACAAATGGATACCGAGTCAGAGGATCGTGATAGTGCTTCCAATGAAGCCACCGAGCCAATGGAAGCGGCCGGTGGCACAGATATGCGTACCGCATTCGAAGGCACGAGCCGTTCCCTTAGTCATTGGCTAAAGACGTGGCTTGGCGGGAAACCCGCGAGCACCCCGTCCTTAGTGCACGTCCGCGACTTCAAGGACTGCCAGGCATGTCCAGAAATGGTGCGCATTCGAGCTGGTGTGCGTTTGATTGGCGATCCCAAAAGCGAAAGCGCACCCGCTTTAGGGCTCATGCCTCAGCAGAAAATGCGTGTTTGGCCGGGTTATGCTGTTGCACGAGACGAAATAACGGCAGCCCAGCTGCGGGCGGCTGGGATCACGCCGCGTGGCGGTGACACGTGCAAAGCAACCGCAAAGATCGACCACAGTGCGCCGGCAGCATGTGTTACGGCCCACGAGATGCAGTCCTATATCGGCTGGCTCAATCAGAACACAGGACGCCGTTACCGTCTGCTCAGTGCTGCGGAATGGGAATTTGCCGCGCGCGCCAGCATGGACGATGACGCGAGCGCCCGGCACATGGGTGGCGGTCTGGCTGAAATGGTGGCGGACTGCTGGTCAGGTGACGCGACTGCAAAGCGGATCAAAACCATGGCATCACATTGCCCGTACCGCGTTGTGAAGGACGGCGCAGATGCGGAAAGCCAGGACTTGCAAAATCCTGCCGTGCGTCGGCCCTTCGAGGCGGCTTCGCGCTCGCCTCAAATCGGCTTCCGCGTCATGCGGCCATTCGATCTCACGGCAAAGAATGGGTTCTGAAGACTGACCGAAAGCGGCACACCGCATGCCTTGCGATCTGACCAAATTGGATCAGAACACTCGTATCTTGCTCTTTGCTGCAACTTGTCGCGACAAACCAGTGTCCACATCGATGGACATGCTCAGGTCAAAGAACTAGATCGTGTTTGTGTTTCCATGAAACATGAACACGATCTAAGCGCGCCGGAGCTACTGCGGCGCGCGCCGCCCCATCACAATCCCAGGAGCGACAACAGATTGCCACCCGCTGTCGGCGGCGGCGACTTGAATTTCGACATCTCGCTGGCAACTTCCGCATAAAGACCCGCCAACCAACGCGGCTGGTCCGCGCGAATGGCGGGGATAGCGTTGTGGCGGAGGTCGGTCGGCGCGATCACCACGTTGATGTGGCTCACACCGATCTCGGCGGCCAGGACGAACAATTCCTCCGCCGCCTCATCGCCCATCGCAAGACAACCGGCCGAAGACCTCTTGCCGTGGATCATGATGTCGCCACCCAGATCGCGGCGGCCATCCTTACGGGCCATCTTGCGATCGAATGCATTGGGATAATTGACGCGCATCGAGACGTGATAGCGGCTGTTGGGATTAAGGAACGAGATGCGGTAGATCCCCTCAGGAACCTGCTTGTCACCGCGCGTGAGCTTAGGCCCGGTGCGCCCGCTTGCGGCAAGAACAGGGTAGGAATGCACGAACATCCAAGCGCCGCCTTGCGAGCGCGCATGAAGCTCCAGATGCTTCTTATCCTTGATGGCGACAAGTGCGATCTCGGCAGGCGGCCAGGCGACCTTTGCCGCTTCGAACCTTGCAACGATACGCTTCGTCGCGGCGGGCCCGATCTCGGCAAGCCGTTGCCCCAGCGATCCATAGCGACGCGGCGATGGCGCGCGGCTCCGCAGCGTCGGTGATGTGGCCGGGGCTACGGCGCGGGGCGTGCCCTGCGTGCGCGCGGTGTGTGTCTGTGTCGACCAGGTACTTTCATCCTCGCTATCCAGCCGCACAACTGGCGGCCATTGTTCAGCGGATGGGTCAAATGCATCGGGGGGAGCAAATTCGAAGCGCGAGACTTCTGGTTCGGCAAGGTCGGTGAATTCGAGCTCTGCAACGTTCGGTTCGGGATACAAAGACTCGCGCGGCAACGAACCGGTCTCCAATGCGCCAGACACCGTGGGCCTATCGGGCATCGAGACCTGCGGCTCATCTGAGATCTGATCAATCGCCAGCATGGCAGCAGCCGTCGTGGCCGCACCGACCAGTGCGACCGTTACCAGAGCTGCGCGTTGGCTCAATCCCATTCTTCACCCGTGTTACGTCATGCAGGCAGCTGCCACTGCACGCCACAAGATGACTGATTCGTGTTCTCGGTTGGACCGAGGCGACAACGAATCACTTGGAATAATGGGGATTTTTCACGCGCCAACAGGCTGTCCGTGGTGTCAAATTGAGTACAATTGCCACCCAATCGCGAGGCCGGAATGCACGAAGATGCATAGAATACAACTGTATTTCAGGCCGCTTTTCGCGCCTTTCCGGCAATATCGGCCAGTTCGGCAATGAAGGCACGCACGCCTTTCAAGCGCTTTTCTGGCAGATCCCAGTCGGCCTTGAAGACAAGGCGATGGTCAGGTTGCAGCTTCACCAGTGCGCGCGAACCTTGCATCAGCTGCACGAGGCCCTCGGGATTGGCGAACGTGTTCCTGCGGAAGGCAACGAGGGCGCCTTTGGGACCTGCATCGACCTTGGCGACGCCCGCCACCCGGCATAGCCCCTTGATCTCCATGACATCGAGCAGATGTTTGACCTCCTCGGGCATCTCGCCGAAGCGATCGACAAGTTCGGCGGCAAAGGCATCGATGTCCTCGCGCCCTTCCAGGCCGGACAGGCGGCGATAAAGACCCAAACGCAATTGCAGGTCACTGACGTAGGCCTCAGGGATCAGGATCGAGGTGCCCAGCGAGATCTCGGGCGTCCATTGCTCGGCGCCCTCACCCAGGTCGCCCCCCTTCATGGCGGCAACCGCCTCCTCGAGCATCGACTGGTAGAGTTCGAAACCAACTTCGCGGATGTGTCCCGACTGCTCCTGGCCAAGCAGGTTGCCGGCGCCGCGGATGTCGAGATCGTGACTTGCCAAAGAGAACCCGGCCCCCAGCGCATCGAGCGAGTGCAGCACCTTGAGGCGCTTTTCGGCACCCTCGGTCAGCACCTGGTTCGCCGGCGTCGTGAAATAGGCGTAAGCGCGCGTCTTGGAGCGGCCAACGCGGCCGCGCAACTGATAGAGCTGGGCCAGACCGAACATATCGGCGCGATGCACAATGAGCGTGTTGGCATTGGGCACATCGAGACCCGATTCGACGATCGCGGTCGATAACAGCACGTCGAACTTGCCCTCGTAGAAGCCCGTCATGATGTCCTCCAGCTCGGTCGGCGTGAGCTGGCCGTGGGCGCGCGCAACTTTCAACTCGGGCACCGCTTCGGCGAGGAATTCGGCAACGTCGTCGAGATCGGCAATGCGTGGGACGACATAGAACGATTGGCCGCCGCGGAAACGCTCACGTCGCAGCGCCTCGCGGATGATCACTGGATCAAACGGCGAGATGTAGGTGCGCACAGCCAGGCGGTCGACCGGTGGCGTGGTGATCAGCGAGAGTTCGCGCACACCGGTCAGCGCCAGTTGCAACGTCCGCGGGATGGGCGTTGCCGACAGCGTCAGCACGTGCACATCCTCGCGTAATTTCTTCAAGCGCTCCTTGTGAACGACGCCGAAGTGCTGCTCCTCGTCGATGATGATCAGGCCCAGCCGTGCGAACTGGATCTGCTTGCCGAGCAGCGCATGCGTGCCGACGACGATGTCGATGGCACCGCTCTTCACCCCCTCCTTCACATCGGACAACTCCTTGGTGCCGACGAGCCGGGAGGCCTGGGCAATGTTGACCGGAAGGCCATGGAAGCGCTCCGAGAACGTCTTGAAGTGCTGGCGCGCGAGCAGCGTGGTCGGTACGACGACCGCCACCTGCAGGCCGTTCATGGCGGCAACGAAGGCGGCGCGCAAGGCAACCTCGGTCTTGCCAAAGCCGACGTCGCCGCACACCAGGCGATCCATCGGGCGGCCGAGATTGAGGTCATCGAGAACGGCGTCGATGCTGGCCGCCTGATCCTCGGTCTCATCATAGGCAAACCGCGTCACGAACTCGTCATAAGCGCCGGTCGGTGGGGCAATTGCCGGGGCTTCACGCAACTGGCGCATGGCGGCAATCTTGATCAGCTCGGCGGCGATCTCACGCAACCGCTTCTTCATGCGCGCCTTGCGCGATTGCCAGGCGACACCTCCCAGTTTGTCGAGCTGCGCGTTGCCGTCGTCGGAGCCGTAGCGCGACAGCAGTTCGATGTTCTCCACCGGCAGGAACAGCTTGTCACCACCGTGGTAGGTCAGTTCAAGGCAGTCGTGCGGCGCGCCCAGTGCCGTAATGGTCTTGAGGCCGGCGAAGCGGCCGATGCCGTGGTCGGCGTGGACGACCAGATCGCCAACAGAAAGGCTCATTGCCTCGGTCAGCACGTCGGCAGCACGCTTCATCTTGCGGCGCGGACGCACGAGGCGATCGCCCAGGATGTCCTGCTCGCCAACCACCGCAACTTCCGGCGTCTCAAAACCCTGCTCCACCCCGACGACGGCAAGCGCGGTGACATCTTGCGGCAGCGCCTTCACCTCATCGAAGTGCTCGACCTTGCGCATCTCCTTCAAGCCGTGATCGCCGAGCAGCGTCATCAAGCGCTCACGCGCCCCCGGTGTCCAGGCGGCAACGACGACCCGGCGCTTGGCCACGTGCTGCTTCAAGATATGCGCAACGACGGCATCGAAGACATTGACGTCGCCCGACTGGCGCTCAGGCGCGAAGGAGCGCCCCGCACGCCCAGCCCATGAGCGCACGTTATCGGCCTCCGGTTCATCGAAGGGCGTCAGGCGGAAGATCGCATGCGGGGCAAGCGCCGCCTTCCAGGCCGCTCCATCAAGATACATGCGCTCAGGGGGAACCGGCTTATAGGGTGCAGCCCCGAACGTCTCGGTCTCGCGGGCCTCTACACGCGCCTCATAATGTTCGTTGATCAGGTCGAAGCGCTGGCGGATGGCGTCCTCAGCCAGATGATCGAAACTCACCGTCACGCCCGGCAGGTAATCGAGCAGCGTTTCAAGCGTCTCGTGGAACAGTGGCAGCCAATGCTCCTGACCCGGATAGCGCTGGCCGGCACTGATCGCCTCGTAAAGCGGATCTTCGCCGGTATTGCCGCCAAACAGCTCGACGTAGCGGCGCCTGAAGAGGGCCACAGCCTCTTCACCGAACGCCACTTCCGACATCGGCATCAACACCAGCTTCTGCAACGGCTTGAGCGTGCGTTGCGTTTCGGCGTCAAACGTCTTGATCGTTTCCAGCGTGTCGCCGAAGAAATCGAGCCGGACCGGATTGGCACGCGCTGGCGGGAACATATCACGGATGCCGCCGCGCACCGCGTATTCGCCCGGCTCCATCACCGTACCGGTGCGCTGATAGCCGAACAGCTGGAGCCGCTCGGTCAATCGTTTCAGATCGATGCGCTGAGCGGGCGCCATCTGGCGCAGGGACTTGCGGATGAAGGCGCGTGGCGGCAGCCGTTGCAGGATGGCATTGACGGTGGTCAGCACGATGGTCGGCTGCTTGCCGGCCGCTACCGTGAGCTTGGCAAGTGCCGCCATACGATCAGCAACGATGTCGGCGTTGGGGCCGATGCGATCATAGGGCACGCTGTCCCATGCGGGAAAGGTGATGATACGCACCCCGGGAGCAAAGAACGAAAGCTGTTGGCTCAACGCCTCGATGCGCCGATCATCACGCGCGACGTGCACCAGCATGCGGGCCCCATCCGCCGCGACGGCGGAGGAGACGAGTTCGGCAAGCGCCAGCGCATCCAGCCCTTCGGGCACGCTCGAAAGGAGTATGTCTCTGCTCTTGGGTGTACCCATCGGTTTCGACACGGTCAGGCGTTGCTCCTTAGGGTCCCGACCCAAAAACAATGGGTCCAAGATCAGATTGGGTTTGGTCGTCCGACAACAAGCTCCAGCGTCACTCCGCTTGTTCTTGAGCAGACCCCGTCAGGCCGTGGAACGCACGGATGCGCGCGATAAGCTCATCAAAGCCGGCTCCCGCGCCCTGTGCCGGTTCAATGATCCATTTGTGCAGCTGAGGGTCGGGCAATTCCATAAACCGCTCGAACGCGCCCAATGCCGGATCGGTAAGGCTTTCCAGGTAGACGTCGGCAAAACGCCCCAGCAGCCAGTCCATTTCCTTGGTGCCGCGATGGTGGGCGCGATAGGCCGCCCGGCGGCGGCGTGTGCCGATATCCCGGCCCTTCGCGTTGTCGACGTCCTCTGTCACTTCGTTTGCCCTGTCCACTCGCATCCATTGGCGCCGCCAGACGCCATCTTTGCCAAACAGCAAACGCGCCCAGCATTCGGGATAACCCGTGGGCGACGCTTGACGCTGAGGCTGGGAGCAGGTTTGCTCCTTGCCGGTTCAGCGGCTCATATAGC
>ERZ795053.6196-NODE-6196-length-12009-cov-4.128994_pt1 | contig 12009 bp, 9 predicted proteins | sample MGYA00375137_ERZ795053 | MGnify/ENA primary metagenome ERZ795053 (study PRJEB30182, sample SAMN05720284) | activated sludge metagenome | isolation source: Anaerobic digester | place: Hong Kong | collected 2014-12-17 ... | reverse complement strand
GCGGACGGCTTCGGACGGGAGGAGGTCGGAAGGAGTGCCTTTGCCAAGGACGATAGCGTCCCAGCCAATTTTGGTGCGATCCCAGCGTTTGTCCCGGTCCATGGCATAGTAACGCCCGACCACCGTGGAAATCCGGGCGCCGACGGCTCCGAGACGGTCTTCACACCAGCTCAAATAGCCGGCCCCGGCTGTCGGAGAAGTGTCGCGGCCGTCGGTGATGGCGTGGACCATGATGTCTTTGACCCCGGCATCATGGGCCAGGGAAGCGAGGGCCACGAGGTGCTCCTGGTGGCTATGGACACCGCCATCGGAGACCAGACCAATCAGATGGAGGCGACTCTGACCGGCACGGGCAAAGGTGTCACGGAGCACTGCATTCTGCGCGAGGTGTCCGTTGGCGATGGCCTTGTTGATGCGGGTGAGATCCTGGTAAACGATGCGTCCGGCCCCGATGTTGAGATGACCGACCTCGGAGTTGCCCATCTGGCCATCGGGCAGACCGACATCGCCGCCGCTCGCGCTGAGATGGCTCACCGGATAGTTGGCATAGAGTTGGTCGTGGAAAGGGGTCTTCGCAAGCCGGGGGGCATCGCCGTTTTTCACGGCCATCGCCTCTCCGCCGGGATTGTCACCCCAGCCGTCGCGGATAATGAGCACTACAGGTTTTTTCTTGTCGGGCATGGTCGGTCAGTGTGGGAGGGGCAGTAGTGATGCCCCAGAATGCGGCGGCTTGCAAGCGGGGAACTGGAAAGGAGGCACGAAGCCAGCGGCGCGAGGAGGCCATTCGCGGCGGGAGTGGCCGTCACCGATGGGCCCGCTTGTGCCGCCGGCCTCCCCCCTTGGTCAGGCCGCCTCTCCCCTGCCGGGTTGCCTGGAGATACCGTTCAGGGAGGCGGCGGGGAGGCCTCAAGCCTGAAGAGCGCCTCGGCAAACCTCCGGCCGACGTCAAGGGTGCCTGCGGCGTCGAAATGGAAGGGATTGATGACGGTGGCCGCGGCCGTGTCGACGTAGACAGCCTGTGGATCGGCGGCCCCGACCTGTTGCTGGGCCTCGACGATGGCGGGCATGTGGGTGTTCTTGCCGAGGCCGAACTGGGTGTTCACGGCCAACAACGCCGGCAGAGCGGGAGCCGCCAGATCCCTGCGGAGCGAGGCGATGAGATGCTTCAGACGGGCGGCGTACAAGGGGGCATCCGTGGCATTGGCATCGCTTTCCCCCTGCACCCAGAGGAACGCGGTGGGACGCAGGAGAATGCCCCGGGCCTTGGCGGCGGCGATGGCGCGCTGGCATTCCCCGACGAGAGTGCGGTAACAGGCTCCGGCCTCGTCCTTGGCATCGGGATCCCAGTCCCGGGCGATGCCGGTGCCACTGAAGGCGGTCTTGACCACCGCGAGCCGGCGTTCCGGCTGACGGTTCATTACGGTCCTGGCGAAACCGATTTCGGGACCAAACCCTCCCAGAGGTTGGCCAAAATTCCCATACTGCCGGTTTTTGGGATCTTTTGGTTGGTGGGCATGGCCCACGGGCTGCGGGCGCAAAGTGGTCCAGACCCCGCCACTGGTGGTGTCGTGGATGTCGGGGGGAGGATCGCCGGTGCGCCACCAGAAAAGGACTTTGCGGTCATTCGGGTCGGACGGCAATTCAGCGGCGTTGGCATCGAAGCCGACCGCATTGGACTGGCCCGCGAGGATGACGAGATCGACTTCGCCGGGCGGGATCGAGGCTTCGACATCAGAAGCGCTCTCCTGCCAGCGTTGCCAGGAAAGACCGGGTCGGTCGACCCGGAATTGAACGATCCGGGTCTGGGCGACCTCCGTGACATACACGGTCCGCCCGTCGGGACCGCCAAAGCAAAGGTTGCTGGGATAAGCCCCCAGCACGTCGATCTCCTGCAGAATGTCCCCTTCCGGCGAAAGTTTGACCACAGTGCCTTTGCCATGGCGGGTGAGATAAAGATTCCCGTCGACATCACAGCGCATGCCATCGAAGCCGTGGTCGGGAAACTCCTTGAGAAGACGTTTGTCGCTGAGGGTACTGTCCGCTCCAACGCGGAAGACCTTTCCAAGGCGGAAGGCCCAGAGTTTGCGTTGCACACTTTCGTTGACATAAAGAGTCTGCCCATCCGGACTGACCTCGATTCCGTTGGTCGTGCCGAGATCGCCCGCGAGCAGGCTGACCCGCCCATCGGTGCCGATCCTCCAGATCCGTCCGGTCCCGGCCTTCCAATCGGGATCGCTCGCATAGAGAATGCCGTCGGGCCCGATGGCGATGTCGTTGGGCTGGCTCATCCGCGGCTCATGGGCATAGGTGCTAACGGCCCGGGTCGCCGGATCGATCCGCAGAATGTTGTGCCCGGTGTGATCCGCGACATAGCAAAACCCGGCGCGGTCGAAGCGGAGACCGTTGCCGGTGCTTCCCTGGGGCAGGGTCACCCAGAGGCCGGCCTGTCCGGCCGGAGTGACCAGCCCGACCGTTCCCTGGGTCCCAAAGTTCACCGCATAGACATTGCCCGCCCGGTCGCAGGCTGGTCCCTCGATGCCCTGGGTGAACTCACCGGGGCGAGTCAGCGGAGTGGCGAGGAAGAGCGGCTCCTCCTCTCCATGGATGGGGAGACCGCCAGAGAGGAAAAGAAGGAGGAGGGTGGTCAGAGTGGGGTAGTTCATGGCTGGAAACCAAAGGCGGCTGGTGGCAGTTTCACCAGAGGGTGTATCCCCCGTCGATGACGAGAGCCGCCCCGGTCATGTAGCGCGAGGCTTCGCTGGCGAGGTAAACCGCCAGGGGACCAAGATCCTCCGGCTCGCCAAATTTCCCCATCGGGATGGCTTTGACAAATTCGCTGATGACTTCGGGATGCTCCCGGGACCAGCGACGATTCGGCTCGGTCATGAATCCTCCGGGACAGATGGCATTGACCGTCACCCCATGGGGCGCCCAGTCGGCGGCGGTGGCCCGGGTGAACTGCAGCACGGCCGCCTTGGCCGTCTCGTAGCTGCGCCCCCCGATCCCCCGGTTGGCGATCATGGCGGAGACTGACGAGACATTGATGACCCTCCCGCCGGTCCCACGCCGCACCATTTCTCCCCCGATGATCCTGGTGCAGAGAAAGGTGCTGGTGACATTGAGATCCATGATGCGTTGCCAATCACCCAGGGACTGGTCCTCCACGGGCACATTGACGAGGCGACCTCCCACATTGTTGATCAGGATGTCAATGGGGCCATGATCCTCCAGCGCACGGAGGCAGGCGGCTTCGCATTCTCCGGGATTTCCCATGTCGGCCTGGAGCGTGAAAGCCTCGCGCCCCAGGGCCCTGATTTCCTCTGCCGTGGCATCGAGGCTGGCGGTATCCCGTCCGGTGAGAATGACATCGGCTCCGGCCTCGGCGATCGCCAGTGCCATCTCCCGCCCGAGCCCACGGCTTCCTCCGGTGATAAAGAGTCGTTTGCCGGAGAGGGAAAAGCGGTCGAGGAGGTGCATGGGTGGATTGCCTTCATCCAATCAGATCGGAATGCGGTCTGTCCATTCCCAAAACATGCCATTTGCCGTCGCCACAAGAGCCATGGAGGGTGACAAGGACACGGTGAAGGCCAGGGTTTCGGTCCTTTAGTGACGAGCACACCGAAAACGATCACAGAGATTCAGTCCGGTTCAGTGGGTTGGAGGAGTTGGGTGTGTCAGCCTGGAATGGAGGTGTCGTTCCGCCTTCGCCTGGGAAATCAGAAATACCAGGCGAAACTGGTGAGGAGCTTGTAGTCAATCGCTTCCGAAGTGAGGGACACTCGCCCCCGAAGGCGAAGGCATTCTGGCGGTGAGAGCCCTATTGGAACGTGGCGATCAATTCAAGCCGGTTCCGCTCCTGCTCCGAGAGGAGGTTCCATCTTGGTTTGTAAGTGAGAGCGGCGGACCAGGCATCGCTGATCTTGTATGCCGCAGGAAACTTCAATTCGAGAGCGCTGACCTCATCGAAGCCTTCCTCAAGCGGTGTGAAATTGTATTCCACCTCGACCCCGAGGTTGAGACGTCCGGTCGCGTCCCAGCGCAAGGCGGCAATCGGCCGCAGAATAATGGCGTTGTTGCTGAGAGCGGCGTCAGACGCGGATTCCGTGACCGCATTGACACCGATCCCGTAGCACAGAGCGGGGGAAATCCTTCCGATGAGGCCGGCACGGAATTCGACGTCTCCGGGGCCGGATTTCTCAGAGATGTCGGTTTTGTTCCATTGCACGGGCACCATCATTTGCAGCCCCACAGCGAGGTCATCGAGCACGGGGATGGCCCGTCGAATGGGGTCTAAAAAACATGGCGATTGTCCCGTTGCCGATTTTTCCGCTTCCCTGCGCCGAAACCTGAACGGGACATTGAAAGGGTGAGAAAAAACCTCGTTCTTCTCCGATGGCAAGGCTCGGATGGTTCGCAAGCTTGGGAAATCATACTTTTGTGGTTACGTATCAGCACCCATACCAGGCTTCTGAGGCTCTATCACGGCCCGGGGAGGTTCCCCATCTCTGGGCGACAGGCAACCTTGGTTGAAAATCAACAGGTTCCCGGAACAGGCCCATCCTCTGCTACGGGAAAATGCGAAGGATTTTGATTGAATTGGATCCGCATCTGGAAATAATGAGGTGTTACCCTTTCACGGCATCTCCCTCGAACCCCATCCTTTTCCATGCGCCGAATCCTTCCCCTCCTGACGATCACCTCCTTGCTCTGCTTGTCGTCCGCCTGCAAGACGAGCACTGACAACTATTCGGTCGCCGATCGTGACCACGACGGCAAGCTGTCCAAGTCCGAAGTCAAGAAGGCCCTCATGACGGCCATCTATGCCAACGGCGATCCCAACGGAGATGGAAAAATCTCCTATTCGGAATATGCCACGGTCGACCCCGATTATCCCAAGGCACGCTTCAACGAGAGGGATCTCAACGGTGATGGCTATGTCACCCCGCAGGAGTTGGACCGGTTCTCCGAGAAATCCCACGGCTTCGACCATCTCGTGGAAGCCTTCGACGCCGACGGCGATGGTTGCATCAACCGCAAGGAAGCTGCCATTTTCAATGCCCACCTGCAGAAGGCCGAGGGCGACAACGCCCTGCAAAAACTCTACCACTTGAATGCCAGTCTCCCAGGCAGCAAGTAAGCCTTCAGTCACGCTCCCACCACCCGCCACTTTTTCGCCACATGAAACGTTTCAGACTGATCTGTTTGCTGACCGCTCTCTGCGCCACCGCCTCCACCTTCGTGAGCTGCGCCTCCACTGCGGACAGCTCGTCTACCGGCGCCACCACTGGATTATCGCCCATGCCCAGCGTGATCTACCCCTCCTATGGGAGCACCCTGGATCGACAAATTTCGATTCAGGAAGCCCAGAGCCGCGTCATGCGGTCCTTGATTCCCTTTTGAAGACCGGCGCAGCGCCGATTGGGCTGACGCTTCCCGCGGGAGGCGTGAGCCTTTGCGAACTCAGGCGCCCGCGCGGGCACGAGTCCGACGTGACCTGAATGGGGAGTTTGCCTGAGAGGAGGACTCCTTTACTCAGGCCATGATCTCCTTCACCACGTTGCCGGCGATGCCGGTGAGGCGAACATCGAGCCCTTGAAATTTCGTGCTGAGCCGGTGGTGGTCGATGCCCAAGAGGGCCAGCATGGTGGCGTGAAGATCGTGAACGGAAACGACGTCCTCCACCGCCCGGTAACCGAGTTCGTCGGTCGCCCCGTGGGTGACGCCGCCCTTGATCCCGCCTCCGGCAAGGAAGACGCTGAATCCGAGAATGTGGTGATCGCGACCGGTGCCCTGGCCCATCGGAGTGCGGCCGAATTCCCCGCCCCAGAGGATCAGGGTGTCCTCGAGCATGCCACGCTCCTTGAGATCTTTGATGAGCGCCGCGCTCGCCTGGTCAACATCGGCGGCACCGTTTTTCATCCCAGCCTCAAGATTGCTGTGGTGGTCCCAGGCCCGGTGGTAGAGCTGGATCATGCGGACCCCGCGCTCGGCAAGCCGCCGGGCGAGGAGACAGTTTGAAGCGAAACTGCCATCGCCGGGTTCTTTGACTCCGTAAAGGTCCAGCATCGCCGGGGATTCCTTGCTGAAATCGGTGAGATCTGGCACGCTGCTCTGCATCTTGAACGCCAGCTCGTACTGGGCGGTCCGGGTCGCGATCTCCGGGTCGTTTTGCTCTGCGGCGAGGAGTCCGTTCATCCGCTGGATCTCCTCGACAACCTGGCGCTGGGTGCTCTGACAGACGCCTTCAGGGTTCCCGATATAATGGACTGCATCGCCCTTGGATTGGAAAAGAATGCCCTGGTGACGGCTTGGCAGCACCCCGCTGCTCCATTGCCGAGCCGAGATGGGCTGCTGTCCGGACTTGCCCGCGGAGGTCAGCACGATAAAGCCGGGAAGGTCCTGGGTTTCTGCCCCGAGTCCATAGCTGAGCCAGGAACCCATGCTCGGCCGCCCCTTGATGATCGAGCCGGTGTTCATGAAGGCGTGGGCCGTGTCGTGATTGATCTGCTCGGTCTGCATGGACCGGATGATGCAGAGGTCGTCGGCGAGACCGGCGAGGCGGGGAAACAGATCGCTGATTTCGGCCCCGGATTGGCCATGCTTCTGGAAGGCCGTGAACGAACCGCGGGCCTTGAGCACCGCATTCTGCAACTGGGCGATCTGCTGGCCCTTGGTGAAGGATTCCGGGAAAGGCTGGTCGTGAAGTTCCTTGAGCCGGGGTTTCCAATCGAAGCTCTCGAATTGGGAGGGACCACCGGCCATGCAAAGAAAAATGACGCGCTTCGCCTTGACCGGGAAGTGAGGGGACTGCAGAGAGCCATGCCAGTGAGCGGGTTTCACAAGCCCTCCCGGAGCCGCCTGGGCGGCACCTTGGAGCAGAGCGTAACCCAGACCACCAAGACCGAAGGCGCTCTGGGTCAGAAAGGCCCGCCGATGGATGCTGAACGGGTCCGCTGGAGGAAAAATCTGGGGCTTCATGGCAATCGGTCAGTAGCGGGTGATCGTTTCGTGGGAATTGAGAAGGACCCGGCAGAGGTTGGTCCATGCCGCCGCTTCAGCCGGGTCTCCGGCTGGCTGCGGGGCCAACCCGACCTTGAGGAGCTTGTCCGCATCCATCAGGTTGTCCCGGTAATACCTCCGTTGCGTGTTGAGGAAGGTCATTAGGGAGGCGGTTTCCCCGGGACGGGGATCGCGCGCCAAGGCGAGTTGGAAGGCGTGCTTCAAACGAGCGGTGTCATCGGCACCCGGCGGCTCGCTGAGCAGACGCCCGGCGAAGAGGCGGGCGGCTTCGACGAAGGTGGGATCATTGAGCAGAGTCAGCGCCTGCTGAGGGGTGTTGCTCACGGTCCGCAGGGCCGCGCATTCGTCGCGCGGAGGCGCGTCAAAATTGGCCAGCATGGGATGCAGGAAGGTGCGCTGCCAATGCATGTAAAGCCCCCGACGCCACTGTCCGGAATCCGTGTTGGCCACGTAGTCCCGGTTGGGAAACTGGATCGCCGCGTAGTAGCCGGCCGGTTGATAGGGTTTCACCCCCGGTCCCCCGACATCTTCCAGATTGAGAATGCCAGCGATGAAGAGCGCGTTGTCACGGACAAACTCGGCATCGAGGCGGCGCGGATTCTGCGAGGCCAGCAAGCGGTTCGAAGGATCGGCCTCATGCAACTCAGGGCGGAGGAGGCTGCTCTGCCGGTAGGTCTGGCTGGAAACGATCAGTGTGATCATGTGTTTCAGGTCCCAGCCGCTGTCGCGGAACTCGCTGGCCAGCCAATCGAGCAGTTCCGGATGCGACGGTGGTTCTCCCTGGGATCCCAGGTCATCCACCGTCGCACTGAGTCCGGTGCCGAAAAAGAGCTGCCACAGACGGTTCATCACCGCGCGCGCCGTGATCGGATTCTGCTCCGAAACGATCCACCGCGCCAAGTCCAACCGGGTGAGACGTTTGTCGACGGTGCTTTCAAGACGCCCCGGAAGGAAGGAGGGGGTCGCCGGCAGCACCACCGGTCCGGTGGTGTCGAGGAAATTGCCCCGCGGCAGAACCCGCACCGTCAAGGGACTTGCCACCGCTTCCGTAACCAGACTCCACGCCCGACCGCCATTCCATTCCCTGATCTTTTCCGCGAGCACACGCGCGGTATCGAAAGCAGACCGGTCCTGCGCGGTGCTGAACAACCAGGCATCGTGCACCGCTTGCGCCTGCTGCGGCGCGCGTTTTGCCGGCGTTTCCAAGAGCGCCGCCAATGTGGCAGGATCGGCCGCCAGCATCGCATCGGACGCTCCCAGCGGCGTCACGGCAATTTTCAACGGCAACGGGCAGTCGCCGCTGAAGGAACAAACCACTGTTTCCCCTTCCCCCGGTTTGACCGGCACTTCGAGCAGCCAGACTGCCCGCAGGGATACTTCAGACTTGGTGAAAGGCAGCTTCCATTCGCCGGGCAGTCCGGGTATTTCGTCCCCATTGCGGTAGGTGCGGCGTTTCACGGTAGCTTCCCCGACTCCGGTTCCCATCTTGCGTTCCTTGCCGTCAGCCTGGACAATGCTCACAGCCAACTTCAGGGACTTGCCATAGGAGGCCTCCAGGGTCTTGTCATCGAGCCCCTCCGTGGTCAGATCAATCCGGATGGCTGCCAGGCCGGGAAGTCCGTCTGGAGAGAAGGCCACTCTGAGGCTTTCATTTTTTCCCAGTGGCTTGTCCGGATGGATGGTGCCGTCCTTGCTCAGGATGGCGGAGCGTTTCCCGTCCGGCTTTCCGTCTTTCAGAATGGCGGCGGATGCCAAGGGTTTGGCCCAACCGCCGGGATGGGTGGCGAGGAATTGGCGCAGGTCGGTTTCCCAGGCCGCAAGGGAAGCCGCCGAAACGGAATCGTTGGCAAGACGTTTCGAGGTGGCTGCCAGATGCGCGGCGAGCGCCTTTCCTGCCTGGTCGCGTCGCTTTTCCAGGTAGGGACTGGCCACCTCGATTTCAGGGGGAAAGGGCGAGTCATTGTTGACGCCTTTCAGTTCCGGCTCAGGGGTGTAGCCGTAGTCGGCATAGACGCCCCACTGCCTCACATCGGCGAAGAAGGACTGCAGTTCGTAAAAGTCCCGTGTCTTGATGGGGTCGAACTTGTGGTCATGGCATTCCGCGCACCCGAAGGTGCTGCCGAACCAGGCGGCCGCCACCGAGCGAACCCGTTCCGCACCATATTTGGCGAGATACTCTTTCGGCTGGGCACCGCCTTCGCGGGTCATCATGTTCAGCCGGTTGTAGCCCGTCGCGACCCGCTGCTCGGGAGACGGGTCGGGAAGAAGGTCGCCAGCCAGTTGCTCGATGGTGAACTGGTCAAACCGCTTGTTCGCATTAAACGCCTGAATGACATAGTCGCGATAGGGAAAGATCCGTTGATTCTGGTCCCCGTGAAATCCAACCGTGTCGGCATATCGGGCCACATCAAGCCACCACACCGCCATCCGCTCGCCAAAACGGACCGAAGCGAGCAAGCGCTCGACCTGCCGGTCATAGGCCCGGGGTGAGCCGTCATTCAGGAATGCGGTCACTTCCGCCGGAGTCGGAGGCAGTCCGGTGAGGTCAAGCGAGAGACGACGCAACAGCTTCGCACGAGGCGCTTCCGGGGAGGGAGCAATCTGCTTTTCTGCCAACCGGGCCCGGATGAAGGCATCGACAGGATTTTGCGGATGGCCGGAGGGGGGGAGATCCGGTTTTTGGAGCGGGGCGTACGCCCAGTGCGGCTCGTAGTGGGCGCCTTCGGCCACCCATTGCCGGAATAGGGCCTTCTGCCGGTCCGTCAGGGGCTTGTGCGCCTTGTCCGGCGGCATCGGATCCTCACGGTCAAAGATCCGGGTGATGATCTCACTTTTGTCGGGATTCCCCGGGACGATGGGAATGACTTCGTTCTTGGTCGCTTTCAGGGCTTCGTCCCGAATGTCGAGTCGCAGATCCTCCTCGCGCGTTTTCGGATCGAACCCATGGCAATGAAAACAGGTGTCCGACATGATCGGTCGAATGTCCCGGTTGAAAGAAATCTTCTTGGGCAGCGCAGGCTCGGCCGCCAAGGCCATGGTGACGGTCAGCATCCACAGGAGCGGCAGAGGGAAGAAACGGGGCATGGGTCGACGAAGGAAGAAATTCAAGGAGCCGGAAGAAGGATTGGAAGCGGGGAAACCGTCACCGGAAGTCAGCAAATGGGGTTGAAAGAAAATGTCAGAACCAGCCCGGATCTTACGCCCGAGGCCCCCCATGGTCGAACGGCGCGCCGGAAGGGGCAGGCGCGATGCCTGCAGCCCGATTCTGACGGCAGGTTTCATGGCATTTCCATTCCGCCAGCTGTGGCGCGAAAAACCGCACCATCCGCTCAGGGGAGAGGGGCTCCTTCCGGTCGGCGGGGACTATTTGGCCTCGACCACATCAACCACGTCGATCTGGACAAATTGGCCATGGTAGGGCTCGGGGGCCGGGGCAATGCCGGGGACCACCAGTTTCGCGTAGTTGGTAATGAGCCGACCGTTTTGTCCATCCCCCCGGAGCGTGATCTTCGCTCCTCCATCGATCTCAATGGTCTTGGTGTAGTCGATCGTGAAAATCTTGTGGCCCACTTTGTCCTGGCGGTTGAGAAAGTAATGCGACTCCGGAGAGGAGATGGCGATCTTGTAAATGTTGTAGGTGCCGTTGTTGGGCTCCCCTCCTCGATAGAAGTAGTCCCCATCCTTCTCACCGCCCTTGTACATCATGGGTTCCACCACCCCGCGAAATCGGAGGGTGACCTTGTAGCGCTTTCCGGGCTCGCCGCCGAACTGTTTGACCGCCTCGAAGTTGTCCGTGGTCAGCGGGTCCCCTTTGACGAGCGCCGATTCGCCATCGGCCCCCTCCTTCGGATGCTCCGGCATGGTCCCCTTGCAGGGAAACTCAAAGCGGTAACCATCAATTGAGGAAGCAGGGCCGGCAGCTTTCTTGCCTGCGGCGTCTTCGGCTTGGGAGGCAAGGGTCCCGGAGAACAGGAAGGTCAGCAGCAAGAGAACGGAGGAGTGTTTCATGCCGACCATTCTGGGCCGCTCGAAAGGGGAGGACAAGCAGGAAAATGGACGCCTTTAGGGCACCTCTGCCACTGGAGAGAAAAGCCTGACCTTCCACTAACGGAAACCGCGCGATGCTCGACCGAAATGAAATTCGGCTAAATTTTGTTAAATTCAACTTGCACAAATTTCATTTTTATTCATTTTATTCAAAATCTTTTTAATAATGTTAAACCACGATCAGGACAATTGGCTGAACGGCCTGAATGAAGAAGACAGGGCTTTCATTCGCCGATTTCTCCTCGCCTCCGGTTCGCTCAAAGAACTGGCGACGGTTTACGGGATCAGCTACCCGACCGTGCGGATCCGTCTGGACCGACTCATCGAAAAGATCCGGATCCATGACGACGCGGCCTCCAGAAGCGCCTTTGAAAGGACCGCGCGCCTGCTTTTTGCCGATGGAAAGCTGGATGCGGAAACGCTGAAAACCATCCTCGGAGCCCACCGCAAAGAACTCGATTCCAAATCCCATGAATAGACTCCTCTTGTTACTGGTGGTGATCACCACCGTCGCAGTCTTCGACGCAGCCCCTCGGGCACTCGCGGAACCTTTCGCCATGACCGGGTGGAACCCAGTGCGTTCCCTGGACTCACCGGCCAGAACGGTCGTCAGCGCTGGCTCCCGCGAGCCGGTCCGGGTTCTCGAAATCGATTCCCCGGGCATCCGTCAACCAAACCACCTCGTCACCGGAGAGATCCGCTACCAAAAAGTTGGTGCCGCGGGCTACCTCGAGATGTGGACGATCTACCCGGACGGCAGCCGTTATTTCACAAGGACCTTGGGGGAGGCCGGCCCCATGGCCAAACTGGCGGGCGACTCGGATTGGACTCCGGTGGCGCTGCCCTTTTTTGGGAAAGACGGATCCTTTCCTGCCAGACTGGAGATCAATGCCATCCTACCGGGAGGAGGGGAGATTGAGTGGCGCCATCTCGCGCTCCATG
>ERZ795053.6195-NODE-6195-length-12009-cov-4.147398_pt1 | contig 12009 bp, 11 predicted proteins | sample MGYA00375137_ERZ795053 | MGnify/ENA primary metagenome ERZ795053 (study PRJEB30182, sample SAMN05720284) | activated sludge metagenome | isolation source: Anaerobic digester | place: Hong Kong | collected 2014-12-17 ... | reverse complement strand
TAGCGACCATGCATGCCAGCTTCCATTCCCATCGCGCCGGTTCCCGTGGCTCCGCCATTGTGGAAGCCAGCATGGGACTGGGCCTGCTCATGGTCTTGGCGCTGTTGATGCTCAAGTCGAGCCTGACCATGACGTCGGCCCAGCAGTGGACGATTATTTCGTCGATGACCGATGCCTACATGACGCGGGAGACGGCGATTGCCAAGCGCGCTCCCTTGGAATTTCTGACTTCGCAGTCATCTCCCTGGCCCATTTACCCAGCGGTCTCTATAAGCAATGTGGAAATTGGTAAACTGCCGGGAGGGCAGTCCTACACCACGGAAATCCGCCGGACGCGCGAACCGGGCGAGAACAATCTCGCGGAGGCCGGAGGTTCCGGCACCGAAAGCACCAATCCAGCCAGTATGGAGGCGTGGAAATTCCAGAGCTATCTGGTCTACTCCATAGGAGGGCGTTCCTATGTGAAAAACCGCACCACTCTTCGGGTGCGCTGACGTCATGAAAATCCTCCCCAGTCGTCTGCGTCGTCACCGGTTCTGCCGAGGACTCTCTCTCATGGAGGTGACCTTGGCCATGGTGTTGACGATCATCATTGCCACCGTGGCCGTGGGAATGATTGCCCAACAGGTCGCCTTCATGAGTTTGATGCGGGCTTTTTCCTTCCTGCGTGACGAAGCCCCGGTGGTGAACTCGCACGTGGTGAAACTATTCAGCCGGGCGGAAACCTACCGGATATTCGCATCCAAGGAAGCAGGCATTGCCGGAGTCGGTGCGGTCAACTCGCAGGGCAAGGCCGCCTGGATGCGCTTCAACAACCCCGATGGCACCTCTGAGGAAGCCGTGGTGGCTTTTGAGGGGACCGGGCAAAATGCCGCCCTCAATTATTATTACAAAGATCCGGTATCGGGGTGGGGCACGTCACCGAACTGGACCATCACGTCATCCGTCTCCAATGTCACTTTCTCGGATTCCAGTGGGGTCCTCCTCATCACCTTGACCGGGCCTGCCGGAGAAGAACTCACCTACGTCGCCACCGGAGAATGAACACAAAACCACCTCGTTCCCAGGCCGGCTACACCACCATCCCGGTGGTGGCCGCCATTGCCACGGTCATGCTCAGTAGCATGGTCTTTGTCTTCCGCTCCAACAATTGGTCGCAGGAGATCCAGAGCAAATCCCAGGTCAGTTTGGATTATACCCAGAAGGAGGAGGCCATTCTGAGAGCCCTGATCAACATTGTGCCCAACAAAGCCATTGGCGCCATGCAGGATGGTTCAGCCTCGGCCGATCAAGATTACACGTGGGAGACGATTTTCAGAGAGGCCATTGAACTGGCCGATGCCGATACCGCGGTGAGTGCCGCCATCCTGAACCGCATGGGCATTAGTCCGGACCAGACAGCGGGGACTGGTTATCCCACCGGTCCGACAGAACCGCAACCAACCATCATATCTGGGAACTCAGGCGATACCTCCTACACCAACGCGTCTCAAATCGTGTCTTCCGTGGTCGGGTCCGGATCCCTGGTCAACCCTGGGAATACGCGGGAATCGGCCTTGTTCCTGAGCGAGGCCATCGCCGACAAGCTTCCGGCGCCTCTCTATTCCAGTTGGTCGGAATTCAACAACGACAAAGTCTATCCCATTATCAGTCTCAATAAAGTGCACTCGTCCAGTTGGACCAAAGGGTTGGAGCTTTCCCCAGACTCCTATCCACTCTATAATCTCTACAAATATCCCAACATTCGGTTTGGCTACGCCCGGCCCGGTGATCTGTTCGTGGCGAAGCGCAATTGGTGGACATTCTCCCTGAAATTTGGCTCGGGGGGCGGTCAGGGAGCGAATGCGGCACCGCCCATCAAGAAAAATTACGTGTTGTCAATCTATGAAGTGCCTTCTCAGTTGCCAGCATCCGCCTACGGATTGATGTCAGTGGGACAGCATGCGGACGGGACCGCGTGGCGGCATGCGTCACTTTCCGGTGGCTTCTTTGCCGGGCGCTTGGAAACACAGGGGACGGTGGCCCTCCCCACGGGATTGTTCTCTGCCCGTAAATCGACCAATTTCTCTGCCGAAACCACCGTTGCCGGCGCCGTCGTGGGCAATAATTTCGACGACCTTGGGGTCCGTGAGCAACGCGAGGCCCAGACCGGATCTGATTTCTATGATGCCTCGGTCTCCGGTAATGTGGGGCGGGTTGCTTTCATTCCCATCAACCGCGGACAGGCGTTTTTGGAATTGAACACGGACGGTTCCCAGAGTGGACGACTCTCCTCGACGGGATGGAATGAATACAGCTGTGGGGCCACGCAGGCCGCCATGCGCATCGAGGTGCGGAGGATGACGTCCACTTCCGTCCAGATGCCCACCAGTATTCGATTCTATTACAAGACCTCCTCCGGAAGCACTACCTATCGTAACTATACGCGGGGAAGCAGCACCAACCCCTGGCCGACGGATGCTCAAAACGGTGGCTCGGCGATTCCTTTCCAGACCGAGTATCTTGACATTCAGCGCAATGCCCTGGTGCTGAATTTGGATCGTCTTCCAGCCTTTCTCGCCAGCATCGGGGCGGCCAATACCACCATCAACAACTCCATCTACATCTACCCGAACTCCAACCGTTCCACGGTCAACGCTCCGCACTTCCCCAGCATTTCCAGTGATCCGGCCGTTTCGCTCCGGGGCGGGAGGGATCTCTCGGCGTTTTCCAAAGGGTTGTCAGTGGTCACCAATCTCCGCCTTTACTTGGCCGATTCTTTGAACACGGTGGCCGTGCCCATTCCCAGCGGTTCGGGCTTGGCTGCGGGGACGACCTATTACCCGCCGATTTCACTCTTTGCTCCTGAGAAACGCTTTGGTGAAACCATTGAGTTCGAGAATCCGGTTCAGTTTTCGGGGCAGGTTCAAAGTCTCAGCAAAGACGAAACCTCTGCTTTCCATCCGCTCGATTTGAAGGCTGGAAATGGGGACGACATCAACGCGGACAAAATCAATGCCAATCTCAAGATTGTCAGAAGCCCGGCAGAACTCCCTCCCATCCATCTGATGAACTGGCTTGTAACTATTAAAGAAATTCATTAAAATTTTAATTTAAATAATTGCCATAATTAAACGCTCTGGTATAGTCTCGACAGCCAAAGTTCTAATTATGAAGCCCAGTGTAACCATTGAAGAAGGCATGGAAATCGGGTATGAAGGTGCCCGCTGGCGGGGCCGACAGGCCGTTCGTCTGGCCAAAGCGTCCGATGCGATTCATCTTGAACCAGGCAGGCATCTCCTGCTGGCCCGCAACGGACGGGGCAAAACGACGTTGCTGAAGACGCTGGCCAACCTGATCCCGGCCATGGCGGGGGTATTTTCCGTGGGAGGACGCCGTCAGTATGTCGATGAGGAGCTGCGGTTCGACCCGGAACTGACTTCCCGGCAGATCTTCCGTTCCTTCTTCCAGAATGGACTGTTCAAGACCTCTCTCACCTTCGCGGAGCGCATGGAGTTGGACGTCGGCAAACAGTACGGCAAACTTTCCAAAGGAAACCGGCAAAAGGTCGCCCTCATTCTCGCGGAGACCCGCGCCAGCGACGGGGAAGGCCATGTCCTCCTCCTCGACGAGCCCTTTTCGGGATTGGACTTCCATGTCCGCAACGAGGTGGATGCGATCTGGACGGAAAACCAGGAAAACGTTCTCAGACTGGTTTGCGTGCATCCCGATGAGCCCACCCTGCAGGCTGAAAGTGCACTGCTGATCAGCGAGGGGCGCATCCAGCAACATCATGCCGCCGGTGGCTGGGTCGACTGGATGGAAACCCGCAAAACCCTCAACTGAATTCCTCCCCACATTCTCTCCCTCATCCCATGAGCCTTTTTCGCCTTTCCTTCACCACGCTGCTGGCCCGCAAGACGTTTGCGGTGTTTGTCGTGCTGCTTCTCGTGGCTCCGGTCATGCTGCCTCTCATCACCCCCCATGAGATGCGCCCCTCGCTGCTGGAGCCCGCCCGGGCCCAGACGGCGTGGATGGTGCTGTGGGTCGTGGCCCTGGGGTGGGTCTTCTTTCAGGGGGCTTCGCTCGGAGACCGTTGGGCCTCCCACGGCGTGCTGGAATATCTCCGCACCCTCGGCAGTGGGCCTCTGGCGCAGCTGGGGCAAGTCTGGCTGAGCTGTGTTGTCTACTTCCTCGTTTTTCTCGCCGTGGCGCTCGGAATCTGCCTCTTCACCGCCATGCCAGCTCATCCCGAAGAATCGAAGATGTGGATCGCGACGAACTTCCAGTATGCGTTTCTCTGCTTTCTGGTGGTTGGGCCACTCCTGCTGCTGGCGATCGCGCTCGGGACTCGGCTCAATGCCGCCGCCGCCTATGTCATCACGCTGGGCCTGGCCGCCTATGGACTCTTCGGCATCAGCCACCTCAACTTTTTCCTTTCCCAAAGCGGCAGCCCGTTTCTGGATTTCCTCTATGTGGTCTCACCGCACTTTCATCTCGCTGAAATGACCCCCCGGCTTTACTTCAAGCTAGGTGCGCTTTCAGCGGAATCCTTCGGCCAAGTCTCGCTCTACCTCGGCGGGTTGGGGGCTGTCATCACCGGAGTCTCGATGCTGCTTTTCCGCTCCAAGAAATGAAAACCCTCGCATTGAGTCTCATCGGGGGGGGGCTGTTGGCCGCCGCGTTCGGGTTTTCCGGCCTTCGCCGGAGCGGAGAGGACCATCCTCATGGGAATCCGTTTGCCATCGAACGGAGTGGTTATGGCATGACTTTGGCCAGACTCTCCCAGGACACCGTCAACACCGTGTGGCATCTCGGCGTCGAAGGGGTGGCTCCTCACGGGGAGGGTGATCACGACCATGAAGGAGAAGGTCACGACGAACATGACCACGCGGAGGCGGGGCATGACGATCATGACGAAGCCGCTGAAGGTCACGCAAACCAGGAGGGGAAAGAGCCAGCTCTGGCGGCGGCTCCTGGTGCTGAGGACCCGGAAGCGGCGCGGCTGGAGCGTCTCCACGATGCCCTGCACGGACACAAGAAAGGCGCCGGCCACGACTGTGACGATGAAGATTGCCCTTTCCATCAGCATGGCGAGCACTGCCATCACGAGGAAGTGACCCACGATCACCTCACCGAGGCCAAGGACTTTCTCTGGGATCTCAGCAAGACCGTACGCTATGGGCGGACCAACCGCCGCCCGATTTCCGAGGCCCACCGGCTCTCGGTGGCGGGGGATATCGAGGAGATGCTCCTTCGCGCCTACCGCATGGATCCATCGGACTATGGCGTTTACAATTCCTACTTCCTTTTCCTGACCATCAATGACCTGCGGGCGACCCCGGTGGCGCGTGAACAGGCTCGGAAGATCTCGAACAACACCATTGGGGAAGCCTTTGCCCAGAAGGAGGATCCAGCCGCCTGGCTCACTGCCTCGGGTGCGGTGCTCAATCTGTTTTTCCTCGATCTCGAGGATGGCAAGCAGGCCGGCAAGCCCATGGCCCGTGAGGCCGTCAGCAGTTACAAGCAAAAGATGGGATACTGCTTGCAGCAATACGCTGTCCTGAAGCGGGAAGCGGACCGGGATGGCCGTTGGGAACTCCTCTCCTCAGATCTCCAGAAACAGATCCTGGAACGCGAACTCTTCAACCGCCGCACCTTTGCCCAATTTGACGCGATGCTGGAACGCAGCTCCCTGCCGGGGGGGGGTCCCGGTCAGATTTCAAAACAGCCGTCTTCCCCGGGGAGCGCCGTGACTTCGAAATCGGACGTTGAAGACAACTGAGGATATTTCTGCAGACGATTGTCAGGGGCCGTTCTGCCTCCGGACTTTTGCTATCCCAGTCATGCACGCCCGGCGTTTTCTTCCACACAGGCTCCCTCAATGCAAGGCCATGACGCTTATTGAGGTGACCTTAGTGATTATGGTCCTCATGGGATTGGTGGGAATTCTCTATTGGGGTGGGCAGACTTTCAAAGAGGCGGCGCAGCGGCAAACCTGTGTCATGAACATCGCCCAAGCCCAGAAGGCGATGCGCAGTTACCAGAACATGAATGATCTGAGAACGGGGGATCCTTTGCCCGGCAATGCCCTCATCGGGGCGGGCCGCTTTTTTGAACATGCTCCGAGGTGTCCCGATGCTCAGGGAACCTATCAGTGGCTCCCTTCCATCCCCTCAGCTGGCACGGCCTGTTTGATTTGTGATTTGGCCCTCACCAAGCAACACGCGCCCAAGAGCACGGACGGCTGGTGATCCGGAGTAGTTAATTTGTGCGGAGTTTTAAAAAATAGTGATAAACAGAAAAAAGTTGTTGATTATTTTATAATTTCTGTAATAATAGTAAAAGTCATGCAGCAAGTTCGCCTCGGAGACCAGATATTGAATGAGATTTTTGCCCAAGTCGGTGGCAATGCGATCTCTGATATCCAGCTTCGCAGCCATCGTCTGCCCTACATTCACACCAAAAAGGGCCTGGAGATTGTCAACTCCATGGGGGCTCTTCCCCCCGAAGCCGTCCTGGAGGTGATCGACACTCTTTATAGCCGCCAAGAAGCCGAAAGTTTTGAATCCGCCACCGCCCAACTGCAGGCCCAGATGCCCTTGATGGAGCGCTTGCAGGAATTCAAGGTGGTGGACTTCGCCAGTGAAGGGGTCACTTTTCCCGATGGCACCTTGTCAGGCCGGATGCGCGTTCAGGCCCATCTCAGTTCCAGTGGGTTGGGGGTCACCGCCCGTCTCTTGAGCGACAGCATTCCGGATCTGGGGGGACTGGGCCTCTCCGAGGACACGATCCGGGTCTTGCATGGGTTTATCGTCAAGCGTCAAGGACTGGGGCTGGTGACCGGTCAGACCGGTTCCGGCAAGTCCACCACTCTGGCCGCGCTGCTCAATTGGCTGCGTTGCAATCAGAAGCGCCATATCGTCACGGTCGAAGATCCCATCGAATACCGCTACCCCCATGACATGGTTGACCCGGCCACTGGCAGACGGGTGCCCTCTCCTGGGTTCATGACCCAGCAGGAAGTGGGCAAGCATGTGGAGAATTATAACCAAGGACTGAAGGACGCGCTCCGCAAGGCTCCCCATGTCATCCTGATCGGTGAAATCCGCGACCATGTCACCATGGAGACGGCCATCGAGGCCGCCCAAACGGGACACATTGTCATCTCCACCCTCCACACGAATGGAGCGGTGAAAACCATGAGCCGGATCCTGGACTTCTTTCCGCGAGACTCTCACCAGTCGATTTTGGCGCGGGTCAGCGACGTCCTGCTCTTTGTGCTCTCCCAGGGATTGATCACCGGGATCAATGGACGGGTCTTGAACTACGAATTTCTACAGAACAACTCGACCGCGGTGCGTTCCGGCATCGCGGCCTATGGCAGCGGCACCAAGGCCTTGGAGGATGTGATCCGCCACGCGGGCAATGTGCAATGGGATGCCAACCTGCGCAATCTGGTGCGCCGTGGCCTCATTACCGAGCAAACTTTTCAGATGAACCGCATGGCTGACGGGGAGGATGAATCCACCCTGTTTATCAAAACGGCAGTCTGAATCCAATCTGAACAGGGGGGGGAAGCAGTGGACAGACCCCGGTTCGGCAACAACAACAACAACAACAAGACAACCAACTACAACATGAAAGTTAACAACATCAAACGTCAGGCTGGCCTGACCCTTATCGAAGTCACCCTCGTCATCGCCGTTCTTCTTGGCCTCATCAGCGTGCTGTTCATCGGTGTCGCCGCCTACAAGCAAGGCTCCGACCGCGCCAAGTGCGTGCTGAACATCGCCACTGTCCAGAAGGCGGTCCGTTCCTTCCAGAACATGTATGACAAACGCAATGGCGACGTGCTTGCCAAGACCGACATCGCCGGCGCTGGCAAGATGATCGAAGTCGAGCCCACCTGCCCGGATCCGGACGGTTCCTACACCTGGCAGACCGCGATCCCGGACGCCGGTATCGCCTGCGTCGACTGCAGCCTTGCAGGCACGAAGGACCACGTTCCTGCCAGCGTCAGCGGTTGGTAATTCCTGATCCACTCCGGCCGTGCTCTCTTTCTACCACCCTTGAGGTCTGGTGGAGGGGGAGCCCAGTTGGACAGGTTACTCTGGAACTGCCTTTCGGTCCTATCCCGGGGGGCAGTTCTTTTCTTTCCAGGCATTCTTCACCACGTTGGCTTCCGCGGCTGCCGCTCTGTGGCGACCGCGGAATCCAGGGTGGGTCGGACTTGCGACCTCCCCACCGGCGGGCCGCGGACCCTTGATCCAAGAGTCTGGGCCAACTTTCCTGCCAGTCAATCCTCCCCTCTTCCTTTTCTATTCGCATGAAGGTCACCCATCCCTCGGAACTGAACTACTGGCAGGTCTACCGCCAAGCCAATCAGCTTTTGAAAAATTCCAGTCTGGGGAAAAATCCCGACTGGTTCCGGGAACCGTACCAACTGGACCGACAGTGGCACCTCTGGCTTGATGGCGTCACCTGTCAGAGTGCGGTCTTTGACAAGAAGGCCAAACGTTGGGAAGCCGGTCCCGACCTTTCACCCGAACTCCTCAAAGGAGAAGGTTTCCGTGATGCCGCAGCCGGTGAAGAGATCGGGAAGGCCCTCAAAGCCTGCCTGACCCATCCGGGATTGGGCGGTCGCGCCCGATCGCTGGGCGTGGTGGTCCACCTGGCTGATGAGTTTTCGGTCAACGAACTGGCCCCCGAGCATTCCCAGGAGGAAGATCCCGAGACCCTCAATGAGTTGCTGGCCAATGATCCGGCCTCGGCGCTGGGGGATGCCACGGTGGACCGGGCGCTGAATTCCTGGCGCCTTATCCCCGGATGGGGCTTGAAAGAGGAGGAGCGCCGTTCCTTCGCCATTCAGGTGAGCCGGCGCTTTCAGGGCTTGATCGACCGCATCGGAGAATGTGGCAAGACGATGGGCGTTCCGGTCATTGTGGCCGGCTATTGTGCGCCACTCGAAGCGTTGCGGCTGGCTCCGCTCATGGCGGTGCACGAGGATCTCAAGGTCGGCAGCATTTTTGTGTTTCTCTACCGGCGCTTCAGTGCCCTCGCCGCGATCGGTCCCAAGGGTGAGCTGATGCTGCTCCGGTCGCTCCAGCACCGGGGGGGCTTGGAGCATCCGAGCGGGCTGGGGGAGGCCTTGGTCAATTCCAGCGCGCTGCTCAAACTTCCCAATCCGGAAGTCCACATCATCCAGATGGCGCCCACGTCACCTCATGGCTTGGTCCCGGACCTTGAGCGCTATTTCGAAAATCGTCCCCGGTTCAACATCGGCTTCACCGTGGCGTCGACGATCAAGGAGTTCGGGGAAATCGCCGGGGGACGCATGGAAATGGCCATTGGCGACGAAGCCACCGTCCAGGCCCTCCATGTCTCCGCGCCACGCATGGCCACCGAGACATTTCAGCAGCTTGCCGGAGGCTGGGCGATGCAGAATTTCTTCGGCCTCTCCCGGAAGGAAAAGGATGCCTGCCCGGGCCAGAAAGACTTTGAGCTGTTGCGGCTCTCCAAATGGTTCAAATCGGCCCTGACGGTAGCTGTCCTGGCTCTCATGGTCTGGACTGGATGGGGCGTTTTCAAGACCGTTTCCCGCGATTCCTGGCAACTTTCTGAAGTGGATGCCAGAGCTTCCAAGGAACGCCACGAAAATCTGAAAAAGGAAAAAGAGCGCCTCACCTACTGGGAGAACCTCATGACCCGGCGCAGTGAAGGCTGGCTGGCCATGGAAGTGCCTCTCAGTCTGATTCCTGAAGAGTCCGGGATCGTGGTGTCAGAGTTCAAATACGACACCGGAGCCTTGTCGGACGAAAAGGAAAAATCCAGGGCCGGCTTCTACCGGGAATGGACCATCAAGGGCTTTGCCCGGACGGAAGGACAGGCACAACTCTCAAAGCTGGGAAGCAAGGCCTACATCGCGGCCCATCTTGATGACATTGCCAAAGCCACTGCCACCGCCACACTGATCAGCGGAGAGAACCGCAATGTGGAGGTGACGCTTCAGCAACGTCAAGGTCAAATGCCGGCGTCGCCGGAATTTCCCACCGAACTAGCCCGTTTCTACCGGGTCGAGTTTGAGCTCCGCATCCGACACGAAGTTTCCCCGGCAGACCGCCTGTCGCTGAACATCACCGCACCCCCACCGGCCCCATGAACCGCCATACCGAATCCGTCTTCTTTTTTGGCTACGTTGTTCCTTTCCTTCTCGCGGCAGCGCTCGTGGGGGGAGTGTTCTATGGCCGCGCCCGTCTGCAAAAGACGGAAGCAAAGCGGGACAAAGCGTGGGAGGAATACATCACGACAGCCCGCGAGGGGGACTCCATCGAGGCCCAACTGGGCACGCCCGGACGCCGGGCGATGATGAAATACTGGGATGAATGCCTTAGCAAAGAATTTGTTCAGAATCTAACCCAGAATCTGAACGATATTCAGCGGCGTTTTTCCGAGGACCAACTTGAACAGACCGAGCTGGGGCGTCCTGCCGGTCGGAGCGGTCTCGCTGGCAATTCGGAAAACCCCTATACCCGCTTCAAAATTTCCTTCAACGGGGGATACGGGCCGATCCAATATGCGCTGGCAGAATTGGAACGTCGGATGCCTCAGATCCTATTGGATGATATGAAGGTCACCGCCAAAGCAAAATCTGAAAAAGGCGGAGCTCTGCTGAGTATTGAAGCCACCTATGTGAGTTGGCAGGACAACAAGAGCCGCTGAGTGAACCTCCACCAGAAAATCTCGCATCCCATGAAACACCCGTTTTTTTCAACATCATCCATCTGCCTGATGGGTTTGGTCCTCCTGGCTCGGGGTAGTTTTGCCGCGGATCCCGCACCCGCCGCTCCAAGCAGTGAAGAGTCCGGGAGCGCCGCCCAATCTATCGCTGAGGATCTGCAAAAGATCACCGCTGGAGAGCGTGCCAAGATGCTCGTTGCTTATCTTGCCCGCCGGGACCGACGGGCCGATCCTTTCGGGCTGGCGATGGATCCAACCAAGCCGTTGGCGGTCAGAAAAATCGAAAAAGTAATTGAACAGGAAAAGGCTGTCACGGTGGATTCTTCCATGCTGCAGGAAGCCGTGCAGCGCATCCAGATCACCGGAGTGCTCCCCAGTCGGCAGCAGGTCATCATTGGAGCCCAGATTGCCACGATAGGCACCCGGATCGAAGTCCGCCAAGGAGAAGTCACCTTCAAACTTCAGATCAGCAGCATCAGCTCGGCCGGAGTCATGCTGAAAGATTTGGAGACCGGCGAAGAAGTCAGGGCCGGCAATACGATGAACGCTGCCATGGCCCCAGGCATCTCCACTGGAGACCAAGGTGGGGCCGAGGAGCTGAATGGGATTGTTCCAATGACCAGAAAAGGAATTGTCATTCCCTGAATTATGGAAATTACAGTTTTTTCCTAAAATTTGGCGATTTTTGTTGTATTTTTAATAAATTATGGTAAAATTAAACAATAATCAGAATAACTGACGACCGAGTAGGCAGCTGGCGCTGACGGGCTCGGGAGTCCCGTCTGCTGATCCTCTCTCGTCATGAAACCGTACCACTTCCGTCTTTCACTCCTGACCATTGCCGTTCTGGCAGTGCCGACCTTCTCCTTCGGTCAGCAACCTTCCTCACCTGATCCCGCTGGTTCACCAGTCCCTGCTGCGGCCAAAGAAGAGCCAACCCCGGTGGTGCCTGTGGAAGATTTTCTCGCGCAACTTGAAGCCGAGCAAAAAGAACGCAAGGAGACCGCCGCAGGTCCGGAAATCAAGGTTCCGGGGGCGCCTCCTGCCTTGACCGGTGGGGCTCCTGTGCCAACCATTTCTGCGCCCGCGCTTACTCCAGCCAGTGATGCGGCCCCTCTGCCAGTGACTGCGACGGGGCCCGCGCAGCCAGGCGATCCCGCCACCACCATCGTGGATGATGGCTCCGGTGAGGGCGGCATCTTGCTCCGCGGCGCCAAGCTCAACGATGTCTTTCAATTCTTGGCCCGGCTGGCCAAACTGCAATTCTTCCACAACGCCGACCTCGAAGGC
>ERZ795053.6194-NODE-6194-length-12013-cov-4.826392_pt1 | contig 12013 bp, 9 predicted proteins | sample MGYA00375137_ERZ795053 | MGnify/ENA primary metagenome ERZ795053 (study PRJEB30182, sample SAMN05720284) | activated sludge metagenome | isolation source: Anaerobic digester | place: Hong Kong | collected 2014-12-17 ... | reverse complement strand
GGAAGGGGAGAGTTAACTCCTCCCCCGATGTCGGGGGAGGCTGGGAGGGGGGTTTACACCCGCTTAATTTCTTAATCTTACACTGCGTGGAATGCTCTATTGGACGCTCTGCGCCCCTCTCTACGCAGAGCGTCCTGTCAGCATTCCACGCAGAGCGTGGAACGAGTAGGCACCCCTAGGCCGCGTCCCCAACCTCAACCCACTGCGCCTGCCCTGCGGCGAGCGCAACCGTGGTGCTACTGCCATCTTCAAAGACAACCTTCACCGTCCGCGCCAGCCCCGTCTGATCGGTCAGGCGGCACCGTGTGCCATCTAACTGCACAGCGACGCTGTCGATGCCAAAGGCGTGACCGCGGCGGCGGTCGATGTAGATGTCGCCGTAGTGATCCCAGATACGATTGCGTGCTTCGGCGGCGGCACCGTTGCCCCAATCATAGATGGTGAATTCGCCGATGCCGCCCCCTTCCGGCGTCGTGTAGCCGGTGTGGCCATAGTTTTCCATGGTGAAGCCATAGTCAGCCGGGCCAAAGAAGGGCCAGACCGTTTCCCACAGCGCTTTGGCCGTCGGATTTTCGGGGCAATACATCATCACAAAGGAGGACTTGAGCGCGGCGATGCCCCGTTCAAAGAGCGCGGTGTCGCCGCTTTTCTGGTAGTAATCCATGAAAAGTTCAGCAAAGAGACATTGGCGGGAGTCGTTCCATTCGCCGTCAAAATTCATGACGCCAAAGCCGCCCAGTGCCGGAATGTAGATAAAGGGAGGCTGCCAACTCTGTTGGGTCATCGACAGTTCGTCGAGCGTGCGGCGGCCCCAACGCAGATAGCGTTCCTCGCCGGTGGTGCGATACGCAGCCAAGAGCGCTTCGACGGTCCAGAAGATGGAAAAGTTGCACTGCTTATAGAAGCCGTTGCGCGGGACGCGTCTGCCGTAATACTCCTCTTTGCCAAAGCCACAACAGGACCAGTAGGTCTCAAAATCTTCCCAACGCCCACCCGGCACAATCTCGACGAGTACGGCATCCATCGCGCGCAATGCTGCCGTGCGGTAGCGCCCTTCTCCTGTAAGTTCAGCCAGCTTGAGCAAAAAGGTGACGCTCATGCTCGTCTCCGGCGATTGGCGCAACATCTCACTTGGCGCGAAGGTTTCCGGATCCAACCATGCGGGGAAGAAGCCCTCGTCATCTTGCAGGGTGAGCAGCCGCTCGGCGTAGGTACGGGCGTAGGTCAACAGCCGCTCGTCGGCCTCCAGTTCGGCATACCAGCGGAGCATAAGCAGCGCCGTCCAAGAGGCATCAAGGATGTGATACCAAGCATCGGTAATGCCCCGTTCGCGCGGCGTGCGGTTGGAGTTGGTCCAGTAGCCGCTCTCCCAGCCTTGGGACCGGGTGTACGCTTTGCCGTCAATCGTGACTTTGGTCATCGCGGTGCGGTAGACGCTGGGAAAAATGCCATCTTGCATGGGCGCGGCCAGGGCAAATTCCTTGGTCAGATTGGCTTTGGCCAACAGGTCGGCATTGTCGGTACGCTGGGCGTAGCGGTAGAGGCCGGACGCACCACGCAACGAGGAAAACCAAGCTTGATTCCAAATCGAGAGAAACTCACGCAGATTCACCTCGCCGGGATAGTTGGGCGATTCGGTGACGTTGACAATGAATGCCGGCGCGCCCACCCGTTTGCCCGCCAGCTCAAACTCCTGCCAGACCGCATCCTGCCACGTCGCAAAGGCCCAGGTGTAGACATGCTCCACATAGCGGTCGAGGGGGACGGTCAGCGGTTCGCCCTGCGCAAAGAGGGGTTGGCCGTAGCGCGACCAGAGAAATTCGGTCACCCGCCGCCAGGGGTTGCGCGGTGTTTCTTCGTCAGTGTACGCGGTCCAATAAAAACCGAGGCTCACCGCACCGGGCGCAAAGATCATGCCCGGTTCCTTTTGATAGCGCACGTGTTGCGGAATCGACGTGTGGCTCATGCCCAGCCAGGCGGTGCGTTGCGGCGCATCCAGATCGAGAAACCAGGGGGTGTCGGGGTTGCGACCACAGATGTCCAGATCAGGCACAATCACCACGACCTCATTGGCCTGCGCCGCAATCAACGCAGGCGAGCGGAAGACATGTTGCGCAATGCAATCGCCGTCGCCCGGCGCCAGATGGGGCGCCCACCAAAAATCGGGCGTCAAGCGCAGTTGAAAGGCAATCGCCAGCTCATCCTGTTGCACGGGCTGGTCGAGCTGCCAAACCAGGCGCACCCGCTGCCAACCGTCGCCGACCGCTTCGGTTGTTACCGTTGGTGATTGGCCGGCGAGTTGGGGTTGGTCATAGTGAAAGGGGGGTGTAGCATGGGGTGTAGAGGTTTGTGTGGCCATAATCCTGCAATTCGTTTGAAAAGTGACGCGCTAATGAATTGGGCTGCTAACAACGAAAAGCCAGCACAGCAGCTAAAAGCTAAGCGGTTGAGACCGCTTCTCGTTGTTAGCAGCGGGTTTTAAACCCTGCTGCATGTGGATCAAAATTGCCCTAAACCAAATGAAACGCGGTCTGCCGCCCATCCATATAGACCACGCCAGCCTCCGTGTACGCGGCATCCTGCTCCAGCATCAGCCGCACCGCCTGGCCGCCCCACTCGGGCACCGGCACGGTGACACTCAACTCGACCGTGTAGACGGTGTTATAGTGCATCACCACATCGCCACGGCCCGGGCAATGCTCCTGTTCCCACGGCAAGCCCATGAGCGGACCCGGTTCGTGGAGGTAGTGGCTGAGCGAATGCGAGTAGATGCGCGGGTTGGGGATACCGGCGGCATGGGCACGCATGAGCGCGGTTTCGAGAATTTGGTTGCCGCTCTGCCCCTGTTGCCAGCTTGCGGTGAAAATATCTTGTAGCCGATTGCCCTCGGCCATGCCGGCCACTAAACTCGCCGGCGGTCCGCTTTCGCCGGGGCGCAAGACATAGGCCATCTCCTGGTGGTCGGTGAGGAGCCGCAGATATTCGACGCCAACATCACAATGGAGCAGGTCCCCCTCGCGGATGACAAAGTCATCCGCGCCCCAGCGCCCCGTGTTCTCAGGGCCACGGATACGCAAAAAGAAGGGCGGGAATGAAACAGGCAAACCCATGTCGGTCGCCCGCTGCCACCAATGCCAGCGCAGATCCTCAATCGTCGTGATCCCCGGCGTGATGACTTCCCGTGAAAAACATTCTTTGATCAGCGCATGGGCGATCTTGGCAGCGTGCTGATAAAGTTCCAACTCGGCGGGTAAGCGCGTCTCCAACCAGCGGATCGCCAGTGGTTCGGCAGAGACCAATTTGGCTGCCAATTGGTCACCCAGTGTTTCAACCAGTTTTGTCTTCAACGCCACGGTCAGCCCATCCGCCGCCCAGATGATCGATGACTCGTTAATGCCGATTTTTTGTGGATTGCGTTCTTCAATGACGCGCCGCAGCGCGGCCCACTGCTCTTCCGTTCCGTTGGGATCCCAGCCATCGGTCATCAACCCCATCATGTTGGTGCGCGAGAGATTGATCCGCTCAACGGGTTGGTTGGGAGCAGGTTGGTAGAAGACAACGATTTGCAATATCGGCGCCCACACTTGCCAGGGGGTAATCGTTTTGAAAATGGGGTCGTGGTTGTCCTCGTGGCCGATGATCAGCCACAGGTCGATGCTGGTCTCAGTCATGATTGCGGGCAGGATGGTTTCAAAGCGCTGTTGGAGCGTTGCGTTGACAATTGCCGCCCGTTTGCGCACGGGCAGGACCTTGGGAAAGGGGGCAACGGGTGCCTTGGATTGCATGGCAGACCTCCAGACGAATTGATAACGCATTGGGCAGTGGGAGGGTGGTAGCGGTAAGCATAGTAAGTTCCAATGCGGTTGTCAAACAGAACAGATGATTTATTAAGCGACGCTCATGTGAGCGGCAAACTGAAATTGCGCGATTTATCAGAGAGAAAAAGCGCCATTTCAGGCGCACATTGATATGAGTCTTTATCTCTCCTATTACAAATCACGCTTCGACGATGGCAAGACCGTTTTCCCCAGCACATCCCTGACAAAGTTACCGACGAATTTTTCGACGAGTTGTTGGAGTTCTTTTGACGATACATTGCCGTTGCGGTTGTGATACTCGATGGCGACTTCGCCGTACCCTTGGGTGGCGGCGGCGGCTATCGCTGCGTTGACAACGGAGCCACCGGGCAACAGTTTGGTCAGTTCCTGGGCCATAAAGCGAAAGGCAAAGCCAAAGCCACCGGACCCAGCCAGGGCGGTCACCGATTGCACGATGTTGCCCTGGCCATAGATGTAGGCAATGTGGGACCACATGGCCCCTTGCAACGTGGCCAGCGGGATCATGTCGGCAATTGGGATCGGGACGGCGGCGACGGTGGCTGAAGCCGCCGCGTATTTGGGGATCCATTGGCGGGCGATGCGCTCACAGACCCGGGTTTTGACAAGCGAATGGGGCAAGTTGCGGATAAAAGGCAACTTCAGGTGGTCGGGCAGAAAGGTTTCAATGCGTTGGACCAGCAGATCCACGTTCCAATGTTGGTCCGAGGGCACGGCAATTGGGATGATCTGCACATCTTCATGGCCAGGCAGCGCCGCGCGGATCTGCTGGTCGGCCCATAACATCTTCTCGCGGATGTTGCGCTCTTTCTGGTCCTGCGTGTTGGGTGCGAGGGCATAGGGCGGGTTCCAGGCCCGGGTAGGCTCAAGCATATCCAACCGATTGACGAGGACCAGAATTGCTTTCTTGTCGATATGCAAATTGCGCAAGATCTCTCTGTCGCTCTCCCACGCGCGCGAAGAACCATCAAAGACGTAGATGGTCAGGTCACACTCCTGGATCCGCCGATTGATCAGGCGAATCATTTCGGGATTGTCTTTGGTGACATCATCTAGTCCCTGCGTATCATAGATGATGATCTTGCGTTGCTTGTCTGCCGTCTCGACATCCAAGATCTGTTCCTGCGTACCCACGGTGCAGGGTAAAATATCCACCTTGGCCACCTCTTGGCCAAAGACAGCATTGATCAACGAAGACTTACCAACGCCTGTTTTGCCAACAAAGAGCAGCTTGGGCGGACGCTCTCGCTCCAAATCGGCCTGCACATCCCGCAGCAAATCCTCGCTGAGATTGCGAATGTCAGGCACGGAGAAGAGGTTTTGCAGCATCTTGCGCAAGTTCGATTTACCGTTTTCCATTATTATCCATTCTTAACTGGAGTTTAGCGCTCACACTGGTACGCGCTTCCGCATCAATCGGTGTGAGCGCTAAACTTCTACGCTTCGCTAATGTGCCGAATATACCGTTCCGCCGAGCGCTCCACCGCAGCTTTCGCATCAGTCGCCACGACCTTGTCCCACCAACTGCTGTAGAGACGGTCAAACGCAAAGGGATCGACGGCATCGACAATGCCCCGCACTTCCCGTGCATTGAGCGGAATATCATTGGGGTAGGAATATAGAAAAGTGACCCAGCGCGTATCCGCCACCACCATGATCGTGTCGCCAGTCAGGAGCACCCCTTTGCCCGCCGCCCCTTGGGACCAATGCAGGACCGATGATCCCGGAAAGTGCCCGCCACAGCGGATCAGCGTGATCTCCGCATTGACCGAATAGGTCTCTGTTTCCCAATAGACAATCGCCGGGTCGGGCCGCATGACCCACTCCCGATTTGCTGCGTGCAGATAGATCGGCACGTTATCAAAGGCATGGCTCCACGCAACCATGCTGTCGTAAAAATGGGGGTGCGAAATGGCAATGGCGTCAATACCGCCCAGATTGTTTACCGCTGCGACTGTGGCATCGTCGATCAGACTGTTGCACTCCCACAGCACATTGCCCTGCGCCGTTTGAATCAAGGCAGGCCGCTGCCCAATCGCAAATTTCGGCTCGGTCACAATACCGGTCATCCCCGGTTCAATTTCGCGGAAAACGTTGTGGTGGTCGCGGCGCAGTGCCTCTAGGGTCGTCCAACTTTGGCCGTTGGGGTTGACATATTGGCGGTCATCTTCACAGATGGGGCAGTTAGTCGGTTCCGCGGCGGTGGCGGCGTACTGGACGCCGCAAGTGGTGCAGATATAGTTGTCCATCGTTGCCTCGCTCCTTGTACAATATAAGATACGATATGACCATTATACCAAATCTTCGACAGTTCATGCTGCACAAAGAGGATGGTATTGCCTGTTCTTCTGTACCGAGTGAGATGCAACTTCCAACGATTCCACCTTGACGATTGCAATGCCGAAAAGACGAGGATCGCCCGGTTCAAAGAGGGTACGCCCGGCAAAGTAATCCATTACTCCCTTGGCGTACGCAATGGTGGAATCAGTTTACCAGTGGCCAAATAGCGCTGATACAACGCAACGTTAAACGCCGCGTCTTTGGCCACCCCCGCCGCGCCAAACCACTCGGGGTGAGTGGCAAAGTGGTTGGTGCGCCAGAGCATGCGCCCAATTTGCAACAGTTCCAGCGGACCCTCGGGCCAGGGCAGATAGCGTTCGTAACCGGCGCGAAAGGCCGCCAACAGTTGCTCATAGCGCGCCTGATCCATCTCCTCGTAGAGATCGAGCATGGCCATCGCGATGTCGTGGAGCCGATAGCCCCAAATCGTGTCTTCAAAGTCAAACGGATAGAGCACGCCGCGGTGCACTTTGATGTTGTCGTGCCAGAGATCGCAGTGGATCACGCGCAGATCGGCGGAATCGAGCGCGGCGTAGACCGTGGCCACGGCGTCAACCATCTGCTGCAGGCCATCCGCTACACCCGGTGAATAGATGGCTAGCGTCTGTTCACTGAGCAGCAAGTTAGGCTCGCCGCGCGCGATCATCTGGTCAAAGCGCTGGTCGGGAAAGTCGGCGGGCGGTTGCCAGTGGCCGGCGTGAACATGCAACTGCCCAAAAAGTTCACCCATTTTCACCAGATTCGCTTCTGTTAACTGTTTGCCCAGCAACGTCCCCGGCAACCAACTCATGAGCAGTGCGTGAAAGCCATCCGGCGCGCCCTCTGCCGTTGGTGTGACAATCGCCGAACCATCCGCAGTACGGATAATGCGCGGGACGGGAACCACCGTTTCGGTGGCCAATGCATCCAACCAACGTACCTCCCCCATGGCATTTTGCTGGGAACGCCAACTGCCATTGGCCAGGCGCAATACGTAAGTGTCGCCGGCAACCGTTCGCACACGGTAGAGCAGATTGGTATCGTAGCTGAATAACTTCACCTGTTGAACTTCAAACGGATAGTGACGCAGCGCATCGAGGGCCAACTGCCGCAAACGACGCTGTTTTTCAGGCCAGGTTAGTTGATCGAACGGTTTCATGGGGTTACGCTTCACCAGTTCCCTTCTAGACCGGCGGTCTCATCGGCTAAGGTTCTGCAACAGCGGCCAACGTTGGTGCAACCACCACTCGATAATCAAAACATTCGGCACCCAACAGAGCCAGGCGATCATCCGGTAAGCCAGCGTAAAGTCGATCCCCAGTGCCATGGACAATGGCAACCAGAGACGCAACGTTACTGCCGCAAAGGTTGCCGCGTAGTTGCGGAACATCCAACGCTTGTGGGTTTGGATATCGCCGCGCCGAATTGCGCGATAGGCCTGGTAGCCGCTGTAGAGCCAGAAGAGCGCCAACCCGGTGAAGCCGAGATGGGTGACCAACCCGCCATAGGCCATCTGCGCCACATAAAGGCCAAAGAGACCGCCAACTGCGATCCCAACGAGATAGATACGCCCGCTCCAACGATGAATGCTCAACCACCGCTTGCGACGGAGGCGTGGCAGGAATTGAAACGGACCCAATAGTAAGGCGGCTAAGCTACCGCTGATGTGGCCGATAATGGCGACCGTATGGGCCATGTAGACAGCGCGCTGTTCTGGAAAATAGATTTCCGGATTTAGGGTAAAATAGCGGCTGGAGGCCAGCCCAATCCCGAGCGCCAAAAACAGCATAAGTCCCCACGCGGCTTTGGTGGGCAAAGTAGCCGACAAACGTTGCATTGTGATCTCTCCTGCTCAACCCTGCGATTTCTTCTCCCTACTACGTTGACATGGGCAACTTTGATTCACGGCTCGTTATCCCAAGCTCACAAACCAGTTGTTTGGGATTATTTTGGGAAACCGTTTGGGATATTGACACCCAAATCGGGATTTGCTATGCTGTCAACATTAGTAGTCTCCCGGTATGGCGTTGTTATCATCTGATCACACTGAAATCGGGGGGCGTTGTTTACACCTGAACAACTCCGTCCCGGTAGACTACCCAACATTGTCAATGAGCCAAATTGATTGGTTGTACAAGAAAGCCAGGTGTCCCATGGAATGGCAACAACGTATTGTCCTCGATCCCAATATACTGGCCGGCAAGCCAATTGTCAAAGGAACCCGACTTGCGGTAGAATTGATTATCGATCTGCTTGCCTCAGAGTGGAGCGAGGAAGAAATCCTACGCAACTATCCCGGCTTGACGCACGAGGACATTGTGGCGTGCCTGCGCTATGCCAGCACCGTGCTCCAGGCTGAGAGAGTCTACCCCATTGCCGCCTAGCAGATGTCTGATCGCCTGATGTATCGGCCATCTGCCCCAATCTGGATGGACCGATGCGTATCTTGGCCGACGAAAATTGCCCGGGAGATCTGATTGATGCGCTGCGCGCGGCTGGCCATGATGTACGTTGGATACGTACCGATGCGCCCGGCAGCACCGATCCTGTTATTCTCGGCCAAGCTCAGGCGGAAAATCGCCTGGTCTTAACCTTTGACAAAGATTTCGGTGAATTGGCCTTTCGCCGTCGTTTGCCTGCAACGGCTGGCATCTTTCTCTGTAGGCTCCATGGCATGCGTCCCGCGGTGTTGACGGCGCACGTATTGCATGCCCTAAGCAGCCGCGCCGATTGGGCCGGGCACTTCACGGTCCTCACTGAACGGCAGATCCGTATCATCCCTCTGCCTGCCCGTCCCACTTGACCATGAAGGAGTCCCAATCCATGAAAACTCATCAGCCCCTCACTGCCCTCCAAGTCGTCGGCGTGCGCTATCGGGGTAGCAAACTGGCCGAGCGTGACGAACGCAGCCTCGACGCTTACGCAGCCGCCGACGTGTACGGTGCAGCCGGTGTGCCAGTCAATGTCGTGGAACCACGCTTTCCGGAATTGCGGCGCGATGCCGACCCCACGGAAAATCTTGGCATTCTTGGGGGCGAAATTGCGGAGGCTGTTGCCATTGGGCGCAATGCCGGCCACGCCGTTCTCATGAGCGGCGGTGATTGCAGTCATATCACCGGCGTGATCGGGGGACTGCAAGATGCTCACGGCGTCGATGCCAAGATTGGCCTGATCTGGTTTGATGCCCACGGCGATTTCAACACACCGAAGACCACTATTTCCGGCATGCTAGGCGGAATGCCCGTGGCTGTTGCCGCGGGGCTAGGCTATGCGAACTGGCGTATTGGCTCACACATCGTTGCTCCCCTGCCGACGGAACGGATTCTGATGGTGGATGTGCGCAATTTGGACCCATTGGAAGAACAGTTGATTCGTGCCACCGCTGTCGGCATTGCCGCGCCGGCGGCTGGTTTCCCTGGCGATGATCTGACCAAAGCCGTGCGGGAATTGGCAGAAGCGTGTGACTATCTCTATCTGCATATTGATTCCGATATTTTAGACGAAGCCTATGTACCCAATCATGGCACCAAAGAACCCAATGGCCCCAACATGGAACAGGTGCTGGCTGCAGTGGATACGGTGATGGCAACGGGAAAAGTGGTGGCGTTGGCCGTGGTATCGGTCTATGGTGAGGGCGAGGGCAGTGAAACCAGTGTGGCTTCGGGGATTGCGCTGATTCGCGGCAGTTTGGCAGCGTGGCAAAAACATGGTCTGCCCGTCGAGACGATCAGCCCGACCAATCAAATGAAGCGTTGAACAGCCAACAACCCGCTATCAAAACTGTCCAGTGTAATGCCAAACATGTGGTACGCACCCCAAATGGACAGAGACCTTACTACGTTAAATACAAAATGCCAGAGGGCGGAGAACTGTATCCCCGTCCTCTGGCATTTCTACAGAGGTAAAACTTTCGGCTTAGCGTCGCTGACGAGGGCCTGATGACATTTGCGCAGGTGACAGTCACTGTCCACAAGGTTCTCGGCTAACAGTGTTCCTCGGGACAGTGACTGTCACCGCTTATTTCTGCCCGGATTTACTACTCAACCGGCAAGGGCAACTCCACGGCAATCGGTGCCTGTTCCGTTACCGTGAAGGTGAGTTTGCTTTCCCCTTCGGTAGCGGCATCATAGTCGATAACGACATGATCGCCGGTCTTGTATTCGCCCTTGAGCAGTCGTTTACTCAACTCATTCTCCACGCGGCGCTGCAACAGACGGCGCAGCGGGCGGGCACCATAATTGGGATCGTAGCCAATCTCAGCGAGATGTGCAGCTGCTTCATCACTGAGTTCAACACTGAAACCCAATTCCTCCATGCGCTTGCCGATCTCTGCCATGAGCAGCTTCACAATTGCGTGTACCTGTTCCTTGGTCAATACATCAAAGACAATCGTCTCGTCAATACGATTTAAAAACTCAGGACGGAAGAGCCGCTTGAGTTGGCTGGCGTACTCACTCTGTGAATATTTGCTCTCATCGAATTCCGGTGTCGAGAAGCCCATCGGACCTCGCTTCACCGCTTCGGCGCCCACATTGCTGGTCATAATGACAACTGTGTTGCGGAAATCGACCGTGCGTCCTTGTCCATCAGTCAGGTGGCCATCGTCCATGATTTGCAGGAGTGCATTCCACACTTCGGGATGGGCCTTCTCAATTTCGTCAAAGAGAATCACCTGGTATGGGCGACGGCGAACCTGTTCCGTCAACTGACCGCCCTGCTCATAGCCTACATAGCCGGGAGGTGCGCCAAAGAGCCGACTGACCGTGTGGCCCTCGCGATACTCGCTCATATCAATGCGAAGCAACGCTTCATCATCATCGAACATAAAGCCAGCCAGCGCACGGGCCAATTCAGTCTTTCCAATACCGGTCGGCCCTAGGAAGAGGAAGACACCAATCGGGCGTTTCGGATCCTTCAAACCACTGCGCGCCCGGCGAATGGCGTCGCTGACAGCACTAACGGCCAGTTCTTGGCCAATAATCCGCTTTTTAAGGTGCTCCTCCATGTTGAGCAACTTTTCGCTCTCCGTCTGGAGCACGCTTGTGACAGGAATACCCGTCCAGTTACTGACGACTTGGGCAATATCGGCCGCTTCCACTAACTCATCCAGCCCGGCATCTTCGCGCCATTTGCCCACCGCTTCTGTATACTCTTCTTCCAAGCGCACACGATCAGTCTTGTATTTGGCGGCATTCTCATAATCGCGCGAAGCCCAGGCATGTTCCTCATCGGCCACCAGTTGGTCTAGCTCTTCCTTCATGGTCTTCAGCATTGGCGGCATCGAATAGATAGCGACACGCAGCTTGGCCGCCGCCTCATCGATCACATCGATCGCCTTATCGGGCAGCCGGCGGTCATTGACATAGCGGTGGCTTAACTTCACCGCCTGCACCAGCGCCTCATCCTCATAGGTGACGTGGTGATGCTCTTCATAGCGGCCACGCAAGCCACGCAAAATTTCAATGCTATCTTCCACCGAAGGCTCATCGACATAGACCGGAGCAAAGCGCCGCTCCAGTGCCGAATCCTTCTCAATGTGCTGGCGATACTCATCCAGTGTCGTAGCACCGACACATTGCATCTCACCGCGTGCCAATGCCGGCTTCAGCATGTTGCTGGCATCGAGCGCACCGGCAGCATTGCCGGCACCGACAACGGTATGCAACTCGTCGATAAAGAGGATGATCTCTCCTTCGCTGCGTTTCACCTCATCCATGCAGGCCTTGAAACGCTCTTCAAATTCGCCACGGAAGCGGGTTCCCGCCAACATTGCCCCCATATCGAGGGAGACGACCCGTTTCCCCATAAGCGGCTCGGGCACATCGTTATCGACAATCTTTTGCGCCAACCCCTCAACA
>ERZ795053.6192-NODE-6192-length-12015-cov-5.872659_pt1 | contig 12015 bp, 6 predicted proteins | sample MGYA00375137_ERZ795053 | MGnify/ENA primary metagenome ERZ795053 (study PRJEB30182, sample SAMN05720284) | activated sludge metagenome | isolation source: Anaerobic digester | place: Hong Kong | collected 2014-12-17 ... | reverse complement strand
CGAGTAGCCCCCGGTGGGCGCGGCGGTCAGGGGCGAGGGCGGACGCGCCGACCCTGGACCGAGGCGATGACCATGCGCAGCACGTGGCCCCGGTCGGCGTCGGCCCACGGGTGGGGGAGGGCGGCGAGGCGCTCGAGCGCCGGGCCCTCGTAGGGGGTGACCTCCTCGAGGCGCCCGCGCGCCACCACGCTCCAGCCCTCGTGGCGCGCCGAGTCGTGGCCGTCGATCTCGAAGCAGGCCGCGGTGCGCCGCGCGGCAGCGAGCTTCGATCCCTCGCCGCTGCGGAAGATGATCGCCTCGCCGTCGAGCGCGTAGTTCACGGGCAGGATCAGCGGGCTGGCGCCCTCGAGGATGCCGATGCGACCGAAGTCGTCGGCGGCCAGGAGGGCCAGGCACTCCCGCCGCTCGATGATCTCGATGCCGGTCCGGTTGTCGACGAACATGGCGTCCACCTCCGTGTTCGACGGTACGGGCGAGGGCGCCGGAGGACGAGGGGCGAAGGTCCCGCGACGGCCCTACCCTGAGCGGCGGTGACGGAGGGGTCGCGGGCGAGGGGCGCGGACGTCGGGTGCGGTGGCGCGGCCCGGCTGCTCGGCACCGTCGAGATCGAGGGCCCCGGCGGGGCGATCGCCGTCGCTCGCCGGCCCCAGGTGCAGCTCGTGCTCGCCCACCTGCTGCTCGAGCGGCGGCCGATCGAGCGCGGGGAGCTGGCCGAGCTGCTCTGGGGCGACGGCCCCCTCTCGCCGCACTGGCAGGGTGCCGTGCGTGGCGTGCTGTCGAAGCTGCGCGACCGGTTCGCCGAGGCGGACGTGGCGGCCGAGCTGGTGGCATCCGCCGACGGGACGGTGCGGCTCGACCTGCCCGAAGGCTTCACGGTCGATGTGCTCGAGGGCGAGCGGGCGGTCGAGGCCGCCGAGGCCGCGCTCGACGCGGCGCGCGCCGGCGATGCGGCGGCACTCGCCACACCGTGGGTGGAGCGCTTCCAGCGTCCGCTGCTCGCGGCGGGCGACGGCGACTGGGTGCGCGACGCCCAGGACCACGTGGCCTCCCTCGCCCGGCGCGCCCTGCTGGCGACCGTGCGGGCCCGGCTGGCCGAGGGCCATGGCGACGTGGCCGCCGAGTGGGCGGGGCGTTGGGTGGCCCGCCATCCGCTCGACGAGGGGGTGCACCACCTGCTCATCCGCGCCCTGGTGGTCGACGGGCGCCGGGCCGATGCGGTGGCCGCTCACGACCGGCTGGCCGCGGTCCTCGCCCGGGAGCTGGGTGTGGGCCCGTCGGCGGCCACCTCGGCGCTGATCGACGAGGCGCCGAGCCCGACGCGGGCGCGTCCCGCGCGAGCGGCGGGGGCGCGGGCCACTCGCCCCCGCCCGGGCACGCCCTTCCTCGGTCGGGCCGAGGAGCTCGCGGCCCTGCGGCGCGCCTGGCGGGCGACCGTCGAGGCCGAGGCGGTGGGCGTCGCGCTGGTCGACGGGGCGAGCGGCATCGGCAAGACCCGCCTCGCCGAGGAGCTGGCCGTCGAGCTGGGCGATGCCGGCGCCACGGTGTGCTGGGGGCGCTGCCAGCCGGGCCAGGCGGTGCCGTTCGAGCCGGTGGCGTCGGCGGTGCACGCCGAGCTCGACCCCGATCGCCTGGCGGCTCTGGGCGAGGACCCGGTGCTGGTGGACGAGCTGGCCGCCATCGTCGACGGACGCGCCTCGCTCGACGACCCCGGCCTGGCCCGTGCGCACCGGTTCCGCACGATCGTGCGCTCGGTGCGCGCCATCGCGGCGTCGCCCACCGTGCTCGTGGTCGACGACCTCCAATGGGCGTCGATCGACGTGCTGGCCGTGCTGGAGCGGGTGGTCGAGGAGGTGCGGTCGCCGCTGCTGCTCGTGCTCACCGGGCGCAACCTCCCCCCGGTCGCCCACGACCACCTGGCTCGGATGCAGCGGGCGGCGGCGGTCACGACCGTCCACCTGTCGGGCTTGGCCGTGGACGACCTCCTCCCGCTGGCTTCCGACGGCGACGACGCTCGGGCCCTCGCCGCCGCGCTGCACCGGCGCACCGCGGGCCATCCCTTCTTCGTCACCGAGCTCGCCGGGCTCGGCGGGGGGACCCCGGCCGGCGCCGCGATCGAGCTGGCCGGGGTGCCCGACGCGGTCCGCGAGTGGATCGGCCATCGGATCGACGCCCTGCCGAAGCGCCAGCGCGCCCGGCTCGACCTGGCGGCCGTGATCGGCGAGGAGCTGACGGTCCGCGAGGTGGCGGCGAGCGCGGGCGCCGATCCCGACGAGGTGCTCGGCGAGCTCGAGGCGCTCGTGGAGCACGGGCTCTTGGAGGAGGCCGACCGCCCCGACGCCTTCGCCTTCCCGCACCTCATCACCCAGGAGGCGGTGTACGCCCGCATCGGACCGTCGCGCCGGGCCCGGCTGCACCTCGCCGTGGCCGAGGCGCTGGCGCACGCCGGCGAGGCGCCCGGCCGGCGCGCCGCCGTGGCCCGCCACCTGTCGTTGGCGGGCGACGAGCACCGGGTGCCGGCGGCCCTGGCCCTCGCGGCCGCCGGGCGAGAGGCGCTCGAGCAGGGGGCGTGGGAGCTGGCCGAGCTGCGGTTCCGCCAGGCGCTCGAGCGAGCCGGCGACCACGGCGCCGCCCGGGCCGAGGCGCTCACGGGCCTGGGCGCCGCCCTGCACCACCAGGGTCGGGGCGAGGAGGCCGAGGCGCTGCTGCTCGAGGCGGTCGCGCTCGCCCGCGCCCAGCGGCTCCCGGTGGCGCGCGCCGAGGCCGCGCTGGTGCTGGTGGGCCGGGCGGGGCGGGGCGCGTCTCGCTCGCTGGGCGACGACGAGCAGGCCGAGCTGCTGCGCGAGGCGCTCGGGGCGATCGAGGCGAGCCTGGTCGACGAGGCGGCCGCCGATCCCGAGGCGGGCGCCGCCGGCGCCGATGGCGACGCGCACGCCCGGCGGGTCCGCCTCGAGACGCTCGCCTGCCGGCTCGAGGGCGAGCTGGCCCTGGCCATCTTGCTCACCGGCGATCCGCTGGAGCGGGCGCGGCTGACGAGCAGCGCGATCGCCCGCGCCCAGCGGATCGAGCCGCCCGACACCCACCTGACGGCGCGCGCCCTGCTGTCGGCGCGCATCGCCAAGCTCGGACCGCACCAGCTCGGCGACCGGCTCGCCGACGTCGACCAGGTGCTGGCGCTCGACCCCGACGGTCGGCGGATCGAGACGACCCTCGCCGCGCTCACCTATCGCCACGAGGACCTGCTCCGCCTCGGTCGGCGCGACGCGGCTCGGGCGGCGCTCGCCCGAGCGTCGACGCTCGTGGCCGAGCATCCGCACCCCTACTGGCGGTGGGCCATCGCCGCCTGGCGGGCGCTCGACGCGATCATCGACGGCGAGCTCGACGTCGCCGAGGAGCGCACCGCCGAGGCGCTCGGGCTGCAGGGGGAGGAGGTGGGCGGCGCCCTCGCCTGCTACGGGGTGAACCTGGTGGACCTGCGGCTGTACCAGGGTCGGGCGGGCGAGGTGGTCGACCTGCTGGCGGGCGCGGCCGACGCCAACCCCCACATCCCCACCTATCGGGCGGTGCTGGCGCTCGGTGCGGCGGAGGCGGGGGACCTCGGCCGAGCGGAGGCGGCCTACCGGTCGTTCGCCGCCGACGGGTTCGCCCTGCCCGACGATCCCAACCGCCTCCTCGGGCTGGTGGTGCTGGCCGACGTGGCGGCGACGCTGGGCGATGCCGAGGCGGCGCCCGTCCTCGTGGCCCGACTGGCGCCCTACGCGGGTCAGCAGGCCCTGCTCAACTGCTACGGCGGCGGTGGCGCGTTCTGGGGCCCGGTCGACCACCAGCTCGCCCGGCTCGCCGCCCTCACGGGGCGTCGCGACGAGGCGGCCCAGCGGTACGCGTCGGCCGAGGCGGCGGCCACCGCCATGGCGTCGCCGCTGGCGTTGGCGCGCATCGTGGCCGACCCGCTGCGGGCCGTGGCGGGCTGAGCGAAGGACCGCGCCGGAGCGGTCTGCCAGCGTTACCGTCCGTCTGGCGGCCCTTCCTCCCCGCCTCCCCTCCCACGTGCACGCACCGTCACCCCCGCGCCGGAACCGACCTCGCATCGACGGCCTCGACGGCCTGCGCGCCCTCGCGGTCGTGGCCGTGCTGCTGTACCACGCCGAGGTGCCGTGGGCGAAGGGCGGCTTCGTGGGCGTGGACGTGTTCTTCGTGCTGTCGGGCTACCTCGTCACCAGCATCGTGGTGGCCGGGTTCCGGCGCACCGGCCAGCTCGGGTTGCGGCGCTTCTGGTCGGCCCGGTTCCGGCGCCTGGCCCCGGCCCAGCTCGCCCTGCTCGTGGCCGTCGTGGTGGTGGCCGCCCTCTTCTACTCCGAGCTGCTGCACGACCTGCGCGGCCAGGTGGTCGCCGCGCTCACCGGCACCACCAACTGGTACCTGATCGCCACCGACGCGTCGTACTTCGACCAGCTCGGCCGGCCGCCGCTGCTGCGCCACCTGTGGTCGCTCGCGGTGGAGCTGCAGTTCTACCTGGTGTTCCCCCCGCTGCTCGTCTGGCTGCTGCGGCGCTTCGGCGAGCGGCTCGACCGGATCCTCCTCGTGCTCGGCGCCATGGTGCTGGCCTCGACGATCTACCTCGCCGTGCTGTTCGACCCGTCGACCGACCCCAACCGCCCCTACTTCGACACGTTCGCCCGGCTCGCCGCCCCCCTCCTCGGGGCGATGCTGGCGCTGGTCTGGCAGCCGGCTTCGCTCCAGCGCGGCCCGGCCCGGCGAGCCGGTCCGCTCACCTCGGCCGTCGGCGCCGGCTCGGTCGTCGCCCTGCTGTGGATCATGCACGCGGCGGGTGATCGGTCGCCGGTGATGTACCGGGGCGGGTTCCTCGTCACCGCGCTGGTCTCGACGGTTGCGGTGGCCGCCATCGTCCACCCCACCGGCTGGATCGGGAGCAGGCGGGCGTTCGGCCACCCCCTCCTCGTCGCCATCGGCCTCCGCTCCTACGGGCTCTACCTGTGGCACTGGCCGATCTACATGCTGCTGCGGCCGCGCATCGACGTCGGGTGGTCGTGGGGCGTGGTGTTCGTGGTCCGCATCGTGCTCACCGTGGTGGCCACCGAGCTCTGCTACCGGTTCATCGAGCGGCCGTGGCACCTGCGCTCGCCCGACGCCTCGTTCGCCGGCATCCGGCGACGGCTGCTCGCCCCGCGCGGCGTGCCCACCGCCCCGCGGCTGGCGGCGCTCGGCGGGACCTTCCTCGTGGTCGCGGCGGCGATCGTGGTGGTCCTGCCCCACGAGCAGCGCGACGCCACGGCCGACTCGCTCGAGGCGGGCGCGGCGGCCATCGCGGCGAGCGAGTCGCGGTCGACCCCCAGCACGACGGGCTCGACGCGGCCCGGCGAGACGACCACCACCACGCTCCCGGAGCTGGTGGAGCCCGGCGAGCGCACGGTGACGCTGATCGGCGACTCGGTGATGGTCGGCGCCGCGCCCGACGTGCTGTCGGCCTTCGGCGACCGGGCCAACATCGATGCCGAGGTGTCGCGCCAGGCCGCCGCGATCGCGCCGATCATCACCCAGCTCGGCAAGGAGGGCCGCCTCGGCCAGGTGGTGGTGGCCCAGGTGGGGATCAACGGCACGGTGACCGACGAGGACCTCCACGCCATCGAGGCCGCGGCGGGCGGGCGGCCGCTCTACATCATCAACGCCCGGGTCCCCCGCTCGTGGGAGCAGAGCAACAACCAGCTCGTGGCCGAGCTGGTGCCCAAGCTCGAGAAGGGCCACGTCATCGACTGGTACACGGCGTCGAACGACCACCGTGACTGGTTCCTCGACGACGGCATCCACCTCACCCCGGGCGGGCGGGTGGCCTACGCCAACCTGATCCGCAAGGCGGTCGACGCCGGCTGATCGCCGGAACCAGCGCGGGTGACGCGCTCGCTAGCGCCCCGCTAACGCCCGATTCGTAGCGTCCGCTGGATGCGAGGGATCGTGGGGTTGCGGGGTCGGTCGATGCGTCGGGCCAGGTGGCTGGTGCCGGTGCTGGGGGCGACGGCCCTGCTGGCGGGCGTGCTGGGGTGGGTGTCGCCCCGCGCCGAGGCGATCAGCGACCCCGACGGCTACTACTACACGACCTCCTACTGGGACTACGGCACGTCGCCGACCGCCAACGACCCCGACCACACGGCCTACAACGGCGGCGCCACCACCATCCGGTCGGTCTACGGCCGCGTGCCGATCTACACCCGGTTCGTCACCCTGCCGCCCCAGAGCGGCCAGGAGCTGGTGGAGGGCCAGCTGATCGAGGCGGAGATCACCGTCTCGGGCGTCACCGGCGCCACCGTGGTGCACCGGGGCACCGAGTTCGACCTGCTGTGCGCCGACGCCAGCGGGGCCTACACCTACTGCGACGTGCCGGCCGGCTCGTACGACCTCACGCTCTCGTGGCGGGGCACCGCCAAGGAGGGCGACTGCCGGCGCCGGTCGCAGTTCGGCGAGCCGCCGGACTACCTGCCGACGTTCGAGGACTGCCCGGACGTCCCGATCGGCGGCACGTCGCGGCGTCACGTGGTGGGCGGCGGCCCGAACGACCCGGGGTTGCCCACCGCCGACTTCAGCTTCGAGATCACCGATGCGGCGAAGAACGAGGTGACCTTCACCAACGAGTCGGTCGACGCCAAGGACGGCACCTCCCTCGAGTACATCTGGGACTTCGGCGACGACGCCGACAGCGACGAGGAGGATCCCGTCCACGAGTTCCCGGCGCGGGCCGCGTACCAGGTGACCCTGTCGGTGGAGGACTCCGACGGCAACGGCGCCGCGGTCACCAAGACGGTCGACCTGTCGCAGGGCCTGGTGGTGAACTCGGTCGACGACCAGCCGGCGCTCGACGCGGATGAGGGCTGCGACACCGGCGACACGGTGGAGGGCGCGCCCGAGTGCACCCTGCGCGCCGCCATCGAGGCGGCCAACGCCGTGGGCGCCGGCGAGATCACCTTCGACATCCCGGGCGGCGGCCTCCCGAGCATCGAGACCACCAGCGCCCTGCCACCGCTCACGGCGCCGGCCGCCACCATCGACGGCACCACCCAGGACGGCGGCTGGGTGCGGGTCACCGGCGGCAACCGGAAGAAGGAGCACCTGCTGGTGCTGGGCGGCGAGGCCCAGGAGGTGCGGGGCCTGGTGATCGACCAGGTGGCCGTGGCGGTGGACGTGAAGGGCAAGGGGGTCACCGTCGAGGGCAACGTCGTGGGGGCGGACCCGAGCGGTGCCAGCGCGGGCAAGGCGGGCAGCGCCGTCGAGGTCTCCGGCGAGTCGGCCGTGGTGAAGGGGAACCTGCTCGTCGCCGAGTCGGGCGTCAGCGTGGCGGGCGACGCCACGGGCGCGCGCGTGGAGGGCAACCTCATCGGCGTCTCGCGGGCGGGCTCCCCGGTCGGCACGTCCGCCATCGGCATCGCAATCGCCGGCAAGCAGGCGAAGGTGGTCGACAACGTGATCCGCGGGACCTTCGTCGGCGTCGTCGCCCTCACCCTCGCGGCCGAGGACTCCACCGGCCTGAACGATGCGAAGGGCGCCTCGATCACGGGCAACCGCATCGGCGTGAACGCGGCCGGCACCGTGTTCCCCGACGCCGGCGAGGGGGTGCGGATCGATGGCGTCGCCGACGCCACCGTGGCGAACAACGTGATCGCCGCGCACCGGGGCGCAGGCGTGTCGGTCACCGGCGCCGCCGAGGTCTACTCGGTCTACAACCCCGAGACCGAGGAGAACGGGATCGGCTTCTACACCCACGACCAGTCCGAGCGCAGCGGCCTGACCGTGACGGGCGGGCCGGTGGTGGTCTCGGGCAACACGGTCGGCGACCAGGCGCTGGGTGCCGCCGCGTCGGGCGCCCGGCCCATCAACGGGATCGTGGTGTGGAGCAGCGCCAAGGGGGTGTCGGTCCGCGACAACACCGTGGCCGGCCAGGCCGAGGAGGGCATCCTGCTCGATGCTGGGCGCGACCACGTGGTGACCGGCAACGCGGTCGGCTACGACACGTCGGGCGGCGAGGTGCCGGCCAAGGGCGGGATCTTGGCCACCGACGTCCGCAACGTGGCGCTGGGCCGCACCGAGGCGGGCAACCGCGTCCTCGCCACCGACGCGGGCATCAGCCTCACGGGTGCCAGCGACGGCACCATCGGGGGCAACACGGTGACGGCGTCGGGCACGGTGGAGAAGTCGATCGGCGTCGGCGCCCCCGAAGGCACCGGGGCGATGAAGGTGACCAGCAACGTCGTGTCGGGCTTCCACTTCGGCATCGCCGTGGAGTCGTCGTCGGCCGACGTGGCCGGCAACACGGTGTCGGGCGGCGAGCAGGGCATCCGGGTCGGCCCCGACGAGGCGACGGTCACCGGCAACTCGGTCACCGGCACCAAGGCGTTCGCCCTCCTCGTGGCCGGGGAGAAGGCGAAGGTGGAGCGCAACGTGATCGGTCGGACCACCGAGTCGGGGCCGAACGTGGGCAACGCCGGCAACGGCATCGTGATCGGCGGGTCGAGCACGACGGTGACCCGCAACCTCGTGGCCGGCAGCGGCGGCGACGGGATCGGCATGGCCTCGGGGGCGACGGCCGACCTGCGCGCCAACCGGATCCTGGCGACGACGGGCACGCCGATCCTCCCGTCCGACGCGCCGAACCCCCCGACGATCGCGGCCGCCATCCGCACCACCTACGACGGGGCCACCCGCACCGCGCTGATCGTGCGCGGCCTGCCCGACGAGGCCGGGCGGATCGAGGTGTTCGCCAACGCCAGCTGCAGCGACGGCGAGGCCGAGAAGGTGCTCGACGTGGTGAAGGAGAAGGCCGAGGGCAAGGCGCTCCAGCTGATCCTGCTGAAGGACCGGCCCAACGACGACCACTTCACGGTCACGTTCACGAGCGATGACCACCGCACCAGTGCCCTCTCCGAGTGCCAGTCGATCGCCCCCTACGCCGATGCCGACGGCGACGGCTCGCAGGACGGGCTCGACGCGCTGGCGGGCGCCGAGGACGATCCGACCAGCGCCGTGCTGCTCACCGACCTCGAGCAGCTGGTGCTCGTGTCGGTGGAGGGCGCCGAGGGCAGCCCCGACGCCCGGCTCGCCGGCGTGGGTGCCGTGGCCGGCCCCAAGGAGCGGCCCGGCTACCTCGAGCTGCCGTTCGGGCTGCTCGGCTTCACGATCGTGGGCCTCGAGCCGGGCGGGTCGGCCGAGGTGACCATGGCGGTGGTCGAGGGCGAGAACCTGAGCGGCGAGGAGTCGTACTACAAGTACGGGCCGCCCTCGACCGGCGCCGCGCCCGCCTGGTACCCGTTCGACTACGACGCGGCCACCGGGACCGGCGGGCAGGCCGGCGACCTGATCGTGCTGCCCACCGGCATCAAGCGCAGCTACACGCTGAGCTTCGTCGACGGTGGGCGGGGCGACGACGACGGCGGCGCCAACGGCTCGATCCACGATCCGGGCGGGTTCGCCATCCTCACCGGCGAGCCGCCGATCACGACGACGACGACCACCACCACCACGACCGCACCGCCGGCGTCGACCACCACGACGACGGCTGGGCCGGGCTCGTCGACCACGGCGGTGCCGACGACGGCCGCGCCTGGTGGCGGAGGCGGCGTCGGAGCTGGTGGTGGCTCGGCGGGCGGTCCGGGCGTGGGTTCGGGCGAGCTGCCCCGCACCGGCACGGACCCGATCGACGGGGTGACCGTGGGCGTGCTGCTGCTCATCGGCGGCGCGGTGCTGGCGCTGTTCGGTCGGCGAGACCGCCTGCGGTCGATGGGCCAGGGCGGCTGACGCCGCCGGGTCCTTCGGCCCTGCGAGGGCCGGTGCGTCGGCGCGAGGATCGCGGCTGTGGGGAACCGGGTGAAGCGAGCGTTGGTCGTCGCCGTGGCGGCGACGGCGCTGTTGGCAATGACGAGCTGCGATCGGGTGCTGATCGTGAGCCGTGCCGCGTCGGGCGGCGACGCCAACGGTCACAGCGGGCCGTCGAACGCGCTGCGGGTGCGCGGAGGCGTGGCCATCGACGGCGGGGGGCGGGTGATCGCCTTCGAGTCGGCGGCCACCGACCTGCTGCCCGGCGGCAACGCCGCCGGCCTGTTCGTGCGCGACCTGCAGACCGGGACGATCGAGCGGATCGGCGTGGGCTACAACCCGGACCTCACGCCCGACGCCCGCTACCTCGTGTACGCCGACTCGGTGTACGGGCCCGGCGAGGTGCGGCGGCTCGACCGCCAGACCGGCCAGACGATCGTGGTGTCGGTGCGCCCCGATGGCGAGCCGTCCCGGACCGACAACAGCGACGTCTACAACCTCAACCCGTCGATCAGCGACGACGGCCGGTATGTGGCATGGGAGTCGTGGTCGCCCGACCTGGTGCCCGGCGTGGTCGGCTGGAACGTGTTCGCGCGCGACCTGGCCACCGGCTCGACCGAGCTGGTCAGCCGGGCGGCCGACGGGGGCCGGGCGAACGAGACCAGCCACACGCCGGCGATCAGCGGCGACGGCCGCTTCGTGGCGTTCTCGTCGTGGGCGTCGAACCTCACGGTGGGCGACACGGCCACCGGCTACCGAGAGATCTACGTGCGCGACCGGGTGGCCGGCACCACGGTGAAGGGCAGCATCGATGCCGCCGGCGAACCGGTGAACTACGCCGCCCTCAACCCCTCGATCAACCGCGACGGGCGGTTCGTGACCTTCGAGGGCGGCGGCACGGTGTGGGTGCGCGACCTGGTGGCGGCTACCAGCGAGGCGGCGGCCGTGCTGCCCGACGGGACGCCGGCTGGGGGCGTGGTGCCGACCATCAGCGGCGACGGCCGGATGGTGCTGTTCGCCTCGGCGGCGCCGCTCAAGAACGCCGACAAGAACAAGCACCTCGACGTGTACGTGCGCGACCTGGTGCGGCACGCCACGAGCCAGGTGTCGGTGGACTCGAAGGGCGGCCAGGGCACGGGCGACTCGGACCACCGCTGGATGTCGCCGGTGATCTCCGACGACGGCCACGTGGCGGCGTTCGCCACCGAGGCCGCGCTCTCCCGCAGCGACGCCAACGGGTACCGCGACGTGTACGTGCGGGCGGCGTGGCGGCCCACGATCTCGTCCGTGTCGCCCTCGACGCTGGCGCCGGGCACCACGGCGACGGTGGTGGTGACCGGCGATGGGTTCCTCGACGGTGCTGGCGCAGCGATCGACGATCCGGCGGCCCCCGGCGTGCACGTGACCGGCGTGGAGGTGGTGTCGGCCACCGAGGTGCGGGTGCAGGTGTCGGTGTCGGCCGATGCGGCGCTGGGCCCGCGGTCGATGACGCTGTGGAACCGCACCGCCGAGCCGGTGGTGGCCGCCAGCTCGGTGTCGCCCTGCGTGGACTGCCTCGCCGTGGCGTGAGGTCGGGTGCTCCGGCTGCTCAGGCCTCGAGCGGCTGGAGCAGCTCGATGCGGTTGCCGAAGGGGTCGTCGACGTAGACGCGGTCGTAGCCCTCGAGCGGCTCGTCGTCGACCACCCGGCAGCCGGCGGCGGCGAGCTCGGCGGCGAGGGCGCGGACGTCGCGCACGAGGAGCGCCGGGTGGGCCTTGGTGGCCGGGCGGAAGTCGCGGTCGACCCCGAGGTGGACCTTCAGCGCGCCCCGCTCGAACCAGCACCCGCCCCGGGCGGCGAGGTGCGGCGGCTTGGGCACCTGCGGGATGCCGAGCAGGCCCTCGTAGAAGGCGATGGCGTCGGCCTCGCGCCCCGCCGGCATGGCGAGCTGGACGTGGTCGATGCCGAGGACGTGCACCGCGCCAGTCTGCCGCCGAGTGAGAGGTGGTGCGCTGGTTGCGGTTGGTGGGCCGCCCGGGGATCGAACCCGGAACCTACGGATTAAAAGTCCGCTGCTCTGCCAGTTGAGCTAGCAGCCCGGGGCCGGCGCGAAACGCGGTCGAAAACCCACCGTGGATGCGTGCCGGACCTTGCCGGGCGAGGTTACGCCGGTGGCTGTCGGCCTGATGGTGCCCGATAGCGGTGCTCGAGCCGAGCTGTGAG
>ERZ795053.6189-NODE-6189-length-12017-cov-5.981441_pt1 | contig 12017 bp, 21 predicted proteins | sample MGYA00375137_ERZ795053 | MGnify/ENA primary metagenome ERZ795053 (study PRJEB30182, sample SAMN05720284) | activated sludge metagenome | isolation source: Anaerobic digester | place: Hong Kong | collected 2014-12-17 ... | reverse complement strand
TGTGGTAATCTGGCAATAATACCAATCATGATTAACAATGAGATACCATTTCCAATACCGCGATCAGTAATCTTCTCTCCCAGCCACATCGCAAATATGGTACCGGTTGACAAAATGATAATACCACTTATCCAAAATATTCCATGATCCACATTTGGAGAAATTGCTCTAGGTGTTTGACTTATTAAAGTAAGGTAAGCACCCCCTTGAACTAGTGTAATAAACACTGTTAAAAGTCGAGTGATTTGATTCAGACGTTTCCTTCCTGATTCACCCTCTTTAGATTGTAATCTCTGAAAATACGGCACTGCAAAACCCAGTAATTGTACTATAATAGAAGCTGTAATATAGGGCATGATACCCAATGCAAGAATAGAACCTTTAAGAAAGGCTCCTCCCGTAAAAGTATTAATCAATCCCAATAAATCCGCAGGTTGACCAGAACTACCGTACGCTTGGCTCATCGAAGTTGAAACGATACCAGGCAAAATTATATGTGATCCAATTCTAAAAACCGCTACGGCAATTAGGGTGAAGAGTATTTTGTTTCTTAACTCTTCAATACTCCATATATTTTTTAGTGTTTGTAGAAATCTATTCATTATTCTGGTCTAACTAATATGTTAAAAAGCTGGATTTACATCCATCAATTATAAAAATTACTCTATCACTGATCCACCTGCCGCTTCAATCTTGGCCTTTGCTGAAGCACTTATGGCATTCACATTAACTTTAACTCCGGCACTTATCTCACCATTTCCTAAAACTTTAACCAGGTCATTTTTCTTAACATAACCTAATTTATACAAAGCCTCAGTGGTTACTTCAGTTATTCCGTGCTTGTCTACTATGGCCTGAAGATTGGCAACATTTATAGGAACGTACTCTACACGATTTATATTCTTGAAACCTCGTTTAGGAAGTCTCATTTGTATAGGCATTTGACCGCCTTCAAAAGCTCTTTTGCTTTTATAACCAGTTACGGATTTAGCACCTTTATGTCCACGTCCGGCAGTTTTACCATTTCCAGATGATCTACCACGACCCTTTCTAAAGTTATTTTTTGTTGAACCTTCTGCAGGTCTTAAACTGTGTAATCTCATTTCTAAAAATTATGCTATCTACAAAAATAATTAGGCTTCCTCAATTTTAAGTAGGTGACTAACCTTATTAATCATCCCTTGTATCTGAGGTGTTAACTCTTTCTCAACTGAATGATTCATTTTTTTAATTCCCAATGCCGCAATTGTTGCCTTTTGTCTTTTGGGTTTGTCAATCGTACTTTTTACTTGAGTCAATTTCACTCTAGCCATCGTAAACTAATTTATATTTTTATTATCCGTTATATACTTTCTCCAAATCGATACCTCTCTGCCTCGCTATTTCGTGTTGGCTTCTAAGCTTTTGCAATGCATCAACCGTCGCTTTTACCACGTTGTGTGGATTAGATGAACCCTGACTTTTAGCCAATACATTATGTACACCTGCAATCTCCAATACTGCTCTCATGGCACCACCGGCAATTACTCCTGTACCGTCAGATGCCGGCTTAATCAAAACCTTTCCAGCACCATATTTCCCTTTCTGCTCATGAGGAATTGTACCTTTTATAATAGGAACTTTGATTAAGTTTTTCTTTGCATCATCCACTGCTTTTGCAATAGATTCAGATACATCTCTTGCTTTACCTAGCCCATGACCAACCGTTCCTTCACCATCTCCTACAACAACAAGAGCCGAAAAGCTGAAAGTACGACCCCCTTTAGTCACTTTAGCAACTCTAGAAAGGTTTACTAATTTTTCTTTTAACTCTGTATCCGCTGCTTTAACTCGATTTTGCTCTGACATTTTATATTACTTTTTTAGAAGTTTAGACCACCCTTACGAGCTCCGTCTGCCAATGATTTAACTTTACCATGGTACAAATAACCATTTCTATCAAACTTTACTGACTCAATGTTAAAGGACTTAGCTCTGTCGGCAATTAATTCTCCAACTTTACCAGCTATTTCAACATTAGCAAATCTATCCGCTACCTCCTTACTAGAGGCACTAGCCATTGTCACACCATTCATATCATCAATAAGCTGACAGTAGATTGCCTTATTACTTCTGAAAACTGAAAGTCTAGGAACTCCTGAAGTTCCAGAGATTTTGTTTCTAATACGAAGCTTGATTTTTTTTCTATTGTTATATGTAGATTTCATAATCTAATATTAATCTAATTTTCAATTATTTACCGGCTGTTTTACCAGCTTTTCTTCTTACTTGCTCACCTACGAATCTGATACCTTTTCCTTTGTAAGGTTCTGGTTTTCTGAATGCCCGTATTTTAGCAGCAATTTGTCCCAATAGTTGTTTGTCACTACCTTCTAGTATAATGGTCGGGTTACTACCTTTTTCCATTTTGGTTTCAACTTTCAACTCCGCAGGAATATCAAAATAAATAGGGTGTGAATAACCAACGATAAGTTCTAGTAAATTACCGGTGTTAGAAACCCTATAACCAACCCCAATCAATTCCATCTCTGCTTTGAAGCCTTCTGAAACACCTTTTACCATATTGGCAACCAATGCTCTACTTAATCCATGCAAGCTTTTATGACGTTTTGAATCCGTAGGTCTTTTAATCTCTAAAATTCCATCATTCAGCTCTACTTTCATGCTTGGATCTAGGGGTTGAACTAGTTCTCCCTTTGGCCCTTTTACTTTTACAACATTTGACTTTGATACTTCTAGGTTTACCCCAGAAGGCATATCAATTTGTGCTTTTCCTACTCTTGACATTATATCAATTTTTTAATATATCGAACATAAAATTTCGCCACCTACATTCTCTTGTCTTGCTTGTTTATCTGTCATTACACCATGAGAAGTAGATACTATACTGATACCTAAGCCATTAATGACTTTAGGTATGCTATTCGCTTTAGCATATCTCCTCATACCTGGAGTACTAACTCTGCTTAAGCTTCTAATCACAGGTTGCTTAGTTACCTTATCATATTTTAATGCAATATGAATTTCACCTTGCTTCCCAGCTTCATCGTCAAATTTATATTTAAGAATGTAACCTTGATCATAAAGAATCTCGGTCATTTTCTTTTTCATCTTAGATGCAGGAATCACAACTGTTCTGTGACCTGCTTTCTGAGCATTTCTAATTCTGGTAAGATAATCTGCTATTGGATCGTTAAATGCCATTTCTAAATTTTTATTTTATTACCAACTTGCTTTTGTAACACCAGGAAGTTTTCCATCAAGAGCCATTTGTCTAAATGTAACTCTATTGATACCAAATCTTCTCATATAACCCTTAGGTCTTCCAGTCAACTTACATCTATTATGCAATCTTACTTTTGAAGAATTTTTAGGAAGTTTATCCAGTGCTTCGTAGTCACCTTCTTCCTTGAGTTTTTTTCTAAGATCGGCATATTTTGCTACCAATCTTTCTCTTTTTCTCTCTCTTGCTATTATAGATTTTTTTGCCATTCTCTCAATTAGTTATTTTGATTTTTAAATGGAAGACCTAGTTCTTTCAACAATGCCAAAGCTTCTGAATCCGTTTTTGCGGTTGTCACAAAAGTGATGTCCATTCCAGTAATTTTATTCACCTGGTCAATGTTTATCTCAGGAAAGATGATTTGTTCTTGGATACCCAATGAATAGTTTCCTCTTCCATCAAAGCTCTTGTCATTGATTCCTCTAAAGTCTCTTACTCTCGGTAACGCCACGGTAATTAATCTTTCAAGAAATTCATACATTCTATCATTTCTTAAAGTCACTTTGGCACCAATAGTCATACCTTCTCTCAACTTAAAGTTAGACACAGACTTTTTAGCGACTGCGGGAACTGCTTTTTGTCCTGCGATCTGTGAAAGTTCCTTCAAGGCAACATCCACGAGCTTCTTATCTTGTGTCGCACCACCAATACCTTGGTTGATACATATCTTTTGTAGTTTCGGAACTTGCATTACCGAACCGTAGTTGAATTTTTCTTTTAAAGTAGGTACAATTTCTTTATTGTACCGAGTTTTTAGATTTGGAATATAACTCATTACTTAATTATTTCTCCTGATTTTTTTGAATATCTTACCGATTTACCATTCTCCTTTTTTCTTCCAATTCTTGATGCTTTACCTGATTTTGGATCAACTAGCATAAGATTAGAAATGTGTATCGAAGCCTCTATCTCATGGATACCACCTTGCATTTCTTGAGTAGCTTTAGTGTGCTTCTTTACCATATTTAATTGATCAACAATTGCTCTATTTTTTGCAGCAATAATCTCTTTTACCACACCTGTTTGTCCTTTGTCATCACCCGTCAAGACCATTACAGTATCTCCAGTTTTAATGTGAAATTTCGGAGCAAATCTTTTAATATTCTGTGTTTTCATATTCAATTATTCTTTAGAAAATGATTAAAGTACTTCCGGAGCTAGTGATATAATTTTCATGTAATCTCCATCTCTCAATTCTCTCGCTACCGGGCCAAAAATCCTCGTACCTCGCGGCTCACCGGCATTATTTAAAAGTACTACTGCATTATCATCAAATCTAATATAAGATCCATCTTTCCTTCTTATTTCCTTACTCGTTCTAACAACAACCGCCTTAGAAACGGTACCTTTTTTAATACCTCCCGGAGATGCATCCTTTACAGAAACAACGATTTTGTCGCCTATACTTGCGTAACGTCTTTTAGATCCACCCAATACTCTGATACAAAGAACCTCTTTGGCACCACTATTGTCAGCTACTCTAAGTCTGGACTCCTGTTGAATCATGATAAATTTTCTTTATAAATTAATAAATACTATTTCGCTCTTTCTAATATTTCCTTAAGTCTCCAAGACTTTCTTTTACTTAAAGGTCGAGTCTCTTCAATGGATACTGTATCTCCCTCGTTACATTCATTATTTTCGTCGTGTGCGAAGAATTTCTTTGACTTCTTTACGAATTTTCCGTAAATTGGGTGAGGTAATTTTCTCTCTACCAAAACAGATATGGTCTTATCCATTTTGTTACTAGTTACTACCCCTATTCTTGTTTTTCTTCCTTTAGTTTCCATTACTTGGTAAATATTTGAATTACTTTCTTCTTCTAATTATTCTGTTCCTTCGAGCCAATTGCTCTTTTGACATTTCTGCCAATTCTCTTGACCTGATTTCTGTCTGGAGACGAGCAATTTCCTTTCTGAGGCTTCTCAACTCAAGAGGATTTCCCAATCCCTGAATTGCATGGTCAAATTTTAATTTTCTATAATTATCGACAGCATTATTAAGTTGTCCCTTAATATCTTCAACTGCCATTGCATGTAATTCTATTGATCTCTTAGTTGCCATTTTTCTATTTATTTAAGCGACATAATCAGGTCTAACCACAAATTTTGTAAGAACAGGCAACTTCTGTGCCGCCAATCTTAAAGCCTCTTGCGCAGTCTCTAATGGTACACCATCCATCTCAAACATTATGGTACCCGGCTTAACTACTGCTACCCAATGATCCAAAGCACCTTTACCTTTACCCATCCTTACTTCTGCAGGCTTCGAGGTGATAGGCTTGTCAGGAAATATTCTAATCCATACTTTACCTTCCCTTTTCATGTACCTAGTCATTGCAATCCTCGCTGATTCGATTTGACGGTTGGTCAATCGTCCTGTATCTAAGGATTTTAGTCCAAAGGATCCAAAAGCAACGGTATGTCCTCTATGAGCAGTACCTTTAATTCTTCCTTTCTGCTGCTTTCTGTATTTTGTCCGTTTAGGCTGTAACATAATGCTCTAAATTTATCTATTGAGTACCTTTTTTCTAAAGTTGCGCAAAGGTACGATTAATTTTATAAAAAATTTTCTAATTTCTTCTTCTACTATTACCGCTTCCACCGCCTCTTCTTCTATCACCGCCGCGATTTCCTTGTCCACCCGTAGATTTAACATCTAATCCCACATTAGGGCTTAAATCTCTTTTTCCTAACACTTCACCTTTACAAATCCATACTTTAATACCAATTTTTCCATATACGGTAAGTGCTTCGCTCAATGCATAATCGATATCCGCTCTAAAAGTATGTAAAGGAGTTCTACCATCTTTATACTCTTCACTACGAGCCATATCTGCTCCATTCAATCGACCACTGATTCTCACTTTTATTCCTTCAGCACCCGCTCTCATGGTAGACTGAATAGCCATTTTTATTGCTCTTCTATAATTTACTCTCGCTTCCAATTGTCTCGCAATGGTATCACCAACAATACTGGCATCTAACTCCGGCTTTCTGATTTCGATGATATTAATCTGAACATCTTTACCGGTCAACTTTTTAAGTTCCTCTTTAATTCTATCAACTTCTTGTCCACCTTTACCAATGATAATACCCGGTCTTGAAGTGTGAATAGTTACAGTAATTCTCTTAAGAGTACGTTCAATTATTATTCGTGCAATTCCTCCTTTTGATATCCTCGCATGTAGGTAATTTCTGATTTTTTCATCTTCTACCACCTTAAGACCCATATCTTTTCCACCGAACCAGTTGGATTCCCATCCTCTGATTATTCCTAATCTATTACCTATTGGATTTGTCTTCTGACCCATACTAATTAGTTTTCAGCGTTTATTTCGTTATCTATTGGAGTTCTATTTTCTACAACCAAAGTCACATGATTCATTCTTTTTCTGATTCTATGAGCTCTACCGTGGGGAGCAGGTCTAAATCTTTTCAAACTTGTCCCTTCATCAGAGTAGATGGTCTTAATATATAAATCGTGCTCAGCAGGATCCAAGGTATTGTCAGTTTTCACTTCCCAATTGGCGATAGAAGATAAAACCAATTTTTCCAACCATTCTGAAGCCTCTTTCTTGTGAAACTTCAATATATTCAATGCATCATCAACAGATTTACCTCTCACCAAATCAACTATCAAACGCATTTTTCTGGCCGATAGAGGTATATTTCTCAATTTAGCTGTTGCCTCCATAATAATTGCTTTTTTAAAATTATTTTCTATTTCCTGAATGCCCTTTAAATGATCTAGTCAACGAAAACTCACCAAGTTTGTGACCTACCATATTTTCTGTGACAAATACAGGTACAAATGTTTTTCCATTATGCACTGCGATAGTATGACCAACCATATCAGGAATTATCATAGATGCTCTACTCCATGTTTTAATAACTGATTTCTTGTTAGATTCATTCGCTGCATTGATTTTCTTTAACAGCTTATGAAACACATATGGTCCTTTTTTAACTGATCTTGCCATCTTTAGCTATTACTTTTTATTTTTAGATTTTCTTCTACTAATTATAAGTTTTGTAGATGCTTTATTCACGTTTCTTGTTTTTTGACCTTTGGCCATTACGCCTGTTCGTGATTGAGGATGACCTCCAGAAGCTCTACCTTCACCACCACCCATCGGGTGATCTACAGGGTTCATAGCAACCCCTCTTACTCTAGGTCTCTTACCCAACCATCTCTTACGTCCCGCTTTTCCTAAAACCTCTAATCCGTGGTCGGCATTTGAAGTACTACCAATAGTAGCTCTACAAGTGTTTAATATCCTTCTTACTTCACCAGATGGAAGCTTCACTACCACATATCTTTCCTCCTTGTTCATAAGGACACAATATGTACCGGCACTTCTAGCTAGAGCTGCACCTCTGCCTGGATCTAACTCAATAGCGTGAATATTAGAACCTAGAGGAATATCTTTCAAAAAGAGAGTGTTACCAACTTCGGGAGCCGCACCAGTACCACTAACGATCTTACTTCCTACTTGAATCTTATCCGGTGCAATGATGTATCTCTTCTCACCATCAGCATATACTGCAAGCGCAATAAATGCAGTTCTATTTGGATCGTATTCTATTGACTTTATCGTCGCAGGAATTCCGTCTTTATTTCTTTTGAAATCAATAATACGATATTTCTTTTTGTGACCACCACCTAGTTGACGCATGGTCATTTTACCATCGTGGTTACGACCACCAGATTTTGATTTACCTCCTGCTATCAACGACTTCTCCGGACGATCAGTAGTAATTTCAGCATAAGCATTACCCACTCTGTATCGAGTTCCTGGAGTAATCGGATTAAATTTTCTTATTGGCATTGTTCTTTAATTTATTTATGTACAATGATCAATTTTGTTCGTATATATCAAGGCTATCACCCTCAGCCAAAGTAACCACAGCCTTCTTATGTCCTCCTACAACTCCTCGTTGCATTCCAGATCTTGTGTTTCTTACTTTTTTCTTTTTGGGCATAATCATAGTGTTTACTGACTCTATGGTGACATCAGGAAACATAGATTCCAAAGCCTTAGTAATTTCTATTTTGTTCGCACTTTTATTAACCACAAACGTGTACTGATTCTTGTTATTAGACAAAATATCAGCCTTTTCAGAAATAACCGGTTTAATAATAATATGCTTGTTCATGGTCTTATTTTTTAAAGTTTAGCCAATGAAGATTCAGAGAAAATGACATTCTTAGAATTCAGAATTTGGTATATATTCAAATCCTTCACTTCGGTTACATTGGCGTTTTGTAAATTTCTTGAACTCAAATAAACGTTCTTCTCTAAGCCAGCAGTCACGATTAGTGTTTTACCACCATCTGTATTAATGCTATTTACAATTTTTACAAAATCCTTAGTCTTAGGTTGGTCAAATGAAAAATCTTCAATCACTTTAATACAACCTTCCTGAGCCAGTGAAGTCAATGCAGATACTTTAGCCACTGCTTTCACTTTTTTATTCAACTTAAAGCCATAGTTCCGAGGTCTAGGTCCGAACATTCTACCACCCCCTTTGAACAAAGGGTTTTTCATAGAACCTGCTCTCGCTGTACCCGTACCTTTTTGTCTCTTAATCTTACGAGTCGATTTATTAACCTCAGACTTTTCCTTTGCTTTGTGAGTTCCTTGTCGTTGAGCTGCCAAGTATTGCTTTACCGCAAGATATACACTATGCTCGCTGATTTCAGCCTCAAATATTTCTTTCGGCAATTCTATCGATCTGCCGGTGCTACTTCCGTTTGTACTTAAAATATCTACTCTCATTGCTCAGTTTACTTTTGAATTATTACAAATGAACCTTTGTGACCAGGTATGGCACCTTTGATAAGGAGAATATTTTTTTCTGGCAACATTTTTACAATTCTCAAATTACTCACTGTAACTCTATCATTGCCCATTCTACCAGCCATACGCATACCTTTAAATACACGACTTGGATATGAAGAAGCACCAATAGATCCAGGAGCTCTCAATCTGTTATGCTGACCGTGAGTGGCATCACCGACACCGGCAAAACCATGTCTCTTTACCACGCCTTGGTGTCCTTTACCCTTGGAGATACCGATTGCTTTGACCTTATCGCCTTCAGCAAAAACCTCTTCAATGGTAATCGTATCACCCAGTGATTTGACCAGATTACTGTTTCTGAATTCGACAACTTTCCTTTTAGAGCCTGTCTGAGCTTTAGCAAAATGACCTTTCATAGCATTGGAAACATTTTTTTCCTTTGCATCAAAAGCACCTAATTGTAAAGCACTGTAACCATCTGTACCTGAATCCTTAACTTGAGTCACCACATTCGGTGAAACTTCGATTACTGTACAAGCTACGTTTTTTCCAGCACTGTCATATATGCTGGTCATACCGACTTTTTTACCGATCAAACCGTTCATTAGACAAATTTTATATTAACACCTATCCTAGAATTCTAACCTCACGTTATATTCGTTGTAGCAATTCCAGGGTAGAAAAATGTGTTCTTTAATTAATAATTAAGTAAGCTTAACTTGAATATCTACACCGCTGGGCAATTCCAGCTTAGATAAAGCATCTACCGTTTTTTGTGTTGGAGTGTAAATCTCTATAAGCCTCTTATGTGTTCTTAGTTGAAACTGCTCACGAGATTTCTTATTTACATGCGGGGAACGCAATACGGTAAATATTTCTTTCTTCGTGGGCAGAGGAATCGGTCCTGATATGACAGCACCGCTATTTTTTACAGTCTTAACTATCTTCTCAGTACTCTTATCTACTAAGTTGTGATCGTAAGATTGTAATTTGATTCTGATTTTTTGATTCATAACCCTTATTAAAAAATTATCGCTATTTTGCTAAGCGGCTGCAAAGATACAACCGCTAATTCTTAATTCCAAATATTTTATTAAACATTTACAGTTCCTTTGGATTTTTCTATTACTGCATCCGCTACGTTCTTCGGAGCCGGTGAGTAATGTGAAAATTCCATCGTACTACTTGCTCTACCTGAAGTCAATGTTCTTAATTGTGTCACATAACCGAACATTTCAGCCAATGGAACTTCAGCGTTGATAGCAACAGCACCTCCCATTCTAGGTTCTTGATTTTTAGGCAAACCTCTCCTTCTGTTAAGGTCACCAATAACCGAACCCACGTATTCTTCAGGTGTGATTACTTCCAATTTCATCATTGGTTCCAACAACACCGGGTTAGCTTTTCTAGCTGCCTCTTTGAATCCTTCCTTAGCACAAAGCTCAAATGCAATCGGTTTTGAATCCACTGCGTGAGTCTGACCATCATAAAGCCTTACTCTCATGCTATCAATTCCATAACCGGCTAAAACTCCATTATCCATCATAGCATTAAATCCTTTGATGATAGACGGGAAGTATTCCTTAGGAACAGATCCTCCGAAGATATCATTTACAAACTGCAATTTAGTCTTACCGCTTTTGAAATCCTCTGATTGTAAAAATTCCTCATCAGCAGGCCCTAGTTCAAAAGACATTTGTGCAAACAAACCTGAACCACCCGACTGCTTTTTCAATCTTTCTGTATGATCAACTAGGGAAGTCAATGCTTCCTTATAGTTAACCTGCGGTTGACCTTGGTTGCATTCCACTTTAAATTCTCTTCTTAACCTATCGACGATGATTTCAAGGTGAAGTTCACCCATACCGCTGATTACGGTTTGGTTAGTGTCCTCATCATATCTAACTCTAAATGTAGGATCTTCCTCTGCCAATTTTGCTAAAGCCATTCCTAGCTTGTCCAAATCTTTTTGAGTCTTTGGCTCCACTGCAATACCAATCACTGGATCAGGGAAAACCATACTCTCAAGAATGATTGGATGATCAATATCACACAATGTATCACCTGTTCTGATATCTTTAAAACCCACAGCCGCCGCAATATCTCCCGCTTCTACTCTTTCGATTGGATTTTGCTTATTGGCATGCATTTGATAGATTCTTGAGATTCTCTCCTTATTGTCAGATCTCGTATTCAAAATATAACTACCAGCATCCAAAGAACCAGAATAAACTCTCATGAAGCACAATCTACCCACATATGGATCCGTTGCAATTTTAAATGCCAATGCTGTGAAAGGCTCAGTATTACTAGGTTTTCTAATTATTTCCTGGTCATTCTTAGGATTGATACCTTTGATTGCCTCAACATCTAGTGGACTAGGTAAGAAATAACATACATTGTCCAATAGCGCTTGAACTCCTTTATTTTTAAATGCAGATCCGCACATTACAGGAGTCATGGACATATCGGTAACAGCAGCTCTGACTGCTTTTCTCATTTCTTCAACAGAGATAGAATCTGGATCTTCGAAGAATTTTTCCATCAAAGACTCGTCATAAGAAGCAACTTCCTCTATCAAAAGGGCTCTAGCGTCATTCACCGTTTCTTTTAAATCTTCTGGAATGGCAATTTCTTCATAGGTCATTCCCATATCTTCCTCATTCCAAACAATTGCTTTACCTGTAACCAAATCCACAACACCCTTAAATTTCTCTTCGCTACCTATAGGAACTTGCAATGGAACTGCATTGGCACCTAATTTCGCTTTCATGTCTTTTACAACATTGAAAAAATCAGCACCTGCTCTATCCATTTTATTTACAAAAGCAATTCTAGGCACTTTATAGTTGTCTGCCAATCTCCAGTTGGTCTCAGATTGAGGCTCAACACCGTCAACCGCAGAAAACAAGAATACCAATCCATCTA
>ERZ795053.6188-NODE-6188-length-12017-cov-15.169202_pt1 | contig 12017 bp, 11 predicted proteins | sample MGYA00375137_ERZ795053 | MGnify/ENA primary metagenome ERZ795053 (study PRJEB30182, sample SAMN05720284) | activated sludge metagenome | isolation source: Anaerobic digester | place: Hong Kong | collected 2014-12-17 ... | reverse complement strand
CGGGACAAGCGCGCCGACCTTGACCGGCACAACTGCATCGACGCGGACGAACTGCCCAAGCGCGAGGGTTACGGGCGGTTCAAGAGCAAGAAATTCGCCGCGAAGCACGGGGTTTCGCACCTTCTCACAGAGGACGCCACATGACCGAGGAATCCGCCGCCGTTGAAGAGACGCCGGTCAGCGAGGACGACAGCCTGCTGGAGGCTTACCGCAGCATCACGAAGGAGGGCATCGAGGATGAGCCTGCCGATGAGCCGGAAGCGGAGGCGGATGTTGAAGAGGTCACGGAGGTAGCCGAAGAGGCGGAAGAGACCGAGGAAAAGCCGCTTGCGGATGCCATCAAGGCGCCGACAGACCTTCCCGCGGCTCTTCGCGACCAGTGGGCCAACATCCCCGAGGCAGCGCGGGATGCCATCCTGTCGTCGCAGCGGGACATGGCGGGCAAGCTGGCCGAGCAGGGGCGCACGGTTCACGCGGTCAAGCCGATCTATGACGTGGTGCTGCGGGCCGCGCAGGAAATCCCGACGCTGAAGGACATGACCCCGGCGCAGATCGCCGAGGACGTGTTCAAGATGGCGACGATCCAGGGGCAGCTTGCCAAGGATCCGGTCGGCACCATCCTCGGGGTGGCGCAGCAATACGGCGCGCTCGACGGGCTGCGGGAGAAGCTGGGCGGCACCGAGCCGGGGCAGGCTTCGCAGCAGAACATGGCGCTCGTGCAGGAGGTCAGGCAGTTGCGTGCGCAACTGGCGAAGGCGACCGACCCCTCGGGCATCGATGAGCGCATCAACAGGACATTCGCCGCACGGGACACCGAGCGCGCGGTCACCGAATTCGCCACGTCCCAAGAGCATTGGGGCGCGGTGGAGCGCGAAATGCCGGGTTTCATCGGCATCGCGCAGCAGAGACTTGGCGAAGGGGCCTCCATTCCGGACATCCTCAACGCCGCATACGACATGGCAATCTACGCTAACCCTGACCTTCGGGCGAAGGTGGCGGCAGCCGCGCAAGCGCCGGCCGAGCATGACCCCAAGCGGACAGAGGCCGCAAGAAAAGCCAAATCTGTCAACGTGACCAGCACTTCGGCGGGAAAGCCGCGGGAAATGTCCGAAGAGGACAGCCTGCGCGCGACCTATCGGAAGGCGGTCGCAAGCTAGGAGATAAGGCATGGCAACGCCCAGCTCCATCTTCACGCAGATGGTGACGGCCACGGACCGCAATTGGGGCAAGTCCGTCACCGACAACGTGAGCGCCCACAACGGGCTTCTGACCCGGCTCAAGTCGAAGGGGAAGATCAAGACCTTCTCCGGCGGCTACGAGATCGCCGAGCCGCTGGAATATGCCGAGGGCGGCAACTACCAGCGGTATTCCGGCTACGACGAGATGACCACGCAGGCCGTGGAAATCCTCACGTCGGCCAAATACCCGCTCCAGCAGGTGGCGCTCAACGTCGTCAGCTCGGGCAAGGAAATCAGGATGAACATGGGCGAAGAGCGCATGGTCAACCTGGTGAAGCAGAAGAAGGCGAACGCGCTTCGTTCGGCGGCGAACAATTTCTCCATCGATCTCTATTCCGATGGGGCGCTGACGAACCAGATCAACGGGCTCGCGAACCTCATCCAGACGGATGGCGGCGGGACCGTGGGCGGCATCGTCTCCACCACGTGGACGTTCTGGAAGAACAAGTTCAGGGAGGCGACCGGCACCAACACGGCCGCGACTCCGACGCTGGCGAACTCGACTCAGTTCCTCGGCGACCTGAACGCGCTCTTCCTCTCGCTCGTGCGCGGCGCGGACAAGCCCGACCTGGGCGTGTTCACCCACGACTTCTACTCGCTGTACGAGGTCTCGCAGCAGGACAAGCAGCGGTACACCGACAGCGACCTGGCGAAGGCCGGCTTCGAGACGCTGAAGTACAAGTCGGTGGACATCATCTTCGACAGCAACACCAACTTCACCACGACCGGTGAGCGGGGATACTTCCTCAACACCGACTACCTCTACCTCAAGCAGCATTCCGAGGCGAAGTGGACCGCGGACGACGAGAAGCGCCCCGCGAACCAGGATGCTGTGATCGTGCCCATTTACTGGATGGGCAACCTGGTGTGCACCAATCGGTCACTCCAGGGCATCATCTTCGACGCCAGCTAAGGAGGGCTGACCATGATGGTTGCAAGCGCCGCAATCGGCGATTGGCTGACCGCTGACGAGGCGGCTCAGGCCGGGACCGGGGCCACGCGCCTCGGCCAGACCATGACCACGGCTGACGGGAAGATCTACGTTTGCGTGGTTCTCGGCACGGGCGGCGTGACCGGCGACGGTTACGTCTGCACGATTGACGAGGATTTCGAGGCGGTCATGCTGACCACGTCGAACGATGCGGATGGCGACCAGCTCGGCGTTGCCGAGGGCGCCGGTGCTGCCGGCGATTACGGCTGGCTTCAGGTCTACGGGCCGGCCGGCGTGCGCACCGAGCAGGACGCGCTCGCGAACGCCTTCCTTGGGGCCACCTCGGACGCGGGGCAGCTGGACGACGCGGCGGCCACCGGCCTCTACGTCGACGGCATCGTGCTTCGCACGGCGACCGGCGGTGCGGATGCGGTAAACGCGACCGGCTTCCTGACCTGGCCGCGCATCGCGACCCGGATGGAACCGGAAGCCTGATGACACGCGGGGCGGCTTCGGTCGCCCCGCTCACCCCTTCAAAGGATCTCCGACATGGACATTCGTGTTATCGAATTCAAAACCGTCTTCAAGGGCGAGAAGAGCATGGACATGGTGCATGTCGCCGCGTCCGACGCCTTCACCGAAACGGGCCAGCTGACCCATTCGACGTGGCACCGGGTCAAGGATCTCATCCCGCCCGAGCACGAAGAGGGCATGCGGGCCGACTTCATGCGGGCGCGCTGGGCGACCATCGAGCCGTTCTACACCGCGTGGAAAGAGGGCAACGAAATTCCCGAGATCGGCACGCCGCTGGCGGCATGGTCGGGCCTGACGCAGGCCCAGGCCGAGGCCCTTCGGCGCATCCAGATCCTCACGGTCGAGGGCGTCCGGGACATGACCGAGGCGCAGATCGGCCGGCTCAACATCCCGAACCCGCGGGCGCTCAAGGTCATGGCCGCCGACTACCTCGACGGGCGCGACAAGGCAGGGCTCATCGAGGAAATGCAGCGGCTGCGCGAGCAGAACGAGGCGATGCTGGCCATGCTCGCCGAGAAGGAACCCGAGAAGCCGCGCCGTGGGCGCCCTCCGAAGGCTGACGCCGCATGACCCGCGTCCGGAACGTCCTCGACGCCATCGCCCGGCAATGCTCGATTTCGACGCCTGCCAACGGCTGGGTCGCGGCAACGCAGCCGCAGCACGTCGAGATCCGCGACGGGTTCGTGCGCGAGACGGTGGACAACATCCTAGACCGGATCGACTTCCCCGAGCCTGTCTCCGAGAGCCGCGTCGTGACCGGCATCGGGGCCGAGGAACAGGGGCTTCCCACGGACTTCCTGCGGCTGCACCGTCAGCCGTTGGCCGTCTACCATGTCGAGCGCCAGGAGCCTTGTGTCGCGATTCACAGTGATGCCGAGTACGAGTTCCTGAAGACGAGAGGGGCCGCTGGCGCTCGGCTCCACTACCGGCTCCACGGGTATGAAGCGAACTGGAAGCTCGACTTCTACCCGATCATTCCGGTCGGCGACACGGTGATGGTCTCCTACGTCACCCGCAACTGGCTGATGAGCGGCAGCACGGCGGGCTATTCGATCTCGACGGACGAGGACATCATTCTCCTGCCCCGCCGGCTGGTCGAGGCGGGCGCGATCTGGCGCTTCCGCGAGCGCAAGGGACTGCCCTTCGCGGACAAGCAGACCGAATACGAGACGCTGATGGTCCGCTACGGCCGCGACAGTCGGACCCTGCGAACGACGACCTACGGCGACACCGGGCCTTATTGGCCGTTCAACCAGCCGGTCCCGAACGTGATCACGGGCGAGGTCTGATGCTCTACGATCGGGCGGCGCAGCGTGGCCGGCAGGCCACGGCGAAAAGCCATGTCTGGCCCTGTCCCACGGGATGGGTCAGCAACCGCGCGCTGCTCGCTCCGGGGCCTCTCGATGCGGAGGTCATGGACAACTTCTTCCCCACGGCGCAGGGGTGCCGGCTTCGAGGTGGAAAGGACGTCCGGGCCACGCTCGAGGGGGCTGTCACGGCACTGATGACCTACAAGAGCGGGTCGCAGGAGACGCTGATCGGCGCGGATGCCTCGGGGCTCTACGACATCAGCTCGCCCGCGGACCCGGAGGTTGCCGAGGCCCCGGTTTTGGGAGGGATGACGAGCGGGGATTGGTCGGGCGCGCAGTTCGAAACCTCGGGCGGCGTGTTCTACTGGATGGTGAACGGCGCGGACAACGGCGCGATCTATGACGGCAGCGACTTCAACCCGGTGGCCGACGAGGCGATAAACGATCTCGACTATGACGCGCTGGTGACCGATTTCGAGGTCGGGGAGACGGTCACGGGCGGCAATTCCGGCGCAACGGCCACCATCTTCGGGGTGGTGCGCACCACGGCGACGACTGGCACCCTGAAAATCGGGACCGTGGCAGGCGGTCCGTTCCAGAACAACGAGCCACTGACCAGCGCGAGCGGCGCGGCGACGGAAGACGGGACCGTGTCGGCGGCCTCGACGTTGGCGATCAGCGGCGCGGATACCTCGGCCATGTCCTTTGTGTGGGCGCACAAAAACCGGCTGTGGTTCGTGGAAAACGGGCAGTTGTCGGCATGGTACCTGGCGGTCAACACGATTGCCGGGACCATCACGGAATTCCCCCTGGCGGGCGTTTTCCGGCTCGGCGGTTCGCTGCTCTTCGGGGGCGTGCTGTCGAGCGACAGCGGCGCCGGCATGGATGACCGGCAGGTGTTCGTGACGACCGAGGGCGAGTTCGCGGTCTACGAGGGCAACGATCCGGGCAGCAATTTCGTCCGGGTCGGGGTCTACCGCATCGGCCGCCCGCTCGGGAAGAACGCATGGTTCATCTCGGGCGGCGATGTCGTGGTGGCGACCGAAAACGGGCTGGTCTCGCTGATGCAGGCCATGGCGGTGGACCGGGCCGGGCTGACGGCGCTGACCTTCGACGTGGAGGACTATTGGCAGCAGGCGGTGGCTCAGCGGGCGTCGGACTATGCCTTCTCCTGCACCATCTGGCCGACGCGGACCATGCTCATCGTCGGTGTTCCCGACCTGATGAGCGGCGTTCCGGCGGCGCTGGTCTGCAACACCACCACGGGGCGGTGGGGGCGCTATGTGGGCTGGGATGTCCAGTGCGCGGGGATCTTCGAGGACAGGCTTTATTTCGGGTCGGCCGATGGGGCGGTCTACGAGGCCGAGGCGACCGGGACGGATGCGGGGGTGCCGTATTTCGGGGCCATCATGCCGAAAGCCTCGGAATTCCGCTCCACGGCCGAGAAGGCGGCGCTCCACGCGCGGGCCATCGTGCGGCACAAGCGGGAGTTTCAATTCCGGCTGACCGGGGCGACGAATTATGCCACCCCGACGACGATCAAGCCCGAGCCGACATCGGAAGAGGCCGCCTCGGTGTGGGGCACGGCGGTGTGGGGCACGGCGGTGTGGGGTGCGGCCGACGAGACGGTGACCAAGACGGAATGGCAGACGGTCACCGGGGTCGGCTTCGCCCTCTCGGCCATGTTCGAGGTCGGATCCGGCACCACGGTTGTCCCGGCAATCGAGCCGGTCATGATCGAGTTGCGCTATGAGGCGGGGAATTCGCTGTGAGGGCGTGGTTCGGGCATTCCGACGAGGTCGCCGCCTTCGTCGCGGCGCTCATTCCGGGCTGCGAGCGTGGCTTTGGCGATTGTCAGGCGATCGGCTTCCTGAATGTGCTGGGAGCGCTGGAGGCCGGGGCCGTCTACCACAACTGGAACCCGGAAGCAGAGGTCATCGAGATTTCCGCCGCGTCGAAGCATCGACGGTGGGGGTCTCTCGCGCGGCTGCGGCTGATCTTCGAGTATCCGTTTGAACAGATCGGGTGCCAGATGGTCGTGGCGCGCACGGCAGAGGACAACCCGGCGCCGCTTCGCATCTGGCGCACGCTGGGGGCCGACGAATTCCGCATCCCGCGCCTTCGCGGCCGGGGGCGGGCCGAAATCATCACGACGCTCACGGCGGAAGCCTGGGCGGCAAGCAGATTCGCGAGGGCATACGCGCATGGGAAAGCCTAAGGCTCCGAAGCCGCCCGATCCGCGGGAAACCTCCGCGGCGCAGACCGGCACCAGCGTTGCGACAGCGCTCGCCAACACCAATCTCGGCAATGTCTCGCGCGTCGGCCCGACCGGATCGCTGAAATACGACACTACGGGGTCATTCAAGTTCGAAGACCCCTATACCGGGATGTCTTACGACATTCCGACATTCACGGCGACGGAAAGCCTCACGCCGGCTCAGCAGCGCATCTTCAACCAGACCCAGGCGGCGGAATACGGGCTCGCGTCGAGCGCGAACAAGGGCGCGAGCCGACTGGACAAGACGCTCGGGCAGCGGTTCACGCTGGACGGTCTTCCCGAGGCGGGAGAGGCGCCGGTCGGCGGCCCCCTGATCGAGAACTATTCGAAGGACCGGCGGCGGGTCGAGAAGGCCCTTCTGAAGCGCGCGGCGCCCATGCAGGCCCGCGACAAGGCGGCGATGGAGGCGAGCCTCGCGGACCAGGGCATCACGCTCGGGTCGCGAGCCTATTCGGCGGCGCAGGACGACTTCGGGCGGAACATCAACGATTTCCGGCTCGCGGCCACCGGCGCCGCCGGGGAAGAGCAGGCCCGGCTCCGGGGCATGGACCTTGCCAAGCAGGGGCAGCAGTTCAACCAGGATCTCGCGACCTTCGGCGCGAAGAACACCCTTCGGGAACAGGGGCTCAACGAGCGCTTTGCCGAGCGGAGCCAGCCCATCAACGAAATCATCGCACTCCTGAGCGGGTCTCAGGTGCAGATGCCGAACTTCGGGGTGAACCAGCCCACGCCGATCCCCACGACGGACAACGCCGGGCTGATCAACGAGAATTACCGGCAGAAGGCCGCGAACTATCAGCAGGAGATGGCCGCGAAGCAATCTCTGTGGGGCGGGCTCTTCGGGCTCGGGGCTGCCGGCATCACGGGCGCCGGGGCCGCTGGCGGCATCGGCAACCTGTTTCGGAGGTAGGGCATGACGCCGTTCATTTTCGGTGCCGGAACCGACGCCCCGACCTACAAGGATTTGCAGCGCCGCAGGGCCGTTGTGGAGGCGCTACAGGCGCAGTCGGTCGGCAAGGCCCCCCGGAACGTCGGAGAGGGCATTGCGGCCATCGGCAACGCGCTGGCGGGCTACATGGCCAACAAAGCCGTTGGGAAGAAGGAAGACGCCGAGCGCGAGCGCGTGAGCGGGATTTATGACGCGCTCGTCGGCAACGGGCAAGGTGGGTTCTCCGGGGGCGTTCCCACGGGCGGCAGCGCGCGGGACGCGATTGCCTCGATCGAGAGCGCCGGCAGTGGCGACTATTCCGCAAAGGGGCCGGTCACGAAGAGCGGCGACCGGGCTTATGGGCGTTATCAGGTCATGGGCGCGAACATCCCCGACTGGTCCAAGGAAGCGCTCGGGGTCGCACTTACGCCGGAGCAATTCCTTGTCGACCCGAAGGCGCAGGATGCGGTGTTTGACCACCGGTTCGGTGGCTATACGGCCAAGTATGGACCCGAGGGCGCGGCGCGGGCGTGGTTCTCAGGCGAAGGCGGGATGAACAATCCCAACGCCTCGGACGGCAACCTGACCAACGACCAGTATGCGGCGCGGTTCAATTCGGCCATGGGCGGCATGGGTGGCATGTCGTCGGCCGTCGAGGCGATGAACCCGACGCAAATGAGCCAGCTCGCCGAACTCGCGGCCAATCCCTATCTGGACGACGGCAAGCGCATGGTGGTTCAGGCGCTGTTGCAGCAGTCGATTGCGGGCATGGCGCCTCAGCAGCCGATGACGCCTTACCAGCAGGCGCAGCTTGCGCTTGACCGGGACCGGCTCGACTTCGACCGCGACAAGTTCGCGGCTGGCACGCGCGAAGGGCCGAAGTTCTACGGCACTGCGCAGTGGGCAGACCGCACACCGGACGACGACGATCCGACGCTGTCGCCGTACCAGATTGGCACCGATGGATCTGTGAACTGGCTGGACCTTTCCGGCGCGCAGCCGCAGCCGCCGACGCGCAACGTCGACCTTGGCACCACCCAAGCACAGGTCGGCCCGGGCGGCGGTGTGCAGAACACGCTTGAAAAGGACGTGGCAGGCGCGGCAGCGCAGACGGACATCGGCAAGGCGAACGCGGCGGCGGCGGCGGGCCTCGGCGAGCAGGAGTTGCTTGTCAATTCGGCAATCGAGCAGATCGACCGCATCGTGAACGACCCCGCGCTTCCGAGCGTGCTCGGCAACATCCAAGGCCGCATGGTGCCCATGACGCAGGCCGGGGCAAATGTCGTCGCGCAGATCGATGGCCTTGGGGGTAAGGTGTTCGCCTCCGCGATCAACGCGCTTCGCGGCCTCGGCGCCATGTCCGAGCGCGAGGGCGATGCGGCCAAGCAGTCGCTCGCGAACCTGTCGCGCATTCAGGACGAGAAGGTCTACGCCGCCGAATTGAAGCGGCTCGGCGACATGCTCAAGGCCAAGCTTGAGGTCGCGCGCCAGAAGGCGGCAGCGGTGCAGGCACAGCCGGCGATGCCGAACGATCCTGACGCGGCGATCTTCGAAAAGTACGGGCTGCAATAATGGCGACCTACGAGCAGCTTATGGACGCCGCGCGCCGGGCCGACGCGGCGAACGATGGTGCTGCGGCAAAGCGGTTCCTTGAGCTGGCGATCGAGGCGCGCGGCACGCCGACCGGCGCCGACGCCATGCGCGCGCGTGGGCTGGCATCGCCCGACCCGGCCGCGGCGAATGCGGAGGCTGCGGCCGGTGTTCAGCAGGCGCGCGATCAGGCATTGATCGCGGAGAACCCGGTCGGCGCGCGGGCAGTGTCGCTTCTGCAAGGCGCCCCGTTCGTCGGGTCCTACACGGACGAGGCGCTCGGGGCTCTCGGCGGCGAGCATGTGCGCGACAAGATCCGGGCCGTGCATGGTGCCTTCCAGCGAGAGCGCCCCAACGAGGATATGGCTTGGAAGCTGGCCGGCGGGGTGGTCGGATCGGCCCCCCTGGCGGCCGCCGCCATTCCGTCGCTAGGGGCGGCTGTGCCGGCGAGCATGGGCCTTCGCGTCCTCGGCGGTGCGGCGGTAGGCGGCGGTACTGGCGCCATTGAGGGCGGCGTCTACGGCTATGGCTTGGAGGGCGACCGCGCCGCTAACGCCAGAGAAGGCGCAGCGATTGGCGGGATTGCTGGCGGCACACTCGGGGGCCTGTTCCCGCTGGCCTCTGCGGGCGTCTCGGCGGTAACGCGCAAGTTGCTTGATCGCCCGAGCAAGGCGGCAGCGAAGGCGGCTGGGCTGTCCCCGACATCGACGGAGGCGCTTCTGGCGGCGCTAAACTCAGACGATGCGATGACGGGCGCGGGGCGCGGGCGGATCGCGCAAGCAGGACCCGGTGCCATGCTCGCGGATGCGGGCGGATCGGTGCAGAATCTGCTCGATACATCCATTCAGCGCAGCGGACCCGGCGCGCGCGTTGCGAGCGAGGCGATCTCCGATCGGGCCGCGGCGGCGGGGCAGTCGGTTCGGCAGGGCCTTGGTAATCTCGCGCCATCTTCGCAGGTCGCGGTAAAGGGAACGCCGCTCGGACAGCTTTACGATGCGGCATATCAGACGCCGATCGACTATTCGTCCAAAGCCGGGCGGAACCTCGAGGGCCTGCTTTCGCGAGTGCCGAAGCGGTACATCGACGCGGCAAACGAGTTGATCGCCGCCGACATCAATTCCAGCGGCGTGAAGCAGATCCTGGCGGATGTTGCCGATGACGGCCGGGTCACATTCCGCGAGATGCCCACGGTCGAGCAGATCGACAAGATCACGCGCGGGATCAACGCCGTCGTGCGCCGCGAGGAAGGTGCGGGCGCGCTTGGCGGACAGACCGATCTCGGCAGGACCTTCGGAAACCTGTCTCGCGAGATCAGGAAGAACCTGAAGGAAGCCGTTCCGGCCTATGGCAAGGCACTGGACAGCGCGGCAACGGAAATCGGCGCCAGACAGGCGCAGGAGTTCGGGCAGACCGCTTTCCGGGCAAGCGTGACCCGCGCCGAGATCGCAGAGGAAATGGCTTCAATGGGCGCTGCCGAGCGGGCGCATCTCAAGATCGGGGTCCGTCAGGGCATCGAGGAAGCGATGGACAACGTCAAGCGCACCGTCACGGACCCGAACGTGGACGCGCGCGAGGCGACGAAGGCGATCAAGGACTTTTCCAGCAAGGCGGCGCGGGACAAGCTCGCGCTGATCTTCGGAGACAAGGAAGCGGCGGCCTTCACGAAGCAGCTTGAGGAGGCCGCCTCGGCGCTGGATCTGCGGGCGGGCGTTGCGAGGAATTCGCAGACCTTCGCCCGGCAGGAAACCGACCGCATTGTCAGGGACCGCCTCGGAAGCGGCCCGATTGAGACGCTGGCGCGGGGCGAGCCTGTCGGCGCGACCAAGCGGATCGTGCAGGCTCTTACCGGCAGGACGCCCGCAAACACGGCAACGCGAGAGCAGCAGGTCTACGCGGAGATTGCGCGCCTTCTGACCGGGCCACGCGGGGATGAGGCGATCAGGGCGATGCAGATGCTTGAGGGGATCGGGGCCTCGCGGCCTATTTCTCAAGCCGCCGCAAACCGTGTTGGTCAAGCCACTGCTGGTGCAGTCGCTCTGCCTGGCTATCTACTAGGAACGCGAAGCTCCCAAGGCCGATAATCGAGCCGATGCCGGCGATGGCCATGCCGGAAAGACCGAAATCGGCCCGGATCGCATGAAGCCCATACCAGACGACGAAAAGAAGAATCGGCGCGCACAGCATGACGCCGAAGGCGAGAACTTTTCGCAATTCGCACACTCCATCCAGAGGGATGTCATTATGGCCCGAAACGGCAGCGGTGTATACTCACTTCCGGCAGGCTCCACCGCGACCGATGGAACCACCGTGCTCGCGACGACGCACAACACGCCGCTCGCGGACATCGAGGCCGACCTGAACCTTGTGCGCCCCATCGTGGCGGGCGGCACGGGGCAGGCCACGGCCGCGGCGGCATTCGGGGCGCTGGTGCGGCCCTACATCCTCGACACGGTGACGGAATCGGCAGGGGTGCCGACAGGCGGCATCATCGAGCGGGGATCGGACTCCAACGGCAATTATGTGCGGTTCGCGGACGGCTCGCTCTTCTGCACGCAGACCGTAACGGCATCGTCGCTTGCCATCGCAACCGCGCATATGGGCGGGTTTCGCAGCGCAGCGCAGACGTGGACATTCCCGAGCGAGTTCATCGCCGCGCCGAACGTGTTCGTCACTTCGCAGGCCGGCACGGCATTCGGGGCCTATACCGGGGCGCCATCCACAACTGCCGTGTCATGGGTGGTCACATCGATTTCATCGCAGACGGCATCCGACCGGACCGTGTGCCTTATCGCCGTTGGGGCTTGGTTTGCATGATCGGCCTCGGGCTTTCCGTCATCACGCACGGCGGCTTCGGCGGGCTGGCGATTGCCGGCCCGGTCGCCCCTGTAGGTACGATCACGGCCGGGGCAGGCGACGGCGAGGTTGTAATCGACGTCACAACCCTGACCGCGACCTATGGCGATGCGGTGGTGGCGGGCGACGGGCTCGGGACCGAGGGCGTGCTCGAATGGTGGAACAGCCTCGACGGCTGGCAGACCTTCGCGGACCCGGAGGCGACGGGCTCTGACTCGGTTTTCGTCACTGAATTGCTCTGGGGCCGGTCGGCCACGATCTACCTGCGCCGCCGCAATGCCGAGGGGAATGCCGGGCCATCGCTCGCGGCATCCATCACCATCGCCGGGGCGCAATACGAATTGCAGGACGTGGT
>ERZ795053.6184-NODE-6184-length-12020-cov-9.337735_pt1 | contig 12020 bp, 9 predicted proteins | sample MGYA00375137_ERZ795053 | MGnify/ENA primary metagenome ERZ795053 (study PRJEB30182, sample SAMN05720284) | activated sludge metagenome | isolation source: Anaerobic digester | place: Hong Kong | collected 2014-12-17 ... | reverse complement strand
GCGCTCGTCGGGCTGATGACCGGCTCGCTGAAGGACGAGCCGCGCTACAAGCCGCGGCGTAAGAAGGGCCTCGCCTGGGCGACGGTCGCGGTAGCGCTGGCCGCGACCTGCGCCGGAGGCTGGTACGCCTACCGCGAGGGCTACGCGTACCGATGGCTGGCGCCGTCGCGCTACGGAGAGCTGCGCGTCTCGCTGCGCGTGCCCAAGGCCGGCCTGTCGCCCGACGGGCCGTCGGTGCGCGCCCGCCTGTTCGTCGACGACGGCGGCGAGACGCCCGAGCTCGAGGGAGCGGCACTCGTCTTCGCGCCGGCGGAATCCGCGCCGTCCGACCCGGCCGTAGCCTTCGATGCGGGTCCGCTGTACATCGCGCCGGGACGCTACCGGCTTAAGCTGATCGTCGACGGGCGGGTGCTCTGGCGATCGTTCGAGCTCAAGCCGATCGGCGAGGAATCGTCGACCGAGCTCAGGCTCAGGCTCGACGAGGAGCCGGCCAAGCCGCTGTCGGTAAGGGTCGTCGCGAGCGGCCTCGATGACGGCGCGGACCTGAGCGGGCGGGCTACGGTATCGCTGTACCGGGCCGGCTCCTGGGTGCCGCTGTCGGAGCTGCCGGCCGGCGCCCTGATGACCGGCTCGGTGCATAAATTCAGGATAGAGGCCGAGGGCTACGAGCCCGCCACCTACTCGCTCTCGATAGGGAACGGCCAGGACGAACTGCGGATAGAGGCGGCCCTGGCCGCCGAGGAGTGATCATGTCCCTAACGCTCAAGCGACTATTCATGGCCCTGTTCGGCCTGCTCGGCGCGCTGGTCGCCTGGCCTGCCCTGTCCGCGCTCAGGTTCCTGCAGCCGCGTTTCCCCGGCTACCTGGCCTTCACGCTGGCCCAGGGCGCCGCGGCAGGCCTAGCCTTCGGCGCGATGCTCGGCTCGATCGAGGGCGTCGTCGTCTCGTCTCGCGCGAAGGCCCTGCGGGGCCTGGGCTTCGGCGCCCTGTACGGCGCCCTTGCCGGCGCCGTCGGGGCCGCGGCCGGCCAGCTGTCCATGTTCGTCGCCGGCGCGACCCTGTTCAGGTCGGCGACCGCCAGGCTCGGGCCGGCCCTGGCGCTATCCAACGGCGTGGCCTGGGCCATCATCGGCCTGGCCATAGCCCTGACCGAGGGCCTGCGCGCCCGATCCCCCCGAAAGCTCGCCGCCGGCCTGGCGGGAGGCGCGGTAGGCGGCCTGCTCGGCGGCGCGGTACTGTCGGCGCTGTCGTACGCGCGGCCCGACGACGGGGCGGCCCTGCTCGCGGGGCTGGCTATATTCGGCCTGACTATCGGCGCGTCCTACGCCGCCTTCGAGAACCGCTTCTCGTTCGGCTCGCTCAAGCTGCTCAACGGCCCGCTCAAGAACAAGGAATACCTGCTGGCGAGCAAGCGGATGACGGTCGGCGCCGACGACGGCTGCGACGTCGTGCTCAAGGGCTACCCGGGGGTCGCCCCGCTCCACGCGGTGATCCGCGCCGGCAAGGACGGCGCGCGCCTCGAACCGGGGCCGGGCGCCTCGCGCGTCGCCGTCAACGACGAGCCGCTCGGCGACCGACCGCTGCGCCATGAAGACGTCATAGCGATCGGCAAGGCCAAATTCATCTACGGATACTTCGGTTGAAGCGTGCCGACGATAAGGAGCGAAGCATGAGTACGCGCGCGATTACCCGATACGCGACGCTGGCGGCCGTTTCGATGGCCTGCCTGCTGACCGCCGCCGCGCCCGCCGCGGGGCAAGCCGCGGCTAGCGCCGACGCGGCTACCGCCGCGATTACGCAGATAGACAGCGCCGGGCTCCTCGCCAGGCAGGGCGTCAGGCTGTACGTCGCCGGGATCAAGGGCGGCGCCGGGCCGGGCTCGGTCCGCGTGCAGGAATCCGCCGACGGCCTGGGCTGGGAGGACCGCCCGGTCGAGGCGGTGACCGGGGCCGCTAACGCCGACGCCGGCGTCACGTTCTACTTCCTGCTGGACGACTCGGGCTCGATGTGGCCCGACGACGCGGCCGGCGACGCCGGCGCCGATGAGGCCGGCTCGCGGATCGGCCAGGCCAAGGACGCGGCCAGGCGCTTCATCGCGAGGCTCGGGCCGGCCGATAGGCTCGGCCTCGCCGTGTTCAACACCAGGTACTGGCGCGCCGCCGAGCCTACGGCCGACCGCGAGGCCGCGCTGGCCGCGATCGACGAGATAGCCAGGCCGTCGCGCGACGACGCGTTCACCGAACTGTACCAATCCATAGACCGGGCCGTAATCGAGCTGGCCGCCTACCCGGGACGCAAGGCCGTCGTCGTCCTGTCGGACGGAGAGGACTACCCCTATACGGCGAAGACCGGCGAGCCGAGCCCCGAGTTCGGCGACGCCGCCGTGGCTCCCGCCGGGGCGGCCGAGCGGGCCGTAGCCGAGGGCGTCACCTGCTACGCCGTGCGCTTCGGCCCCGACCGCGACCCGGACATAGGCGCGATGGCCGAACGGACCGGCGGCGCCGTCTTCGACGCGGCGGACGGGCTGGAGCTGGCTGAGGTCTACGCGACGATACGGAGCGACCTCCTCGAGGAGGCGGCCGTAGACTACCGCGCCGGCATGGCGCCGGGCGACCGTCGCTACGTTCGCGTCAGCCTTGACGGGGGCGCGAGCTGGAGCGCGTCGCGCTACTACTACGCCGGCGCCGTCTTCGGGCAGGCGCGCGCGGCCCCGGGCTGGTTCGACCTGGCGCCTCTCATCCTCGCCGCGGCAGTCTGGCTGGCCTTCTGGCTGCTCAAGCTGGAGCGGCCGATAGACCGGGCCGGCGTCAGCCTCCTGTACGGGCCGCGCGGCGCCAAGACCGAGGTCTACGCGCTATCGGGCGCGAGGACGGTGATAGGCGGCTCGGCCGACGCGGACATCACGCTGGCCGGCAACCCGGCGATGGCCGCCGACCACGCGACCATCCTGTTCGACGAGGCCAGGGGCGAGTACACCATCGCGGCCGACGCCGAGCTGCGCGTCAACAACCGGCCGGTCAAGCGAAAGCGGCTCGAGCCCGGCGACGTGATAGACATGGCCGGCACCGTGGTGGTCTTCGACGAGCCGACCAAGGGGAAATAGGCCGCTTATTCAGCTTTCCTGGCGTCCACGATCACGAGCTGCGGCGTTTCCTGGCCGTTCCAGTAGTTCTTCTGGAGCCGGAAGGCCAGGTCGATCCGGTCGGACTCGTCGAAGTCCTTGCCGTAGCGCTCGGCGGCGTTCCACCAGAGCGCCGGCCAGCGGTGGGCGCCGAAGTCGAGGAGCAGCTTGAGGTGGCTCTTCTCCTGCTTGCCGACGATGTCGACCTGGAGGATGGCTACCGACCTGGCCATGAATACGAGGGCCGGGTTGCCCTCGCCGAAGGGCTCCATGCGATCGACGAGGCCGGACAGGGACGGCGCCATGTACTCGTGCGGCAGCTCGGCGTCGATGTCGACGGTCTCCTCGACCTCCTCGAGGTCGACCGCGGACAGGTACTCGGCGGCCATGCGCTCGAAGTCCGGCCACTTGCCCACGGGCAGGCTGAAGCCGGCGGCCGCGTCGTGGCCGCCGTAGTCGTAGAACAGCTCCGAGCAGTACTCGAGGAGGCCCTTCACGTTAAAGCCGCGCGCGCTACGCACCGAGGCGACGGCCGTGCCGTCTGCCATGAAGGTGCCCGCGACGGCCGGCGCCTTGAAGGTGTCGGCCAGTCGGCTGGCGACGATGCCGGTGATGCCGCGGAACAGGTCGTCGCGGCCGATGATCACGTACTTGCCGCCGGAAGCCTCGGCGGCCTCGCGGGCGGCCGGGTACACGGCGTCCCAGCACTCCGCGCCGAGCCTTCGCCGCTCCTGGTTCAGCTCGAGCAGCGCGTCGGCCTGGGCGCCCCGCTCGGCGGCGTCGTCGGACAGCAGCATCCTCGTCGCCACCTCCGGCTTGCCCATGCGGCCGGCCGCGTTTATCACCGGCGTCAGCTGCCAGGCGGCGTCGGTCGAGCCGATGCGCTTGCCGGTCAGGTTCTGCCTGGCGACGAGCTCGGCCAGGCCCTTCCGCGGCTTGCGGTTCAAGGCGGCCAGGCCCTGGCGCACCAGGAGCCGGTTCTCGTCGCGCAGCGGCATCAGGTCGGCTATCGTCGACAGGGCGACGAGCTGCAGGGCCTCCGCGTCGGCGTCGCCGTAACAGCCCGCCTTGCGTAGCGCGAACGAGACGAAGAGGTTCGCGAAGGCGTCTAGCTCGCCGGACGGCCGGTCCGAGTACTTGCCTATCTTCGACATCTCCGACAGGCGCACGAGGCTCGCCCCGGCGGCCTGCGGTATGACGCGCCCGACGTCGGGCCGTACGTCGTAGAAGTTGACCTCCGCGGCCTTGCCGAGGGCCTTGGCCAGGAGGCGCTTCTGGATCTCGCCGTCCCAGACGAAGATCTGCCTGTCCTTGAGGAAGGGCACGAGCCTCGTCCGCTCCAGCTCGACCATGCCCGGCACTATGGTCTCGACCACGCGGCCGGTCTCCACAAGGTTCGACAGGCGGAGCGCCTCGATCACGTAGGCGTCCTTGACCGGCCTGACGTTGAGGAGGGCGACCTGCTGCTTGTAGAGGCCGCTCTTGGCGAAGCGCAGGGCCCAGGCCAGCTTGTAGGCGACCCCGCAGCCGGACAGGTCGCGGAAGGGGTAGCCGGACGCGTCGATCTTGGGGTCGATGACGGCCAGCGCCGGCGGCGGCTCGTCGGCCTGCAGCACGTGGTGGTCGACGACGATCACGTCGACGCCCTTCTCGGCGGCGTAGGCGATCTCGGCGTGGTTCGATATGCCGCAGTCGACGGTGACGATGAGGCTGCCGTAGTCGGCGGCGAATTCGTCTACGGCCGCGCGCGACAGCCCGTACTTCTCGTCCTCGGTCGGCAGGCGGTAGCGCGCGTCGACGCCGAGCGAGGCGAGGGCCTCCATCATCAGCGTCGTCGCGGAGACGCCGTCGGCGTCGCGGTCGCCGAAGACGAGTACCTTCTCGCCCTCGTCGGCGGCTAGCAGTATCCGGTCGACCGCGTCCTCCATCTGCGAGAACAGGAAGGGGTTCCGCTGGAAGCGCAGGTCGTCCTCGAGGTAGTACAGCACGTCCTCGGGAGCCTGGACGCCGCGCCTGGCCAGGACGGACGCGGAGAGTAGGTCGAGGCCGAAGCGCTCCGCCAGCTCGCGGATGGCCTGCGGGGAGACGTCGCGCTTCTTCCACCTCATAGCGCGGCGATTTCCTTAATGACGAGGGGCGAGGCGGCCGGGGCGTCGGGCCCGACCGACAGGGCCTCGGTCACCAGGGGCCAGGCCGCGTCGAGGGAGGCCGCGTCCTTGCCGTAGACCGTGGCGACGAGGTCGCCCTTCGCGACGGCGGCGCCCTTCCTGCGCTCGAAGACGAAGCCGACGTCCGGCGCCACCGGGTCGCTCGTCTTGTTCCGCCCGACGCCGAGGTAGACGCCGGCCAGGCCTATCTTGTACGCGTCTATCGACCGCACGTAGCCGGAAGCCGGGGAGCGCAGCTCGCGGACGTGCTTCGAGCGGAACGAGCCGCGCATCGCCGTCATGCGGCCGACGTCGCCGCCCTGGCTCCTCACGTTGCGCATGAACAGCTCGAGCGCCCTGCCGGACGCCACGGCCTCCTCGCACAGCTTCGTCGCGGCGTCGACGTCCTTCGCGACGCCTCCGGCGACGAGCATCCAGGCCGAGAGGCGGTAGGTCACCTCCATCAGGTCGGCCGGTCCCCTTCCCTCGAGGCAGTCTATCGACTCCTCGACCTCGAGGAAGTTGCCGACCTTGTCGCCGAGCGGCTCGGTCATGTCGGTGATCACGCCGACGATTCGCTTGCCCATCGCCTGGCCGGTGCGCACGAGGCTGGAGGCGAGGCGCTCCGCGTCCTCGACGGTCTTCATGAACGCGCCGGGGCCGCTCTTCACGTCGAAGACGAGGGCCTCGGCGCCCTCGGCCACCTTCTTGGACAGGATGCTCGCGGTGATCAGCGGCACCGACTCGACGGTGGCGGTCACGTCGCGCAGCGAGTACAGGCGCTTGTCGGCCGGCACGATGTCGTCGGTCTGGCCGGTCATCGCGAAGCCGTCGCGCCCGATGTACTCGCGGAAGCGCTTCTCGTCGAGCCTGGTGGTATAGCCGGGGATGCTCTCGAGCTTATCGAGGGTGCCGCCGGTGTGCCCGAGCGCTCGGCCGGACATCATCGGCACCCTGACGCCGCAGGCCGCCGCGATCGGGGCGAGCACCAGCGACACCTTGTCGCCGACGCCGCCGGTCGAGTGCTTATCGACGAAGGGGCCGGCTATGCCGGACAGGTCCATCGTCGAGCCGGAACGGAGCATCAGGTCGGTGAGGTCGGCGGTCTCGCGGAAGCTCATGCCGCGGAAGAATACGGCCATCAGCCAGGCGCTCACCTGGTACTCGGGCACCTCGCCCGATACGTACCCGTTCACGATGGCGGCTATCTCGTCGCGGGACAGCTCGCCGCCGTCGCGCTTCTTCATAATGACGTCTACGGCCCTCATGATGGCCTCCTTACAGTAATCCTGATTTCAGGGTCCGGAGCGGCGTCTCCGCCGCCTTCTCGGCCAGGTCGAGCGCGCAGGCCTTGAGCGCGCGCGCCGCCTCGTCCGCCAGGCCGACGCGAACGGCCTCGGCGAACGGCCTGCGGGCCGCCGCCCCGAGCCAAGCCACGGCGCCCTGCGGCAATGGTATCGCGTCGGGTTCGCGCCCGGCGCAACGCGCGCAGACGAAGCCGCCCGATCGGCGGGAGTAGGAGTGTATCGCATCGCCGCCCATTGCGCCAGCGCAGGAGCGGCATTCCCCGGAGTCGGGGCCGAGGCCCATCGCGTCGAGCGCCCTCAGGACGAACAGGCTCACCGCCCGGCCGAGCAGGCCCTGGTCGCCGCTCGCGGCCGCCTCGTCGAAGGCCGCGAGCGCCGCCGCCGTCAGCTCCAGCGCGTCGGGCCAGTCGCCGCCGAGCGCGCTCGTCGCGAGCATCAGCTCGCTGGCGAACGACGCCGCCGCGATGGCCTCGAGCGAGCCGCGGACGGCCTCGAACTCGCGCTCGGGGTCGAAGTCGGTCAGCTTCACGAGGCCCTTGGCCGCGTCGCGGTAGATCCAGGCGCGGCCGTAATGCCACGGCGACGCGAGCGAGCGTAGCTTGCTCTTGCCGCCGCCGAAGACGAAGGCCTCGACGACGCCGTCCTCGGCGGACAGGAGCGTGGCGACCCTCGCCCCGGACGGGACTTCCTTGGAGCGCAGTATCAGCGCCTCGAACGAGGCCGACCTGGTCGCCATCTCCGCGCCCCGCGGCCCGCTAGAAGCGGTAACGGACGCCGAGTCCGCCGGAGGCGCCGACGCCGAAGGCCGGGAACATCGGTATATCGAGGCCGGCCTCGATGAACAGCTCGAACGGAGCGTTCGAGAAGCGATAGGCGACGCCGCCGGGCACGCGGGCGCCGAGGCCGAAGCCGCCGTCGTACAGGCTGAAGAACGCGCCGACGCCGAAGAACGGCGTGAAGGACGCGGCCTCGATGACGAGCATGCCGGGGAACGCGTACTCGTAGTTGGCCTGGAGGAGTATCGAGTAGCCGCCGTGCCCCTCGGCGAAATTCCAGGCCGCCTTCGTATCGAGCCAAGAGGCCGGCCCGAGGTCCAGCTCGAAGGTGACGCCGGTCGGCTGGCCGAGGAACAGCCCGAGTCCCATCGGGCCGTCGGCCGGCACGCCGGACAGGCGGATGGTGGTGGGGGTCGACTGCTTGGCCGGCTTCGACTTGGTCGGGGCGGCGGCCAGCGGCAGGGTCAGGATAACCAGGGCGCAGATGATAGGCGCGGTGCGTTTCATGCGAAGACTCCTTAGAAGACGCTCGGTCGATTGTATGCTAGCATATTCGGCCGGCTTGTTCGAGCCGTGGCCGCTCCGAGGCCCGGCGGCCCGCGCGGAGGACCTGCGATGCTCAGCTATAGACACGGCTTCCACGCCGGCAACCACGCCGACGTACTCAAGCATACGACTCTCGTAGCCTGCCTGCGTGCGCTGCGCGTCAAGGAAACGCCGCTGCTCTACGTCGACACGCACGCCGGGGCCGGCTCCTACGCGCTGCGGGAGGGCTTCGCGGCCCAGAACGACGAGTGGGCCGGCGGCGTGGAGCGCCTGGCCGCCTTCGCGGGTAACGACGCCCCGCCGCCGGCCGTGGCCGACTACCTGGCGGCGGTGATAGGCGCGGGCGGCGCCCGGGCGATGGAACGCTATCCAGGCTCGCCGGCCATAGCGGCCGCCGGCCTCCGCCCCCAGGACCGCTTAGCGCTGTTCGAGCTGCATCCGAGCGACTACGGGCCGCTGTCCGCCCTGTTCTCCGACGACCGCCGCGCGCGGGTCGTTAACGCCGACGGATTCTCGGGCCTGCGCGGCGCGCTGCCCCCGCCGTCCCGCCGAGCCCTCGTGCTCGTCGACCCGTCCTACGAGCTGGCGGCCGACTACGATCGCGTCGTCGAGGCGCTGCGCGAGTCGCTCGGCCGCTTCGCCACCGGAGTCTACGCGATCTGGTACCCGCTCCTCGAGCGGCCGGAGGCCAAGGCCCTGCCCGGGCGCCTGACGGCCCTGGCCGCCGCGGCCGGCCCGCGCGGCGCCGCCTGGCTCGACGCGAGGCTACGCGTACGCGGCAGCCGGCCGGGAGAGCGCGGCATGGCCGGTTCGGGCATGGTCGTCTTCAACCCGCCGTGGCGCCTGGCCGACGGCCTGCGCGAAGCCCTGCCCTACCTGGCGAAGGCCCTCGGCGACGACGCGGGCGCGGCGTGGGACCTGGAGACGCAGGAGTAGGCCGTTAGCCGGCGACGTCCCGGATGACCCGCAGCCAGTTGCCGCCCATGATAGCGGCTATATCGGCCTCGGCGTAGCCGCGGGCCTGGAGGGCCGCGGTCAGCTCGCCCAGGTGGGAGCAGTCGGGCATCACGAGGCCGTAGGGTGCCGAGAAGCCGTCGAAGTCGGTGCCGAGGCCGACGTGCTCCGTCCCGACGACCGATACGAGGCGGTCGATATGGTCGGCGACCCTGGCGACGCTGACCTTGGCGGGGTCGGGATCGACGAAGACGCCGGCGAAGGTCACGCCGATAAGGCCTCCGGTCGCCGCGATTCGCTCGGCCTGGGCGTCGCTCAGGTTGCGCTTATGGTCGCAGACGGTCCGCGAGTTGGAGTGGGACGCGACGAGCGGCCGACTCGCTATCGCCAGGACCTCGTCGAGGGCCTGGTCGCAGAGGTGCGACACGTCGACGATCATCCCGAGGTCCTCCATCTCGGCGACGACGCGGCGGCCGAACGGGGTCAGGCCGTCGGGGCCCGGATGCTCGGCGCCGCGGCCGATCGCGTTGACGCGGTTCCAGGTCAGCGTCATCAGGCGCACGCCGCGGGCGTAGAAGGCGCGCAAGTCGTCGAGGCTCTCGCCTATCGCCTCGCCGCCCTCGATGGTCAGGAAGGCGGCCAGAGCGCCGTCGCGCTTGGCGGCCTCGACCTCGGCCGCGGTGGTCGCCAGCCGCGCCTTGCCCCCGGACCGCCCGACGGCCGACTCGACCGCTTCCAGCAGCATATACGTATGCTCGCGGGCCCGCGGCACGAAGACCGTGTCGGTGAACAGCGCGAAGAACTGCGCCGTCACGCCGCCCTCGAGCAGCCGGGGGAAGTCGACGTGGCCCGTGCCGTTGCGCGCGCACAGGTCGAGCGGCGGGACCCGCTCGCTCTTGAAGTCGTAGCCGGCGGCCGGTATGGCCGTGTCGCAGTGCCCGTCGATGACGACTAGGCGCTCGTGCAGAGCGGGAGCCCCTCTATCGGCGTGTTCGTCGCGCATCTCACAGCTCCCTGGCGATCAGGTCCTCGAAGGTCTCGCGCCTGACCGACAGGCGGTGCTCGCCGGAGTCGGTCAGCACCATCGCCGGGCGCGGCAGGCGGTTGTAGTTGCTGGCCATCGAGTGGTTGTAGGCGCCGGTCGTGAACACGGCGAGCACGTCGCCGGGCTCAGGCGACTGGAGCGCCACGTCGCGTATCAGGATGTCGCCCGACTCGCAGCACTTGCCGGCGACCGTGACGACCTCGTCGCGCGGCGCGTCGTGGCGGTCGGCCACGCTCGCCTCGTAGACAGCGCCGTACAGGGCGGGCCTCGGGTTGTCGGGCAGGCCGCCGTCGACGCCGATATAGGTCTTCACGTCCGGTATGGCCTTCTTGGAGCCCACCGTGTACAGGGTGATGCCCGCCTCGCCGACGACCCAGCGGCCGGGCTCGATCACGACGCGGGGCAGGCGCAGGTTCGCGGCCGCGCACGCGGCGCTCAGCTCGGCCATCATCGGGTCGACGAAGTACGACAGCGGCTTGGCCCTCTCGTCGCCTTGGTAATGGACGCCGTAGCCGCCGCCGAGGTTGAGCTCGGCCGTCTCGAAGCCGTAGTCGGCCTTGACCTCGGCCATCAGCGAGCAGACGACGCCGATAGCCTTGAGGTGGGACTCGTTCGACAGGAGCTGGGAGCCGACGTGGAAGTGGAAGCCGAGCAGCTCGACGCCCTCCATGCCGAGGGCGGCTCCGACGTAGGCGTCGCGGACGCGCCTGTCGAGCGGGATGCCGAACTTGGAGTCCAGCCGGCCGGTCGAGATATACTCGTGGGTATGGCTGTCCACGCCCGGGGCGACGCGGAACAGTATCTTGGCGCGGCGGCCCAGGGCCGTCGCGGCCCGGTTCAGGGTCTCGAGCTCGTGCAGGTTGTCTACGACGACCCTGCCGACGCCGTACTCTACCGCCATCCTGATCTCGGCGTCGGTCTTCGAGTTGCCGTGGAAATAGACCCGATCCATCGGGAAACCGGCCTTCGACGCCGCGAACAGCTCGCCGCCCGACACCACGTCGAGGCCGACGCCCTCGGACGCGACGATGCGCAGGATATCGAGCGTCTGGAGCGCCTTGCTGGCGTACAGCGCGCCGGTGTTCGGGTAGCGCCCCAGGAAATCGTCGCGTATCTCGCGCAGGCGCCCGCGTATCATCCGCTCGGAGACCACGTAGAGCGGTGTCCCGTATTCCTTAGCGAGGGCGACGGCGTCGCAGCCGTCGAAACTCAGATGCGCCATTACTATGCGTCCCTTTCTCGCCTGTCGGCCGGGAAAGAGTACCACGGCCCGGGCGCTAGGGCTAGCGCCGACGGAGCCTCGGCCCGACGGCGCCGCCCGGATCAGAGCACGAAGAACAGGAAGGCCATCACCTCGCCCCAGTCCTCGGACGAGAAGCCGACCTCGTGGGCGCCGAGTCGCCTCGCGCCCGGATAGTACGAGCCGCGGTTGGCCAGCCAGTGCTGCTTAAAGTATATCGATACGTCGAAGGACGGCGGCAGCTCGACGAGCATGCGCCTCGGATCGGCCGACAGTGCGTCGGCCGCCGCGGCCGCGATGCGCTCGCGGGCCAGCGCCGGGTGTATCGATATCGACGCGTTGCCGCGGCCCTCGGATACCGCCACGGTGCGTATGTTCGGGTTGAGCGCGGCGGCCGTGGCGCAGAGGGCGGCGTCGCCGGCGAGCAGTAGCACGGGCACCCCGACGTAGGCGGCTATGTACGCGTTGATCAGGAATTCGGAGGCGAGCGCGCCGTTGATCCTGACGGCCACGTTGTTCGTCTCCATAGTATGAGCGAGCGGGCTGCCGTCGGTGCCGGCCGCGGAGTGGTAGCCGATGAAGAACACGCCCTCGTGGCTCGGCTCGAGCCCGGCCATCATCACGTAAGGGTCGCGGGTCCACGCGCGCAGGATCCGGGCCTCGCGCGGCAGGCGCGACGGGTCGATCGAGCGGCCGGAGCCGTGCGCGTCCTTGACGAGTATGTCCTTGACGCCCCCGGCGACGGCCGCCTCGCAGGCAGCGGCCACCTCGCTCGTCATCTCCGCCCTGAAGTAGGCGCCCTGGGCCTCGCCGATCTCGGTTTCCTTCCAGTCGACGATGCCGCAGACGCCCTCTATATCCGCGCTGACGTACAGCCTATCCAT